>Ga0307472_100000173_pt1 | contig 20094 bp, 15 predicted proteins | sample atmos_gasesAM5C__2_FD_204582 | JGI IMG/M metagenome (GOLD analysis project Ga0307472, IMG submission 204582) | Hardwood forest soil microbial communities from Morgan-Monroe State Forest, Indiana, United States - atmos_gasesAM5C_05 | ecosystem: Environmental > Terrestrial > Soil > Temperate...
GCGTGGCCTTCGTCGCTGGGCGGAGCGGCTCCGGCGAGACCCGCCCCTCGCCCACCGTGGGAACTGGTTCAGCCATCGCTCCCGCCGTCCAGCCGCCCCCGGTCGCTCCGCCGGCCCCCCCCGCGGTCGTCGCCGATGCGCCCCGGGCCGAGGCGCCGCGCCCCCCGCCGCCCGCCGGCCCACCCGGGTACCTCCTGATCAGCGCCCGGCCCTGGGGAAGGCTCTACGTCGACGACAAGTTCCTGGGCGACGTCGAGGGGTCCCGGCGGTTCACCCTGCCATCGGGCGTTCACGACATCCGGTTGACGAATGGGCGTCGGGTCAAGGCCTGGTCCCAGGTCGAGGTCAAACCCGGGAAATCACTCTCCTTGCAGCACAGCTTCCTGGACGAGTAGCGGGGGACCCCCCACGCCTTTCCTCTGAATAACTTTCGGGGGTTGAACGTCGCACCGGTTCGCCAGCCTGTTCTTGCAGGCGCGGGAGACGGCGGGGAAGGATGGATCGGTGATGGCCAGGTCGGGTCGGTGGCTCGCGATGACGGCCGCTCTCCTGTGGGGAGTGCTCGGTCATCCGGGGGCAGCCCTCGCCCAGGACGAGCCGATTCCGCAGCCCGAGGAAGGGCTCGACGCCTCGACCTTCGACGAGACCCTCTCTCCCTACGGTCAGTGGGTGGATACAGGAAGCGGCCCGAACGACGGGCGTGCCTGGCGCCCAGACCCCGACGTCGTCGGTGAGGACTTCCAGCCCTATGCCACGGGTGGGCACTGGGTTTACTCGGACTGGGGCTGGACCTGGGAGAGCGACTACCCCTGGGGCTGGGCGCCCTTCCACTATGGCCGCTGGGCGCTGACTCCGTCGTGGGGTTGGGTATGGTACCCAGGGACGGTCTGGGCGCCGGCATGGGTCGACTGGCGATTCGGGGGTGGCTACATCGGCTGGGCGCCCCTCCCTCCGGTGGGGTACGCAGTCGTGGTCCAGCCCTGGCGGCCTTACTGGTGCTTCGTCCCGAGCAACGTCTTCATCTACAACGATGTCTGGGCCTACCGGCTCCCGGTCGACCGGATCCACTCCGCATACGCGGCGACCGTCCCGGTGCACCAGGCGGTGACCTACGGTCGGGCGCGCTGGTACGCCGGTCCTCCGGCGCCGCTGGTCGAGCACTCGGTGGGGCGGCCGGTGCCGCGGATCGCCAGCGGGTTCACCCCGCCGGCTCCTGGGCGCATCCAGCCGGTGTACCCGGGCGGACGGGTCGGGGGCCCCGCTCCCCGTCCGGTGGGCACGCCCTCCTCGCCGCGTCCGTACGGCGCACCCACCCCGGGCTACCGCAGCCCCTCGTACGGCACCCCGGCCTCGCCTTATCGCGGGAACGTCACCAGCCCGACGCCGCACGCCGCGCCGCCTCCCCGCCCGGCGGCTCCGAGCTCGACGCCCTCCGCGGCGCCGCACCCGCGCTCGCTGGGGTACTGGTCGGCGCCCGCCCGGAGCCCCGGAATGCCCAGCTCCTACTCGGCCCCGATGGCCTCGCGGGGGTATGGCGCCTTCGCCCCGCGCCCGATGGGCTCGACGTCGATGGGCTCGTTCGGCGGTGGGGCTCGCTCCTCGTTCTCCGTGCCCCACGGCGGCTCCACCTTCTCCAGCGGCCACGCGGGCGGTGGCTTCCACTCTGGCGGCGGTGGTGGGAGTCACGGCGGCGGTCACGGCGGCGGAGCACACCGATAATCAGAACGGGAGGCGCGGGTGCCGGAGCTGGATGAGCCCGGACATGCCGCCGCTGTGGTCGGGCGCTGGGTCCGCTTCGGCCGCTTTGGCCGTTCGTCGTTCCACGCCCTCGTCCAGCGGTTGCTGCAGTCGTGGGCGGCGCGCAGCCTCCAGGTGGGGGCGCTCTGCACCCTGGTCGACGTGACCGTGGTGGTGCTGCTCGTCCGCGGACTCAAGATTCCGACGCCCCTCGGCTCGGCGGCCGGCGTGGCGGTGGGCGCGACGCTGGCCTTCATCCTCAACCGCCACTTCGCCTTCCGCGACAAGAGCTCGCCGGTCGCGCCCCAGGCCTTCCGCTACGCGCTCACCACCCTGGGGGCGATGGCGGTGCATGCCCCGCTGGTGGGCATCCTCGTCGACCGGCTCGACGTGGATCTGGTGGTGGCCAAGCTGATGGCCGACGTGCTGGTCTTCAGCATCGGGCAGCTGCTGCTCCTCCGCTATTTGGTGTTCCGGAAGAGCCCGGCGGTGCGCGGCCGGCAGGGCGACCACGCCGAGAGCGGCTCGTAGCGCTCCGACATATGCTCGGACCCGCCCCGGTGGGGCGCGGAATGTTCTACGCCCTGGTCCGCACGCTGCTCCGCTTCGCCCTCCGGTGCTTCTACCGGATCGAGCTCGCGGGCCCGGCGCTTCCGCCGGAGGGACCACTGCTCCTGGTGGGGAACCATCCCAACGCGCTGATCGATCCGGCGCTGCTGATCGCCGTCTCTCCGCGTCCGCTCACCTTGCTGGCCAAGGCGCCGCTGTTCCGCATGCCGGTGCTCGGGGGGCTGGTGCGCGGACTGGGGGCGCTCCCGGTCGTCCGGGCGCAGGACGGCGCCGCGGCGCCGGGGAGCAACACCTCGGTGCTGCAGGCCGCCGAGCGCGGCCTGGCCTCGGGGCGGGCGGTGGCCCTCTTTCCCGAGGGCAGAAGCCATTCCGAGCCGGCGCTGGGAGCGCTGAAGACCGGAGCGGCCCGCCTCGCGCTGGGAGCGGGCGTCCCGGTGAAGGTCGTGCCGGTGGGCCTGACCTACGCCGACAAGGGGCGGTTCCGGAGCCGGGTCCACGTCGAGTTCGGCCCGGCGCTGGAGGTGGCCCCCGTTCCGGCCACGCCCGCGGCGGTGCACGGGCTGACCGATCGGATCGCCGAGTCGCTCCGGCGGCTCACCTTGAACCTCGCCAGCTGGGAGGACCTGCCGCTCATCCAGGCCGCCGAGTCGCTCTACGTCCTCGCCACCGGAGCGCCGGAGAAGGATGCCGAGCGGGAGCGTCTCTTCGCCCGGGGGTTGACGCTCATCCGGACCGAGCAGCCCGAGCGCGCGGCGCAGCTCCAGGGGGAGGTGCTGGCGCTGCAGCGGCGACTGGCGCTGACCCGGGCAGAGGCCTCGGACCTGGGCCTCCGCTACCGCCCGGCAGGCGTGGCGCGGTTCATCCTCCGCAACCTCTTCGCGCTGGTGGTCGGGCTGCCGGTGGCGCTGGTCGGCCTGGTCGCCTTTGGCCCCCCGACCCTGCTGCTGCACTCGGTCCTGCGCTGGCGGCGCACCGAGGAGGACATGGCGGCGACGGTGAAGCTCCTGGTCGCCCTGGTGCTGGGCCCGCTCTACGTGGCGCTGATCGCGGTGGGACTGTGGAAGCTCGTCGGCCCGGTGTGGGCGGTGGGGTGGTTGCTGGGGGCGCTGGCGCTGGGGCTCTTCACCCGGCGCTTCTTCGCCCGCCGGGCAGTGGCGCTGGCCGACGCGCGGGTCTTCTTCCGGCTCGGGAACCGCTCGGCCACCAAGCGCGAGCTCCAGGAGAGGGCGCGAGATCTCGCCGGGCGCATCAACGCCGTGGCGGAGGAGCTACGTCCGCGGCTGTGAGCGTCGATCGCGCCGCGCCCCTGCGCGGCTCCTCCGGCCTCATCCTGGGATGTTCCGGGGGAGTGAAGCGCGCCTCCAGTGGCCCCCCCGGCCCCTGTCCGGGCGGGACGAGGCGCGGGCCCTCGCCCTCCACCAGGACGTGGCGCAGGACGTAGCGAACCAGCCGGGGCCGGACCCGGGCCGGGACCCGGAGCGCGGCGTGGGGGTCGACGCGGGTCGCCAGCTCGAGGAGCACCAGCACGTCCAGCTCTCCGCCGCGGGAGATCTCGCGCAGCTCCTCCAGCGAGGCGTCGGGCTCAGTCTCACGCTGGCGCTCGTAGCCCTGGAGCAGCGCCCGGAGGCACTCCAGCTCCTCGACGTTGCTGAACACCGGCGTCTCGGTGCCCAGCATCTGCCGGCGGTGGGTGGAATCCCCCAGCCAGTACGCCTTGCAGCTGCCCCAGGCGATCCACGCCGGGGTGGGCGTGGCGCAGATCTCGATCGCCTCCGAGCCGCGGCGGATGAAGCCCTCGAACTGGAGCACGTCGCCCCGGAGCCGCCGCCCGAGATACTTGCCCCGGGCCTCGATGCCGGCGCGCAGCAGTGAATGACGGGGCCGGCGGGCCAGCGCCTCCGCATAGGCAAGCAGGGCCTCCTCGGGGCGCCCCAGCACCAGCAAGGTGTTGGCGGCGTAGAAGTAGCCCCGGTGGTCGAAGGGATCGGCGAGCTGTGCCCGGCGGTAGAGGTCGAGGGCCGCCAGCGGCTGTCCTCCGAAGAGGCGAGCATCGCCGGCATTGAGGAGGGCCGGTCCGTAGCCGGGGGCCAGCGCCAGGGCCCGGTCGTAGAGGACGGTGGCCTCCTCGTAGCGCTGGTCGAGGTAGGCGGGCTCGGCCTGGAGGAGGAGGGTGTCGACCTCTGGCACGTGCGACAGCTCGTGGACGATGGGCGAGCCGTCGGTGTCGGAGGTGACGACCGGGAAGGAGAACTCGGGCGTGCCCCGGGGCCAGAGGAGCGAGGCGGTCCGCTCGGGCGGAATCTCGCAGTCCTCGAAGGGGCGGAGCTGGTAACGGACGGGCGAGGCCTCCATCCGGCGGAGGATCTCGGAGATGCTCAGCAGTGGCGGGATGGGCCGCTCGGCGCCGTCGGGCCACACCAGCGCCGGGACGTCACGTGCCTGCGGAGCGGGCGCTGGCGCTGCAGCACACCCTGCGACCACCACCAGCCAGACCCAGCGCCATCCACACACGCCGCAGAATGCTGCTCCCACGGGCTCAGGGCTGTCGAGACGGGTCCGTCCTCCGGTGAACGGCGGCTGGGTCTGTTTCCACCGGATTGGCTACCGCGACGACGCCGCGTTGCCGGCGGAGGCCGCAGCGGGCTCGGGGGGGACCTGGGACTCGAGCCGCTTCACCGCATCGGCGGCGTCGGTCAGGTCCTTCTGCTTGGCCACCGCCAGCTTGTACTCCCGCAGGGCGTCGCGCTTCTTGTCCTGCGACTCGTAGAGCTGCCCCAGCGCGTAGTGCGGCGCCCCGAAGGTCGGATCGATGGTGGCGGCGGTCTTGAAGGCCTTCTCCGCCTCGGCCGGCTGACCGCGCTCGAAGAGCACCTGGCCGAGGTACAGCTGCGCCAGCGGCTGGCGGGGGTCGGTGGCCAGCACCCCCTTCAGCGTCTTCAGCGCCATGTCCGAGTCGCCGCCGCGGAAGTAGAGCGAGCCCAGCTCCGCCCGGGCCTCGAGCTGCGTCGGGTCACGGCGCACCAGCTGCTCCAGCTCGGGCAATGCGAGATCGGGCCGGCCGCGCCGGGAGTGGAGGATGCCCAGCCGCGAGAGGACGGCGGTGTCGTCGGGGTGGCGGGCCTTGGCCTGGGCGAGCACCTTGTCCGCCGCCGCGTAGTCGCCACGGGCGAGGTAGAGGTCGGCCAGGCCCAGCGCCGCGGCGGTGTTGTCCGGCGCCTCTTGGAGTACCGCCTGGTAGAGCGCCTCGGCCTTCGAGCCCACCCGCTTCTTGGCGTAGAGGGAGGCCAGGTCCAGCCGGGCCTCGGTCGACGGTTGCTGCTGCACCCGCTTCTCCCCCTCGGCGATGGCCCCGTCGATGTCGCCCATCGCCAGATGGGCATCGGCCAGCGCCGCCCGTGCCGAGCCGTCGTCGGGGAACTCCTTCACCGCCCGCTCCAGGACCGCCACCGCCTCCTTGAAGCGACCCAGGCCGACGTAGGCCAGCGCCAGCCCCCGGTAGGCCTCGGTGTTGCGGGCGGCCTTCCGGTCCTCGGCCATCAGCGCGATGGCCTTCTGGAAGGCGGTCACCGCCTGGGTCCGCTTGCCCTGACGCAGATACAGCTGCCCGAGCTGGGTGTAGGGCGCGCTGGCGGTGGGGGTGATCTTCTGCGCCCGGGCGAAGCAGTCGTTGGCCCGCTGGTTGTCGCCGGTGCGGAAGTAGGAAAGGCCGAGGTTGAACCACGCCTCGGCAGAGCGGGGGTCCTCCTTGGTCGCGGCGAGAAACTCCTTGCGCGCCCCGGGCACGTCGTCCTTGGCGTCGAGGGCCACTCCGAGGTTGTTGTGCGCCTCCGCCGAGTGCGGAGCGAGCTGCAGCGTGCGCTGGAAGCACCCGATGGCGCCGGGGATGTTGCCTTCCCGGAGCAGGAGCACCCCGAGGTTGTAGTGGATGGCCGGATCCCTGGGTGTGGCCACCACAGCGGCCATCAGCAGCTCCTTGGCCTCGCCGTTGAGCCCCTTGTCGGCCAGCGCCTTGGCCAGGTTGATGCGGGCCGGGGTGAAGTTCGGGTCCAGCTCCAGCGCCTTCCGATCGTTGGCGATCGCCTCGTCGAGGCGGGAGCTGCGCTGCAGCGACTCGGCGAGGTTGAAGTACGCGCTGGCGTCCTGCGGCTGCAGCTCCACCACCCGGGTCCAGGAGCGGATCGCCCCGTCGTTGTCGTCCAGGGAGCGGGCGAGGAGCGCCCGCTCGACGTGGAGCGAGACCTGGGTGGGAGTGGCGGAGATGGCGGTGTCGAGCAGGGTGCGGGCGCTCTCCGCTTCACCGGAGAGACGCAGGGCCCGGGCGAGGAGCACCGTGCTCTCCGCACCGGGATGGCGGCGGGCCAGCTCGCGGAAGGGAGGCACTGCCCGGTCCGGCTCACCCAGCTCGAGGTAGGCCTCGCCCAGGTGGCGAAGCGCGTCGGCGTCGTCGGGGGAATCGCGAAGACGGGCCTCGTCCTCGGCCACCGACTGGCGGAGCCGTCCCGTGTCGGGGGCGGAGAGCAGGAACGCCAAGGCGATCCACGCTCCGCCAGCCATCAGAGCTTCTCCACGAAGGGGCTGGCTCGCGCGTCGAACGTCTTCCGCGCCAGCACGTCGCGTTTCTTCTCCCACTCGGCCCGGGCCTTGTCGAGGCGGTCCTGATCGGGCTTGTTGTTCTTCTTCCGGTCGGTGGCGTCGGCCTCGCAGCGCTTCACCTGATTGTCGAAGTCCTTGCTGTCGTAGCGCTCGCTGCCGGGGACCTTCACCTTCTTCACCGCGGTGAGCCGGGCCAGCTGGTAGCGAGCCACCGCGCACTGGCGGTTGAGCTCCTCCAGCTCCTTGTTCTTCACGTTCACGTCCTGCCGGGCACGGAGGTAGGTCACCCGGGCCTGGGCCTCGTCCCGGGCGAGGAGCGCCACCTCCTTGCTTCCCGGGTCCCTGGCCTGACCGATCTCGTCGCCGGCCGCGCCCTCGGAGCGCTTGGCCCGGCGGATCTGATCCCGGGTGCGGAGGATCTCGTTGTCCGTCTCGTCGACCCTGTCATACGCCACGAAGAGGTCGTTCTCCGCCTCCACCAGGTCGATCTTGTTCTCGTAGGTGAGCTTGTTCACCAGGTCGTCGGGCACGGTACGCCCGTACTTCCCGCTGCAGCCCAGGGCCAGGAGGAGGATCCACAAGCCTTTGAAGCGCACGTTCATTGGACGGTCGCCTTGAAATCGCCGAACGCGGTTCGCCCGCACCCGAAGTCGACACAGCGGTCGAAGGTCACGCTGAAGCTGCCCCGCACCGTGGTGCCGGCATCGCCGGGGACGTCATAGAGGACCATGAAGCCGTTGGAGATCCCCGGGAAGTCGTGGCGGGGATCGTTGAACACGTCGCGGGTCACCAGACCGCGCTGGAGCGAGACCGGCCCCCCGTCGGGCTCGAGCACCGTGCCGCCGTCGGCATCGAGCAGCCCGGCATCGAGGAGAGCGAAGTCGGGGAGGATCTGCGCCAGGTCGACGTAGTCCCCGGTGTAGACGCTGAGTCCGTCCAGCTTCTCGGAGACGATCAGCACCGCGTCGGTTCCGGCGCCGTTGGGCCGGCTCCAGGTGACGGCCACCTGCGCTCCGGCGAAGCCCAGCTTCACGTCGTGGTAGGTGAGGTCGATCAACGCCCCGAGGCTGCCCTCGATCTTGCTCTGGCCGCAGGCCACGGTTGCCACCGCGACCAGGACCGCCAGGGGGAGCCGCCAGCTCACCGACAGGTCCTCCATTCCGGATCGAGGTCCGAGCCGGAGAGCGAGGCGGCCTTCACCGCGCTGAGCTCCTTCCTCGCGCCGTCCCGATCGCCGTAGCGGCAGCGAAGCGCGGCGAGGTTGGCCCGGGCCTTCTCGTTGCTCGGGTCGGCGTCGATGGCCTTGCCGTAGGCGGCGCGGGCGGCCATCGGCTCACCCTGGTAGAGGAGGGCCACCCCCAGCGCGTTCTGCGCCGTGCTGCGGGCATCGGAGAGCTCGGTGGCCCGGGCCAGCGCCAGCTGGGCCATCGGGATCTGCCGGGCGTCGAGATAGGCCAGCCCCAGTGCCTCCAGCGAGGCGGCGTCCTGGGTGGCCTCGGCCTTCTTCTGAAGCTCGGCGAATCCGGGCGGGAGGTTGCCCGGGGCCGGCGGGGGAGGCAGCGGCGAGCGCGCGGTCTCGCTGCGGGTGCGGCAACCGATGACCGCCGGGCTGTAGACCTCGAGCTGCGAGGCGCGGGCCAGACAGGTCTTGAAGGCCTCGTCGGCCTGCTCCTTGATGGGTTGTACCTGCTGCGCGACCGCGGCCTTGAACTGCTGCGCGTCGGCGCCGGAGACGCCGGCCGGGACCGGGGTGGTCTCCACCGCCTCGGCCAGCGACTGCAGCGACAGGCCCAGCTTCCACAGCGAGGCCACCGCCCACTCCGAGCTGCCCATCGAGGCCGACTGGTTGTACACGCCCTGCAGCTGCTGCAGCGCGGCCACCTTCTGATCGATCTGATCCGGAGGGATGGCCTTGAAGTTCCGGTAGAGGATCTCTCCGAGGTACCAGAGGGCCTTGGCCGAGTCCTCGCCCTGGCTGCTCGGGGCGTTGACCACCGGGGTGAGGGTCCTGGCCAGCACGTCGGCGCGCTCGCCGGGCGTGTTGGCCGCGACCTCGGCCACCACCGCCGCGGCCTGCGGATTGGTCTTGTCTACTTGAAGCGCCTGCTGCGCAGTGGCCCGGGCCCCGGGCAGATCACGGGCCTTGAGCTTGGTCTGGGCCAGCAGGGCCAGCGCCTCGCCGCGGCGGCCGGCGCCGACGTTGGCCGCGGCCTGGAAGTCCTTCTGCGCCCCGGGGTAGTCGTTGAGCGCCAGCCGGAGGCGGCCGGCGGCCATCCATCCGTCGAAGGCCGAGGCGTCCTGGCCCATGCGGGCGCCCAGCTGCTCGTACCACTGAGCGGCCTCGGTGAACCGCCCCGACTCGGCGGAGTGGCGGCCGAGGGTGAGCAGCACGTCCGAGGTGTAAGCGGTCCGCGGGAAGTCGGTGAGGAGCTTGGCGCCGATCTCCCGCTCCTTGGCGTAGTCCTTCTTCTCCCGCGCGGCGGTGAAGGCGCCGTAGAGCGCCTTCTCGGCGATGTCGCCGCCCTTGTTCTCCGCGGCGACCTTGAGCAGGCCCTCCACCACGTCGCCGGTCTCGGCCGAGCTCTGCAGCGCCAGCTCGCCCAGCGCCTCGCCCTTGCTCTCGCTCTGGTACTTCCGCACGTCGGCGAGGAAGGTGGCGGGGAGCCGTCCGTTGCCGAGAAACTTCCGGGTGGTCTCCTCGATGCCCTTGAAGTCGTTGAGCTGCCGGAGCCCGTCCAGGGCGAGCTTGCCGCCCACCGGAGCATCCTTCTGCTCCGGGTACTCGATGACGTAGGCGGTGAACAGCTGGCTGGAGCGCTCGAACTCGCCGTCATCGTAGTAGGCCCGGGCGATGTTGAACTTGACGGTGAGGGCGTTGGGGTTGCGCGGGTACTTGGTGATGAACTTCGCCCCGTCGAGCTTCAGGGCCTGGCGGGCGTCGGCCACCTCGAAGGCGGTGATCTTGTCCACCTCGCCCTGCTTCAGGGCGCTGAAGTGGCTGAGCAGTGCGCCGTAGGCCGCGGCCTCCGCTCCCGGGCCGTTCTTCGCCCGCTCCTCGTACAGCTCCAGCTCCTCGAACTGCCGGGCCGACTCGGGGAAGGAGTGGGCGGCGAAGAGCGCATCGGCCCGGTTGTGCATGATGTCCCGCACGTACTTCTCCGGCCGGAAGAGCGAGAGGTACTCCTTGTAGGCGTCGGCGGCCTGCAAATAGGTCTTGGTGTCGTTGGTCTTCTGGGCCAGGGCCTGGAGCTGGGTGGCCAGGTCGCGGGTCAGCTCCTCCAGCTCGATCAGCTGCTTGCGCCGGAGGGTGTCGTCCTTGAAGGGGTCGACCTTCACGTTCACCGCCGCCCGCACCATGTACTTGATGTCTTCCTGCTGGGTGGGGACCTTGCCCTTGGCCGCCTTCAGCGAGTCGTAGAGCTTCTCCGCCCGCTCGATGTCCAGGTCGGGGTCGGGCTGGATCTCCATCAGCTTCCGCAGCGAGGGGATGGCCCACTCGTACTGCTGCTTGATGAAGTAGCGGTTGCCCAGCTTGTCCAGGGCCAGGGCGTAGGTGGTCCGGCTGTCGGAGAGCTTCTCGAAGTACGCCAGGGCCCCCTTGGCGGGACGGGCCTCGGTGTAGCTGTAGACCAGGTCGAGCAGCGCCTCGCGCTTGACGTTGAGCGCCTTCTGGGAGTCGACCCCGGGGATGGGCGGCGAGCCGGCGGCGCCCTCGAAGAAGGTGACTGCCTCGTTGAACTTCTGCTGGTTGACCCGGATCCACCCCAGCTTGTAGCGGGCCAGGTCGTGGACCGGACTCTGGGGGAACTGGAGGATGGCCTGATAGTGCTTCTCGGCCTCGGCCAGGTCGGTCTTGTCGAAGTAGTAGTCGCCGATGATCTGCTCCGCTTCCAGCCGGAGCGGGCTCTTGGGGTACTTGGCGATCAGCTCGTTGAGCGTCTTGAGCATGTCGTCGAACTGACCGAGCTCGCGAAGCTCGTGGGCCAGGTAGAAGGTGACCTTGTCTGCGTCGTGAAAGTCGGGGAACTCGCGGAGGAGGCGGTTGTAGAGCTGGATCGCCTTCTGCTTGAGGAGCTTGGTCTCCGGGCTGACGATGGCGCCCTTGTTCTCCCCGCCCCGCTGCTCCACCTGGAGGAAGTAGACGTAGCGGCTCTTCTCCACGTACAGCTCGGCCAGCCGGAACTGGAGGTCGGGGAGGTAGGGGGCGTTGCGGCTCTTGGCGATCAGCCGCTCGGTCTCGATCAGCGAGCGGTCGACCTTGAAGATGTCCCGCTTCAGCTTCTCCAGGTACTCGGTCTTCTCCCGGGCCTTGGTGACCACCGGGTTGACGCTCTTGTCGAGGGTGGGAAGGAGCGGACTCTGCTGCGTGGGCCCGGCAGCGAGGAGGAGCAGGAGGAGACCTTTCACAGGCCGCCCTCCTCGATGCAGCGGCTGGGGATGCTCACCCGGTAGCTGCGGAGCTCGTCGTTCCAGTACTCGCCGTCGAACTTGAAGCCGATCTGCGCCGAGGTGAGGGTGAGCGGCGGCTCCTGGGCGGCGAGCTTGGCCCCCTTCTTCACCCGCTCGTAGAGCTTGAGGCCGACCTCGTACTCCATCAGCCGGACCTGCTCCGCGGCGCGGAGCAGCTTGTCTGCCTCGTCACGGACCGATTCGTGGAGCCGCTGGTCGTAGATCCGCTGGGCCTCGGCGTGGGCCAGGTCGTAGACCTTGGTGAGGTGCTTGAAGAGCCGGTCGCCGAAACCGCCGGCATAGCGGCCGAGCAGCTCGCCCTCCACGGTGAGCGAGTCGAGGTACCGGGCGGAGCGCTTGGTGGCTCCGTGGCTGGCGGCGGCACGGCGGAGCCGGGGATCCTGGGTGAGGTCCTCCCGCTCGCGGATCGACTCCAGCGAGTCGCTGAAGCGCCGGGTGAGCTCCTTGGCCGCGCGCTTGGCCGGGAGGTACTGGCAGAGGTCGCGGTAGACGAGCGCCCGGAGGATGTACTTGTCGGGGAGGAACTCGTCCCGGAAGCTCGGGGCGTCGAGGGTGGTGAGCAGACCGATGGTGGCCCGCAGCTGCCCGAGGTTGTAGCGGGTCCAGGCCTCCTCGAGATACAGGGTGGCCCGCCCGGGGTCGAGGGCGGGGAGCTGCACCAGGTCGTAGGCCTTGAGCGCTCCCTCGTAGTCCTTCTTCTCGTAGCGGAGCCGGGCCACCGCCAGGCGGGCCTCGTTACGGGCCTCCATGGTGAGCTTCTCGTCCTTGGAGAGCTCGAGGAAGTCGTCGATGGTCTGCTGATCGACGTCCTTGGCGTTCTTCAGCCGGGTCACCAGCAGGGCGAACTTGGCCCGGCTGGCCTCCACCCCGCCCTCGTCCAGCTTGACGAAGTGGGTGTTGGCCCACCGCTCGTTGCCCACCCGGAGGTCCACCAGGCCCTGCTGGTAGTTGGCGTAGTCGGAGACGCTGTCGGGGAGGAAGCCCAGGTCGAGCGAGCCGAAGATCTGCTCGTCGATCAGGATCTCGTCGTGCGGAACCAGGGTGAGGACCTTGAGCGCCTCCAGCGTCTTGGGGAGGACCTGGGGGTTGCTCCGCTCGTGGGCCACCTTGGCCAGGTACACCGCGCCGGCGTGGCGGAGGCTGAGGTCGATGAAGCACCGGGCGAGGAAGTACTGCGCCCAGGCGAAGTTCTCGTCGGTGGGTGGGGTGGACTCGATGAAGGCGTAGAGCTTGCGTGCCGCCTGTTCCTGCTTGCCGTCGAAGTAATCCTTGAGCCCGTCCTCGAAGGTCTTGGGGTCGACCTTGGCCGCAGGCTGCGCCGCGTCGCCGGTGGCGGCCGGAGCGGGTGCGGTGGCGGCAGGAGGGGTGCCGGCCGGTGGACGGGCGGGGGCGGCCGGTGCTGCGGCAGGAGGGGTGCCGGCCGGCGGACGGGCGGGGGCGGCCGGTGCCGCGGCGGGAGGCGTGCCGGCCGGCGGGCGCGCAGGGGCGGCCGGTGCGGCGGCGGAGGGCTGAGCAGGGACGGGCGTCGGCGCCGGCGACTGCGCCGGCACCGGAGTGGCGAGCAGCAGGGCCACCGCGGCCGCGGTCCAGCTCGGCGTCCGGAAGTTCCTCATTCGGTGCCGCCGAAGTTGAGGGCCAGCGAGAGCTGGACGAGGATGATGTTCGACTCCAGCCCCTTGAAGATGACGAAGTCGTTGCTGAAGTCGAGGCGGAAGGAGACCGACTTGGTGGTGAAGACCCGGGCTCCCAGCCCGAGGTGGATCGCCGGGCGGAAGACCGTCGCCCCGGTTCCGCTGGCCACGTCGGCCGCCAGTCGCTCGTTGATGATCGAGGCCCCGAGGAGCCCGAAGACCTCGAAGTGCCCGACGCTCTTGTTGAGCCAGGACGTCTTGCCGTAGATCGGCGTCCACATCACGTCCGAGCCGACCATCCAGTTGAGCTGGGGGAAGGCGGTGGGGCTCACCCCGAACTGCGTCTCCAGCTGATTTCGGAGACCGGTTTTGATGTTGTAGGAGAGCAACCCGCGGCCCACCTGCCAGGCGAAGGAATCACTGAAGTGGTAGACGTAGGCGACCTGCCCGGTGAGGCCCTTGTAGAAGGCGTCGAGCGGGGCAACGCCGATGCCGAGCACCAGCTCGCTCGACATCCGGTACGTCCGGTCCTGAACCGCCAGCACCGTGCCGGGGTTCTCCAGTTCCTCGCCCTGCGCGTACGCCAGCGCGGGACCGAGACACACCAGGAGCAAGATTGTTCTTTTCAAGTCGTGTCCTGAACAGTGGGAGGGTTCGGGCTCCGGACGCTCAGAAACCCACTGCGTTGAAGATGAAGGGATAGGTGATGATCACTGACTGGCCTCGGGCCGGCGGAAATTGCCAAGTATTGAGTGAACGCAGGATGCAGCTCTCCACCGAGCTGTCCTTCAAAGTGGAGCTCTTGCTCTTCGAGCTTTCCACCCGGCCCTGCGTAGAGATGACCCACTCCAGCACGACCTTCCCCGCCAGCCCCGGGTTCTTCAGCAGGGCTGCCTCGTAACAGCGCTGAACCTCGGCCAGGTGCGAGTTGATCGCCTTGGCCACCGCGTCCTTGTCGATCTGACCCTGCGAGGAGATGCGGTCCGAGGCGGCACGGGTCACCCCGGAGCGGACCGGGCCCTTGCCCACCGCCCCGGCGCCCATCGCCCCGATGCCCCCTCCGCCCTTCCCCATCAGCAGCTCGCGGCCCCCACCGGTGCCGTTGCCGACGCCGATCCCGGGCATGCCGACGTTGCTCGCCACCGGCCCCTTCCCCACCAGGCCGTTGAGCTTGAAGGCCGCGGCGTTGCCACCGGGGCCGAGCTTGTTGATCGCCGCGAGCATCGACTTCATCGCCGGGCCGGCGGCGGTCACCTTGGCCAGCGCCTTGGTCACTTCCTTCGGCGGCTGGGGCGGGGGAGGAACGGGTGGGGGCGGAGGAGTCTTGGGCGGTGGCGTCTTGGCCACCTTCTTCTCCGGCTCCTTCTTCTTCTCCGGCTTCTTCTCCTCCTTCTTCTCGACCTTCTCTTCCTTCTTCTCCTCTTTCTTCGGCGGCTCCTTCTTCGGCTCTTCCTTCTTCGGAACCATCAGCCGCACCGCGACCGGGTTGAGGTTCCGGGCGTTGAAGTCGGCCAGCTCCGGCCCCTGGGGACCGAAGAGGATCCACCACACCGTGGGGCTGAAGAAGAGAAGGAAGAGAAAGATGAAGCCCCAGGGCTTGCCCCGCAGCGGATTGACGAAGGGCTTCTCCGGAGGCGGAGCGACGTAGACGAAGCAGGTCATGTCCCCCTCGAGGAGGGCGACCGCATCGCCCTTCTGGAGGGTGACGAACTTCCGGCCCCCGGCGGACTCGATCTCCCCGGGAGCGGTGGCGGCGAAGCGCCCGTTGCCCCGCCGCTTCTCCACCTCGGCCCGGGGAGGGACGTAGACCCGGTAGCCGCCCCCCGGCGCGGAGGTGGCGATGGGGAAGCCCTCCGGCATGGTGAAGCCGTAGAAGGGCACCATCGCCACGTCGGCCAGCCCGCTGGTGATCGGCTTCCTCTCCGTCGCCGGCCCGAAGCTGCGCGCCATCTGCCGCGCCTCGTGCCAGTAGAGCTCGAAGTAGATGCGGGCCTTCCCCCGCCCACCCTTCACCGGGACGGGGAAGAGGTGGGGCGAGAGCGCGGTGGCGCCGGCGTGGCGGACTGCGCGGGCCGCCCGAGGAGGCGGCGGAGGACGGACCGGAGCGGCCGGTACGGCGGGAGCCGGGGCCCGGGCCCGACTCGGCGGAGGCCAGGCCGGCGGGGGCTCGCTCCACGGGCGTTCGGAGACGGGGCGGCGATCGAGCTCCAGGACCGGCTCGGCCGGGCGGGCTCGCTCCACGGGCGGCTGGAGCGGAGCCACCAGCGGCTCGTCATCGGTGGGACGGCTCTTGGTCTTCCGCCGCCGCGCCGAGGGCACCGTGCCGGTCGACTCCACCTGCCCGTTGAGGGCCTGTCCGCGGGTGGAGTACGGCGCGGGCACGGTGGCGTCGGGCTCTGCCGGAGGCGGAGGGGGAGTCACCGGAGGCGAGGCACGCCGGGGCGCGGAGATGGGCGGCACTTGCGGAATGGCCGAGGGCGGGACGCTGCCCAGCAGCGCCGAGAGCTCGGGAGGGGGAGTGGTCCTCGGTGTGGCGCGGGGGCCGAGCACCCGGGTCTTGAGCACGAAGGGGCCGAGCACCACCTCGTCCACCGAGCGGATCTCGCAGGCGGTGACCTGATGGCCGTTGACGTAGAGCCCGCCCACCGAGCCCGAGTCCTGGACCGCCGCCTTGCCGTTCTGGAAGTAGAGGATGGCGTGGTGGGGATCGACCGCCGCGTCGTCGAGCCGGAGGTCCGAGTCGTCGGCACTGCCCAGCACGTAGCTGCCGGGGACGAACACCTCGGTCCCCACCAGGAGCCCGTCGCGCAGGATGACGACCTGGAGAACTGCGGCTTGCCCGCTCAATCCCGGCTCCCTGATGGCAGCGTTTCCACGGCTCGTCCGGAACTCACAGCTCGGAGTCGTAGACCGCGCCGACGATTTCTTCCCGGAAGGTCTCGCGCTTCTTGATCATCGAGCGCTGCTTCAGCTCCTTGCGGTCGTAGAGGTAGACCGCGCCCGACTTGTTGGTCTGGCCCTGGATGAGGCGGTCGTCGAAGTCGATGCGGGTCGGCCCGCGCTGTGGCGGCGCTCCGGCCGAGGCGGTGGCCGCGGGCGCGGCGGGGATCGGGGTGCTGGGGGCCACCGGGTCGTAGGCGGCCTTGGCCGGCGAGGTGGGGGTGGACTTCGACGCCGTGGCCGGCTTGGAAGCAGCGCTGCTCTTCTTCGAGGAGCTCTTGCTCGAGGAGCTCTTGCTCGCCGACTTCTTGGTCGACTTCGCGGTGGTCTTGCTCTTGCTGCTCGAACTGGCAGCGAAGGACGGAGAAGGGACGGCGAGAAGTCCCGCGATCGTGGAGAGCAGCCCCACGGCGCGGAGCACGGATCGAGCTCGCATGGGTCTTCAGCGAGTAAATCGGACGCTGTGGAGAGATGTCAACGCATGCATGAGTGCGGATCCGCTGACGAATTTCGTCAATTGGCCTGTGCTCTCGAGGAGCACACACGCTCACTCACGGAATCCAGTCTCCGTACCCGCCGTCGAGCGCGACTGCATGAAAAGTTCCGGTCACGGCGCGCCCGCTGCCGTAGGAACCGTCCGCCACGAATGAAGCGCTGAAGCTGCCGGCGGTGAGCTCTCCAGGGTTCCCACCCTGGTCGAGGTTGAACTGGCCGATCGACACCGTGGGGAGCACCCGGGCCGGCTCGCCGGCGGCGTTGTGGACAAAGCTGGCCCGCTCCACGCCGCCGTCGGCGAAGCCGACCAGGTTCACCTGCATCCCCCCCTTGAGGTCGGGGAGGCCGTCCAGGGCGAGGGTGAATCGGAGCACCAGGTCGATGTCGTTGTTGTTGTTGGCCTGGTACTGGACCACGAAGGCCTGGTCGTTGCGCAGCACCGCCACGCTGGAGACGTCGAGGGGAAAGACCTCGCTCAGGCTCCCCGCCAGCCCGTTGTCCCCAATCCCGCATCCCACCGCGGCCAGCGCGGCGAGCGCCGAGCCCACCACCAGCAGCCTCTTCTTGCTCATGGCTTCTCGACCGCGATCTGCAGCACCCCGCTGGCGCCGTTGCGATAGCCGATGACCCGCTGATTCCCCAGGAAGAGCATCCGGGTCTGGAAGACCGGGCCGGTGTCCACCACCAGCTCGTGGTCGCTCCAGATCTGGCTCAGCCCGCGGTTGGTGACCACCAGGTAGTCGTCGGCGGTGCAGGTGTTCTCGTTGCGCCCGGTCTGCTTGGAGCAGACGTAGTAGGCCACCGAGGGATCGCCGGCCGGAGAGATGGCCACCGAGACGTACCACCCACCGGTGCCCTGCTGGAAGACCGGATCGGGCGTGTCCCAGTTGCCGGGCACGGTGCAGTCGCTGCCCGCCGCGCAGGTGGTGAAGAATGCTCCGGTCGAGCTCCGGTTGGTGAAGCCCACCGCGTAGCCGAAGTTGGCACGGTAGTCGATCGCCGGACCCGCCTGGTTGTTGGGAGCGGTGAGCCGGCCATTGGGGCCGAAGATACTGGGGGTGTCGACGATCGTCAGTGGCTGGTTGGCGCCGGCACTCTTCCAGGTGCCGTCGGGCTGCTGCTCGGAGAACTCCACGTCCTCGCCAAAGGTGTCCGGCCCGGTGCCGGCGCGATCGGAGATCACCGCCGCTCCTTGCTGCCCGGCGTTCAGCGTCTGCGCTCCGAGGACGATCCGGTTGTGCGCCCCGTAGGCGCGCTTGCTGTCGCCGGCCTGGAGCAGTGCCACCGGGTTCCACACCGTCGGCCCACCGGTGGCCATCTCCAGATCCGACGACTGCCAGTCGCCCACGCCCGCAGACTGGGCGAAGTGCCCGTCGCGGTAGGCCAGCACCGCGCTGTTCCCCTCGAAGAGGAGCGCCGGATAGAAGCCCACCACCGTCCCGTTGTCGGAGGGAGGCGAGGGCGGGCTGGCGAAGGGCGGGCTGGAGTTGGCCGCCGCCACCTGCTCGGTCCAGTTCGCCCCGTTGCGGTAGGCGATCGCCGCGTCGTTCTGGAACCAGAACGCCTGCTGGAAGGTCTGCCCGGCGATCTGCAGCGGCCCGCCGAGGTAGGCCACCGCCGGAGCGCCGTTGGGCTGGTAGGCCAGGCTCACCCCGAAGAAGCGCTGCACGGTCTGTACCCGCTCCGGCTGGATGGGCACCGTGCCGGCGTCGGTGTCGAACTCGGTGTACATGATGTCGTAGTCGACGATGCCGGCGTCGGGGAACACTTGCAGCACGCCCGAGTCCTGGCGGGGGCTGACCATCACGAAGGCGAAGCCGACGATCGAGGTGCCCGGCTTGGCCGCCATGTCGAAGGTGGGGATGGAGGGATTGGCCACCAGATAGGTGGTGCGATCGACGATGAAGAGATCGAAGTGGCCGCCGTCGGGCGCGCAGGCCTGGAACTCCGTCCCGCACAGCAGGCTGTCGTTGTAGATCAGCTGTCGCAGCGAATCGCTGCACCCGCCCACCGCGATCACTGCCAGTGCGGCGAGCACCAGCGCGATCCACGATGTGCGACGTGGACCTTCCTTCACGTTCATCCCCGACATGGAGCCCGGATTCTACTCGACCGCTCCAGTCGTCGGTCGGCCATCGCCTTGCGGTGGGTCGAATTGCTGGGAGACACTTCCGCTCATGTCGGACGACACGCAGCCCGAGGAAATCTCTCGACGCGATTTCATCGAGCACGTCGGTTTCATGTCCGGAACCGCGTTGCTCTACGCTGCCTGCAAGCCCTCGGAGCCGGCGACGAAGCCGAAGGAAGTGGTGAAGGGCGCGGCGCTGCAGAGCTCGCACCGCTCGCTCACCAACGAGGAGTACGACACGGTGGCCGCGGCGGTGGAGCGGATCGTCCCTCGCGACGAGGACCCGGGAGCGCTCGACCTCGGGGTTCCGGAGTACATCGACCGCGCGCTTGCCACGCCGCAGCTCTCGCACGTCCGCGAGGAGTTCGTCCGCGGTACCGAGGCGCTGATGCGCCGGGCGGGAAATACTCACAAGAAGCCCTTTCCCCAGCTCGCCCCCGAGCAGCAGGACGCGCTGCTCACCAGCTTCAAGGACAGCCCGCCCGGTTCGGGCGAGGCACACTACTGGACGGTCCTGCTCGGCCTGACCATGGAGGGCTGCTTCGGCGATCCGGCGCACGGCGGAAACCGCGCCGGACGGGGCTGGGAGATGATCGGCTACGGCAACGGACGACGCGGCTGCGCCGACCCCTCGGGCACCCATGCCTGCCACTCCCACGGCTCGAGCAGGGAGGGCTGATGGCGCTCGATCCGGTGGACGTGGTGGTGGTGGGGAGCGGTGCCGGCGGGGCCCCGATGGCGCTCCAGCTCGGTCGGGCTGGCTTCAAGGTGGTGCTGCTGGAGAAGGGCCCCCGCTACTCGGAGACCGACTTCACCCACGACGAGATCGCCATCAGCCGGCGCAACTTCTTCATGCCCCTGCCCTGGGACGAGCCGCACCTCTGGCGGGTAGGGCAGAACGGGAAGTACTCCCGCTCCAACCACGCCTGGACCGCCAACTGCGTCGGCGGAGGCACGGTACACATGAGCGGCTTCTTCTACCGGCTGAAGCCGGTGGACTTCCGGATGAAGTCGATGCTCGGGGCACCGGCGGGCTCCACGGTGGTCGACTGGCCGATCCGCTATGAGGACCTCCTCCCCTACTACGAGCAGGTGGAGGAGGAGATCGGGGTCTCCGGCCTGGTCACTCCCCATCCCTGGGCCGAGCCGCGGAGAAAGCCGTACCCGCTTCCGCCGCTCCTCGAGCATCCCATCGCCAAGGAGATCGACCGGGCGGGGAAGAAGCTCGGGCTCCACCCCCATCCGACCTCCCGGGCCATCCTCAGCCGTCCTTACAAGGGGCGGATGGCCTGCGTGTACTGCCCGCTGTGCGGCAGCTACGGATGCGAGGTGGGGGCGAAGTCCAGCACCCACGCCTCGCTGGTGCCGCTGGCGCTGGCCACCGGCAAGGTCGAGCTCCGCTCGCAATGCATGGCCCGCAGCATCGAGGTGACCGCCGACGGCAAGGCGAAGAGCGTGGTCTACCTCGACGCCAAGGGGCAGACCCAGGAGCAACCGGCGAGGTGGGTGGTGGTCTCCTGCACCGCTGTG
>Ga0307472_100000174_pt1 | contig 20035 bp, 18 predicted proteins | sample atmos_gasesAM5C__2_FD_204582 | JGI IMG/M metagenome (GOLD analysis project Ga0307472, IMG submission 204582) | Hardwood forest soil microbial communities from Morgan-Monroe State Forest, Indiana, United States - atmos_gasesAM5C_05 | ecosystem: Environmental > Terrestrial > Soil > Temperate...
CAGGATGCACTCGTGCGCCACCCGGCCGCGGACCCCACGGTAGAGCACCGGGAAGTGGTCGGTGAGGCGGGTGGCCACGTAGTTGGCGCTGAGGATGGCCTGCTCGGTGGCGCGCTTCACGCCGTCGGGCCCCATCATCCGGATGTAGGCGTAGGAGATGACCAGGATGCTGGAGCTGCCCCAGGGAGCCGCCGACACCGGCCCCGAGGCATGCGCCCCGCCGGTCTTCACCAGCGGATGGCCGGGAAGGAAGGGGGCCAGGTGCGCGCCGACGCAGATCGGGCCCATGCCCGGACCCCCACCGCCGTGGGGGATGCAGAAGGTCTTGTGGAGGTTGAGGTGGCAGACGTCGGCGCCGAAGTCCCCCGGCCGGCACAGCCCCACCTGGGCGTTCATGTTCGCCCCGTCCAGGTACACCTGGCCTCCGTGAGCGTGGACGATGTCGCAGATGCGGCGGATCTCCTCCTCGAAGACTCCGTGGGTGGAAGGGTAGGTCACCATCAGCGCCCCCAGCCGCGAGGCGTGCTGGGTGGCCTTGGCCTCGAGGTCGGCGAGGTCGATGCTCCCGTCCTCGTCGCTCTTCACCACCACCACCTCGAAGCCGGCCATCACCGCGCTGGCGGGATTGGTCCCGTGAGCCGAGGCGGGGATGAGGCACACCGTCCGGCCCTTCTCCCCCCGGCTCTCGTGCCACTTGCGGATGACCAGCAACCCCGCGTACTCGCCCTGGCTCCCGGCGTTGGGCTGGAGGGACACCGCGGCGAATCCGGTGATCTCCGCCAGCATCCCCTCCAGCTCGTGGAAGAGCTGCTGGTACCCCTGGGCCTGCTCCGGCGGGGCGAAGGGATGGAGCCGGGAGAAGCCGGGGAAGGTCACCGGGATCATCTCCGCGGTGGCGTTGAGCTTCATGGTGCAGCTGCCGAGGGGGATCATCGCGTAGGTGAGGCTGAGATCCTTGTCCTCCAGCCGCTTGATGTAGCGGAGCATCTCCGTCTCGGAGTGGTGGCGATGGAAGACCGGATGGGTGAGGTACTGGCTCTTTCGCACCAGCGCCGCCGGCCAGGCCGGGGTCACCTGCCCCAGTGACTCGAGGCTGAAATCGACCGGCCGCTCGCCGGCGAACACCGCCAGCAGCGCCTGCACGTCCTCGGCACGGGTGGTCTCGTCGAGGGAGATGCCGATGCTCCGGTTGTCGATCCGACGCAGGTTCATCCGCCGCTGTAGGGCACCGGCGATGGCACGGTCGGCCGCGGCCGGCTCCAGCTCCAGCCTGAGGGTGTCGAAGAAGCTCTGGTGCTTGACCCGCACTCCCAGCTTCTGCAGCCCCCGGGCGAGGAGCACGGTGAGGGCGTGCACCCGCTCGGCGATGGCCCTCAGGCCCGCCGGGCCGTGCCAGGCGGCGTACATCCCGGCCATGATCGCCAGCAGAGCCTGGGCGGTGCAGATGTTGCTCGTCGCCTTCTCCCGACGGATGTGCTGCTCCCGGGTCTGCAGCGCCATGCGCAGGGCGCGCTTGCCGTGGGCGTCCTCGGAGACGCCGATGATCCGCCCCGGCAGCAGCCGGGTGAACTCGGTCTTGCAGGCGAAGTACGCCGCATGCGGACCGCCGTAGCCCATCGGAACCCCGAAGCGCTGGGTGTTCCCCACCGCCACGTCCGCTCCCAGCTCGCCGGGCGGAGTGAGGAGGGTGAGGGCCAGGAGGTCCGCCGCCACCGCCACCCCTGCCCCGTGGGCGTGCACCTTCTCGATGAAGGCGGCGTCGTCCTCCACCAGCCCGTCGGTGGCCGGATACTGGAGAAGGGCCCCGAAGATGGGCGTGGAGAAGTCGAAGGAGCGGGGCTCGCCCACCAGCAGCGGAATGCCCAGGGCCTCGGCCCGGGTGCGGACCACCTCCAGGGTCTGGGGATGCACCCGGTCGGAGACGAAGAAGGCCTCGTGCCCCTCCTTGGCCTGGGCGACGAACATGTGCATCGCCTCTGCGGCGGCCGTGCCCTCGTCGAGCAGCGAGGCATTCGCCACCGGGAGCCCGGTGAGGTCGATGACCATCGTCTGGAAGTTGAGCAGCGCCTCCAGCCGTCCCTGGGAGATCTCCGGCTGGTAGGGCGTGTACTGGGTGTACCAGCCGGGGTTCTGGAAGATGTTCCGGAGGATGACCGGCGGCACCGCCGTGTCGTGGTACCCGGCGCCGATGAAGGACTTGAAGACCTGGTTCCGCGCCGCCAGCGCCTCCATCTCCTCGAGGAGCTTCGCCTCGTCCACTGCCGCAGGCAGGTCGAGCTGCCGGCCGAGGCGGATGTTGGCCGGGAGGGTCTGCTCCACCAGCGCATCCAGGGTGGGCGCGCCAATGGCGCGGAGCATGGTCCGGATGTCGTCGGCGTCCGGGCCGTCGTGACGGCGCTCGAACGGCTCGGTGTGCTTCCACGAGAAGGACATAGGGGCTGGTCGGTCTAACAGGAGCTGGCCACGCCGGCTCGGCGATTCGACCCGGCGCCCGACGCCCCCCGAGGTGCGTCAGGTGGCGGTCTTGGCCAGCAGCTCCTGGTAGGCGTCGGCGTCCATCAGACCGTCGAGCTGGGCAGGGTCGGACGGCTCGACCTCGACGATCCACCCCGCACCGTAGGGGTCGGAGTTGATGGTCGACGGCTCGTCGGCCAGGGCGGCGTTCACCCGGGTGACCTTCCCGCTGATGGGGGCGAACAGCTCGCTCACTGCCTTGGTGGACTCGACCACGCCAAACGGCGACCCGGCGGTGACGGTGGCGCCCACCTTGGGGAGCTCGACGTACACCACGTCCCCCAGCGATTCCTGCGCGTGGGCGGTGACACCCACCACCACCGCCTTGCCGTCCCGGCGGGCCCACTCGTGCTCCTTGGTGTAACGCAGGTTCTTGGGGTTGTCGGCCATGGGGGTGTCCGTCCTAGGGCTTGTGCTTGAAGGGAGTCTTCACGACCTCGGCGCGCGCCGGCCTCCCGCGGATGTCGACCTCCAGCGGGGTGGCCTCGGCGGCGAGCGCGGTGGGGACGTATCCGATGCCGATGGCCTTCTTCACCGTGGGACCCATCGTGCCCGAGGTCACCTCGCCCACCGGCTGGCCGTCCTTCTGCAGAAGGTAGCCGTGGCGGGGAATCCCCGCCTCGCGCATCTCGAAGCCCACCAGCTTCCGCTGCACTCCTCTGGCCTTCTGCTCGGCGAGCGCGGCACGGCCCACGAAGTCGCCCTTGTCCCACTTGACGATCCATCCCAGGCCCGCCTCCAGCGGGGTGTGGGCATCGTCGATGTCGTTGCCGTAGAGCGCGTACTTCATCTCGGTGCGCAGGGTGTCCCGCGCTCCCAGCCCTGCGGGGAGGAGCCCGTCGGCGCGCCCTGCCTCGAGCACGGCGTTCCACAGCCGCTCCGCCCCGTCCGGCGGGCAGTAGAGCTCGAAGCCGTCCTCGCCGGTGTAGCCGGTGCGGGAGATGATGCACGGGACGCCGGCCACCTCGCCTTCGCGGAAGTGGTAGGTGGCGATGTCCTGGAGGGGGACGGTGGTGAGCCGCTGGAGGATCCCCGCCGCCTTGGGTCCCTGGACCGCCAGCTGGGCGAAGTCGTCGCTCCGATTCAGCGGCCGCACCCGGGGCGAGTTCTCCACCATCCAGGCGAAGTCCTTCTCCCGGTTGCTGGCGTTGACGCAGATCAGGACCCGCTCCGGGGAGAAGCGATAGGCCACCACGTCGTCGACGAAGCCACCCTGGTGGTTGAGCAGGCCGGCATAGACCGCCTGCCCGTCGGCGATGCGCCTGAGGTCGTTGCTGATCAGGGCGTTGGCGCTGTCCAGGGCCCCCTCACCGCGGAACTCGATCTCCCCCATGTGCGAGACGTCGAACAGGCCGGCGGCGGAGCGCACCGCCTCGTGCTCGGTCACCACGCCCGCGTACTGCACCGGCATGTCCCAGCCGGCGAAGTCGACCATCCGGGCGCCCAGGGCGCGATGGACCGCGTTCAGCGGAGTCTTCTGGGCCATGGGCGGTGTGTGGCCTACCCCAGCCGGCTCCGGGCAATCAAGACTCTGCACCGGGGGCCACCGGCACTACACTTCTCCCCGCCCCGACCGGCACGGCCGATGAAGATCAGGAACCGACTCAACCCCTCCGAGCCCTGCTTCTCCTTCGAGTTCTTCCCCCCTCGAACCGAGGAGGGTCACCGCGCCCTGCTGAAGACGGTGGAGGACCTGCGGCCGCTCGAGCCCGGCTTCGTGTCGGTCACCTACGGGGCGGGAGGCAGCACCCGTGACCGGACGGTGGATCTGGTGAAGGAGATCCGCACCACCGGGCTGGAGACGATGGCCCACCTCACCTGCGTGGGGCATTCCCGCGAGGAGCTGGATCGGCTGGTGGACCAGTTCCTCGCCATGGGGGTGGAGAACATCCTCGCCCTCCGGGGCGATCCCCCGGCTGGCCAGCAGCAGTTTCAGGCCGCCCCGGGCGGCTTCCGCTACGCCTCGGAGCTGGTGCGCTTCATCCGGGAGAAGGACCACCACCTCTGCCTGGGCGGAGCCGGCTACCCGGAGGGGCACGTGGAGACCCCGCTGCGGGAGGACGACCTCCGCCACCTGAAGGCCAAGGTGGACGCGGGCCTGGACTTCGTCATCACCCAGCTCTTCTTCGACAACGCCTTCTACTTCGACTTCGTGGAGCGGGCCCGCCGGGTGGGGATCAACGTCCCGATCGTCCCCGGCATCATGCCGATCACCAACATCGAGCAGCTGGAGCGCTTCGTCCGGCTCTGCGGCGCGACGGTGCCCATGCGGCTGGTGCTCCAGCTGGAGCGCTACCGCGACGATCCGGACGCAGTGGTCCAGCTCGGGGTGGCCCACGCCACGGTGCAATGCATGGAGCTGCTCGCCCGCGGCGTTCCGGGCATCCACTTCTACACCCTGAACCGGAGCCCGGCGACGCGGCTGATCGTCGGCGCGCTCCGCGGCCGCAACGCCCCCGGCGCACCGCGCGGCGGCTAGGCGAGGCGGACCGTCGATTCCTCGGTGCTTCAGCGACCGGGTTGTGGGGCGGACCCCACGGGGATCCGGACGCCGCTGACGATCAGCCGGATGCCCACCACCGCCAGAACCGGGGTGATCCACTGCGCCGGCGTGAGGCCGAGGAGCCGCCCATCGACGAACGGCAGGTCGCGGGCCCGGAGGAAGTCGAGGAAGAACCGGGGCACCGCGTAGCCCAGGGCGAGCACCCCCATCAGGAAGCCCGGGTGCCACTTGCGTCGGGCGAGGAGATAGAGGACCGCGCTCACCACCAGCAGCAAGACGCAGTCGATCAGCCCCATGTCCAGCCGGGGCCCGTCGGGAAACGCCACCGCGAACCAGGCGTCGGACTTCACCCCCGGATGGTCGTGCACCACCGCGCAGCCCATCCGGGCGATGGCCCACGCCGGCGCCGTCCCCAGTGCAATGGCGTCCCAGTAGGGGGCGATCGAGAGGTGGTGGCGCCGGAAGTAGAGGACGATGCCCAGCAGTCCCCCCAGCACGCCGCCCATCGAGGAGACCCCGTCCCAGACCTTGAGCAACACCACCAGGCCCTGGGTGCGCAGCAGCTCAGGGTGATAGCCGAGCACGTGGAGGAGGTGAGCGCCGAGGACCCCGCCCACCACCGCCCAGACGAAGACCTCGGAGAGGGGCTTGGTATCACCCGGGCCGTACCATTTTCCGGCGCGGACGATGAGTACCGCGCCGACGTAGACGCCGAGGGCGGCGAAGACGCTGAAGGGATGGATCGCCAGGCCGAACGGCAGCTGGAGGGTGGGCAGCTCGACGTAGGGAAGGACCAGGGCAAGCATGAGCGGGCGCTTCTAACAGTCCCGGCGCACGACGTCGCTGAAGGAGTGCCGAGTGGGACCCGCCGCACCTGCATGTCGACCAGCCCTTCCGTCGACCCACCGCCCGACGGCTCCCAGCGGCGGAGCTGGGTGTTGGCCAGGTAGAGCAGGCTGTCGCCGTCGAGCGCACCGGTGGTGGGGTTCTCGATCCACGGCGCGTAGGCCTCCAAACCGGAACGCCACCCCCCGGAGCACCGTGCAGCCGGGCGGCGTGGCGATGCAGCGGAGACTGCTCCGACATCGGGACCCCGCGGATTGGCGTCAGTCGAGGAATGCCCGGGCGTTCTTCAGGGTGTTGGAGAGGAGCATGGCGATGGTCATCGGCCCCACCCCCCCTGGAACCGGGGTGATGGCCGAGGCTCGCTCCGCGGCCGCCTCGAACTCCACGTCACCGACCAGCTTGCCGGTAGGAAGGCGGTTGATGCCCACGTCGACCACCACCGCTCCGGGCTTGATCCACGCCCCCTGGATCAGCTCCGGCACGCCCACCGCGGCCACCAGGATGTCCGCCCGGGCCACCTCCTCGGGGAGGTTGCTCTTCCGGTGGCAGACGGTGACCGTGGCGTCGGCGTTGAGGAGGAGGAGGGCCATCGGCCGGCCCACCAGGATGCTCCGCCCCACCACCACCGCCCGCTTCCCCGCCGGGCGGCAGTCGATCTCCTGGAGCATCCGCATCACCCCCAGCGGCGTGCAGGCCACGGTCGTCGGCCGGCCCTGGGCCAGCAGCCCCATGTTCACCGGGTGTAGCCCGTCGGCATCCTTCTCCGGCCGCAGCCGGCGGAGGAGCGCGTCGGCGTCGATCTGCTTCGGCACCGGGAGCTGCACCAGGATGCCGTGCACCGCCGGGTCGGCGTTGAGCACCTCCAGCTTCGCCTGGACCTCGGCGTGGGTGGCGGTCTCCGGGAAGTGATGCTCCCACGCCTGGAAGCCAACCTCGGCAGCGGCCTTCTGCTTGCCGGTGATGTAGATCTTGCTCGCCGGATCCTCGCCCACCCGGATCACCGCCAGCCCGGGCACCTTCCCGGTGCGGGCCTTCAGCTCCTGTACCCCCGCTGCGACCTCCTGTCGCACTTTGAGCGCGATGGCCTTCCCATCGATCCGTGTCGCCGCCATGGCCGGACCATAACAAGTCCGCCGCGGCGGTCGCTCGACGGATGTCGCCTCGGTCCCGTAGCCTGCGCCCATGGCGCGGGAGCTGATCGACCTCCACATCCACGTCGGCGGGGCGGTCGCTCCCCACGTGCTCTGGTCGCTGGCCCACAGCGAGGGCTTCAAGCTCCCGACCAAGAATTACTTCGAGTTCGTGGAGATGATCACCGCCCGGCCGGACAACGTCCGCAATCTCGACGACTACCTCCGGATCATGCACACCTGGACGGAGAAGATTCAGAGCTCGCCGATGGCCATCGAGCGGAGCGTTTACGAGGTGATCGGCAAGGAGTACCGCGGAAGCCGGGTCACCCAGATCGAGCTGCGCTTCAACCCGATGAAGCGGAACCTCGACTCCACCCTCGACCTCGACCACATCATCCACGCCGCGCTGCGAGGGATGGACCGGGCGATGCTGGAGTACGGGGTGAAGGCCGGCCTCATCTTCTGCCTCGCCCGGGAGTTCGACCACCGCCTCAACTCGATCATCCTGGAAAAGGCCATCAAGTACCGGCACCGGGGGGTGGTGGGCATCGACCTGGCCGGCACCGAGACCCGGGCCATCGAGCTCGACGGGACGCAAGTCGCCGCCTACGAGGACCTCTTCGCCCGGGCCCGCGCTGCCGGGCTGAAGACCACCGTGCACACCGGGGAGACGGTCGGCACCGGCGCCGAGGGGGTGATCGCGGTGGTGGACCGCCTGCGCCCGCACCGGATCGGGCACGGAATCCGCGCCGCCTACGACGAGTCGGCGATGCGCCTGCTCAAGGAGCAGGACGTCGTGCTCGAGCTCTGCCCCACCTCCAACCTCCAGACCCGGGCGGTGAGCGGGGTGGATGAGCTGCGCCACATCGTCCAGACCTTCCTCGACCGGGGGGTGAAGGTCACCCTCAACACCGACGGCCCGTACCTCCTCGACACCGACATGGAGCACGAGGTGGCGCTGGTGGAGCAGCATGCGATCATGACTCCCGCCCAGGTCGAGCAATCGCTGGCCTGGGCGCGGGAGTACTCCTTCATCCCCTGAGGGCGTGCTAGTCGTCGGGCGCGGCTCCTGTGTACGCCCTCCTCCGCCGGCTTCTCTTCCTCCTCTCTGCCGAGCAGGCCCACCATCTGGGCATGGGGGTGCTCCGCCTGCTCGGGCTGTTCGCCGGAGGCGGCGCTCGGCGGCTTCCTGCGCCGGGGCCGGACCTCTCGGTGAGCAGCGCCGGGCTGCGCTTCGCCCACCCCATCCTCCTCGCGGCGGGATTCGACAAGAACGCCGAGGCGGTGCGGGGGTTCTTCGCTCTGGGCTTCGCCGGGGTCGAGGTGGGGACGGTCACCCCGCTCGGCCAGCCCGGCAACCCCCCACCGCGGCTGTTCCGGCTCCCGGCGGCGCGAGCACTGATCAACCGGATGGGCTTCAACAACGCAGGGGCCGCGGCGATGGCCGCCCGCCTCGCCGCGCTGGGACCGAGGCGCGGGCCGGTGGGAATCAACGTCGGGAAGAACAAGGACACCCCGCTGGAGCGCGCGGTGGACGACTACCTGGCCGCGGTGAGCCAGCTGGCGCCGCTGGCGGACTACCTGGTGGTGAACGCCAGCTCGCCCAACACCCCGGGGCTCCGTCAGCTTCAAGATCCCGAGCGGCTGCGGGCACTGCTCACCCGGGTGAAGCAGCGGGTGGAGGAGCTGGCCCCGGGCAAGCCGCTGTTTCTCAAGATCGCCCCGGACCTCGGCCCGGAGGCGGTGGACGCGGTGGTGGAGGTGGCGGTCGAGGCCCGGCTGGCGGGGCTGATCTGCACCAACACCACCGCCGCCCGCCCGGTGTCGGGGGAGCACGCCGGCGAGCCGGGCGGCCTCTCCGGAGCTCCGCTGGCGCCGCTGGCGCTGGCCACCCTCCGCCGCGCGGCGTCCCGGGCCGGTGGGCGGCTGGCGCTCTGGGCGTCGGGGGGCGTGTTCACCGTCGACGACGTGCTGGAGCGACTGGCCGCCGGCGCGGACGTGGTGCAGCTCTACACCGCGCTGGTCTACGAGGGGCCGGGAGTGGTGCACCGCCTCGTCGGTGAGCTCCGCACCCGACTTGCCGCCAGGGGCGTCTCCAGCCTCGCCGCGCTCGCCACCGCCCGGCTGTCCTCGGGGAGCGGAGCGCGGCCCTAGGCGGAGGTCCCCAGGCCCCGCCAGCTCAGCGCACCTTCGGCGACACCCGGTCGCTCCGTCGCAGCCTGCAGCCGGACCCAGCTGGTGCGATCCCACACCGCCCCGGTGAGGAGGATCCAGAGGATCGCCACCACGTCCAGCGCGAAGCCGCCGTCGGTGGGCCGGAGCGGCAGCGGCCAGCGAATGAGCAGCTCGAGCCCGATGCACGCCCCGGCAGCGAACAGCCCACAGGCCCGCCAGAGCGAGAAGCGCCGGGCGAGCGGCGATCCACCGAAGCGGCCCACCCCGGCAAGCGCGAACACCGCGCAGAGCGTGAGCACCAGAGCCCGGCTGGCGAGCCCGAGGCCGTGGAGGGCCACGCTGCCGTCCGCGAGGGCATCGAGGAGCAGACCGCAGCCCACCAGCAGCACCGCCACCCGCGTCTCCAGCCGTTCAGAAGCCCACGCTTGCCGGGATTCCATCGCTCGCGGTTCCTCCTCGCCAGCGGTCCTTCAGCAGCGGCCGTGCCACCATCGGCGCCGGGCGATCCAAGCCCTGGCGGGGGGATCTGCCGACGCCTGGCGGACGCCACCCCGGACATCGGTAACGCTTACAGGCCGGTGCCGTCGGTCCAGGGCAATGTGGTCTGGACTTCGCGGGGCAACGGCCCGGCCAGCAGGGCTGGACCGATCTGATCCACCAGCCGTTCGAGCACCGCCTGCGCCAGCCGCTCGGGCTCCTCGCCGGTGCCCGGGGCGAGCGCGCGCAGCGCGTCCGTGGCGCGCCTCACCGCCTCCGGCCGGAGCCGTGGCGGCGCGCCGGCGAGCAGCTCCCGGCCCAGCTCCAAGGTGCGCGCGGCAGGAACGGGGATCACTCGAGGTTGACCGCCGAGGAGGACCTGCGACAGCGCCGCGGCCAGCATCGCCGGGGTGCCTCCCGCCGGCCATCCCGGCCCGAGTCGGTGGAGCGCCGTCCGGGCCGTCTCCTCGTCGCCCCCCAGCAGCACGGAGAGCAGCCGCTGCTGGTGCTCGGCGCGGGTGAGCCGGGCCGCGGTGGCGTCGAGCTCGGCCAGCGAGCGGAAGGGAACCGGCTCCGCGCCCTCGACCGGAAGGGCCCGGAGCGGCCGCGCTTGCCGCAGAGCGGAGAGCACCGCCTCCTCCTCCGGCCAGAGCAGCCACTGCCCATCGACGCGGGCGAGCGGTCGGGCGGCGAGGCGGTCGGCCCGGTGCTTCAACCGGAGCCCGAGGGAAAAGCCGATCTGGAAGATTCGCCGGAGGGGCGTCTCCCGCAGCACTTCCGCCGCCCGCGCCGGGTCTCCCCCGGTCAGCAGCTCCAGCCCCACGCCGAGGGTGTCGCGCGCGCGCTCGGCGGAGGCCCGGAAGGCGTCGAGGTCTCCCGGATCGGCGCCGTCGGCGACCAGGGCGGCATTGTAGACCCCGCGCAGCTCTTCCTCGGCGGCCTGCTGCTCCTCGGGGTCGAGCCCGGCCAGGGCGGCGGTGATGAGGTTGGCCCGGCCTCCACGGACGGCGAGGGCCGCCGGCGCTCCCGGTCCCTCGGGGATCGGCACCGCAGCGTAGAGCCCGGCTGCCGACTCGGGGTCGGGGAAGCCGAGGTCGGAGAGTCGCGCCCACCGGAAGCGGAGCGCCGTCTCCTCCAGCTCGCTGGGAAGCTCCCAGCGCACTGCCTCGATCAAGCGGCTGAAGCCCAGCGGGTTCTCGGCCATGAGGTCGAGGAGCAGCGAGCGCAACGCGTCCAGCTCTGGCCCCTCCACCAACAGCTCGATGCGGAAGTGGTTGTCTGCGGAGTCGAGCGTGACGTGGGAGACGTCGGGGTCGGGCGTCTCCTCGAGATCGTGCACCCGGGTGAGCGCCCGGAGCATCGCCTCCAGCACCTCGAGGTCGAGGGCGTGCACCTTCCGCAGCGCCTCCTCGGGGTCGTCTCCGCGACCAGCGCTCAGCCACTCCAGGGTGGCGTGGGGGTCGAGCGCATCCTTCTTCCACCCCCCGAGGTCCACCAGCGCCTGGAACTGCGCCGGCGAGGCGAGCTGTACCGCCTCCGCAGCGTCGGCCAGCCCCACCTCCGCCACCATGGCGTAGAGCTGCTCGGCGGGCATGGCACGGACCAGCGCCCTGGCCTCGGGCGCGTGGACCAGGCCGTCGAGCCGTTGCCGGGGCGGTAGCTGCGACAGTCGTTGCAGCTCCATCGCCCGGGCGGCGGCTCCGTCGCTTCCGTTTCCTCGCTCGGCCACGTCGGGCGGCTCTACCACGCCCGGTCGTCGGCCGGCGCTACTGCAGCGGCGTCAGGCAGGCGGAGGTGACCACGAACCCGTTGAGGTACGGCTGGGCCGACCCGTCGGTGGAGCTGAGGACGAACTCCAGCTGGAGGTACTTGAACTGGGGCACCGGTCCGGGGATGGCCTGGAGGCGCGCCGGTGGGAGCGGTCGGTCAACCACACGCTCGCCTCACGAGGAGGCGTGCCAGAGGTGTTCCCACACCTCATCCACCCCCAGCTTCTCGGTGGACGAGAAGCCCACCACGCTCCGTCGCGCCACGCCGAGGCGCTCTGCCACGTTCGCCAGATGCGGCTTGCGCTTCGCCTTTGCCAGTCGATCGAGCTTGGTGGCGGCCACCACCACCTCGCGGCCCGCGCCGGCGAGGTAGGCCAGCGTGTGTGCATCGTCCGGGGTCGCTCCGACCTCTGCATCGACGATGGCCACCACCGCACGGAGGACGGTCCGCTCGCGGAGGTAGGTGGTGATCATCTCCTCCCAGCCGGCCCGCTCGGCCTTGGACACCCGGGCAAAGCCGTAGCCCGGGAGATCGGCGAGGAGCAGCCGCCGCCGCGCGTCGCCCCGGGCCAGGTCCACCTCGAAGAAGTTGAGGGCCCGCGTCCGGCCAGGGGTGTTCGACACCCGCACCAGCTTTCGCCGCCCGGTGAGGGCATTGATCATCGACGACTTGCCGACGTTGCTCCGGCCGACGAAGGCCACCTCGGGCGCAGAGGCCGTGGGCCACCCCGAGGCCTCGACCGCGGTGGTGAGGAAGCGGGCGTCGAGGACGCGGATCACTTCTCGGCGCGCGGGGGTGGAGGCGCCCCGCGCTTCTGCCGCTCGGCAGTCCAGTGGTCCATGGCCTTCAGCTTCTCGGCGAACTGAAAGGGCTTCAATGAGGGCGAAGCCGACTCGTGGCAGCTCCGGCAGCCCTTCTCCGAGGGATCGACCAGCCCCACCAGCCGGGCCAGTTCGGGGTCCTTCATCACGTAGGCCGGGGCGTAGTACTGGCCGCCACCGTGGCAGGTCTCGCAGCCGATGGCCGCCATCTTCTGGTCGGCGAGATTCGGCGCGTGGCAAGTGGTGCACCGCGCATCATGTTGCTGCTCGGCGGTGAGCGACTCCATCGAGCGGGCGTGCTTGGAGGCCCGCCACACCGCGTACGCCTCGGGGTGGCAGCCCTTGCAGCTCTCCGGTCCGAGGAAGTCCGCGGCGGCGGCGACCGCCGACGCGAGGACCACCGCGGCGAGCGCCCAGCGAAGTGGGAGTCGGTGGCGCATGGAAGGATGGGTAGCTAACCGGAGCGGCGCAGCCCGTGGCAAGACCGACGGTGGTCAGGAAGTTGAGCGGTGCTCCACCCTCGGGGTAGAGGGAAAGGTCCGGTGATCCGCGCTCCTCGCCTTCGCTCCCTCCTCGCTCCGGCGTTGCTTCTCCCGCTGGCCGCCCTGGCCAAGCCGTGGAACGGCATCGAGCCCGGGGTCTCTCATCGCGACGAGGTGGTGAAGCGCTTCGGCCCTCCGAACAAGACCCTCACCGTCTCGGGCCGGGAAGTGCTCGCCTACACCGACGCCACCGCGATCAAGGGGACCAGCCAGGCCCAGTTCCGGATCGAGCCCTCCACCGGTGTGGTGGAGCGCATCGACGTCTTCCCCTCCTCGGTCATCGACCGGGAGACGGTGGAGAGCACCTTCGGCCCTGCCTGCCCCAAGGCCGGCGCCCCCCCGCCCGTGGCCTGCTTCCAGAAGAAGCTCACCGACGACTTCCGCACCTACTTCGTCTATGCCCGGCTGGGGCTGGCAGTGTTCTTCGAGGAGTCCGAGGACCGGGTCCAGTCGTTCGTCTACACCGCGCCCAAGGCACCCCCGGCCCCGCCCGCGGCAGCCCCCGCCGGCGCGCGCTGATGCGGGTCGTCGGGCTCACCGGGGGAATCGCCTCGGGCAAGAGCACGGTCAGCGCGATGTTCCGCGCCCTGGGAGCGGAGGTCATCGACGCCGACCAGCTCGCCCGCCAGGTCGTCGAGCCAGGCACGCCCGGCGTTGAGGAGGTCTCCCGTCGCTTTCCGGGCGTGGTGGACGCCCAGGGCCGGCTCGACCGGGCGGCCCTCGCGGCGCGGATCTTCGCCGACCCTGCCGAGCGCGCCGCGCTGGAGGCGATTCTCCATCCCCGCATCCAGCTCGAGGCCCGTCGCCGCATCGGCGCACTGGAGCAGGCCGGAGTCCCGGTGGCGCTCTACGACGCGGCGCTGCTCTTCGAGAACGGGCTCCAGCGGAATCTCCAGGGAGTGGTGCTGGTCTGGGCGCCGGAGGAGGCGCAGCGACGACGTCTCGCCGCCCGGGACGGGCTCCCCCCGGCCGAGGTGGAGGCGCGTCTCGCTGCCCAGATGCCGCTCTCCCGGAAGCGGACGCTGGCCACCTGGGAAGTCGACAACGGCGGCTCGCTGGCCGACACCGAGGCCCAGGTGCGGAGGATCTGGGAGGAGATCCGCCGCGGCGGGGGCTAACACCGAGACCCGTTGTATCGACCGAATGATCGCGCCGGAATCGCAGGTGAGATCCAGGAGCGACGACGGATCGTAGCCGTTGCTACGTGACGGAGAAGCGACGCAGAGATCGACCGCGAGGACGAGCGAGGGTCGAGTCGATACAAGTGGTTTCGGTGTTACGGTCCCCGCGGGCATGGCTCCCCAGGGCGCGACGCTGGTCACCGGCTATCCGGGCTTCATCGCCAAGCGGCTGGTGGAGCACCTCGCGCGCCAGGGCCGCGGCCGCCTCTACGCCCTGGCCCAGCCGGAGTGGGTGGAGCGGGCCCGCGATGTCGCCGCCCGGGTGAAGGGCGCGGCGGTGGAGGTCGTCTCCGGCGACGTCACCGACCTGCACCTCGGCCTCTCCGGCGAGGAGGTGGAGCGCATCACCTCCGAGGCGGAGCGCATCTTCCACCTGGCGGCGGTCAACCAGCTCTCGGTCCCCCGCGACGTCGCCTGGCGGACCAACGTCGACGGCACCCGCAACGTCCTCGACTTCGCGCGCGAGTGCCGGAAGCTGGAGCGCTTCGTCCACTTCAGCACCTGCCACGTCTCGGGCGACCGGGTGGGGGTGATCGCCGAGGACGAGCTCGACGAGGGCCAGGGCTTCCGCAACGCCTGGGAGGAGACCAAGTTCCAGGCGGAGAAGGCGGTGGCCCGCGCCGCGCCGTCGCTCCCGGTCACCGTGCTCCGCCCCTCGACGGTGGTGGGCGACTCCCGCACCGGGGAGATCGACCGCTTCGAGGGCCCCTACAGCCTGGGCATCCTCCTGGTGGCGAGCCCGCTGGTGGTGCCCCTGCCGCTGCCGGGTGACGGAGTGGCGCCGCTCAACGTGGTGCCGGTGGACTTCGTGGTCCGGGCCGCGGCCCACCTGGCCCGGGACCCCCGTTCGGTGGGGAGGACCTTCCACCTGGTGGACCCGAATCCCATGAGCGCCCGGCGCGTCTACGCCCTGATCGCCGAGCGGGCGAATCGCAAAATTCCCCGCCTCCCCTTCCCCGCCCGCGCCGCCGACGCGGTGCTGCGCCTGCCGCTCCTCGAGCGGCTCACCCGTCCCCAGCGGGCAGCGATCGGCTACATCAACCAGCTGGCCTGGTTCTCCAGCGGGAACACCCAGGAGCTGCTGGAGGGCACCGGGATCCGCTGCCCGCCGCTCTCCACCTATCTGGAGACGCTGATCGCCTTCGTCCGCGATGACTTCGCCCGCCGCCAGGCGGCGGAGGCGGAGACCGAGGTGGAGGACCCGCTCGACGAGGCAGAGGCCGAGCGGTGAGCATCACCCCGGGGCAGACCTTCGGGCTGGAGCGGGAGTGCGATCGCTACCGGTCGATCTACTACGCCGGCGCCTCGGGGGACTTCAATCCGATCCACATCGACCCCGAGGTGGGGCAGGCGGTGGGGCTGGGCGGCGTCATCCTCCAGGGCCTGTGCACCCTGGCCTGGGCCACCGATGCCTTCGCCCGCTTCCTGGGAGATCCGGGGCTGGTGACCTCGGTCAAGGCACGCTTCAGCAAGCCGGTGCGCCCCGAGGACAGCGTCCGCTTCGAGGGCACGGTGAACGAGGTCGTCGACGGGCTGGTGAAAGCTCAGGTCGTGGCGAGGAACCAGTCCGGCGACGAGGTGCTGAAGAACGTCCAGCTCGAAGGGAGTGAGCAGCTCCCGCCGGCCCGGTCGCCGCCGATGACGCCTCATCTGAGGCAGGCGCTCCAGCTGATACAGCAGTCGCGGTCGGAGCTGGAGGCCCTCACCGACTCGGCCGGGCGCGGGCCTGGCCGGACCGCCCTCGGCCGCACCTGGGGTCCCTTCCGGTACGTGGTGGGCGCGGAGAAGATGCGGGAGTACGCGGTGGCCATCTCCGGCGGCGTGCCGTCCTACCTCTCGACCGGCCTGCCGGAGGACCTCCACCCGGTGCTCCACGACGAGGAGGCCGGAGCCCGCTCGGCCTGGGGGTCGCTGATCGCCTTTCCCACCTTCGCGGTGCTCTTCTCCGTCGCCCCGGCGCAGGCGGCGCTGCTCGATCCGGCGATGGGGGTGGACGTCTTCCGGGTGCTCCACGGCGAGCAGGAGTTCAAGTTCCACCAGCTGCTCCGCCCGGGGGACGTGATCACCACCACCGGGACGCTGGAGTCGTACTCGACGCGCGGGAGCAACACCGTTTTCGTCATCCGCACGGACTCGGTGAACCAGTACGGCCTGCCGGCGGTGCGCGGCCGCTTCACCGCCTTCGTCCGGGGTTAGGGCCGAAACGGCGTCAGCTGACGATCACCCGCTGCTCCAGCAGCTGGGCGAGGATGCGGGCGGTGTCCAGCCGGGACATCCCCGATACCGAGAAGAGGTCCTCGAAGGAGAGCGTCCCGTCGATCTGGGCGAGCATGAACCCCGCCCGGTGGTCGAGGTTCAGCCAGATGACCTCGTCGTCCTTGAGCCGCACCCGCGGCACCTGGCTGAGCTTACCGATCTTCGACTCGTAGATGGTCTGAAGCTTCGCCTCGCTGCGGGTCAATGCCTCCGGGAGCCCGGGGAGCTCGGCATGGAGCGCCTGGGCGCGAAGCAGCACCTCCCGAGCTCCGCTGTGGTCGTCGAGCCCTTGCAGCTCCTGGGCGCGGCGGAGCAGCTGCTGCGCCTCGGCCCGCGTGTCGCGCGGGGCCGGCGGAGGCGTCAGACCGGTGGGAATCCGGGGCTCGGCCACCAGCTCCAGCGCGCCGGGGTCGTCGTCGGTGGCGAGGAGCGTGGGGCCCTCGTCGGCACCCCAGGCGTCACGGGGAGCCGGCACCGGAGCGGCGCCCAGCGGCTGCTGCGGCGTCTCACCCACCACCGGGGGCGTGTGGGCGGGGGTCAGATCCACCGTCGGATGCACCGAGGAGAGGGGCGTGCCCCCGAGTGGGGTCCCCACCCCTCCCCGGCTGTCGGGCAGCGGCACCGCCGCCTGGTCGAAATGGGGCCCGGGCGTTCCAGACTCCTTGCCCTTCCGCTTCGACTTGCCGCGAGTGCGAGCCGGGGTGGGAGTGGGGGTGTGGGCGGAGGCCGGAGGCAGCGGGACTGCCGCGGCACCGGTCCCGGGTGGAGGGGTACTCTCGCGAACCGGGCGCGCCGGCGCCGGGGTGTGAACCGCGGCGAGCGGCGGGAGGGAATGGGCCGGTGGGAGGGGCACCGCGGGTGAGACAGTGCCCGGAGGCGGGGTCACCTCCCGCAGCCAGGCTGGGGTGAACGTCGACGGCGAGGCCGCGGCACCGGTCGGCGTGGCCCCCGGCAAGGGGACGACCGTCCCCGCAGTGTCAGGAGGCGGCGTCGTCTCGCGGGCCTCGGCGGGGTGACCAGGCGGCCCGGGCGTTCGCTCGCGGAGCGGCGACGGTCCCCAGGGCAGGGTCGAGCCCCGCCCGATCATTGCCTCGTTGGCAGTCTGGAGCCCCGAGGCACGGTGGGCACCAGCGTCGCCGGGGGGCGGCAGCACGAACCCCGAAGCCGCGGCCGAGCCCTCGCTGGCCGACCACCAGTCCTCGGGCATCCCGGTGATGTCCATCGGGACCTCCTCCGGGAAGAGCCGGGGCAGCGGGACGGAGAAGAGGTCGCTCCGGGTCACCGGGACGTCGCGGAGCTCCTCGGGCACGGCCTCGATCACCGGGGTGGCGCTGCCGAGCAGGTCGCGGGCCCGGGCGTTGTCCGGGTCGAGCTTCAGCGCCTGCTCGAAGAGGTGGCGCGCCCCTTCCATGTCGCCGCTCATCCTCAGCCACAGCCCGGCCTCGATGAGCTGGTTGGCGCGCCCGGTCACTGCGGTCTCGCCCCCAGACGCTCCAGCACCCCGACGAAGAGCACCCGGGTCCGCTCCAGCTGATCCACCCAGTCGGAGAGCGCCAACAGATCGTCGCTCTCGCTGGCTGCCCGGGCGGAGTTGACCACCTCTTCTGCCCGCCGGAGCGCCTCGCGGCCGAACTCGCTGTTGCCAGTGAGCTGCCGGACCTGAGGGATGAGCGAGGAGACCTCCTCCGCGGCGGCGGCCACTGCGGTTCGCTTCAGCTGCACCTCGGTGGAGGCCCTCGCCTCGAGCATCGAGTCGGCCTGCTGCTCGAGGATGGACTTCAGCTCCTCGGGGGTCAGGCCGCCAGAGGCGGTGACGGTGATCGACTGCTGCAGCCCGGTCTCCTTGTCGCGGGCGGCGACGGAGACGATTCCCTCGGAGTTGATCTCGAAGGTGACCTCGATCTCCACCTCGCCCCGCGGCGCCAGCCGGAGGCCGGAGAGGATGAACTCCCCCAGCAGCTCGTTCTGGTGGGCCAGCTCGCTCTCGCCCTGGAGGACCATGATCTTCACCGTGGTCTGCCCGTCGCGGCTGGTGTGGAAGGTCTCGGTGGTGGAGGTGGGAACGGTGGTGTTCTTGGGGATGAGGATCCGGTCGTAGCCACCGGCGATTGCCACTCCCAGGCTCTGGGGCGTGACGTCGAGCAGCAGCACCTGGCTGGAGGGCTGGAGCAGGGCGTCGGCCTGCAGCGCGGCCCCGAGGGCGACCACCTCCTCGGGGTGCACGCCCTTGCTGGGATCCTTGGCGAATTGCCGGCGCACCGCGGCCTGCACCGCCGGCATGCGGGTCATCCCGCCCACCAGGACGATTTCTCGAAGCTCGGACGCCGAGACCTTGGCGTCCGAGAGGACCTGCCGCGCGATCTGCACCGTGCGCTCCACCAGGTCGGCGGTCAGCTCCTCCAGCTGGGCCCGGCTGAGCGTGGTCTGGAGGTGGATGGCCGAGGTACCGCCCGGCGGAGTGTAGAGGAAGGGCAGGTTGATGTTTGTTTCTTGGAGTTCGGAGAGCTCGCACTTGGCCCGCTCCGCGGCGTCCTTCAGCCGCTGGAGCGCCATCCGCTCCTTGCGCAGGTCCACCCCGTGCTCACGGGCGAAGCCCATCACCAGGCTCTCGATGATCCGGTTGTCGAAGTCCTCCCCGCCCAGGTAGGTGTCGCCACCGGTGGCCACCACGTCGAAAACGCCCTTGGCCACCTCGAGGACGCTGACGTCCAGGGTGCCCCCGCCGAGGTCGAAGACGGCGATCTTCCCGCTCACCTGCTTTCCGAAGCCGTAGGCCAGCGCCGCGGCGGTGGGCTCGTTGAGGATCCGCAGCACGTCCAGCCCGGCGATGCGCCCGGCATCCTTGGTGGCCTGACGTTGCCCGTCGTTGAAATACGCCGGGACGGTGACCACCGCCTTGGTCACCGTCTTTCCGAGGTGCGCCTCGGCGTCGAGCTTCAGCTCCCGCAGGACCGCCGCGGCGATCTCCGGAAGCGAGACTGCCTTGTCCCCCAGCTGGACCCGGATGTCGTCGTGCTCGCCGCACACCACCCGGTAGGAGAGGACCTCCCGGGCCCGCCGGATCTGCTCCGAGCTGTACTTCCGCCCGATGAGTCGCTTGCTGGCGTAGACGGTGTTCTCCGGATTGGTGATCGCCTGACGCTTGGCCAGGTTCCCCACCAGCCGCTTCCCCCCGGTGGTGACCGCCACCACCGAGGGAGTGAGGGCCTGCCCGGCGCGGTTGCGGATGACCTGAGGCTGTCCGCCCTGGACGTGGGCCACCACGCTGTTGGTGGTCCCCAGGTCGATGCCAATGACGGGCTCGTGTTCGGCCATCTGGGTCTTCAGCGTACCTGACGGAGCAGCGCCCGGGCCTCCGCGTTCCGGGGATCTCGCTCCAGCACCACCTCGAGATATCGGCGGGCCACCGACCCCATCCCCATCTTGATGCAGATCTCCGCCAGCAGCAGCAGTGAGGGCAGATGGTCGGGGCGGAGCTCCACCGCCCGCTGGGCGAAGGCGCGCGCCTCGCCCACCTTGCCCGGACCCCGCAGGGTCCACCGGGCGGCCTCGTAAGCCGCCTCGCCCCGGGTGGGGTCGAGCGCCGCGGCCCGGGCAAAGGCGGACGCCGCGTCCGCGAAGTCGTGGGTGTCGACCAGCGCCCGACCGCGCTGCAGCTCTTCGTCGGCGCGCTGCTCGTTCTGGAGCCTCCTCGCCTCTGCCTCCAGGGCCGTCCCCTGCCCGTTCTTCGCCCCACCCAGCGCCTGCGCCTTGGCCAGCAGCCCGAGGGCCTTCGCCGGGGCGGCCGCCTGGAGGTGCCGCTGTGCCTCGGTGACCA
>Ga0307472_100000176_pt1 | contig 19925 bp, 16 predicted proteins | sample atmos_gasesAM5C__2_FD_204582 | JGI IMG/M metagenome (GOLD analysis project Ga0307472, IMG submission 204582) | Hardwood forest soil microbial communities from Morgan-Monroe State Forest, Indiana, United States - atmos_gasesAM5C_05 | ecosystem: Environmental > Terrestrial > Soil > Temperate...
GGGGTGGTCCTGGGGCAGCTGGCGGTCGGGGTCGATCTCGACGTGGAGGCGGGTCGCCGCCCGGCCGAGGAGTACGGTGACGAGCAGCATGATGCCGAGCGCCGCCCGGCGATGACCGATGATCCAACGTGCGTAGCTTTTCACGAACGACGTCATGGTCCCCTCCCCTACGCCGCCTGGGCGGCCCGATCGAAGTACTCGGCCAGTGCACTGCAGTACGCCTCGTCGACGGCGCGGAACGTCGCGCCGAGCCGCTCGCGCACGGCGGTCACGGCGCGCGGCGAGAAGCGCTCCGCGAAGCCTTCAAGCCAGGTCGCGAGATAGGCGACGTGCCGGGTCTCGTCCTCCAGCATCCCGCAGAGGATGGCGCGCGTCGCCGGGTCGTTGCTCAGGGCCTCGCAGTTCGCCTGGAGCTTCAGCAGGTTGTCCTCCTCGATGATGAATGCCGCCACCGTCAACTCCATGAGCTCCGCATCGCCCACCGAGGCACCCTCGGCGTAGACCTGCTTCACGTCGCGCGCGCGGCTCCGGGTGAGTAACCCCTCGAAGCGGTCGAGATGGGGCGGCAGGCGAAAGGGCCGGAAGCCGAGGGCCGTCATGCGCTCGAGGACGAGATAGGCGTGGCGCGCCTCGTCGAAGCCGTGGCGCGCGATCTCGAGCTTGCGGCGGGGGTCGCCCACCAGGTCCGTGAGCGCGCTCAGGTCCGTCGCGCAGCGGAGCTTCGCGCCGTGGATCAGGTTGAGAACCGCTCCCGTCCCTCCCGGGCGCGAATGGACGACGCGGAGGAAGTCCACCATGTGGGCGTAGTCGATCGTCATGGAACTAGGCGCTCAGGGCGAGGCGCAGTGCCTCGTCGTCGGGGCGGATCAGGCCCAGGGGCGGCACGCGCGACGGCAGCACCACCTCGGGATGCTCCTCACGGAGGAGGAAGTCACTGAAGGGATGGTTGGCGAGGACGCGATCGATGTTCGCGAAGTCGTACCAGAGGAGGCTGTGCTCGCTGTTCCCGAGCTTCCCGTAGGGCGCCACGAGACCGGTCTCCTCGAAGCCGATCCAGTGGTAGGTCCAGGCACGCTGGGGCTTCGTCGCGATCGTGAGCAGCGGCGTCCGCATCCGTCGCAGGAACCGGATGCCCAGCGTGAACAGCCCGAAGGTGACGCTGGGAAGAAAGGTCTTGCCCTTGCGGTGCTCGGGGAGGATGGCGAAGCGGTTCAGCTCGATCGCCCGCGGGGTCACGAGGCGCCGCGGCATCGTGAAGTACTCCTCGCACTCGAACGGCCCGGCGAAGCGTGGGGTGATCCGCATCGACCCGACCGCCTCACCCGTGGTGGCGGAGCGGGCGACCAGGAACCACGATCGGCTGTCGTAGGCATCCGGCACCGGGAGGTTGTAGCCGCTCTGCTCGACGTACACGCGGCGGCGGACCTCGATGGCCTCGCGCGCCGTCTCGGAGCGTTCGCAGACGGTGAAGCGATACCCGCGCAGCAAGGCCGCCATCGAATCGTCCTGGTCGGCTCTCTGAACGTCCCGGGCGGGTTCTCCGATCGCCTTCATGTTGCCCCTCCTGCGGGTAGCAGAGAGCAACGGGTATGCCTGAGCGGCCCCCGGGAAAACCCTGGAGAAAGCGGGGGTTGGACCATGAACGGCCGTTCCTGGTCCGGATGGGTCGGGCCCCACGGTTCCTGGTCGCGATGGCGGCTTGAGAGTGCGGAAACGGGGCCGGAAAATCGGTCTGGAGTCCCATGCCGTACCACTGTCTCGTGCCGCTCACCGCGGCCGCGGCGAACCTGGTCATCGGCGCCCTCGTCCTGCGGCAGGAGGCCCGCGAGCGGCTGCACCGGGTCTTCGCCGCCCTGACGCTAGCCGTCGTCTGCTGGAACCTCGACCTCTTCGCCCTCTACTACTTCCGCAGCGGGGTAGAGGCGGAATGGTGGAGCCGGATCTTCCGCACGGGCGTCTGCCTCGCCCCCGCCATCCTCTTCCACACGACGCTACTGCTCGCGGAGTCGCACGGTCGGGCGTGGGCGGTGCTGCTGACCGCCGCCTATGCCACCGGCGCCGTGCTCGCCGTCGCCAACCTCCACGGCGATCTCGTCAGCGGGGTCACCCTTCACCCCTGGGGCTGGTACATCGAGCCGACCCGGCTCTACGCGGTGATGACCGCGCTCCTGGTCGTCTACCTGCCGCTTTCCATCGAGCGCATCTGGCGCGCTTACCGGAATCCCGTCTCGCCCCGGCAGCGGGTCCAGGCGAAGTTCTGGTTCCTCGCCGCCGTCGTGCAGACGCCCTTCGCCCTCACCAACCTGCTGCCGGTCTACGGGATCAACGTCTACCCGATCGGCAGCCTCGGCAACGTCCTCTACGTCGGCATCGTCGCGTATGCGATCGCGCGGCACCGCCTGATGGACGTCGACTACGTCGTCCGCAAGGGCGTGAGCTTCTGCCTCGCCGCGGCCCTGGTGCTGGTCCCCGGCTCGTTACTGCACGTCGCGCTGGCCCGCGAGTTCGGCACCCACCGCCCGATCGCACTCACCTGCGTCGCCGTCGCCATCACGCTCCTCGCCGTGATCCTGGTGCCGACGCTGCAGGCCGCCCTGGACATGCGCGTCCACCGCGCCCTCTTCCGCCAGCTCCACGACAGCCGCCGACGGCTGCAAGAGCTGGCCGGGGCTGTCGTCCACATCCTCAACCCCGACGAGCTCATCCGACAGCTCGGGGACGGTCTGAGCGAGGTCCTCGACCTCGAGAGATGCCACATCTTCGTTCCGCGGGACCAGTCCCGGCGATTCGTGTCGGTGTACCACCGCCAGGGCGCCGTGGAGGCGCTGCCCGACGACGTCGCCGGCGACCTCGAGCTCGTGCAGGGCGCACTCCTCGCCGACGAGCTGGCGGCGCTCGCCCCGGCGGCGGCCGCGTTCTTCCGCCAACAGGCCTGGGAGGTGGGCATCGCCCTCCGCATCGAGAAGCGGCTGACGGGAGTGATCGCCCTGGGGAGAAAGCGGGACTTCCGCATCTTCTCGGGCGAGGACCTCCAGCTGCTCGACACCGTGGCCGCGAACGTGAGCGTTGCGCTCGAGAACACGACGCTCTCGGGGCAACTCCGCCGCTCCGAGGCGGTGCTCGAGCGGGCCAACCGCCTGTCGTCGCTGGGCGCCCTGGCGGCGGGCATCGCGCACGAGATCCGCAATCCCCTGGTCGCGGTGAAGACGTTCCTCGACCTCCTGCCCGAGCGGCTCGGCGACCGGGACTTCGTCACCCAGTTCCGCGACCTGAGCCTGGGCGAGCTCCGGCGCGTTACCAACCTGATCAACGACCTGCTCTCACTCGGGAAGTCCCCCAAGACGGAGCGGCGCGAGGTCGTGGTGCAGGAGGCCCTGGTCCCGGTCGTCCACCTCATGACCTCGACGGCCCGCAAGCGCCAAGTCGAGCTGGTCACGCACTTCGAGCCCGACCTGCCCACCATCTGGGCCGATCCCGATCAGCTGAAGCAGATCGCGCTCAACCTGCTCCTGAACGCCATCGAGGTGAGCCCCGTCGGCAGCCAGGTGAACCTCGACGTGCAGCGGATGGATGATCCGTCGCAGCGGGTCGTGCTCGCGGTGAGCGACCAGGGCCCGGGCATCCCGCCCGAGCAGCGCGACGACATCTTCCACCCCTTCTTCACCACCAAGGAGACGGGCGTGGGGCTCGGGCTGGCGCTCGTTCACCAGATGGTCGTCGAGCACGAGGGCGAGATCACGGTCGCGAGCGAGGTGGGCAGGGGCAGTGTCTTCCGCGTGACGCTCCCCGTGGGCCAGCCGGCCGGTCTGTCCCTGGCCCCGACCGGAAGCTGATTCTCGACGCGTCAACTCCTTGCGCGGGGCAATACTTCTCCTCCCCCTACCGCTCAGCAGGAGGTGAAGAACGTTTCCGCTGCCGCGTAGGGGGAGCGGGGCGCGGGGGACCCCCGAGCGCCGCCTATGAGGTCGCGCCCGAGCCGCTCGCGCGAGCTTCCGCCGCCGCTCGCGACCGAATCGAAGGCGCCCGGGGGTCCCCCGCGCCCCGCTCCCCGTCCACGACCCCCACGCATCCAGTTCTTCACATCCCCAGCCGCCGCATCTTCTTCGCCAGCCCCCGATACGTGATCCCGAGCTCCTCCGCCGCCCGCGACTTGACACCGCCGGCACGTACCAGCGCCGCCTCGATCTGCTCGCGCTCGAAGGCCGCGGTCCGGCTCTCGAGCACCCCCGACGACCCGCGACCGTTCGCCTCCTGCAGGTGCTCGGAGAGGACGTCCTCGGTGAGCGGCGCGCCCGGCTCGCTGAGGAGCACCGCCCGCTCGAGCTCGTTGGCGAGCTCGCGCACGTTGCCGGGGAAGGGGTAGCGCGCGAGCACGGCCAGGGCATCCTGGGTGGGCTCGCCGACGGGCTTCTTCAGCTGCGTGGCGATCCGGCGCACGAGGTGGCGGGCGAGCGCGGGCAGGTCCTCCAGCCGATCCCGCAGCGGCGGGAGGCGGATCGGGAAGACCCGCAGGCGGAAGTAGAGGTCCTCGCGGAAACGTCCCGCCTTCACCTCCTCGGCGAGCTGGCGGTTCGTCGCGGCGATGATCCGCACGTCGACCCGCCGGGGACGATTCTCCCCCACCGGCCGCACCTCGCCCTCCTGCAGGACGCGCAGGAGCTTCGCCTGCAGCGCCGGCGTGGTCTCCGAGACCTCGTCGAGGAAGAGCGTCCCGCCGTCGGCGACCTCGAAGAGCCCCTTCCGGTCGGCGATGGCGCCGGTGAAGGCCCCGCGTCGGTGGCCGAAGAGCTCGCTCTCGAGGATGCCCTCCGAGAGCGCGGCGCAGTTGACCGGCACGAAGAGCCGATCGCTGCGCGGGCTGGCGCCGTGGATCGCGCGCGCCACCAGCTCCTTCCCCGTCCCGGTCTCCCCCTCGAGGAGGACGGTGGCGGGGGAACCGGCGACCTTCCCAACCAGCCCCATCACCTCGCGCATCGCCGGGCTCTCCCCCACGATCTCGTGGGACACCGTCGCTCCCCGGAGGTACGCATTCTCGGCGGCCAGGCGCTCGTTCGCCTGCCGCAGCTCCTCGACCAGGCGCGCGTTCTCGCGCGTCAGCTGGAACATCTCGACCGCGCGATGGAGGGTCAAACGGAGCTCCTCGCTCTCCCAGGGCTTGGTGACGTAACGGAAGATCCGGCTCGAGTTGATCGCCGCGACGATCGCCTCGACGTCGGTGTAGCCGGTCAGGATAATCCGGTTCGCATCCGGCCGGAGCTGCATCGAGCGCTGGAGGAACTCGACGCCGTTCATGTGCGGCATGCGCTGGTCCGCGACGATCACCGCCGGATCGTGCGCCTGGAGGAGCTCGAGGCCGCGGCTCCCGCTCTCGGCGGTCAGCACCTCGAACTCGTCGCCGTAGTTGTAGGCGAAGGCGCGGAGGATGTCGGGCTCGTCGTCGACGACCACCACCGGATTCTGCCGGTAGTTGATCTCCACGCTTCTCCCTATCGGGTCCCGCCCACAGCCCTGTCAAGCTGCCCGCCCGCCGCGGCGCCCGGCAGCACGATGCGGAACGTCGTGCCACGGCCCGGGGCGCTCTCGACGTCGAGCTGCCCGCCGTGGGCCGAGACGACGCTCAGGCTGATGGCGAGGCCGAGCCCCGTGCCCGCGCCCACGTCCTTGGTGGTGAAGAAGGGGTCGAAGATGCGGTCGAGCAGCTCGGGCGGCATGCCCGATCCGTCGTCCCGGATGGCGATCACCACCGCGTCGCCCTCGACGCGCGTCGTAACCCAGATGTTCCCCGCGCCCGCGATCGCGTCGCAGGCATTGGCGAGCAGGTTCATGAAGACCTGGTTCAGCTGGGCCGGGTCGCACTCGACGAGCGGCAGCGGGCCGAAGTCGCGGTGGATCGTGATCCGGTCGCGCCAGCGCGACTCGAGGAGCCGGAGGCTCACCTCGAGACCCTCCTGGAGATCAGCCGGCTTGCGGGTGGCCTCCCCGAGACGCGAGAAGCTCCGCAGGTCCTTCACGATCGCCGCCGTCCGCTCGGCACCGCGCGCCATGATGCCGACCAGATCCTCGGCCTCGCGCAGCGCCTTCGCCGCCGACGGGGGGGCCGCGGCTGCGGCCTGCGCGAGGCGCTGGCGGAGCGGCGGGATGCTGGAGGCGATGAAGGTGACCGGGTTGTTGATCTCGTGCGCCACGCCCGCGACCAGCCGGCCGAGCGACGCCATCTTCTCCGACTGCACGAGCTGGACCTCGGTCTGCTTCAGCTCGGCGTAGGCGTCGGCCAGCTCCCGGTTGGTCGACTCGAGCTGCGCCGTGCGCTCGCGCACGCGCTCTTCGAGGCGGGCATTGAGGGCCGCCAGCGCCTCGTAGGAGGCCGCGTTCTCGAGCGCGATCGCGGCCTGGTTGACGAGGGCGCGCAGGAACTCCGCGTCCGCAGCGGTGTAGAAGAACCGCGAGCGCTTCGGACCCGCGCCGAGGACACCGACGAGCTCACCCCGGAGCAGCAACGGGACGGCGATCTCCGCCTCGAGCGTGGCGAGGCCCGCACGGGCCGCGTCCTGTGCAGCCCCGTCGGGGTAGAGCTCGACCGGGTCGTACACGGTCACGATCCGTCCCATCCTGAGCCGGGGCTGGAGGGCCGACGGGACCGTCTTCCGCCCGCCGACCTCGCGCAGGGCCCCCTCGGAGGGGACGTAGAGCCGCGTCCCCGCGTTCGGGATGGCCTCGGCGATCGAGCGCTGGAGGATGGCGGCGATCTGCTCCCGCTGGAGCGCCGAGGCCAGCTCCGCGCCGACCTCCGCGAGCACCTTCGGCGCGTCGTAGCGCGTGCCGAAGAAGGTCCGATCGACGAACGCCTGCAGCCGCGTGCGAAGGGGATTGAAGAGCAGGAGCACGGCGAAGGTGAAGAGCACGGGGAAAGCGGGCGAATCGGTCACCGCACCCGCCCGGAGCCCCAGGTTGAAGAGCACGACCGCCCCGATGTACGTCGCGCCGACCGCCCCGGTGAGGAAGAGGTAGTAGGCGCCGCGCTTCACCATCGCGTCGATCTCGAAGAGGTCGTGCTTCACGACGCCGTAGGCGAGCGCCAGCAGGAAGAGGAAGATGGTCATCGCCGCGGGGTTCATGGCCGTGCCGCCGCCCGAGATTGCGGAGGCCAGCACGATGAAGAGCGGTAGGCTCAGGCCGAAGAGGGCGCCCACGGTCAGCACCCGGGCGCGTTGGCGAGCGAGGGGCGAGCGGCGGCTCCGGTAGCTCGCCACGAGACGCACGGTGGAGAAGATCCCGACCAGTCCCAGGTACAACATGTTCAGGGTCAGCACGTGCGAGTAGAGCCAGGGCCGGTAGAGGGACCACTCGTAAACCGCGAGCGTGACCAGCGCGACGGGATAGCCGGCGAGCCGCCAGCGCGCGTGGCGGTGCGCGTCGGGAAAGACCATCGCCAGCTGGAAGAGCGCCGCCGGCAGGAACGACTCCCCCACCACGTGCAGCCGGAAAAGGGTCGCCGGGCCATAGAGATCCATCGCGCTCAGGAGAAAGAGCCCTGCAGAGATGCCCGTGGCGCAGAGCGCACGCGCCGCCGGCATTCTGGGACGGAGCACCCAGACGACCAGCCCAGTGGTGACCGACATGACACCGTTCAGGAGAAAGGCGCCGAAGAGCAGCACCCAGTCGCGATCCGTGAAGCGTTGGGCGGCCACCCGCACCTCGCGTTCCGTCCCGGCATGCTTCAGCCGGTAGCGGACGACGGTGCCGGGCCGCAGGGCCGCGACGCGGGCGTAGATCTCGGGCGTCGAGGTCACCTCCTCGCCGTCCAGCGCTACCACCTCGCTCTGGTAGAGGCCCGGAACTGCCGTGCCCGACCAGTGCGCGAGTCCGACCGAGGCCACGACCCGATTGTCGAGGATCATGAACCCCGGGAAGACCCGCCCGACCCAGGCGCGGCTCGTGATCGTCGCTCGAGTCGCGAGGACGATCGCGGCGAGACCCAGAACGATCGCGCCGAGCCGGACGCTGCTCGACGCACGCGGGGTGGTCGGAAACGTCTCCTGCATGGCCGCCCCTGCGGCGGGTCGCAACTCTAGCGCAGGGGGGTGGCCGGGTGCCAACTCCCGGAAATCCCTTGCAGCCCGCCAGGTTGAGGCCCCGACAGGCGTCCCCGGCGCCGATCCACGACGTCTTGCCGCCCGCACCGAGGGCATTGTAGAGGGCGGGCATGGGAACGGAACGACGCCGCGAGATGCGCCGGCGCCGGAAGCGACGGCGTGAGCGCCTCCGCGAACGGCGCCGCGAGCAGGCGAAGGAGCGGCGTCGTCAACGGCCGAAGCCCGTCGCCCGCGCCGCCGAGTAGCGATTCGTTCAGCGCGTCCCAAGCCAGCCGGTGAGCCGGCCGAGCTCGACGCGGGCCCGCTCCCAAAGGAGCGACCTCGCCTGCAGGGGACGCCAGAGTCCGGACGACTCGCCGGCGATGAGCCCGGGGTGCGGCTCGCGGGCGACCGTCGTGCCGAGGAACGGGAACTCCTCGATCGTTGCCGCCGCTTCCGAGTCGGCGAAGTAGGCCACCGTCTCGCCTTCCGAGGTTGGGAGATGCCGCGGCCGCTGCTGGCGCTCGTGCTCGGTCTCCGTGGCGGACCATGCGACCTCCGCCGCGTCATAGTAGCGCAACACCGTGCGGAGCCCCGCCGCCACCTCCGCGGGCACGGTGGCGCGGGCGGCGAGCGCTTCCGTCTCCCGATGGAGCTTCAGGAGGTCGTGCTGGTAGCTGGCGAGGCGCGCGGGCGGCCGGTCGGGCGGGACGAGCGCCGCGAAGCCCTGCAGCAACCCGTCGAGCGTCACGTGGGCCTCGGCCGGCAGCGCCGGCGCGGGCTTCTCCACCATGGCTTGCACGGTCGGAGCCTCGGCCTTGGGCGCTGGCGGGACGGCCGGCAGGGGACGGTCCCAGGTCCGCGCGCCGAGCGCCAGCGGCAGCTCGGCGTCGCCGCGCCGCACGAGCAGGAGGACCGCCTTCCGCTCGCGCTCCGCCTCGTGCACCGTGCGACCGTAGTCGGCGCAGGCCCGGAGAACGGTGCCGTTCACCTGTACGACCGTGTCGCCCACGCGCAGACCGGCGGCAGCCGCCGCCGAGTCGTCGTCCACTCCCCCCACGCTGAGCCCGTGCTCGGCGGGGGTGAGGGCGAGCCCGGTCCGGCCACGCTCTTCCTCGCAGGGCGGCCCGATGGCAACCGCCCGAACCGCGACGGCGCAGACGACGGCGATCACGCACCAGCGAGCGTCTGCCATGCCTTCTCCACCTCGATCTGCAGCTCGGCGGGGCTTCCGTCGTTCTCGATCACCACGTCGGCCAGCCGGCGCCGCTGGGCGTCCGGCATCTGTGCGGCGAGGCGCTGCTCCACCTCCTCCCGCGCCATCCCGCGCGACGCGACGACGCGGGCGATGGCGGTTTCGGGCCGGGCGGCGACCACCCAGAGGCGGTCGAAGAGCGTCCGCCAGCCCGCCTCGGCGAGGATCGCCGCCTCGACCACGATCGGCCGCGAGGCGTTCTCCGCACGCGCCGCGGCGATCCGTCGCCCGAGCTCGGCGACGATGAGGGGATGCACGATCGCATTGAGGCGAGCGAGCGCGGCCGCGTCGCCGAACACGATCCGGCCGAGCGCCCGTCGGTCGATGGTGCCGTCGGGTGCGACGATGTCCGCCCCGAACGCCGCGGTGACCCGCTGGAAGCCGTCGGTCCCCGGCCGGTAGACGTCGTGCCCGACCCGGTCGGCATCGATCACGAGCGCGCCCCGCGCGGCCAGCAGCGCGGCGACCGTGCTCTTGCCCGTGCCGATGCCGCCGGAAAGCCCGATCACCGGAGCCGCCATCGCGGCCGTCGCTAGCCCAAGTGACGCCGCAAGTCGAGTCGGGCTCGCGCCGGGCGACGCGGCCGGGTATAAGCCGGTCGCTCGTCGTCTATCGAGCCCATCTGTCGAGCCCATGATCGCCAACCATCGCATGGGATCGGGCACGGTCGCGTGAAGCTCGCCACTCGCCGCCGTCGCATCGCGCTGCCAGGAGGTGGCGGTGTGTCGGCCGTGGTCGCGCTGCCCTCCGGCAGCCGGCCCGGCCGTACCCCCGCGATCATCCTCGCGCACGGCGCCGGCGGAGACATGAAGAATCCCTTCGTGTCGACCGTCCACACGGGCCTCGCTCGTGAGGGCTACATCGCCGTCAAGTTCAACTTCCCCTACGCCGAGGCGCGCCGCCGGTCGCCGGATCCGCGCCCCGTTCTCGAGCGCTGCTACCGCGCCGTCCTCGACGCCGTCGCACGGGATCGCACACTCGCGCCGCCGTGGATCGCGATCGGCGGCAAGTCACTCGGGGGACGGATCGCCTCCTACCTGGCGGCGAGTGGCGCCCCCGTGCATGCCCTCCTCCTCCTCGGCTACCCGCTGCACCCGGCGGGGAAGCCGGAGCAGCTCCGTGCCGACCATCTTCCGTCCATCCGCGTCCCGACGCTGTTCATCCAGGGAACGCGCGATGCCCTCTGCGACATGGATCTGCTCCGCCCGCTGCTCGGCCGGCTGCCGCATGCCGCGCTGCACACGATCGACGGGGGCGATCACTCCTTCCGGCTGCCACGCCGTGCGGGGCGGCCGGACGAGGAGGTGTGGAGCGCGATCGTGGCGGTTGCCGCGCGCTGGCTCCGCTCGTTGCGCGCCTAGCGGACGAACCGTTCCAACTCGCGGCCGGTCTCGACCCGAGATGTATCTCGGGTGGCTTCCTAGGAGAGCGAGCCGACCTGCGGCTCGTCTGCCGGGTCCGGCAGGGTCGCGGGGCGGAGGCCGCTCTGGTAGGCGCGCAACCAGGCGACGGTGGCGCCCTCCCCCTCCGCGATGAGCCGGAGCAACTCCTGCGTCTCCGCGTCGCCGGCGAGCTCGCCGCACACGGCGAGGATCGGCTCCGCGGCCGCCGCGTCGTCGGGATAGCGGGCGAGGAAGAGCGCGAGCTTCTCCTCGTCGCCCATCGCGGGCGAGCCGAAGCAGGCGAGCGCCGCGGTGCGCACGGTCTCGCCGACGGCTGCGGTGCACGTGCCGCCGAGCTCGTGCAGACGCTCCTCGAGCAGCTCCGCGTGTGCCGCCTCGCGCTCCCCGATGGCCCGCAGGCCGCCGCGCAGCCCGTCGAGGCCGCAGACCGCGATCCAGGCGGCGAGCACCTCTGCCCCCGCGGTCTCCGCGGCCCGGAGATCGTCGAGGAAGCGGAGCACGCTCTCGGACACGCCCTCCGTCATGTGCCTTCGCGCGCCAGCGCCTCGCTCATGCGGCGAAGCCACCCGAGACTCGCGCGCTCGTCATCCCCGATCGTCTCGAGCAACGCGTGCGTCTCGGCGTCGCCCTCCACGCGGCGGACGAGATCATCGAGGGGCGCGTCGCGCAGCGGGGGAAACCGGGAGAGCAGGAGGGCGATCTTCGAGCGATCGGAGATGCCAGGATCCGACACGACGCCGCAGAGTGCGGAGAGATCGCGGTCGACGTGGGCGACCGGCCGGCCTCCGAGCGCGACCAAACGGGCGGTGGCAAGAGCCGCATGCCGACGGTCGCGCGACTCGATCACCCGCAGGCCGCCGCGCAGCCGCGGGTCGCCGCACGCGGCGATCCACCGACCGACGGCGTCCGCGCCGGCCCTCTCGGCGGCCTGAAACGCATCGAGAAGGCTGATCACCTCGGCGCGCGCCGTCGCCATCGGTCACCACCCTCCCCAGCCATCGCTGCCGAAGCTACGGCCTGATCCGATGACTGTCAATCAGCGTTCTAACGTGACCGTTTGGGGCGTTTTTACACGATAGCGATTGACGTCCATGCCGGATGCTGGGTAAACCGCCATGGGGGCACGCGGGAGAATGTCTGCCGGTGTGACAGGAGACATCGACACCTCCCGCTGGCCGCGGCGTGAGCTGGTCGAGCTGTGTTCGGCCTTCGAGCATCTGCGGTCGACGCTCGACGGTCTCGGGGCCGAGCACTATCCGCCCGACGTCGGGCACGTGCTGGTCGACGCCGAAGGGCGCATCGTCTATTGCAGCTCGCATCTCGAGAAGATGCTCCAGCTCGACGGGCGCTCCCTCCTCGGTGGGGCCTTCCGGGAGCTCGCGACCCGTTTCGACGCCCAGGCGGGCTTTCCCGACAACAGGGCCGAGGCGCCGGTCACGGTCGGCTTCCGCCTCCCGGATGGTGGCGAGCGCTGCTTCCGCCACCGCTCGGTCCCGCTCGCTAGCCGCGACGGCCGCCCGGCCGGAACGCTGCACACGTTCCAGGACGTGACCGCCGCGGTCGGTCATGCCCGCGAGCTGGCCGGGAAGATCCAGGAGCTCGACGAGGCGCGCGCGAGCCTCAGCCGGGCCCAGCATCTGAAGGCCCTCGGGCAGCTCGCGGCCGAGGTGGCACACGAGTTCGGGAACCTCCTGCAGGCGATCGGGCTCCAGTCGGCGGCGCTCGGGCGACAGGCGCAGCTCCCCGAGTCGGTCGCGCGCGCCGTGTGGTCGATCAAGCAAGCCGTCGACCTCGGGCACGCGCTCACGCGTCGGCTGCTCACCTTCGCGCGCAACGATGCGCCCGACGAGATGGGCCCCATCGACCTGGCGCGACTGCTGCGCGACGCCGTGCACCTGGTCGAGCCCCGCGTCACCGGCGGCGAGTGCCCCATCCGGATCGAGCTGTCGCTCCTGCCGCTGCCCGAGGTGCGCGGCCACGCGAACAAGCTCACGGAGGCCTTCCTCAACCTCCTGCTGAACGCGATGGATGCGATGCCCGAGGGCGGCAGCCTCCACATCTCGGCGGTCGAGCGGGGCGGTGAGATCCGCATCGCGGTGCGCGACACCGGCAAGGGGATGGGACGCGAGGAGCAAGCGCGTGCCTTCGAGCCCTTCTTCACCACGACGGCGGACGGGACGGGGCTCGGTCTCAGCACCGTGTCGGAGGTCGTGCGAGCGCACGGCGGGTCGGTCCTGCTCGATTCCGCGCCGGACAAGGGGACGACCGTGTTCCTGTCGCTGCCGGTCGCCGCGCCGGCGGCCGAGAAGCTGTCGATCCTGGTCGGCCGGCCCGCGCGCGGCTGAGTCGGCCCGCCGGCGACTACTTGGCGCGCCCGCCGACGGCGCGAACCTTCGGCTGCCGCTCCGGAGGCGGCGCCTCGCTGCGCGCCAGCACTGCTCCGAGCAGTCGATCGAGCGGCACCGCCCGGCCCGCATGCGCAGGGTCGGCAAGCACGGCCGCGAACGCGGCCGCAGGATCCTCGGTCCCGGGGACGAGCACTGTGATGGGGAGCGGATCCGCGGCTCCGAGTCCAGCCACGATGGCATAGCCCTCTCGGCGCGGCAGGTCGAGGTCGACCACCATCACCTCTGGCTTCACCACGCCCAGGAGCTCGGCCGCCTGCTTGCCGTCCCAGGCCATCGACACGGACATGCCGCGGCGGGCGAGCGCCTGCCGCAGGCTCATGAGCGCATCGACGTCGGCCCCGGCGGTCACGACGCGAATGCCGCGCGCGGCGTGCGCCCCGAGCGCCTCGAGGACCGCATCGGGATCGAGGGGGCGGGTGCTCGGCTCGACCATGCCGACGGGCAGCGCCCGATCGATCGCGGGCACGGCCAGGCACCCCCAGACGCGCGTGCGCGACCCGCTGGCGCGCAGGGCCGCGAGCGTCTCGGTCGCATTCTCGGCCGCGAGGTTGAGGACGATGCGTGCCGGCTCGACCTCGGCCAGCCGCTGGAGCAGGTCCTCGCCGGGCTGGAACACCGCCACCTCGTGGCCCTCGATGGAGATCGTCTCCCAGGTCGAGTCGCCGTCCACCACCACCACCAGCTGCCGTTCCGCGGGGACGTCGCGCGTCCGGGTGCGCGGCGCGCCGGCAGGGGCCATGGTAACCACCCGCACCGGATCGCTCCCCTTGGCCGCCAGGGCGAGCTCCGCCGTCGCGCTCTCGAGCTCGGCCGCCAGCCGGGTCCGCTCGGCCCCCAGCCGCTCGAGCTCGACCGCCCGCGCGGCCGCCTCGGCCGTGCGCTCGGCCAGCGCCGTCTCGAGGGTCGTGATCGTGGCCTCCAAACGGCTCCGCTCGGCGGTCTCTCGCGCCACGGCCTCGCGCAGCCGCCCTTCCGTCGCGGAACGGGTGTCTGCCGCCGTGCCGAGCCGCTCGCTCTCCGCCTCCGCCAACACCAGTGCCGCCTGCAGCCGGTCCCGCTCGGCAGTCACGGCCTCCAGCCGCGCCGTCCGCGCGCGCGCCTCGGCCGCGTCCTCCCGCATCGCATCGGCGAGCCGGTCCCGCTCCTCGCGGATCGCCGCCGTGTCCCGATCGACGGCCTCGAGCCGGCGGGCGCTCTCCGCGGCGCGCGCACGAGCTTCTTCGAGCCGTGCCTCGAGCCGCTCCTGCTCCGCGGTGACCGTGCGCGCCGCGGCTTCCAGCTGCTCGATGTCCGCTCGGGAGCGGGTCGCTTCCTCCTCCAGCGCCTCGACGATCGCCCGGGCGCTCTCGAGCGCGGCGCGTGCGTCCCCGATCTCGGCCGTGAGCGTGGCGTTGGCCTCCTCGGTCGCGCGGACCGTCGCCCGCGCCGCGAAGAGCTCGGACAGGCCGGGCTCGGCGCGCACGGTGGCCGCGTGGAGCTCTTCCCGCAGGCGCTGCTCACGCGACACCGTCGCCCGGAGCTCGCTCGCCACGCGCTCGAGCTCCCGGTCGCGTTCGCGGGAGAGGTCGCGCTCGCGCGCGGTCTCCGATTCGGCCCGGTGGAGACGGGTCACCAGCCGCTCGACCTCCGCGCTCCGCTCGGTGAGCAGCGCCGCGGCATCCGCGGCTCCGCTGGCCGCCGCCTGCCGGGCGAGCTCGAGCTCGGCGCGCGCCACGGAGACGGCGCGCTCGGCCTCCGCCCGCGCCTGTCGATCGGCGATCTCGCTGCGCGTCTGGACCGCACGCTCGGTCGCCTGCGCCTCGAGTGCAGCGGCGAGGCGCGCCCGTTCCTGCTCGGCCGCAGCCAGCGCCCCGGTGAGCGCCTCGATGCGCTCCGCGTCGCGCCGGGCATCCTGCAGGTTGCCCGCGAGACGCCCCTGCTCGTCCTGAGCCGTCTCGAGCGCATTCTGCAGGCGCTCCCGCTCGCTGCGCAGCGCGGCGACCTCGTCGCGCAGGCGCGAGCGCTCGGCGAGGTGAACGGCCGTCTCCTCGCGGAGCCGTTCCCGCTCGGCGACCACGCCGATCATCTCTCCCGCCACCGTCGGCGCGGCCGCACGCGGCAGGGGAACGGCGGGCGTGTCCTCCTCGGCGTTCGCGCGGCGGCGTACCGTCTCGATGATCCGCGTCAGCTCGCGCAGCGGGCGCTCGAGCGAACGGACGTCGCGCTCGCCGAACGAGCGCGGCGCAATCGCGATCAGGACCAGGCTCCCGAGCGGCGCGACCCCGGCGTAGAGCGGAATGCAGGCCACGGTGCGCACCGCGCCGATGGGGTCGACCAACCGGGGCACGTACCGGTTGTGCGCGGCGCTCTCGATCAGATAGGCGCGCCGATTGATGAGGCCGTGGAGCGGCATGTCCCACGCGGTCGGGTCCCCGTGCCGCACGCTCCGCAACCGCTGGCATCCCTCGTCCGAGAGGCCGACTTCCGCCGCCAGCCGCAGCAAGCCATGGCGCTGGTCGAAGAGGCAGATGGCCCCGGCCCGCGCGGTGCTCGAATCGAGGATGGCCTGCAGCGCCGGTTCGAGGGCGTCCTCGGGTGCGGCTGCCTGCGCAGCGATGTCCTGCAGCTGCTCGCTGAGCGTCGCCCGGGGCCGGGGGGTCGAAGTCTGGGAGGCGGGGGCCGCCCCCGGTCGCAGCCGGCGCGCTCGGCGGAACAGAGCCATGCCCCGTCGTGCAACGGTTGTGCCGCGCCCGCGCATCGGCCGTAGCAGGGTGCGGCAGCAAACTGCGATCAAAAACAGACGCCGCCGTTACCGTCACGTCAGCGAAAGGCGGGAATCACGCGTTCGGCGAAGAGGCGAGTGCTACGGAGGTCGTCAACCCGGCCGAACATTCCGATGAAGCCCGTGACCCCCGCCGCCAAGTACTCGCGCACGCGCTCGGCGACCGCCTCGGGCGTCCCGGCGAGGGCGCGCTTCGCCATCTCCGCCGGCGTCGTCCCCCAGGCCGCCGACGTCCGCTCGAGACGCTTTGCCGCGCGCTCGGCGTCGGCATCGACGATGACCGTGCCGAACCAGGTCTTCGCGATGGCGGCGTAGGGACGCCCTTCCGCCTCGCAGTGGCGGCGGAGGACGTCAAGCTTCTGACGGAACTCCTCGACCGTCCCGCCATTGTTCCAGAGGTCGGCGTGGCGGGCGACGAGGCGCAGGAGAACCCGCTCCCCGCCGCCGCCGATCAGGATCGGGGGATGCGGTTGCCGGAGCGGCTTCGGCTGACTGACGGCCTCGTGGAGACGATAGTAGCGTCCGGCGAACGAGGGACGCTCCTCGGTCCAGAGGAGCTTCTGCACGCGGAGCGCCTCGTCGAGCTGGCGCAGGCGCTCGCCGACGGGAGGGAAGGGGTAGCCGTAGCCCTCGTACTCGCCCTGATGCCAGCCGGCGCCCATGCCGTGGATGAGGCGGCCGCCGGAGAGCACGTCGACCGTCGCCGCCATCTTGGCGACCAATGCTGGGGAGCGATAGGAGTTGCACGTGACCAAGATACCGATGCCGATCCGGCGCGTTTCGCGGGCGAGCGCGGCGAGCAGCGTCCAGGCTTCCATCTGCGGCTCACCCTGCGGGCGGATGATGGGATAGAAGTGGTCGTCGAGCCAGACGGAGTCGAAGCCGAGGGCGTCCGCCTCGTGCCAGTGGGCGGCGAGGGTCTCGTAGCTGACGCCTTCCTGGGGCGTCTGGATGCCGAAGTGGACGGGGGTGGTGGCCATACGCGCCGGTAGCCGATCGCGGGCGGCGCGACAAGTTGCCCGGCGCTCGGGTTGACACCTGCGCGCGGTTCGCCTTCTCTCGAGGGTACGCACCGCGCGACGGACCTCCGATGGAGCACCCCGAATTCAAACGGCTGGTGGCCGAGGCACTCGACGACATCCCCGAGGAGTTCGCTCGCCACCTGGCGAACGTCACCATCATGGTCGAGGACGAACCGGCTCCGGCCCTGCTCCTGGCACTCGGGCTCGACCCGGCGCGCGAATCCCTCTATGGCCTCTACCAAGGCGTGCCGCTGCCGCAGCGGCCACACGACTTCGCCGGCCTCCCCGACCGGATCACGATCTTCGCCGGGCCGCTGTTGCGGAACTGTCCGACGCAGGCGGCGCTTCGCCAGCAGATCCGCAAGACCGTGGTGCATGAAATCGCTCATTTTTTCGGCCTCGACGAGCGGCGGGTGCGGCGCCTGGGATACTGAAGCGGTTATTGCGTGGTTGACTTCCCGCGAGCAGGTTGGCAGGGTCCCACTTTTGGTATGATGGGGGTTGATCACCTCCGGCCGGTGTGGGCCGTTCTCCTCGCGTGCTGTGCGTTTGCAGGAGTCGGCCACGCCGCCGAGCGATCCGCCGCCGCGCTCGCGCGCGAAGGTCGCACGGAGTGCGAGCAGGGTCGTCGCGCCGTGTCGCGCGACGAGCGGGAGCAGCACTTCACGCGCGGGCGCGAGCTCGCCGAGCAGGCGGTGGCGCTCGACGACGACAGCGCGGCGGCGCACTTCGCCCTCTTCTGCAACCTCGGCGAGCTGATGCGCATCGACGGGGAGAGCATCAGCTCCGTCTTCGCGCTGCGGCGGCTCATGAGCGAGCTCGACCGCACGCTCGCGCTCGATCCCGACAACACGGACGCGCTCGCCGCCAAGGGGACGCTGCTCATCCGGCTCCCACGACTGCTCGGCGGCGATCCCGCGAAGGGCGAGCAGATGCTCCGGCAGGTGGTCGCGGAGGACCCGAACGCCGTCTCCTCACGGCTCACGCTCGCCAAGACGTGCGAGGCGCGCGGCGAGCGCGAGGAAGCGCTGGGCTTGGCGCGTCGTGCGCTGCAGGTGGCGCGCTCGCAGGGACGGGCGGACAAGATCGCCGAGGCACAGGCGACGCTCGCCGAGCTGGGCGCGTCCCACTAGCGTGGCGTCCCCGCGCTAGGAGGAGTCCGGCGATGGCGGCGCCGTTCTCCCCCGAGACGCGTGAGGCCGCCCTTGCCGCCCTCCCCTCGGCAGACCTCGACGTCCTGGTCATCGGCGGTGGCATCACGGGTGCCGCCGTGGCGCGCGATGCCGCGCTGCGCGGACTCGCCGTCGCGCTGGTCGAGCGCATCGACTGGGCCGCGGGCACGAGCAGCCGAAGCTCCAAGCTGATCCACGGCGGTGTCCGCTATCTGCAGCAGGGCGAGGTCGGCCTGGTGCGCGAGGCGGCCACGGAACGTGCCGTCCTGCGACGCATCGCCCCGCACCTCACGGCGCCGTGTCGCATGCTGATGCCGACCCACAGCCGGGGGGCGCACGCAAAGCTGGGGCTCGGCCTCTGGACCTTCGAACGCATCGCCGGCACCTCCGTCGACGAGCGTTTCGAGCGCTGGAGCGCGGCGGAAACGCTCCGGCGCGAGCCGACGCTCGACGGTCGGCAGTTGCACGGCGCGGTCACCTTCACCGAATACCTGACCGATGACGCGCGCCTGGTCCTCGACACGGTCCGTGGCGCCCACGCGGCGGGCGCGCTCTGCGTGAACCACGCCGAGGTCACCGCGGTCGGGGGGCACGAGGTCACCGTGCAGGATACGTTCGGCGGTCCCGCCCGCCGGGTGCGCAGCCGCGCGGTCGTCAACGCGGCGGGTCCCTGGGTCGACGTCGTCCGCGAGCGGGCCCAGGCGCTCAGCGGAGCGCGCCTGCATCTCACCAAGGGCATCCATCTCGTCGTCCGTCGCGACCGGCTCCCGGTACAGCACATCGTCGTGATGCAGGCCCGCGACCGCCGCTCGGTCTTCGCGGTGCCGCACGGCGAGTTCACCTATCTCGGGACGACCGACACCGACTACGGCGCGCCCGCCGCCTACCCGGAGGTGACGGCCGACGATGCCGCCTACCTCCTGGAGGCGGCCGCACGCACCTTCGCCGGCCCACCCCTCACCGCGGCCGACGTGGTGGCGGCGTGGGCGGGGCTGCGGCCGCTCCTCCACGAGGAAGGGAAGAGCCCGTCGGAGATCTCGCGCCGGGACGAGATCATGACCGCGAAGAACGGGCTGGTCTCGATCGCCGGTGGCAAGCTGACGACGCACCGCCGGATGGCCGAGCGTGTCGTCGACCTGGTGTGCCAGCAGCTCGGCGTCACCCGGCCGTGCCGCACCGACCGCGTCCCGCTGCCGAACGGCGAGGAAGGACCCGAGGCGCTCGGCCGGCTCGGCGAGGAAGTCGCGGCGCGCCTCCCGCAGCTGCCGTCGGGGGCCCCCGAGCGGCTGATCGCACTCCATGGCGCCGGCTGTCGCCGGCTCCTCGCGCGGATCGTGGCGCGTCCCGCGTCGGGCACGCCGCTCCCCGGCCCCACGGGCGTCCTCGGCGCGGAGATCGAGGAGGCGCTCGACGAGGAGATGGCGCTCACCCTGGAGGACGTGCTCGACCGCCGCACGCGGCTCCTCCTCTTCGATGCCCGACAGGGACTGGACACCCTCGAGGCGGTGGCGTCGATCGCCGCCGCCCGGCTCGGCTGGGACGGCACCCGTACTGCGGCCGAGATCGACGGCTATCGCCGCCTGGCGGCGAGCCTGCGGAGCTTCGCATGACCGAGATCGGCGCGACCCTCGCCCGCGAGCTGGGACCCGACCGGGTGGCGGAGGATGCCGCCACCCTGGCCACCCATCGGACCGATTACTGGATCCTCGCCCACCTGCGCGCACGACAGGGCCGGCTCCCGGGTGCCCCGTCCTGCGTCGTCCGGCCGCGCAGCACGGCCGAGGTGGCGACCACGGTGCGGGCCGCGCAGCGCCACGGCGTCGCCGTCGTGC
>Ga0307472_100000178_pt1 | contig 19910 bp, 24 predicted proteins | sample atmos_gasesAM5C__2_FD_204582 | JGI IMG/M metagenome (GOLD analysis project Ga0307472, IMG submission 204582) | Hardwood forest soil microbial communities from Morgan-Monroe State Forest, Indiana, United States - atmos_gasesAM5C_05 | ecosystem: Environmental > Terrestrial > Soil > Temperate...
GCGGCTGCTTGGCAATGAAGTCATTGGCGTCCTCGATCGCCGCCGCCACCGCCTTGTAGACCTGGGGATTGTCCTGCCGCCAGCGGCTCATGGTGGCCGCGACGCTGAACGTGTTCGGCCCGCCGGTCGCGTCGTACGAGGTGAGGACCTTGCGGATGCCCGGATTCTCGAGTTGCTGGTACTGAAACGGCGCCGACGTGAAATGCGCCGTGACCTCGAGCTTGCCGGTGAGCATGGCGGCGGTGCCGTCGGGATGGCTCATGCCGACGGTCAGCTTGTCGAGCACGTCATGCTTGCCGGGGCCGAACGTCTTCTCCGCGATCATCTGCAGCATGATCGCCTGCACCGAGACCTTCGGCGCGGGCAGCGCGATGCGATCGTTGTCGGTGAAATCGCGGACCGACTTGATGTTGGGATTGCGGGTGTTGAGGTAGGCCGGCTGACGATTGAGCGCGACCATGGCGCGGACATCCATATGGCCGCGCGTCTTGTCCCACAGCGTGAGGAAGCTCGGCAGTCCCACGCCGATGATGTCGGCATTGCCGGTCAGCAGCGCGTCGGCGAGCGCGGTCGGGGTGCCGAGCCCCGACCAGCGGGTCGTGATGGTGCCGAGGCCCAAACGCCGAGCCTGCTTCTCGATCAGCTGCTGGTCCTGCATGATGTAGAATTGCAGGTAGCCGAGACCGAGCTGGCGGGCCAGGCGGACTTCGCTGACCTCGGCATGCGCCGGCCACGACAATCCGTAGACAAGCAGTGCGCCAGCCAGCGCCCGCGTGCACATCGCATACATGAGACAACGCCCACTGTGTTCATTGGCGCGCCGCAGTTTGCCAATTCACGGCGGCCTGGGAAAGCGAATAAGATTCCAGAACGAGGCACATTTATAGATCAGACGAAACGACATTGGTGTGACGGGGAGGATGAGCGGCCAGCCGGGTCGTCACCAAGTCCCCGCCGAAATCCTGATCGACAGGGCGCAGCGCTCCGATACAATCGGCGCAGACACTGAGAGTCCGCTTGCTGGAGGTCGAACGATGCCCATCGCCGTCAGACCCATCACGCCGGTCGTCGGTGCCGAAATTTCCGGCGTCGACCTCGCCGGCCTCAATGATGCCGATTTTCAGCAGATCCTGCAGAACTGGCACCACCATTCGGTTCTGCTGTTCCGCGACCAGACGCTCACCGACGACGACCTGCTCGATTTCAGCCGGCGTTTTGGCGAGCTCGACCCGCCGCCCAACCAGGAGCGCGGCCGCCTGAGCCCGCCCGGCTATCCCGAGGTCTACGTCGTCTCCAACGTGGTCGACAACAAGGGCGATCCGATCGGGGCGCTTGGCGCAGGTGAAGCGGTGTGGCACACCGACATGAGCTATGTCGACGTACCGCCCGACGCCTCGATGCTCTATGCGCTGGAAATCCCGCCGCGCGGCGGTAATACTTGGCTGCTCAGCATGCAAGCGGCGTGGGCCGGGCTGCCCGAGCCGCTCAAGGCGAAGCTCGCCGACCGCCGCATCAAGCATGACGGCACTTACAACAGCGGCGGCTACCTGCGCCAGGGCGTGACGCCGACCGACGATCCGCACGAAGCGCCCGGCGCCTGGCATCCCGCGGTGCTGAGCCATCCCGATACTGGCGTCCCCTCGCTCTATCTCGGCCGACGGCGTAATGCCTATGTTGAGGGGTTGTCGCCGGCGGAATCGGACGCGCTGCTCGACGAAGTGTGGCACTGGGCGACGCGTCCGGAATTTGCCTACGAGCACGAGTGGCGCGTCGGCGACCTGCTGCTGTGGGACAACCGCTCCACCATGCATCGGCGCGATCCGTTCGATCCCAACGGACGACGCGTGATGCATCGTACGCAGATCAAGGGCAAGGTGCGTCCGCGGCCCTATGCCATCGTGGCCGTCACCGCGGCGTGAGCGCGATCTGACAGCCCGATGCGCATCGTCGACATTCGCGAGACCGCGATCGCGCTCAAGTCGGATCTGAAGAACTCGAGCTTCGATTTTTCCGAAATGACCACCTCGGTGGTGGCTGTCATCACCGATGTGGTGCGCGACGGCAAGCCGGTAGTCGGTTTCGCCTTCAACTCGACCGGCCGCTATGCCTGCGGCGCCCAGATGCGCGCGCGTTTCATTCCGCGCCTCCTGCGTGCCGACCCCAAATCGTTGCTCGATGTGACCGGCAACAACCTCGACCCGGCGAAGATCCTCGCCGTCATGATGCAGCGGGAGAAGTCGGGCGGACACAGCGAGCGCTCGATCGCCATCGGTACGATTGAGGTCGCGGTGTGGGACGCGGTGGCGAAGATCGCAGGCAAACCGCTGCATCGCCTGCTGGCCGAGCGCTACAACGGCGGTAAGGTGGCGGAGCGGATCTTCTGCTACGTCGGCGGCGGCTGGTATTGGCCGGGGCAGACCATCACCGACCTGCAGGACGAGATGCGCCGCCATCTCGACGCCGGCTACACCATGGTCAAGATGAAGGTCGGCGGCCTGCCGCTCGACGAGGACGTACGCCGCATCGAGGCGGTGCTCGCCGTTCTTGGTGGCGCGCAGCTCGCCGTCGATGCCAACGCCAAGTTCTCGCGAGGCGAGGCGATCGCCTATGCCGACGCGCTCGCGCCGTTCACGCTGCGCTGGTTCGAGGAGCCGTGCGATCCGCTCGATTTCGCGCTCTATGCCGAGCTCGCCTCGGTCTACCCCGCGCCGCTTGCCGCCGGGGAGAATCTCTATTCGACGCAGGACGTCGCCAATTTCGTGCGGTTCGGCGGATTGCGTCCTGATCGCGACGTGATTCAGGTCGATCCGCCGCAGGCCTACGGCATCGTGCAGTACGCGAACACCGTCGCCATGCTGGAGGCCGGCGGCTGGCCGCGCCGTGCGTTGTTTCCGCACGGCGGCAACCAGATGTCGCTCAACATTGCGGGCGGCTTCGGGCTCGGCGGAGCGGAATCCTATCCCGGCGTGTTCGGCGCCTTCGGCGGGTTTGCCGACGATGCGCGGGTCGACAACGGCTATCTCACGTTGCCGGAGCAGCCCGGTATTGGCTTTGAAAACCAGGCGGCCCTCTATAGACTAATGTCCGCACTCACGGCATAGGCCAACGGGCGGAACGAACGCCGGTTCCGGACGCGTGGAGTGATTTTGTCGGCCGTGAATCCATTTTGTGGGCAACGCGTCGCTCGTGCGGCAAACGTTTGATTTCTGGAATGATGCCAAAATTCGAGCGCGCCGATATTTTTTGATCGACGAACACAACATCGCCACCGTGCTTTGCCTTGATTGCCGGTAGGGGGCAACCTGATGCTCGAGAGCAGAGGAGTGCCTGCGATGTGTGACTACAGTCTCGAATCCATCGCCTCCCGACCGGCCAAGGTCGGAGACAGACTGATGACAACGAAGTTCCCGAACTCGATCACCGGCGGCTTCACCGCCGTGGGCGAACCCCATGTCGCCGTGTGCCTGCGTCCAGGCACTGAGATCGCATTCGAGAAGGACGCCGAGTGCGACGCGGCGTTCCGGTTCTTCCCGCACAAGCGGCTCGGTGCGAGAGTCGCGCGCTTCCGCCAGATCAATCTCGACTGGCCGACCGCGCACCATGATGCGATAGAGTTCCCTGACGGACAGACGGTGCTGGTGACCAGCCTGTGCGCCGGGCAGTACGCGACCGTGCTGCAGTTGCCGCACGACGAGCAGTCCAGCGCGGACGAGCACGACACCAGCAGTGCCGAAACCGTGCGCCACGATCCGATCGTTGCCTGACGAAGACCACCCGGATCGCAGACGTCGACGTCGGTGAGAGCCATCGGGACGCCGGTGGCTCTCATCATTCGAGGGCGGTCTGCTGCAAAAAGCGCCACAGTGCGTGGACCCGGGCAGGCACCGGCTGTTGTCGCGCCCGTGACCGAATGTCGCACCGGCCAGGCGGAGCGCCGTTCGCTCTTGTATCGTTTTTGCCATGTTCCCAAAAAATAAAACCCGCCTTATACCGACAGCGCCCCCATGTGCGGACGCAGCCGGTGGGGGCGACGCTGAAGCAACAAAATTTTTCTGCTCCGGGAGACGTCGCCATGCGAAGCCCTGTTGTGGCTGTTTCGACACTGTTGTGCCTGTTCGCTCCGGCCGCCCTCGCGGCGGAGACGCCGAGGGACGTGAAGGGTCTCTATCTCCTCACCGACTATCCGGCGGTCTCGGTTCGTCCGGGCACCACCTCAACCGTTAATCTCAAATTGCAGAACTACGGTCTCGCACCCGAGCGCTACGAGCTCGCGGTCACCGGCATTCCGTCCGGCTGGTCGGCGATCTTGCTGGGCGGCGGTCAGCCGGTCGCCGCGGCGATGCCGGCGACCGATTCCAATGTCATGCTGCAATTGCGCGTCGACGTGCCGGCGAGCGCTGGCACCGGCACAGAGACCCTGACGGTCAAGGCGACCGGGCAGGGGAGTGACGTCAGCCTGCCGATCGCGGTGACGCTCGCCAAGGAACTGCCGGCCAAGCTCAAGGTCGAGCCGTCACTGCCGGCACTGCGCGGCACGCCAAAATCGACCTTCGATTACGAACTCGCCATCAAGAACGATAGCGGCCGCGATCTGACAGTGAGCTTCGTCGCCGATGCGCCGCGCAACTTCGAGACCTCATTCACGGAATCCTACGGCACCCAGCAGCTGTCATCGATCCCGGTCCCGGCCGGCCAGTCGAAGAACGTCAAGCTGCATGTGCGGCCACCGTCGAGTGTCGACGCCGGCAAATATCCGGTGGCGGTCACCGTGTCGGCCGACGACGCCACCGCCAAGACCGCGCTGTCGCTCGAAGTGATCGGTCAGCCGCGGCTGCAGATTTCCGGGCGCGATGGCCTGGTCAGCGCGCGCGCCGAAGCGGGCGTGCAGAGCACGATCCCCATCCTCGTTACCAACGACGGTACCGCGCCGGCCGACAATGTCGAACTCGCCGGCTCGGCGCCGGCCGGGTGGAAGATATCGTTCGAGCCGAAGGCCGTCGACCGCATCGCGCCCGGCAAGGATGCCGAGGTCCAGGCGCAGATCACGCCGACCGACAAGTCGCTCGCCGGCGACTACATGGCGACTGTGCGTGCGTCCTCGCGCGGCGAAACTGCCTCCACCCAGTTCCGTGTCAGCGTGGCGACGTCGACGACGTGGGGATTGGCGGGAGCCGGAATCATCGGCGCGGCCCTCCTGCTATTGGTCGGCGCGGTCGCGAGGTTCGGACGGCGATGAGCACCGATGTGATCGCAGCGCGCGGTCTTACCAAGCGCTATGGCGAAGCGACCGTCGTCGACGGCATCGACTTCGCCGTGACCAAAGGCGAGATCTTCGGGCTTCTGGGTCCGAACGGCGCCGGCAAGACCACCACCATCCTGATGATGCTCGGTCTCACCGAGGTCTCGGCGGGCAGCGTCCAGGTGCTCGGGTGCGATCCAGCGCGCGAGCCGCTGGCGGTCAAGCGCCGCGTCGGCTACCTGCCGGATTCGGTCGGCTTCTACGACCATCTCACCGCCACGGAAAACCTCGCCTACACGGCGCGGCTGATGGGCATCACCGCGGCCGAACGACCGCAGCGGATCCATGACGCGCTGGCGCGCGCCCACCTGCTCGACGTCGCCGACAAGCGCGTCGCGACGTTCTCGCGCGGCATGCGCCAGCGGCTTGGCCTCGCCGAGATCGTGATGAAGCGGGCCGAGATCGCGATTCTCGACGAGCCAACCTCCGGCCTCGACCCCCAGGCGACGGTGGAGTTCCTCGAGCTGATCAAGGAGCTCAAGAGCGAACACGTCACCGTGCTGCTGTCGTCGCACCTGCTCGATCAGGTGCAGCGCATCTGCGACCGTGTCGCGCTGTTCCAGGTCGGGCGCATCGTTCTCTTGGGATCGGTCACCGAGCTGGCGCGCCAGGTGCTGGGCGCCGGCTTCGTCGTCGAGGTCGAAGCCGAGCCTGCGCCCGGCACCGAGCTCGAATCGCGCCTCCACGCCGTGCCCGGCGTGAGCACCGTTATGCGCACCGGCCACGACCGCTATCGCCTCACCGCCGACCGCGACGTGCGGCCGGAGGCGGCGCGCGCGGTGGTCGCCGCCAACGGCGCGCTGCGCCGGCTCTCGGTCGACGAGCCGAGCCTCGAAGCGATCTACGCGCGGTTCTTCCAGAACCAGCCGTCCGGCAACGCGGGGGTGCGCGATGCGGCGTGAAGGTTCACCTTGGCAGGGCTTCGGCGCCGTCTTCCTCAAGGAACTTGCCGACCACCTTGCGAGCGCGCGAATGCGCGTGCTCGAATGGCTCGTGGTGCTCACGGCCATGGCTGCGCTCTACAGCGCTATCGACCGGCTGCGCGAGACCACGGCAGAGGATCCGTTCCTGCTGCTGCGATTGTTCACCGTCAACCGGCCGCCGCTGCCTTCGTTCGTTGCCATCCTCGGCTTCCTCATTCCGCTGATGGCCATCGGGCTCGGCTTCGACTCGATCAACAGCGAGCACAACCGCCGCACGTTGTCGCGCGTGCTGGCGCAGCCGATCTATCGCGACGCGCTGCTGGCTGGAAAGTTCGTCGCCGGCTTGGCGACGCTCGCCGTCAGCCTGCTGTGCCTGTGGCTGCTGGTGGTCGGCCTCGGCGTTTTTCTGCTCGGCGTGCCGCCCGGCGGCGAGGAGATCGTGCGTTCGCTCGTCTTCCTCCTCGTCACGCTTGCTTACGCCGGCGTGTGGCTTGCGCTCGCCATGCTGCTGTCGATCGTGTTCCGCTCTGCCGCCACCGCGGCGCTGGTGGCGCTCGGCCTGTGGCTGTTCCTCGCGGTGCTGTGGCCGATGCTGGCGCCGGCGATTGCCCAGATCGTCGCGCCGCCCGACCTGCGCATGCAGCTCCTCGGACTGCCGACGCTCGCCACCCTCGAATGGCAGCAGGGGCTGTCGCGCATCTCGCCCAATCATCTGTTCGGCGAGGTGGTGCTGGCGATCCTGTCGCCGGCGACGCGCTCGCTCGGCCCGATCTTCATCGACCAGCTGCAGGGCGCGGTGATCGGCGCGCCGCTGCCGCTCGGCGAGAGCCTGATGATCGCCTGGCCGCAAACGGTCGGGCTGATCGCCGGGATGATTGTCCTTTTCGTCGCCAGCTACGTGGTGTTTCAGCGCCAGGAGGTCAGGGCGTAACGAAGCCCGCCACTGGCACAAAAAAAACGGGGACGGCATAGCCGTCCCCGTTTGCGTCGTAGCGGTCAATTAGGTCGTCAGGCCGGAAGGACCGCGACGATGCGCAAGCTGCCGGGCTCGACGACGACGATCTCGTCGCCCACCAGGAAGTACATGAAGCCGCGCCATGCCGGGTGGATTTCGATCACCTCGGCGGGAAGCGTCGCCACGTGAACTGAACGCGGCACCGTGGTGCCGACGCTGAGGTTGAAGTTGATGTTCGACTTGGACAGGCGCGGCGCATCGCTCCTGCGGATCACGGTTTCACGGATCTTGGTGCGCTGCTCTGGGTTGAGGTTGACGTTGACGTTGGTGTTTGTCGTGCTCGACTGACCCATCTTGTCCTGGGACGGCTGCTGCGCCGTGCTCGGACGTCCGCTGGCACCGGGCTGGTTCCGGTCGCCCATCCCGGGCTGATTGCGGCCACTGTCCGGGCCGGTCGGCTGCTCGGAACGTTGGCCGGGCGTCTGCGACTGGGCGGTCGACGGCCCATGATCGCGCTTCGGTGCCGCGCCGTCCTTGTCCTTATCGGTTGCCGCGCCGGTTTTGGTCGACGGCTCCTTATCGGTTGCTGCGCCGGTTTTGGTCGACGGCTCCTTCGCGCCCTCCTTGGCGTCCTTCGCGCCCTCCTTGGCGGCCGACGGTGCCGCTGCACCTTCCTTGCCGGCGTTCGGGCTCGCCTTCTGGGCCGGTTGCGGCTTGCCGCTGTCGGGGCCAGACGGCTGTTCCATCTTCTGCCCGGGGGACTGGCCAGCGGGCGCTTGAGCGGAGGCGAGTTGTACGCCGGCCACCAGGCCGACGATCGCCGTAGAGATCAGCAGTGTATTCCTCATTGACAGGCTCCTTTGACATTCCCCCGATTGGTTCGCCGACATTGTTCTTGTCGCGCTGGGCCGTTCACGCTCTGGAAGCGGTGATCGGACGTCAGTGCAACGCGGTGCTGACGGCAGAGTTCCCTGGCAGCGCCGATTTCGTCGAATTGTCGTCGCGTTGAATGGTCGTTCACTTCGCGGTCGCGCCACGTCATAGTTGCTGCAATGCAGGAATCGGGGAGGAACCGTGGCGAAGATTGCTTCTGTCGTCGACCGGAACTCGGATGAATTTCGTGCCAATGCCACCGCAATGCGCGCGCTTGTTGATGATCTGCACCAACGCCGCAACGAGGCCGCGGCCGGCGGACCGGCCAAGGCGCGCGAGCGTCATGTCGCGCGCGGCAAATTGTTACCACGCCAACGCGTGATGAGTGTGATTGATCCCGGTGCGCCGTTCCTCGAGTTCTCTCAGCTTGCCGCCAACGGCCTCTACGACGAGCCCATTCACGGCGCCGGCCTGATCACCGGCATCGGCCGCGTCGAGGGCCGCGAATGCATGATCGTGTGCAACGACTCCACCATCAAGGGCGGCACCTACTATCCGATGACGGTCAAGAAGCACCTGCGGGCGCAGGAGATCGCGCGCGAGAACCGGCTGCCCTGCATCTATCTGGTCGATTCCGGCGGCGCCAACCTGCCGCACCAGACCGAGGTCTTTCCCGATCGCGATCACTTCGGCCGCATCTTCTATAACCAGGCAATGTTGTCCTCGCTCGCGATCCCGCAGATCGCGGTGGTGATGGGCTCGTGTACTGCGGGCGGCGCCTATGTCCCGGCGATGTCGGACGAGACCATCATCGTCAGGAACCAGGGCACCATCTTCCTCGGCGGCCCGCCGCTGGTGAAGGCCGCGACCGGCGAGGTGGTCTCGGCCGAGGATCTCGGCGGCGCCGATGTTCATGCGCGAAAATCCGGCGTCGCCGACCACTATGCCGCCGACGACCACCATGCGCTTGCGATCGCGCGGCGCATCGTCGCCAACCTCAACGTCAAAAAGCGCGTCGATATCGAGTTGTTGGCGCCGCGCGAGCCGGCCTATGCCGGCGAGGAGCTCGACGGCGTCGTTCCGGTCGACCTGCGCAAGCAATACGATATCCGCGAGGTGATCACGCGCCTGGTCGACGGCTCCGAGTTTGACGAGTTCAAGGCGCTCTACGGCACGACGCTGATCACCGGCTTCGCCCACCTCCACGGCATTCCCGTCGGCATCCTCGGCAACAACGGCATCCTGTTTTCGGACTCGGCGCTCAAGGGCGCGCATTTTATCGAACTGTGCTGTCAGCGCCGCATTCCGCTGCTCTTCCTCCAGAACATCACCGGTTTCATGGTCGGACGCGAGGTCGAAGCCGGTGGCATCGCCAAGGACGGCGCCAAGATGGTGACGGCGGTGGCCTGTGCCCAAGTGCCCAAGATCACCGTCATCGTCGGCGGCTCCTACGGCGCCGGCAACTACGGCATGTGCGGGCGCGCCTATGCCCCGCGTTTTCTGTTCATGTGGCCCAACGCGCGGATCTCGGTGATGGGCGGCGAGCAGGCCGCCTCGGTGCTCGCCACCGTGCGCCGCGACAATCTCGAGGCGGAAGGCAAGGCCTGGAGCAAGGAGGCGGAGGAAAAGTTCAAGGAACCGATCCGCCGGCAATATGGCGAGGAGGGTCATCCCTATTACGCCACCGCCCGGCTGTGGGACGACGGCGTCATCGCCCCGACCGAGACGCGGCGCGTGCTTGCGCTGGCGTTCTCCGCGACGCTCAATGCGCCGATCCCGGAGACGAAGTTCGGCGTGTTCAGGATGTGAGGATTTTCCAGGCCCGGCCGATGCGTCCCGTCGCTGGGCCGGCCCAGACGGCCCGATCATTGCCGCATTTGCGAAAAAAGACGTTATTTTTGAATGGGTTATAAAATGGTAGAAAATCCGCCCACGCATTCACCACACCGCAATAATTCCCAGATCGGCCCCCACTGGCCTGCTTTCGTGATAAGATAAAAGCGAACCTCATAACCAGAGCCTCGCTCCTGCCGTTCCGGCGACCGAGAGGCCTGATTGGCATCCTGGAGGACATTTTGAGCAAGCCGAAGTTTCAGGTCGGCCAGTCGGTCTTTTTCACGTCCGGGCCCGCGCGACTTGGTGGCGCGCGCGGCGTCTACAAGATCGTGAAGCTGCTCCCGACCGAAGGCGACGATCAGCAATACCGTATCAAGAGCGCGAACGAGCCGCACGAACGGGTGGCCAAGGAAAGCCAACTCGAACGCGCCGCCTGAGGCGGTCGACGCGCCGGCACTTGCAGTCGAAGGCGGGACGATGAAGTTCGACTACGACGCAGCGGCCGAGTTGTTCACGGCAAAACGCGTTGGCGGCGCCAAACGTCCGCTCGACTATCGCCGCTTTCCGACCGCGGCGGAAGCGATTCGCTTCGCCATGGAGCAGCTCGCCGACATGCGCAAGCTCGCCGCCTATATCCAGGTCGGCGACCGGCGCTTCGACAGCGACGAAATCCGGCGCCTCTATGAGAGCGACGACTATCCGCTGCGACGCCAGACCGGCGCGCTGCAATAGACTTAACGCCGGCTGTAATTGACCACCAAGGCACTTTCCTATATAGGGGCCGCGCAACCAGTTTTCGGTCTGCCTTGCTATGCTCCCGTTTTTTGGGCAGCTCCCAAGTCATCTCCCAAAACTCGGACAGCAACCCCGACGCGCGGCATTCGTGCGAGCGGATCATGAAGCAAAATGCAAGGAGGCCATCATGGCCACAGGTACCGTGAAGTTCTTCAATACCCAACGCGGCTTTGGCTTCATCCAGCCGAGCGACGGCTCGAAAGACGTGTTCGTTCACATCAGCGCGGTCGAGCGCGCCGGCTTGGGTACGCTGGTCGAGGGCCAGAAGGTCAGCTACGAGGTGGTGACCGAGCGCGGCAAGCAGGCCGCCGCAAATCTCCAGGCCGCGTAAGCAAGCTTCACGCAATCGGGCGAGCGACTTTCGCCCGGTGGGAGATCACGACGCCCGGCGTTTGCAGCGCCGGGTGTTTGTTCTTTGGGGAGGGCCCGATTGCGACGCGGAGTGATAAAATGCGAATCCTCTACGTGCGGGGCAGGCCCTTTCCGGAAAATGCTCTATATAATGGCGGCATGCCGCGGACCATGGCCAAGGTCACGACGTTTCTCTGCACCGCAGCGCTGCTTGCCGTCGCCGCGAGGGCGGATGCCGAGCCGAGCCGGCGGCGCGAGCGCGAACGCCCGGCGCCGCCGCCCAAGACCGAGTTGCTCGACAAGCGCGACAGCGTGGTGGTCGCGCCCGGGACGCCGTTCAACAACCGGCCCTATTGGCTGGCGCTCGGTCAGTGCGGCGGCATCTACTTCAAGCTGGTCGAACTCTCGACCGACGCCGCGATCCAGGCGCGGGTGGTCAAGCGCGACAAGGCAGCGGACACGAAGTTCAGTCAACAGGCCGACGAGGCGCGCAAGATCGCGACCGCGTTTTTCGTGGCGGCGGAGCGTACGCTCATCGCAGAACGCAATATCGAGCGCGACGCCGCCATCACAATCTACGACGCCAAGGCCAGCGAGGCCGCAAGCCAACTAAAGACCATCGACGCCGCGCTCGCCGCCGCCATGCCGTGCCCCGCGCTCTACAAGGCCTGCCAGCGCGCGCTCGCCAAGTTCTGTGGCGACGTACCGGCATTGACGCATTGATCTGCGCATCACGTCGTCAACGGTTCCCGGCCCCTCGCAGGATCGGGTGATGGTTTCCGCCGTTCATTGCCTTGGAACGTATCGCCGCCCCGCGCGTTGCCGGGTTGTTGCGTTGATTGAGATCATTTTCATCGCCGGAGGATTGACCATGCACAAGCTTGCTGTCGCAGCTGCGGCCATGCTCGCACTTGCCGTTGCCCCGCCTGCCGCGCATGCGGCGGGAGAACGCACGCTCACTGGCGCCGCGATCGGCGCCGGCACCGGAGCCGTGGTCGCCGGGCCGCCGGGCGCGGTGGTGGGCGGCGTCGTCGGCGCCGTTGTCGGCGGCCCGCGCATTTCGCACTCACACCGCAGTCGCACGTGTTGGTACGACGCCGGCGGTATGCGCCACTGCCGCTGGCGGTAGCGCAATCCACATGATCTTGCGAACGGCGACGCCCGGCAGACCGACGACGGTCATTTGCATGGACGCGCTGGCCATAGCAAAGGGGCAGGGAACTCACGCGTTGGGCAGAACGTTATTGGCAATGGAAACGGTGTGATCACGACAAGGAGGCGGATCATGCGTTACCGGGTGTACAGCGGTAAACGAGGTTCGCGGGCGATCTCACCGCAGGAAAAAGATCGCAAGCCGTTCAGCGAATTCGATGCGGCCGACGATGCCATGGCGTGGGCCGAGATGCTGCGCCGCAACGGTCGCGTCGCGCTACTGATCATCGGCGACGACGGCACGCAGCTCGCTAAGCAGGAGATCGCGACGGCGTTGAAGCCGACCGGCTGAAACGCGCGGTCAGGATCAGATCAAACCAGCCCGGTCGCGAGACCGGGCTGTTTGCATGCCAGCGAGGCGAGGCGTTCAGCCGACTAGCCTGTTCCAGCCACGCCGCACGTTGGCGCCCAGGTCCTGCAACTCGGCCTGTAGGCCGCGCCAGCGGATGCCGACGACGTCCCAGTTCACCATCGGCCGCGTTTCGGTGACCGTGCCGGTGTTTGCAGTGGTCGGGCTGGTGGCGGCCGTATCGACCGCAAACGCAAGAAGGATCGTCAGTGCCGACCCGAGAATCATGCCGAGAAAAACACGCATATGCGACCTCCGTGCTGCGAGAGCGCGGCCAGCAAAAATGCAAACCGGCTTGGCGCCGCAATCAAGCCTGCATAGATTGCGTAGACTTGCCTGCGGTCCGCGCCCTCCAAGATCCACCAGCCGAATCCACCACCCGATCGGAAAGCGAACTGAATATCGCTCAGTCCGATCGCGCGTTGGAGATAAAACCGCAGCGACCTAACGCCCGGCGGCGTGCAAAGTTCCCGCCTAGTTGATCGCCTTGTACACGCGCTCGTCGTACAGCGCTCCGGTCATCGTGCCGAGCTTGTCGCGGAAGCCGCGTGTGGTGTCGGCCATGCTGTGCTTATCGGAGACCTTTTCGTCCTTCCACACCTCGACCACGGTGAAGTGGTTGGGGCGGTTGGTCTGCTGCACCACTTCGAAGCGCACGCTGCCGTCCTGTTTGCGGCTGTCCTCGCCCAGCGCCTTGACGGCGGCGACGCCGTCATCCTTGCGCGGCGGAATGACGTCGACATGGGTCACGACATACAACGCGCCGCGCGTCGGCTTGGTGTCGACCGGGCCGACCGACAGGCCGATATGGACGCGCTCGTCGGTCGGGGCGTTGCGGATCGCTGCGACCTTCTCGCGGGTTTGCACGAGGTTGCCGCTCTTGGCGTGCGCCTCGAACGCTTTCTGGTCCTTCCACACTTCGATGATCGCGAACTGGTGCCCGAGGCCGACACGCTGCACCACCTCGCAGCGCAGGTTGCCGTCCTCCTTGCGCGTCGTGTCACGGTAGCCTTTCAGCAGCGCGGCGCCGGCCGCCTTGGACGTCGGCATCACCTCAACATAGGTCACCGAATATATATTGCCCTCGATCGGTGCCGGCGGCTGCGCGGGTGCTTGAGCTCTGCTGTCTTGCACGATGCCGCACACCAGGATGGCAAGGCCGGCGACGATCGTCCGAAAGAGCGCAGTCATGTCAGTCCCTCCCCGAAGCCCGTTTCTGATTGCTCGAACGTTAGCTGCGGGGAGGGCGTTGCGCAATGTAATTGGAACGCGGGGTGGCCGGCGGCTAGCGCCAAGCGCCGGCGCGGCGAGAAAACCGGATTGCACCCCGGATCAAGGCCGGGGCAGGCTTTTTTGCTGAAAATACTCTATCGGAGTGTCACCACAACGTTTCCCGCCGTCTTGCCTTGCTCGACTGCCTCATGGGCGGCGACGATGTCGGCGAGCGGCAGCGTGAGGGCGACATTGTTGATGAGGCGATTGTCCTTGAGCAGGCGCATGATGCCGCCGACCGCGCGCTCGCGTTCCTCCTGGGTCAGCTCGTAAACCAGCATGAACTGCAGGCGGATGCCGTTGATCAGGCAGAACTGCGTCGGGATCGTCGCTTCCGCTGCGCCGGTGCCGTAGATCACGACCGTGCCCTTCGGGCGCAGGACGTGTGGGATGTGCTTGGCATTGGCGGCGAGGTCAAGCTCGATCACGGCATCGGCGCCGCGGTTTCCGGTGATCGCCATGACTCGCTCGCCGACGTTTTCCGCCTTGTAGTCGATGACGTGATCGGCGCCGGCGCCGCGCGCGAGCTTGGCCTTGGACGGCGAGCTCACCGTCGTGATGACATTGGCCTTGCGCGCCTTGGCGAACTGGATCGCATAGTGGCCGACCCCGCCGGCGCCACCGGGGATCAGCAGCGTCGTGCCTTCGTCGACGCCGGCGAGATCGACCGCGTGGATCGCTGTCATCGCCGGAATGCCGAGGCAGGCGCCGGCCTCGAAGCCGATTTTGTCCGGCAGTGGCACCGCCATGGCCTGCGGCACGACGATGTATTCCGCCGCGGTCCCGAATGGGCGTTTCCATTGCCCGTTCCACACCCACACGCGCTCGCCGATCCGGCCGGGCGGCACGCCATCGCCAACGACGTCGATCACGCCGGCGCCGTCGCTATGCGGGATCACGTAGGGCGCCATCACCTTGCGCGATCCGCCGCGCGACTTGACGTCCGACGGATTGACGCCCGACGTGGTGAGCTTGACGCGGACTTCCCCGCCGCCCGGTTTCGGCATCTCGACGTCGCCGACAGTGAGCACGTCAGCGGCAGGTCCGTTCCTGTCGTAGTAAGCAGCACGCATCGTCGCCCCCATTCGCTGCCCCCGAAATCGCCGCGGCAAACCAGATCGGCACAACCCATACCATGGCGAGGGGGTCAAGGTATCCGGTCGGAACCACGCGCGGGCACTCGGCGTTGGCGTCAAGGAGGACTGTTGGCATGCGCTATCGCGCGGATAGCGGCCCGCAAGGCTCGGGGCCGGTCAAACCGATCGAAAAAAACCATCTTCTCTACAAAGAGTTCGACTCGCTCGACGAGGCGTTGAGCTGGGCCCGCCACGTCATCGATACCGGCCGCTTGCCCCAACTGATCGAGGGCGACGACGGTACCCATCTCGACTGCGACGATATCGCGACGGCCCTGAACCACCCGCATGTCCGGGCGCCCAAGGCGGGGGCGGCCTGATCGTTTATCGGGCCGGATTTCGCAATGATGGAAAAAAAGCCGAGCCCCGCGTTGAGGTCGCGGGGCTCGGCATCAAGCTCGCACATGGACCGGCAGCGTCATTTCGACGTCAGCTTGCTCCACTGCGCCTGCGCGCTCTCGGCGGCCATGCGGGCATTTTCCTGCACGACGTCCCAGTTGACCATCGGCTTCGTCGTGACGCCGGACCATCCGGCAAAGACCTTGTCGTACAAATAGGTCCCACCGATGGTCACAGCGATGCCAAGAATGAAAGCGAAGAACGTACGCATGTGGTGAGCTCCCTCCGATCCATCCGCGCGCAAGCTGGCCGCAGAATAAGGCAAGATGGCGGTCTCGTCTCGCCCGATTGCGGGGAGTTCCGTGAAAATGACAGAGTGGAGCCATGCCGCAACCCTACCAGACCGCCCTCATCGTCGGCGCCGGATCGGGGCTGAGCGCCTCGCTGGCGCGGGTCTTCGCCAAGGGGGGCCTGAAGCTTGCCCTTGCCGCACGCACGATCGGCGATCTCGATGCACTCGCACAGGAAACCGGTGCGGCATTGTTCACCTGCGATGCGACAATCCGCGCCGAGGTCGACGCGCTCTATGCCGGGGTGGAACGAGCGATCGGGCCGCCCGACGTCGTCGTCTACAATGCGAGCTACCGCGTGCGTGGGCCAGTGATCGACCTCGATCCCGCCGAGGTCGAACGTTCGCTGGGGGTCTCGGCGTTCGGCGGTTTCCTGGTGGCGCAGGCGGCGGCGCGTCGCATGGTGCCCAGCGGGCAGGGGGCGATCCTGTTTACCGGCGCTTCCGCAAGCGTGAAGGGCTATGCCCAGTCGGCGCCGTTTGCGATGGGCAAGTTCGCGTTGCGCGGGCTTGCACAAAGCATGGCGCGCGAACTCGGTCCACGCGGCATTCACGTCGCCCATTTCGTCATCGACGGCGGCATCCGCAGTGCGCGCCGCGTCGAGCACGCCGACAAGCCCGACAGCCTGCTCGATCCCGATGCCATCGCCGAAACCTATCTCCACGTTCTGCGCCAGCCGCGCAGCGCATGGACGTGGGAGGTCGAACTGCGGCCGTGGGCCGAGACGTTCTGATCGCCTCTTCGCCCACATCGTCAATCGCGCAGCGCCCGAACATGGAGGAAGCCATGCCGATCTACATCACCCAAGGACGTTATACGCGCGAGGCCATCAAGGGGATGGTGGCGCGGCCCGAGGATCGTGCCGACGCCGTGGCGCGGCTGCTGGCCAAAGCGGGCGGCCGCCTCATCGGTCATTATGTCACGTTCGGCGAGTACGACTTCCTCACCATCGCCGAGGCGCCGGGCGAGACGCAGATGGCAGCAGCCTTACTTGCCGCGGCGAGCGGCGGTGGGATCAGCGACCTGCGCACGACGATCGCGCTCACCTCGGTCGAGGCCAAGGGCGCGTTCGCGGCGGCAAGCGATCTGGTGTCGACCTTTCGCGCCCCCGGCGGCGCCGGCTGAGCGGCAGCGGGCGCCGTTCGCCGCCGCAACGGGAAAACCCCGGCCGCTTGTGCGGGCCGGGGCTTCCTGACGTCGCCTCACGTTGTCGCCGCCGGTCGGGTCAGTAACCACAGACGTTGACCCAGCGCACGCGCGGACCCCACGGGGTATAGGCGACGCGCCGGCGCAGGCAGCCATCGTAATAGCCGGTGTAGGCCGGCCGATAGAAGAAGCGCGGGCCGAAGGCGTAGTGGCCCCAGCCGCCGTGCCAATGCGCGGACGCAGGGGTCGAAGCAAGCGCCGCCGCGCCGAGCGAGCCGACAGCGGCAAGAGCGAGGATGGTCTTGCGGAACATGATTATCTCCTCAGTTGTGCGGATGTGGATGACATCCTGCATGTCCATTGGTCGGGGTACTCCGATCCCCGGTTCATTGTCGGTAATCCCTGCGCCAATGGTGTTGAACGAGACGTGATCGGCAACGAAGGCTCGGTTTATCGACGTGAACGGGTGGCCATTTCCCGTTCACGGAGCGTTCATTTCGCAGGGGCCCGCGCTGGCAGCGGCCTGCCCTTGCCGCGCGGCGGGCCGCTCGTTTATAAGCCGCCGCGACGACACCACGCCGCTCCTCACCGACAAGGACGAATTTAATGGCGCTCGAGCGTACATTTTCGATCATCAAGCCGGATGCCACCGCCCGCAACATCACGGGCGCCGTCAACGCGATGATCGAGCAGGCAGGCTTGCGCATCGTTGCGCAGAAGCGTGTGCGCATCACCCGCGAGCAGGCCGAGACGTTCTATGCCGTGCACCGCGAACGGCCGTTCTTCCGCGACCTGGTCGACTTCATGATTTCGGGACCCGTCGTGGTGCAAGTGCTTGAAGGCAACAATGCGATCGCGAAATACCGCGATCTGATGGGTGCGACCGATCCGGCCAAGGCGGCGGCCGGCACCATCCGCAAGGCGCACGCCAAGTCGATCGGCGAGAACTCGGTACACGGTTCCGACGCGGCGGACACCGCAGTCAACGAGATCGCGCAGTTCTTTGCCGGCAACGAAATCGTCGGGTGACGAAGTGCCGCCGCTGGCGGCCGGTCAGCAACCCATTGCTGCGTCATTCCAAGCTGGTCAGCGCTTGTCTCCACCCTGTAAGGTAAGCATCAGCACGGAGCTAAACCCCCGCCCGCGCGGCAGGACCGATACCGGAGGAGCAACAGGTGGGTTCGCTTGCTGAAATGATCAATCCGGCGATGTGGGCCAGCATGTTCCAGAGCAGCGTGGCCGACATGGGCCACGCCACGTTCTGGCTCGCGGTGCTGCAGATCATCTGGATCAATATCCTGCTCTCCGGCGACAACGCGGTGGTGATCGCGCTTGCCTGCCGCGGTCTGCCACCGCGCCAGCGCTTTTGGGGCATGATCCTGGGTGCCGCCGTCGCGGTCGTGCTGCGTATCATCTTCACCGGCGTCGTCGCGACGCTGATGACGTTGCCCTACCTCAAGCTGATCGGCGGCATCGCCCTGTTCTACATCGCGGCCAAGCTGGTGGTTCCCGACGAGCCCGACGAGAACGAGGTCGAGGCGGTCGAGCACCTATGGCGCGCGGTCCGTATCGTCGCGGTCGCCGACATCATCATGAGCCTCGACAACGTCATCGCCATCGCCGCCGCCGCCAAGGGCAGCATGGGCCTGCTGATCTTAGGCCTCGGCATCAGCATTCCGCTGATTGTCGCCGGCGCGGCGCTGATCATGGCGCTGCTCGACCGCTTCCCGATCCTGGTCTGGGCGGGCGCGGCGCTGCTCGGCTGGATCGTCGGCGAGGTGATCGCCACCGATCCCGCGATCGAGGGCTACCTCGTCGCCAACCTGGGCGCAGCCGGGGCTCACAGGGTGGCAATCGCAGCGGCGGTCGCCGGCGCCGTGCTGGTGGTCATCGTCGGCGGGCTGTGGCGGCGTTCCCGCCGGCCAGCGGAGGCGGAGGCATAGCCGGCCATCATCGGAGGCGGTTACCGGGCGGGATGAACGAGACCGTTCGCTCACTGTCACAGGTCGCGCGGATCGCCACTTCCGCGTGCCCCCACGATTGCCCGTCGACCTGCGCGCTGGAAGTGGAAGTCGTCGACGAGCACACCATCGGCCGCGTGCGCGGAGCGCAAGACAACGACTATACGGCGGGCGTCATCTGCGCCAAGGTGGCGCGCTACGCCGAGCGCGTGCATCACCGCGACCGGCTGCTCACGCCGCTGCGGCGCACGGGCGCGAAAGGCGCCGGCGACTTCGCGCCGATCTCGTGGGAGAACGCGCTCGATCTCGTCGCCGAGCAGTTCCTGCGCGCCGAGCAGCGCCATGGTTCGGAGGCGGTGTGGCCTTATTACTACGCTGGCACAATGGGCCTCGTCATGCGCGACGGCATCAATCGTCTGCGCCACGTCAAGAAATATTCCGGCTTCCATTCGACCATCTGCGTCAACCCCGCCTATAGCGGCTTCGCCGCCGGTACCGGGCGTATCGCCGGGCCCGATCCGCGCGAGATGGCGAAGTCCGACCTGGTGGTGATCTGGGGCACCAACGCTGTCAACACACAGGTCAACGTCATGACGCATGCGGTGCGCGCGCGCCGCAAACGCGGCGCCAAGATCGTTGCGGTCGACATCTACATGACCGGCACGATGGAGCAGGCCGATCTCGCCGTACTGGTCCGCCCGGGAACCGACGGCGCGCTCGCTTGCGCCGTGATGCATTGCCTGTTCCGCGATGGCAAGGCCGATTGGGACTATCTTGAGCGCGCGACCGACGTGCCGCGCGAGCTCGCCGAGCACGTACGCACACGTGGTCCGGCGTGGGCGCAAGACATCACCGGCTGCCCGGTGGAGACGATCGAGGCTTTCGCCCGACTGGTCGGCGAGCGCAAGCGCGCCTATTTCCGCCTCGGCTACGGCTTCTCGCGCTCGCGTAACGGTGCGGTCAACATGCATGCCGCAAGCTGCATCGCGGCCGTGACCGGCGCCTGGCAATACGAGGGAGGAGGCGCCTTCCACGGCAATGCCGACATCTACCACTTCAACAAGCGCATGATCGAGGCGACGGACGCCCGCGATCCCGCCGTGCGCCTGCTCG
>Ga0307472_100000180_pt1 | contig 19835 bp, 20 predicted proteins | sample atmos_gasesAM5C__2_FD_204582 | JGI IMG/M metagenome (GOLD analysis project Ga0307472, IMG submission 204582) | Hardwood forest soil microbial communities from Morgan-Monroe State Forest, Indiana, United States - atmos_gasesAM5C_05 | ecosystem: Environmental > Terrestrial > Soil > Temperate...
AGAATCTGAAGCCGCTGCTGCCTTACGTGGGACGCTACAAGGGCATGGTCGCGCTCGGTTTGGTGCTCGACGCGTTGATGGGTATTGTCGCCGCACTTCCGCAGTTGGTTCAGGGAATTATTGCAGACTGCCTCAACGGGCTTCCGCAGCCGCTCACAACTTTGTCGGGCAGCGCTCGGGCGGTTTTGTGGCCGGTTCTCAAATTCTATTCTCCGCTCAGCCGGCATGCGCTCGGTCTCTACTGCTTGACGATCGTTATCGCGATGCTGGTGAAGGGAATCTTTTCGTTCTGGACGCGGTGGATTCTGATCGGGGTGTCACGCGAAATTGAATTCGATTTGCGAAACGATTTGTTCGACCGGCTCGCTCGCCTCGATCCCGAATTTTATGTGAGCAATCGCACGGGCGATCTGATGTCTCGAGCGACGAATGACTTGAACGCCGTGCGGATGGTGCTTGGCCCCGGAATCATGTATACGGCGACGACAATAGCGACGTCTGTGATGGCGCTTTTCTTTATGATCCGGCTTTCTCCCGCACTCACGCTGTGGGTATTGCTGCCTGTACCGGTGGTCGTTCTCGCCGTCTACTATTTTGGCCAGACCATTCATCGGCTCTCCGAAAGGATCCAAGCGGCACTGGGTGCCCTGTCGACGCGGGCGCAGGAGAATCTCACCGGTGTTCGCGTTGTGCGGGCCTACGCGCAGGAAAAATCCGAGATGCAACTCTTTGAAAAAGCGAACCGCGACTACGTGGACCGCAATATCAAGCTCATCGGCTCGTGGAGCTTGTTCTTCCCTGCCCTGACGGCTCTTATTGGCTTGAGCTTCGTTATTTTGCTTGGCAGGGGCGGATCGCAGGTGATGGACCGCGGCGTTTCGCTGGGGACGCTATGGTCCTTCTACGCTTTCCTGGGCGTGCTCATTTTCCCGATCATCGCGCTCGGCTGGGTGACGAATATATTTCAGCGTGGCGCAGCGTCGATGGGCCGCTTGATGTATGTCCTTACGGCTGAACCGAATATTCGCGACGGTGACGCAGCAGAAAGAAACGCCGAGGGGTCGAACGGGAGTACAAATGCGGCTAGCGTGGAAGCAACGAAGACCGAAACGCCAATCCGCGGCGAAATTGAATTCCGCGATTTGACGTTCGCGTACCCATCGCCTCCCGGCAGCCCACCGAATGAGCCAGTGCTACACGACATTTCTTTGCATGTTCCCGCCGGCACTACTTTGGCGATTGTTGGGCCGACCGGAAGCGGCAAATCGACTTTAGCGGCCTTGATTGCGCGCTTGTGGGACGCTCCGCCGGAAACCGTACTGATCGATGGGCGCCCGATTCGAGATTATCCGGTGGCGGAACTGCGTCGCGCGATCGGCTACGTGCCGCAAGACACTTTTCTTTTCAGTGAAACGATTCGCGAAAACATCGGCTTCGGGGTGGACAACGTGCTGGATGAACACGTCCTCGAGGCCGCCGAAATTGCCAGCATCTCCGGCGAGATTCAAGGCTTCCCCGACCGCTTCAGCACCATTCTCGGCGAGCGTGGCATTACGCTGTCGGGCGGCCAGAGGCAGCGAACGTCACTCGCGCGGGCGATCGCTCGTAAGCCCAAAATCCTGGTTCTCGACGACGCGCTCTCGAGCGTCGATACCGCCACCGAAGAACGGATCCTGAACGGGTTGCAAAACATCATGCGCGAGCGCACGACGATTCTCGTTTCACACCGCGTTTCCACCGTAAAAAATGCCGACCAGATCGTGGTATTGCGAAATGGACGAATCATCGAACGCGGGACGCACGATGAACTGCTGGCCCTCGGCGGGTATTACGCCGATCTCTATCAGAAGCAGCTCTTGGAAGCGGAGCTAGAACGCGAATGAGCGATTTCCGCGAAGAAGAGAAACTCGGCAAGCTCTACGACACGCGGCTGACCCACCGGCTGATGAAGTATCTGCGGCCGTATCGCTGGCAGGTGATCTTCGCGGTGGCGATGAGCCTGGCCGTCGCCGGCGTGGAGATCGTGGGGCCATTTCTTTTTGGACGCGGCGTGGATCGATACATTTTGCCCGTGGCGCACGGCGAAATGGCGAACCGGGCAGGCATCATCGGCCTCGCGGTGATTTGTCTTCTCTACCTGGGCTCATTAATTGCCAGTTTCGCCCTTCAGTATCTACAGATGCGCATCATGCAGTCCGTTGGACAGAAGACAATGTACGACCTGCGTAAAGAGATCTTCGAGCACCTCCAACGGCTGCCGATGAGCTTTTTCGATCGCACGCCTGTCGGCCGGCTTGTGACGCGCTCCACCACAGACGTGGACGCTCTCAACGATCTTTTTGCTTCGGGCGTCGCGGCGATGCTCAACGATTTCGTGCTGCTCATCGGGCTCGCCGTCTTTCTGATCCGGTGGCACCCGCTGCTCGGGCTCGTGACGCTTTCTCCTCTGCCGTTCATGTTTCTGCTGACATATATCTTCCGCAATCACGTGCGCGACGCGAATCGCAATATTCGCACCGCCATCGCGCGCATCAATGGATTTCTGCAGGAACACATCAGCGGAATGTCGGTGGTTCAGCTTTTCAACCGCGAGCGAAAATCGCGCGCGCAGTTTGCTGAATTGAACCGCATCCACATGGAAGCGTACAAGGACGCGATCGACGCTTTCTCGTATTTCTACCCCGCGGTCGAACTATTGAGCATGTGCGGCGTGGCGCTGCTGTATTGGGTAGGCGGCATTCGCGTGATTGCGGGAACCTTCACACTCGGAGTGCTGATTTCCTTTATTCAGTATGCGCAGCGCTTTTTCCGGCCGATCCAGGATCTCAGCGAAAAATTCAACATCCTGCAGGCGGCGATGGCTGCGTCGGAGCGCATTTTCGGACTGCTCGACGAGCCCGTCACGATCGTTTCGCCAGCGAAAGTGCATTCGCTTCCTGCGCCACGCGGGGAAATCGAATTCCGCAATGTCTGGTTTGCGTATCACGGCGGCGCGAATCCGAAAGACGAGGATTGGGTTCTGCGCGATGTTTCGTTCCGAGTCGAGCCGGGACAGACGCTTGCCATCGTCGGCCACACGGGAGCAGGCAAGACGACGATTATTCAGCTGTTGCTGCGCTTTTACGACGTGCAGCGCGGCGAAATCCTGCTCGACGGCGTGAATATTCGGGAGATGGACCTGCAGGTGCTGCGAAGGATGTTTGGAATCGTGCTGCAGGATCCGTTCCTTTTCACGGGCACGCTCGAATCCAACGTGAAGCTCGGCACGGAAAAGATCAGCCGCGCGAACACAGAGCAGGCGCTGCGCGAAGTGGGACTCGGGCCGTTCGTCGAATCGCTCGCGCAAGGCGTCGAAACGCCCGTCACAGAACGCGGCTCCACTCTTTCCGTCGGCCAGCGGCAACTCGTCAGTTTTGCGCGCGCACTCGCTCACGATCCGAAGTTCATGATCCTCGATGAAGCCACATCGAGCGTCGATACCAAGACGGAGCTTCTGATCCGCGAGGCTCTCGACCGGCTTCTCGAAGGCCGCACGGCAGTGGTAATTGCGCATCGCTTGAGCACGATTCAGCACGCGGATCGCATTCTGGTATTTCACAAGGGCCGCTTGCGCGAGCAGGGCTCACACCAGGAACTCCTCGGCCTGCGCGGAATCTACTATCGCTTGTATCAACTTCAATACAAGGAACAAGAACTTTCGCTTCCCGTGCCCGGCGCCGGGTCGTCCGGATTCTCGCATCCGCTTCCGGCCGATGACTGAACCGGCGGCTCCCGTCCGTCGGTTCGTTTTGCCTCTCCAGTTTTCCTCATTTCTAATCGAATTCACCCATGGACGTAATTGATGAGCGCGCTCGAAATTCTGATTTCCGCGGGCGAAGCGTCGAGCGAAATGTATGCGGCGCGGCTCGCGACGGCGCTCCGAGCTCGTACAGGGGCGCGGCTATTCGGAATGGGCGGAAAGCGAATGGCTGAAGCCGGCGTTGAGCTCATTGTCGACTACCATGAGGTCGCTGTGGTCGGTATTTCGGAAGCCCTGCACAAGATTCCGACCGTGATTGGAGTGCAGCGCAGGCTCGCTGGCGAAGCGGCACGCCGGGGCGCTGCCCTTGCAATTCTGGTTGATTCGCCTGGGACTCATTTGGGCGTAGCGCGCAGATTAAAAAATAATGGGATTCGCGTGGGATATTTCATCGGACCGCAGGTCTGGGCGTGGCGACCTGGCAGAGTGCGGGTCGTTAAGCGGCTTGTTGAGCGCATGGTGGTGATCTTTCCGTTTGAAGAGGAGATTTACCACGAGGCCGGAGTGCCGGTGGATTTCGTCGGCCATCCGCTCGTAGACGTGGTGCGAGCTTCGGTGGGGCGCAACGAATTTGCCACGCGGTACGGCCTCGATGCAAACCGTGCGATTGTGACTCTGCTACCCGGCAGCCGGCGAAGCGAAATCGAGCGGCACTATCCGCTAATCATGGAAGCGTGCGAACGGCTTTCGCGAGGGACGCCGACTCGGGGTCCGACACAGTTCGTGCTTGCAGCGGCACCGGCTTTGGGTCCAGACCTTTTCGCTCCTTATGCACGGCAGGGTATTTCGGTCACGCGTGTGGAGGGCGCTACGTATGACGCCCTCGCCGCCGCCGACTGCGCCATTGTAGCTAGCGGAACGGCGACAGTGGAATCGGCTTTGCTGGGAACACCGATGGTGGTGGTCTACCGCCTGAGTCCTACGAGCGCGTTCGTACTGCGCCGAATGGTGCGGTCACCTTTCATCGCCATGGTGAATCTAATTGCTGGACGGCGCGTGGTGCCGGAACTGATTCAGGATCAATTCACTTCTGCCGCGTTGGAACAGGAGGTGCGGAAACTCCTGGAATCGCCTGCCGCACGCGATGAGATGAAAACAGGCCTCGCAGAAATACGCGCGAAACTTGGTCCGGGCGGCGCGATCGAGCTCGCGGCGGACATTTTTGCGAGGATGCTGTAAGCTTTCCGAAGGGGCAAAGAAGCAACTACAGCGGCCAGTTTGGTATCTTAGTTATGCAGAGCCAACGAGCGGTTTCGAGAGGCTGTTTCTTGTTCAAAATTCATCGGCTGGTCAGTCTGCTGGCGGTTTCGCTTGTCTTCTCGTTCCCTGCTTCGGCACAGGCGCCTCACGGCTTTCCATTTCGCGCGACCAATTACGACGTGGAAGTGATTCTCCACCCCGATGACCAGAACATCACGGCGACCGTAAAAGCGGATTTCGTGGCCGAGCAGGTTTCGAAGACGGTCGTCGTCGAACTGCATCCGGACTTGAAGATCGCGACCGTTCACGAACCGAACGGCAAGCCGCTCGAATTCAGCCGCGACACGAATTATCCGCTGCTCATTACTATCGGACTTCCCGAGACGGCGTCCCCGAGCAAGAAAGTGACGCTGCAGTTTGATTACGCCGGTCCCATTTCGAGCGAAGATGACAGCCCCACCAAGGGCGTGCGCTTCGCGAATATGGACAAGACGTCCGCCTATCTCTTGCTTCCAGCGCGCTGGTTTCCGCTCACGAACTATACTTCAAACCGCTATACCGGGACATTCAAGCTGATCGTGCCCGAAAGTTTTGTTGTCGTGGGCACCGGGAAGGCTGATCCGCCCGTCGCGCAGCCTGCGCTCGGCCGAGGCGATACGGCGAAATCCGCTTACACATTTCATTGCGACAAGGCTGGGCCGGTGGGTTCGTTTGTCGCGGGAAGCCTGCAGCTATCGCCCACACAGACGGAAGGATTGAGCGCGTCTGTCTATACTCCGCCCGCACAAGCGAGCACCGCGAACGCATATGCGACATCGCTCTCGCACATCATTTCGTATTTTTCTGAGACGTTTGGCGGGCTCGAAGCGGAACCGTCGTGGACCATCGCGCAATTGCCGGACGGAACTTTGCAGGGATACGCGGCGCCCGGATTGCTTTTGATCAGCGCGCGGCAGTGGACGACAAAAGCGAACGAACGGATGCTTTCGCAGCTCGCAGCCGAACAATGGTGGGGTGAGCGCGTGATGCCGGCCACTCTTGCGGATACGTGGCTCACCGATGGGCTCTCTCGTTACGCCGAAGCGATGTATGCGGAACAGTCGGACGGAGTAGCCGGTCTGCACAAGGCTCTCGAAGATTTTGCCGTGGGCGCGCTGATGTATGAGGACACGGCACCGATCGCTCAGTCTCAGCGACTCGCGACATTTTCGAATGAATACCGCTCGGTTGTATCCGATAAGGGCGCGCTGGTTTTTCACATGTTGCGCACCGAACTGGGCGACGACGCGTTCAGTTCGCTTCTGCATGATTTTTACAAGAAGCATGAAGGCAAGACGGCGACGATTTCGGAATTCGAAGCGATGGCGAAGACGAAAGTGCCGCCGCCTGTGAAAGGGCAGCCGCCGATTAACCTCACTTCGTTTTTCGCGCAGTGGCTGAACTCGACTGGTATTCCGGAGTTCAAGCTGGAATACATCACATACCGGACGCCCAAGGGTTTTAAGGTTGTGGGCAAAATTCATCAGGATTTGGATACTTTCCGTATGCCCGTGGAGATTCGCGTGGATACGGAAGGGAATCCTGAGTTCAAGAAGCTGCTTGTGACCGGCACGACTTCCGATTTTACGATCGAAACGTTCGGACGGCCGAAACCCAATGGAATCGTGATCGACCCGAATAACAACCTGCTGAAATCGAGCCCACGGCTGCGGGTGCATGCGGCGATCGCGCGCGGCGAAGGTTTTGCCGAACTCGGCAAATATTACGAAGCCATTCAGGAATACCAGCGCGCGCTCGACTTACAGCCGGGAAATTCGCTGGCGAATTTCCGGATGGGTGAGGCGATGTTCTACCAGAAGAATTATCAGTCGGCGGCGAACGCCTTTCGCGCGGCGCTGAGCGGCGATCTCGATCCCAAATGGACGGATGTTTGGAGCCACATTTATATTGGAAAGATTTGGGACTTGCTCGATCAACGCGCTCGCGCTGTGAACGAATACAGCCTCGCGCAGCACACGGGCGATGACACTGCAGGAGCGCAGGCGGAAGCTACGCGTTTCCTGCAGAAGCCGTTCTCGGCCGATGCGGCTGTGAATGCCGCGAACACACCTTCGCCAGCGGACAGCGATAAGCCCGGCGCGGGGTCGTCTACGGCAGCGGGGTCGCAGTCTGGCTCGCAATCCGGAAATTCCGGCGACAGGCCTGTGCTTAAGAAGCGGCCTTCGAGCGATTAGTTCGTTCGTTTTAAATTCTACAGTTTGAATTCTCACGAATAATTCTAGAGTGGATCGAAGCCCGCGAGGCGCAGCCCCTCCGTTTCCTTCTCGAGTAGTCCTTTGTGCTGGACGAGGACTCGAAATGTTTCGCCCATCCCTTCGGGATAGATTAGCGTTTTGAACAATGATCTGGCGGCCGTTTTGTCGAGTTCGCTCAAGCTGGGATTTTCGATATCCTCAAAATTCGAATGCTTTGCGAGTGACAGCAGAAAATTCGTCTGAGATGTGAATCCGCTGCGCAGGAGACCGCAGCGATGGCCCCACAGATCGAGCGCGGTGAAATTCACGTGCGAAGTCAGATCTTGCGCGCCGGGTGCACGGTAGAACTCCTCGCTCGCTCGGTGACGATCGTATGCGAGGAGAGTTCCTCGTATGTGGCGCTCGTCGTACAGCTGCTGCGCTTCACGGCCGTAGTCAACGGTCAGGAGAAACCCGCGATGCAGCCGACGCGCCGCCTCTTCGATCCAATTGCACGCAGCGAGATTCACTTCGGCCATTTGGCCTTCACGGAGGATTATTCCCTGTGCATCGAAGTACTCGGAGATTGCACTAGAGGAGAGTGGCCCGAGTTCCTCGCTAAATCCGTCCTTGCCGTGCGTGACGTAGATCTCTCGGAGTTCCGCTTTTTCCATAACCACGCGATGCACCGCAAACGCGTCAAAGAATTCGTTTGAAAATATGCAGCCGCGGGAGATTTCGACCGGCAGCTCTTCGCTGAAACAAAAGCGGCCGTTCGCGATGTGAGATGCGAGGTTCGTCGCCTGCGCGGTTCGACGCATTGCCGATCGCTCCACCGCAAGGTAGCGCAGGGCCGCGTAGAATTCGTCAAGAGATTCGCGCGCACAGTCCAGGATTTGCTTCGCCAGCTGCCCGGTACCCGCGCCGGACTCAACCAGCGCGAACGGCTGAGGTCGTCCGAGTAGCGTCCACATCTCGTGAAACTGGCGCGCGAGCAAACGGCCAAATAGCGGAGTCACGTCAACGCTCGTTATGTAGTCACGGCGCTCGCTTTGATCCGCTCTTGTGTAGTAGCCGAACTGAGGATGATATAAGCAGGCTTCCATATATTCGGCGAAGGTGATTCGCCCTCGCGATTTGATCTGCTCGGCGAGAATTTCGGCGAGCGGCGTGGAATTGGTACGCACGCGAGTTAGTTCTCCCGCTGCGGATTGCGGGTGAACATTTCGATGACGTAGTCGTGCAGGCAATCGTAGAGGTGCTTTTGGAAAGTCCAGGGAAACTGAGAGTGCTCAATCTCACGGGGGCGGAGCTGAATCGTGTATTCGTGGACTTCCGGCTGCGAGGGCTTGAAGCGAATCAGCACTTCCACATTTTCTTTTGCGCTGCGGGCTTCAAAATCAAACAACGGATGTTCGTATTTCGTGAGTTCGTGCCGCACTTTCGACAGCATCTCGTCTTCGGGTGTCACGGCGCGGCCGCTCCGTCTTTCATTTCGTCCAGCGCACGCTGAAAAGCATGCAGCGCGTTCTTATCAAACAGAACGAAAGACACTTTTTCGAGCGACGTGGGGCCTTCGAAGTGTTTCGCCACCTCGCGCAGCATAATGTCCGCGCATTCGCGCATCGGAAACCCGGCAATGCCCGTTCCGACTGCGGGGAACGCGATCGTCTTCAGTTTCTTTTGCGCTGCGATTCGAAGTGAGTGAGCCGTGGAACTGCGCAGCGTGAGTGCATCCGCACGGCCGCCAAGCTCCATGCTGGCAGCGTGAATCACATAGCGCGCCTTCAGATCTCCGCCCGTCGTGATGGCTGCGCCACCAATGGGAATCGTGCCGATTTCATTGCACTCTGCCTGAATCTTCGGGCCGCCTTTGCGTCGAATGGCTCCGGCCACTCCGCCGCCGAGCTGCAAATCGTTATTTGCGGCATTGACGATCGCATCCGTGTTCATTTCCGTCAGGTCGCCCTGCAAGATTTCGATTCGGTTCGCAAGGTTCATTCGATGTGGCCTTTCACACGAAGAGGTGCAACTTCGTCAGCCGCTGGCGCTTGAAGCGACTCGCGAACGATGGCAACTTCCATGCCCATTCGCCGCGCCACGTCTGCGCACGCGGCGTTGGTCGTGTCCGATGTATCCACACCGAGTACGAGTTCCACGCGCGTCAATTTTGGCGCGCGACCAGCGAAACGCATTCCGATGCATCGTTCGGTGCAAAATGTAATCGATGCAATCTCTGTGATCGAAAGCGACGTATTGCTCGCCAGGATCGCGCCGGGCTTTGCAAATTTGTCGAAGATCGTGAAAATTTCGAGCTTCACTTCCATTTCGTCGTGGACGGTCTCGATCAACATATCGGCCACGCGACACACCTCATCGACGCGGCTTGCGCTAGAGAATCGGGCGAGGACCGATTCCCGCTCTCGCGGCTCTAGCTCGCACCGAGCGACACTATTATCGAGCGATTGCTTGATGTGGACGATTCCCTCTTCGAGCATCTCGCGCGACACATCCTCGAGTACTACCCGATAACCTCCCAGCAAAGCCGCGAGCGCAATTTCGCGTCCTAAAGTATTTGCGCCAATTACTCCGATTGTCTGGACGTGCATCGATCAATCCGCAACTAGTCCTGCACAGGAAAAAGCCGGGCGGCATTGTCGTAAAGGATCTTCTGCTGCGCCGCTGGTGAAATCGGAAGAGCGCGAAATTTGCCGATGTTACCGCGCACATCGGGAACGCCCGGTCCCGGCCAATCGGTTCCAAACAGCACCTTATCCGCGATCTCTTCGATTCGCGGAAAATATTCCAGCAGTTTCTGCGGCGGAATCCCGGAAATATCCATATACATGTTCTTATGCCGGCGAACGAGAAAGAAAGCCTCATTCATCCACAGCGGACGCCCGCCATGCGCAAGTATCACCACGAGATCAGGAAAATCCACGCCCACGTCATCAGCGAGAATCGGCTGCGCATACGCATTCCTAGCGCCGAGAAAAATCGATGTACCTGTGTGAATCATAACAGGCATGCGATTCGCCTGCGCCCGTTCGTACATTCCCCGCAGCGGACCAAGTCCGTTGCGGTAATCATTGGGCGCAAAAAGCTGGTGCGACGGATGCACTTTCAGCGCGCGAATCCCGATTTTTTTCAGACGGTCAACTTCAGCGGCGGGATCAGCCACATATCTGGGATGGACGGAACCGAATGCCAGCAGCCGCTTCGGATTAGCAGCACAGTAACGCGCCACCCATTCATTCACCTCCGAGGTAAATCCAATCACGTCCGGACTGACGTAATTAATGAGCCCGGCGCGTTCGATTTCCGCGCCGTCCATGAATTTCAAGAATTCTCTCGGGCTCGCGGCAAACCGAATGGCGTCTTCAAAATCCTTCCGGCCGCGCCGCACAAGTTCCTGTGCCTCGGGCTTGAAACCTTCCATCGGGGTGATGTGAATGTGAATGTCGATGACCGGAGGCAAATGAACTCCCCGAGAAGATTTTACAATGCAGCCTGGGATCAGGAACTGGTTTGCTCGCGCATTGCGTCGACATCGACTTGCTAAAGCTTCGCGATCGCCTCTTCGTCGAAACCAAGAACAACGCGGCCACCGGCAAGTATGACGGGCCGGCGAATCAGGTTCGGCTCCTTCGCCATCATACGAATTGCTTCTGCACGCGAAGGCGGATTCTCTTTCATTTTTTTCCGGCGGTACAGCTCGTTTCGCGTATTCAGAAATTCCCGGTGATCGCGATCGCCAATGAGCCGTTCGAGTTCATCCGCGGTGAGTCTTTCCTTATCCAGATCGCGAAATTCCAGTTCCACGCCCTTCTTTTGCAAGAGACCTCTTGCCTTGCGGCAGGAGGTTCAAGTGGGCTTGTGCAAGAATTTCACCCGCTTGCGCGGATTATCAGATTTTCCGCTGCTCATCGATGTTTCTCCTCAATATCGCGGGACGCCGGGATCGATCTCAGCCGACCAACGGTCGATTCCGCCCGTCATGGATTTCGCGCCCGCGACGTCCTGTGCGCGCAACCACGCTGCAGCGTCCAGGCTCCGGATGCCATGATGGCAGAACAGAACGATCTGATCGGCTTCCTCGAATTTCGCGAGATTCGCTGGAATTTCGCGCATCGGAACGAGAACCGCACCCTGAATCCACGAAGTGTCAAATTCCCACTTTTCGCGCACATCAACGAATAGAAATTTCTCTCCGCGATCCATCATGTTCTTCACTTCGCGGGGCGTGATTTCGATGTTCGACAGAAGATCGTCAGCCATCAGTATCCGAAATCGGCGGGCGCCGACAGCGCATGCTCGCGCACGCGAAGCGCATCATAGCGTTGGGCACCTAGCCTCTCCATATATTCATGCCGGTCGTTCACCTGCAAAACCCACTGGGATAGCCAATTCTCGAAATCTTCAATCCGCTTCGTCTGATCGTGATACTCGCTGAAAAATGCGTGATCGCGGCCACGGTATCCCTGGACGGGCGAAGGGTGCGCACCACCAGGTTCGTGGACGACGACCGAGACCATAAATCCCGGAATGAGGGTGCGATTGGGATCTGAGGCAATTACGTCTGGCTCGACAATTTCTTCCGCCACGATAATCACCTTCCTAGACGCGCGCGCTCCGTCAATGGCAACTCCCAGACTTCCCCAGACGTGCGCGTTCCCTTGGGCGTCGGCTCGCTGTACATGAATGATCGCGACGTCCGGCCGGAGAGCGCGCACGGCAACCAATTTCTCCTCGCTCACAGGCGATGGAAATTCCCGCAAATTTCCATTCTTCTTGAGCAAATCGCTGCCAAGAGTGGCGTACGTCGGCATGAACGGCGCGCCGAGCGCCGCCGCATGCAAGGCCAGAGCCAGCGTGAAATTCGAATAATCGACTGTTTCGATTCGCCGCGGAATTCCGCGCTCGACCGCTCGCCGGAAACAATATCCCACGCCCGCGGAAACATTCCCCACCCACGCCGCCATCACGCGCGAGACGCAGCCCGCCCCGATTAGCTGGTCAAATAAAATATCGGAGATTGGCCCAACGATTGTCAGGTCTTGCCGGCCCTGGCGAATCAGTTCGTGCCCCGCTGCGAACGGAATCATCTGCTCGAGCTGCGCGCCGAGCAGCACCATCGAGCCGGACGGGACGTGTCGCGCAATCGCCTCATGCATCGTCGTCAATTTGGATTCGCCGGCCATCTTCTCCAACTGAAATATAAAGTGAGTTACCGCGTCCAGAAATGATTCGGATCGATCTCGCGCATCACATCGAGCTCGGAATCACTCGGCGCCTGAGTCTCGACTAATTCGTCGGCAACGCGCAACGTCCAGCCCGTATTTGCGAGCGCTTCTTCGACGCTGATTCCAGGATGTACCGAGGCAAGATAGGCCTCGCCGTCCGCACCGAAGCGAAGCACGCCCATCGTCGTGATCACGGCCGCCGGGCCTGACGATAGCGGAAGCCCCTGTGCGAGCCGCCAGCCGTCGCCGAGACCGTAACCGGGTGAGGTGATATGGCTCACGCGCTCGGTCAAGCGCCCGCTTTCATGGACAAGCAAAACGACGGTGCGTTTCGCAAGGCACGCGATATCGCACGCGCCTCCGGAGCCCGGCAACCGCTGCATTTCGCGATTGCGATGCCCCCACGTGGTGTTCAAATTGCCAAACCGGTCGACTTCCGCTGCGCCCAAGAATCCTACGTCCACGCGGCCCTGCTGCAATAGGCCCATCACATCCAGCATCTGCCCGCACTGCGTCGCCGCGCGCAAGTTCGGCGGATCGCCCATCGTGTAAAGAAGCTCTTTGGAGGGAGTTTCCCGGATGATTCCGTTTTCGAAAAGACCGATTGCGCCCGGAGCGTGCGTCCGCCGCGCTACCAGGAATGCCAGCATCGGCAGCCGCATCCCCACAAACACCAGCTCGCCGTCACCGATTTCCCGCGCCGCTGCAGCTACCATCAATTCGCTGAAGGTAAAGCCGCGCGCAGCACTTTCCGCGTCCGTGCGAGCGCGCACGTTATTCCATGCTCCCCTTCTGCGCGACCCACTTCGGTTCGGTAGCCTGAATTTCGTTGACGAGCTTGATGTCGTCAGCTTGGGGCAGCATCTCTTTTAAGTGTTCCGCATGTTTCTCAGGGCTCAGGATCTCGCCCGTGACGCTGTACGGCTGATCCGCAAATTCGCCGATGTGCCGATTGAACTTCAGGTCAGGAACGTATAGCGGCGGCTGGCCTGCGGGAACATGCCTATTGATCTGCTCGATCAGTTTCTGGCACTCGAGATGGAAGAGTTCGCGATTGTGCTCGTTCATGTGGCCGAGATCGGCTTCCTGATGGGTCTGAGCTTCGTCGTAGCGCCCCTTCAAGCCCCAAACATAAAACCAGTGCGCAGAGCTCGACGAATCGACGCCGAACAAGTCGTAGCTGACGGGAATCCACTTATTGATATATTTCTGGACGATGTTCAGCGGAACGACGCCGGCTTTCACGATTCGTTTTAGGCCGTCATGCCCCGTCCCGAGGTGGAAAGATTCCTCGCGCAGCATCGGATTCATGGATTGCGCAAGCGGCTCGAAGCCCGAATAGCTCAGCATCGTGAGCTGAAATTTTCCGTCGCGATCGACGAAATCGGTGTAGGTAAAGAAGTCGAGCCAGTTGTCGACGATCTGATTGAACGCGCCCAGCAGACGCTTCTGTTCGAAGGCGCGCCGCTCGAGCATCTTCTGCGCTTCCACTTTTCCGCTGTAACCAAAATGGTTGATAAGCAGATGGCACATCTGCCAGCCATGCCGCATTTCTTCGGTCACGACGCGGCACAGCGACTTGCGGTCATGTTCGCTGGGCGAATACGCGAAAAGGCGGCGTTGCTGTTCGACCGACGCAAACTCCGTATCGCCCTGGTATACGATCAAATTCATCAGGCCGTCGCGGATTCGCTGATCTGGAATCTGCAGCACGCGCTGCCATTTCGGACGTCCTTTGAAGGCGCCGAATTCGATTTCGTTTGAACGCGTCGGCCCGAATTTCGCCTCGAATTGATAATTCTCGATTTCGGGATAGTTCACGCCAATATCGTTTCGCCAAACGCGAAACAGATCCACCCAATCATCAAAAGTGCCGATGCGCGCTGCAGGCATATTGGATTCTCCTCAATAAATTCGCTATTAAAATTCGCTGCTCACCAATCGAGAATTAGTGCCCTTTGAAATTCGGTTTTCGCTTTTCGAAGAAGGCGTTCAGGCCTTCCAAGCAGTCTTCGGACTGGAAGCAGTGAATCTGGAGTCGAATTTCTTCTTCGAGCTTCGCCTCCAGCGTCTTTTTGTCGTCACCCACGATCGTGCGTTTCACGTCGCGAAGCGCCATCGTGGGCGCTCCTGCCAGGACATCTATAATCTTCTGCGTTTCTTCCTCGAACTTGTTGGCGGGAAAGACGCGGTTGACGATGCCCAGTCGCAACGCATCTTCGGCGGACAGCGTTTCCGCCGTGTAAAAGAGTTCCGCAGCGAGTGCCGGCCCCACGATGCGAGGGAGAAAATATGTGCCGCCGAAATCCGGGTAGAGCCCGACCCTTGCGAACGATTCGGCGAAACTGGCCTGATCCGACGCAATGCGCATATCCGCCGCGAGCGCGAGGTTCATGCCGCCGCCCGCCGCCGGTCCATTCACAGCCGCAATCACCGGCTTTGTCATCGTGGCGATCGCAAGACAGATTTCCTTGCCCGCTTCCAGCAGGACTTTCAGTTCATCGCTCGCATTGCGCTTTCGGAGATCGAGCAGAAGATCCAGATCGCCGCCTGCGCAGAAGCCGCGCCCTGCGCCGGTCAACACGACCGCTCTCACCGAACTGTCCTGCGAGGCGTGCAATAGCGCGTGAACCAAGCCGCGGCCCATCTCGATGTTGAGCGCATTCAGCTTGTCCGGGCGATTCAAGCGAATTGTCGCGACGTTGCCCTTTCGCTCTTCAAGCACCACTTGCGATGGGTTCTTCTTCTGGACTCCAGCGGCTTGCTTGGCGGCTTCAGGCATTGCGATTGTCCTCTAATCCTTCAGACCCTTCAGCAGCGCTGCTAGTTGCTTGAAATAGCGCGTTTTCACCGCGCGTTCTGTTCCGGCGTTCTGGCCGCTCGTGGAGGGCAGCACGAACACCTGGGCGTCGTACAACTTTTCCTTTTGCAAGCCGAGCTTGCAGGGACGGCCGGTAAATTTCTCGTAAACGGTTTTGCCGTTGAACGCGATCACGCGCGGCCGCATTTCCTCGAGTTTTTGCGCGAGCAGCACGCGGCCTTCCGCGAACTCCTGCCGTTCGATCTCTTCGATGCCGCGCGTCGGGCGCTTTACAAGATCGGTCATGCCAATCCCAAACTCCAGGCATCGGCGGTCGTCTTCATATCCGATCGGTTCCGGCAGCACGCCAGATTCGTACATGATCGACCAGAACTGATTGGTGCGGCCCGCATAGTAGTGTCCCACTCGCGCAGACCGATCGCCGGGATTCGCTCCCACGAGAATCAGCTTCATTCCCTTGCGAAGATAATCGGGTAGTGTCCTCATTCGCCCCTGGAGACTTCACTCCCACGCATTTTCCCTGCGTGAAGCTCGATCTTTCCTAGTTACTTTCCTTTGAATTCCGGCTGACGCTTCTCGACGTAAGCCTTCAAACCTTCCTTCGCGTCCTCGCTTGTAAAGAGAAGCTGCTGCAACTCGCGCTCGATTCCCAATGCTTCGGCGAAACCAACTTCTGAGCCCGTAACGACCGCTCGCTTGATGCGTCCCACGGCGCGCGAGGCCTTGTTTGGTGGGCAGAACTGGCGCGCATAGGCCACAACGTCTTCCCAGAATGACTCGCGCTCGTAGATGTAGTGAATAAGCCCGAATTCGAGCGCTTCCTCGAAGCTAAATGTGCGTCCCGTGGCCATCAGCTCGATCGAGCGCGCGCGTCCGATAATGCGCGAAATTCGCTGCGTCCCGCCCGTGCCCGGAAGCACACCGAGATTCACCTCGGGAAGTCCTATCTTGCCGCCTTCCTTTTTCGCGATGCGGATGTCGCAAGCCATTGCAATCTCGAGACCGCCGCCCACCGTGTGGCCGTTCAGCGCCGCAATCACGAGCTTCGGCGTCTGCTCCAGGCGGGAAAGCGTCTCGTTCGCGTGCAAGCAGAAATAATACTTAAACGTCGGATCCGATTTCGCCAGCATTGGAATGCTGGCGCCCGCGGAAAAGAATTTGTCGCCTGCGCCGCGCAGCACGATCACGTGAACGTTTTCATCCATCCTCGCGCGCAGGATAGCCGCGTCCAGCTGCTGCATCATTTCGTAGGTGTAGGTGTTCGCCGGCGGATCGTCCATCTGGATGATTCCCAGGCCACCGTCATTCTCATACTTGATTAGTTGTTTCTGCTCCACCAGGGTCGTCGTCGCCATAATTTATTCTCTCCGTTTTGAATCGTTCAAATTTGAAGTAGAAGTCTTCGTTGAACCCGGAACCTATCCCGCCGCTCGCTCCGCCACCGCAATTCCGGTGCGCGCTATCCGAGGCGACTTTAGCTCCTGTGACTCATGGCCTTCGGCCATCACGCCGTGTAAAAACATTCCCGCCATCGTCTCGGCCAGCGAATCCGCCTGCGGGTCCGTCTCGGGCCGGTGCCATGTATGAACCCAATTCATCATTCCAAAAAGCGATAACACCGCTACGCGTGAGTTCAAGCGACGCGCAATTCCGTTCTTGCGCATTTCTTCGAAAATCCCCAGCGCAATAGAATAATACCGCCGTTTGACCTCCAGCACTTCCTTACGATACTCCCCTTCGAGCGCTTCGTCCTCGTGCGTCAGTACCTTCATCTCCACCGGATGCCGCAGAAAATAGTCCAGGTGATTCTGCACCAGAGCGCGCAATTTTTCGACCGGATCGCTCACGCCTTTCAGTCGCTTCTCTAGCCGTGCTACGATCGTTTTGAATGTGTACAGCTGAATCAGATAGAGAAGTTCCTGCTTGCTCTTAATGTAGTAATACATCCCTGCGAGCGAAATACCGCTCGACCGGGAAATGTCGCGAATCGAAGCGCCTTCATATCCCTTTTTGCAGAATACCTGCGCCGCATGACGCAAAATCAGCTGCTGTTTGGATAATGAAACGCGCGGATGGTGGCGGGACTTTGGCATTTGAAGGTTGAAATACTTGTCGAACGTTCGTTCGACAACACAGCATAAACGAACAGCTCATCCCTTGTCAACGGCCAATACACTCGTGCCTTTCCAGCAATCCATCCGATGCGACCTAAATTCATGCATCCCAGTTGCTTCTCAAGTCGTCTAATTACTTGTGATCGTGTCAACTCCCTGCGGCATCAAAACCTATGATACTCTCTCCGTCCGGGACAGCCTTCGGATCGGCATTACACGATGAGCGCACCAAAAATCAATCCCGTGGAACCTGCAGTACACACGCTGCCCTCTCAGGTCGTCAAAGACGACGAGCCTATTCTTGTCGCCGCTGCAAAGGCGGGCGACATTTCGGCCTTCGAAACGCTCGTGGGCCGTTACGAGCGAAAGATTTTCCGCCTGGCGCAAAACATCACCCAGAACCGCGAAGACGCCGAAGACTCGATGCAGGAATCGTTCCTGAAAGCGTTCGAACATCTCGGCGAATTTCAAGGCAACTCGCGCTTTTACACCTGGCTGGTGCGTATCGCGGTGAACCAGGCGCTGATGAAGCTCCGCAAGCGACGCCCGAATCAGGTCTCGCTCGACGATGACATCGACACAGGCGAAGAGCTGATTCCCCGCGACGTGGAAGACTGGGGACCTTCGCCCGAAGATCGCTACGAGCAATCCGAACTTTCCAACATTCTGAACACAACAATTTCTGAACTCGACCCATCTTTCCGAGTCGTTTTCCAACTTCGCGACATCGAAGAATTGTCCACCGAGGAAACGGCGGAGGCACTGGGCCTGTCGGTTCCGGCGGTGAAATCAAGATTGTTGCGAGCGCGGCTCAAGCTGCGGCAGAAATTGAATCGGTATTTTCGACGGAGTGAAAATTCGTGAATTGTAGAAGCATCGTAAGAGAACTTTCGAACTACCTCGACGAAGCACTTGACTCCACCCTGAAGGCTTCTATCGAAAAGCACCTCGAGCATTGCGAGGACTGCAAAGTGGTGGTGGATACGACCAAGCAGACAATCCAGATCTATTGCAACTCCGAACCGGCTCCGCTTCCCGAGGATACGCGCCAGCGGCTTCGCGACGCGCTTAAGAAGCGGCTTCGCGGCGTTCGGGTTTAGACGCTTCGGGCTTCTCCGAATCGAGCAACCTTCTCCCACATCGGAATTTCTCTTCCTATTTTTCGCTCGCGGGCAAGCTCGTAAATTTGCCCCGCAACCACAACATCCTCGATCGCGATTCCGTTCGATTTGAACAGCGTAATCTGCTCCGGATTCGTCCGTCCCGGAAACTTGCCCGAGACGATATCCGCTAATTCTCTCACGCTGCTCCACCGCTCCGCATCCTGGCCGAATACGTGGATCAGGTCGCCCGCTTCGAGTTTCGATTGCTCGCGCGAGTCCGCGGCGATTATGTTACAGCGCTCCACCGCTTCAGAATCGAGCTCCCGTTTCTGCGGGAAATTCGCGCCAATCGCATTAATGTGCGTCCCCTTTTTTAGCCATCGTCCCTCAAGCACCGGGTTCGTGGCGGTCGTCGAGGTGATTACAATGTCGGCGTCGCGCACCGCTTCTTCCGCAGTCGCCGCGGGCTTTACCGGGTGTTTCAATCGCGCCGACATCTCCGCCGCGAACTTCTCGCGTCGGCTCAAGTCTCTCCCATAGGCGCGCACTTCTCCCAGTTTGCGCACGAGTGAAATCGCCTCAAGCTGGGTTCGCGCCTGTAATCCCGTTCCGATGATTCCCGCCACGCGCGAATCCGCTCGAGACATCAACCGAGTCGCAACTCCGCTCGCCGCGCCAGTGCGTACTTGCCCCAAAAAATCAGCTTCGATGAGGGCAGCCAAATCTCCCGTCAGCACGTTGAAAAGCGGCACGATGAAGCGAAGCCCTTCTCGCGCGCTCGAATAGATCTTGAGCCCCATATAGCCGCCCGTCGCGTCCGCCGCTGCCATATAGTGCAGATAACTTTTACCGGGAATGTGCAGCCTCTGCCGCGGGTGCATGATCGCGTTCCCGGCTGCTAGCCTCTGGAACGACTCCTCCACCGCCGCAATCGCCATTGGCATCGTCAAAAGTCTTCTTACGTCTGCTTCCGTTAACAACAACGCCATCGCGAGTCACCTCGGTCGAATGGTATCTCAGCTCAAACGGTGCGCCCAGCTACGTCGCTCCCCCGCTATCAGCACGAACAAGCTATCAACTCCGTTAAGTATCGCGATTGCTGTGCAGCTTGACACGTTCTTACCGCCACGTTAGGGTATCGCGATAAAATGATGCGCTTTGGCGTCTCATTTTGTAATCAAAAAAGCTTCTATAGGGCGTAATAACCGCAGACTTCGATGCACGCGGAGGCGGGTTGATGGTCTTTTCGCGGTCTGCTCTAAACGAATCGAAAGCTGCATTCAAACTCCCGAGTTCCCGCAAAGAGTGGATGCAATTTTGC
>Ga0307472_100000181_pt1 | contig 19811 bp, 17 predicted proteins | sample atmos_gasesAM5C__2_FD_204582 | JGI IMG/M metagenome (GOLD analysis project Ga0307472, IMG submission 204582) | Hardwood forest soil microbial communities from Morgan-Monroe State Forest, Indiana, United States - atmos_gasesAM5C_05 | ecosystem: Environmental > Terrestrial > Soil > Temperate...
CTTGCGTGCCGGCGCGGATTCGTCGCCTGTCCTTAAAATCCTAGCAATCGCAGCGCCACACGCTGAGCATCCCGCAGTGTCACCAATCGTTCAGAAAATAAGCCATTTATCGACAAATTAAAATGCCTTTCCCTCAAACACGCTAAATAGCGCTATGCAAATTTACTCTTGAATTGTGCAATTCTTTTTCGCACGCCTAGGATTTTGGAACGACGCTCTCCAGCACCCGGTCCCAAACTTCTGGCGTGAGCAACGGGACCTTGTCAATCCGGCCGCGCCGTCGCCCGTTGGCGGACAATTCGAAACCATCCTCCAGCTGGCGATCTGCCAGCAGAATGTTCCTGTCGCAGAATGGAAACAGCTCGGCCGCAAGGTCCGCCGTTGCTATCGCCACGGAATGAGCATGGTATCGCAGCGCCCGGTCATAGAGCTTACTCAGCGCGTTAACGCATCGCTGGATGCTGGGGCCAACGGCGGCCGACCACAGCACTCCGTGCTGGCGGAATTCCATTCTGCGTTTGCGGCCTTCCGCAAGGAACTGCTTCACCTGGGTGTCCGAGGCGCCTGCAAAGAAGAACAACTCGTCAAAATCGCGCTGTCGGGACAGCTCCGCCTCCCGCGCAGGCAGCCCTGTGTTTTGCGCAAGCTCCCGCAGCGAAAGCGAGCGCAAGGTTACAATAGGCACGCCCGTCTCCTGGGAAAGTGCTTCCAGGGCGTCAGCCGCCGCGGGCAGCGCCTCAGCGGATGGAATGCACGTAAACCGGCCAAGCCTCAGTGTGGAAGTTTTTGCCGGGCGCGAACCAGCAGAATCCGGGCGCAAGTGAAAATAACCCTCAGGCAGATAGACGCCGCATCCGTCTTCGGCAATGAACGGATGGGCATGGCCCAACTTTCGGCGTGGCTCGTCAAATCGGAGGCGCGAGCGGCTGGTCAACCAAACAGCAGGTATTCCCTGGTGATCGAGCGCGGCCGTGAATTCATCAAAGCCGGCGATGCTTTTTCCGGTCTCCGGAAGCAGAGTATCAACCGCTATATAAAGAACGCTGGACGTCTGGCGCAAGCCAATCTCCGAAAACTAAGAAAGCAATTCTAGCGGATTTGGATTGCTCTTGGCGGGAACAGCAACAAAAAAAGGCGGGCAGAAACTCTGCCCGCCTCTCGCACACCCGGCTCACTCAGCCAGGGTTCTCTCTTTGTTAGTTGCCAGACTTTGTTGCGGCGGAGCTGGCTTCCTGATTCGCCTTCGGAATGCTAACGTATCCGCTGATCGTATCTTTGCCGATCTTGTTGATGACGATCTCTTCGGGAATGTGCGTGCCGGTCATATAGAAGAAAATCGGTTCATTGGCAGCGCGGTTTTTCTTCTCGAAGCGCTTGTCCTCAACAACCATCGCCAGGTTGAACTGGTTCCGCTTTGGGTTCACGCCCTTCAATTCGACGGTCACATTGGCGACCTTCTGGGGGCGGTTCCGGCCGGTGATGGTGAACTCGGTGTAATCGCGCTCGCCCAGACGGCGGAGCTGGTCAATTTCATCATGGTTGCGGGCAATCAGGGTTCCCATCTCGCTCTTGGCCATCTTCAGGTCTTCGCGAGTGGTGTCAAGGTCGGTGCGCACGCCCACAACTTTGGTATCCACGGTCTTAACGTCGTCGGAGGACGCCTTCGTGGCTAGTTCGGAATGCATGGAAGTGTCGAGAGCCGTTACCTTCTGATTCGTCTCGTCGTTCAACTTCGCCGCTTCCGTCCGTGCCTTCTTCAACTGACCCTGGGTGATCTTCAGTTTGTCGGTGACAACCTTCAAATCGCCCTGGAGATCGGTATTCGCCTTCTCATCCTGCGCCAAACGGTCTTTCAGCGAGGACATATCCTGCTGAACCGACTGCTGGGTCGACTTCAATTGGGTCGCAACGGCTTGCTGGGTGCTGTCCAGCTTGGACGATGCGCTCCAGCCAAAGGCCAATCCACCTAATGCAATTACCCCGAGAACCACAATCGCGGGAAGCTGCCAGGATGGACTACCCTTTTCCACTATAAGATCTTCTGACATATGTTTAATTTCTCTCCTCGCCCCTTCGGGCCACTGCCGGATTTACCGGCGTGTAAAGACAGTCATGCATGCACCCCACCAAAGGTAGAACGCCCCAAACTGCGGTAACTCATAGAAGAAAGAAGGGTTGCCTGGGCTCTTCCGAGGAGGGGTGGGTACTAGTCCCAGCAAAGTTTACGTGAAAATACGCCCAACAGCGTTTTTTTTGCGTCCCAGAACTTAAGTCCATCAAGTACCACGCCCACCTGCCTGAAAGGGGAGCGATGCATCACACCCTCCTTGTGACCCTGCAATTTTGTCGGCTTCGCCAACCTCTTGAACGGCGAGATCAACCAACTAGAAACCCAGGTTTGGAAAGAAGCTGTGAAGAAACCCATCGCGCTCTCAACAAAGGAGTCAGCGCACGTATTTTGTGGATCGCATGGGCTGATCTCGGTGGGTTTGTTTATCTGTTCTTTTCAGCTTGCGGCGGGTTCTAGTTTCCTCAAGCGGATCCAGTGCTGCAAGTTGTAGGTGAGACAGGCCCACAGCATCTTCATCTGCACCTTCACCAGACCGCGCACGTGAAACTGCCGCAGACCAAGCTTGCTCTTGATCCAAGCGTGACAGAATTCCACGACTTTCCCGCGGCGGCGGTACTGTTCCTGGGCTTGTTGCGTGGCCATTTTCTTGCGAAATTGCGCTACCGCAGGACTCTCTACCAGGCGGGCCACGGAGCGTCCGCGCTTTTCGTTATCCGGGCAACACTCCGGTTTGCGAGCGCAGTTTTGGCAATCTCGCCACTCCGCTTCGTAGCGGTAGTAGGTAAAGCTCTTCGTTTTGGTGTGCCGCCCTTGGTATCCCAGCGTCTTGCCTTCCGGGCAAATAAAACAATTCCGTTCCTGGTCATAGGCAAACGCGCTCGGCGGAAGTCGATTGGGAATCGTTACTCCACTCGGCACATTCTCCCATCTCATGCTTCCGAGAAAATCGATCTCGCGCTCGGCCATCTGTTCGATATTGTCTCGCGTGGTGTAGCCGCCGTCGGCTGCCACCTGCCGCGGTTTTTTCTTTAGCCGTTCCTCCACGCGATTCACCGCCGGAACCAACTGCCCGCTGTCGTTGGCCTCCTGCGTCACTGCCACTCCCACAATCAGTCCGTGCGCCGCGTCCGTGGAAATCTGTGCGTTGTAGCTCAGCGATAATCCCCCATCGGAGTGGTGCATCACTCGCGCTTGCGGATCGCTGGTGCTCACCCGCGCCTCGCTCTTGGCTTTTTCCCCGCTCTTACGCTCCTGCAACTTCTGTAGCTCTTCCAGCGCACTCTCCAGCCGCTCTTGTTGCTCGCGCCGCGCGCGAACCTGAGCTTGCTTTGCTTTCGGGCTGGTCTCTTCGTTCCGTGGATCGCCCATCTCCTCGACGCGTTGCCGCGCCCGCTCCAGATGCCCCTGAATCGTTCCTTCCCCTTGATAACTCCGCGTGCTTGCCAAGGCCTTGATCTTCGTGCCGTCCTGCATCACCTGTTCCAGCGTGATCAGCCCTTCTTTGCTGAGCGCCGCCAACACCTGCGTGAACAGCTCGTCCAACTCTTTCTGCCGCTGCACGCGAAAATCCGCCAGCGTGTGATAGTTCACTTCCTGCAGCCCCGTCAGCCACTGGAACGCGGGATCGTACTCGCACCGCCGTGCCACTTCCCGCGCCGCCGTGCCACTTCCCGCGCCGAACCAATCCCCTGGCTGTAGGCGTACACCCACAAACTGATCAGCAGTTGCGGATCGAACGCCGGACGGCCGCCCTCTTCTTCGCGGCTCTCGATGGCGCGATAAAACGGACTCAAATCCAAACGCCCAACCAAAGTCCAAATGGCCCGCGCCGCATGGTCTTCGCCGATAAGTCTCTCAACATCTACCGCTCGCCAGCTCATCTGCTGGCGGTTCACGTAGCGGATCACAGGCTTGCTGCTCGCATTTTCTTGGCTCATGCCGCGAGCTTACGGCACGCTATTTTTTTGCCAGAATGAAATTCAGAGGGTTTCTTCACAGCTTCGTTTTTGCAAAGGGTGGGCCAATCCGGGGTGTGCATCCGTTTTATTCTAATTCACAGGAAACACCAGCGCCAAGCTTCCGCAGGTCGGACTGAAGTTGCTCAGGGGACTGAAACACGATCCCGTGCATTCCCAGCTGCCCCGCTGCTTGGGCGTAGGCAGGCACGTCATCCACGTAGACGGCTTCTTGGGCTTTGACTTTGCAAGCCTGCAGCGCTTCCTTGTAGATGACGGGATTGGGTTTACTGGCCCCCACGCTGCAGGAGTAGATGCGCACTGGGAACAATTGAAAGAACCCATAAGTCTTTTCCATGTGAGCGACATGCAAGGGGTCGGTATTGGACAACACCGCGAGGCGGTATCTCTTCCCCAGTTTCCCGAGGAAGCCCTCCTCGTGGATGGGTGTTGGGTCCAGCGCGCGGTTCCAGACCTCCACAAACTGCTCAAAGCTGAGCTTGCTTCCCAGCCGCCTGGATACGTGGAGATGCCAGTCCTGCGGGGACATGCGCCCTTCCTGCCAATCCTTCCATCGGGGATCTTTTTCGAGGGCCGACCAGACTTCCTCCGGGGAGAGCGACACGCCATCGGCGAGGCCGGTCATCGCGCGAGCCACATTGACGCGAATCAGCACGCGGCCAATATCGAAGATGATGGCCCTCAGATTAGGGGAGGTCACGAGCTACTCTTTCTCGGCGTGCGGAAGGGAGGCGGCGCGATTGGCGTTCATCACACTGAGTTGACGCCTCGCGCGCAGGATGCTGATGATTGCGGGCGAAATAGAAAGAAGAATCACAACCGCGATCACGTAGTGGATTCGCTGCGCGATGTTGGGAACCAAATGGCCAAGAGAATAGCTGCCAAGGATCATGGTCCCAACCCAGAAAATGCCCCCGAAAATATCGAATGCCAGGTATCGCCCGTAGGGCATCTTCGCTGCGCCCGCAACCGGAGGACAAAAGGTGCGAATGATCGGAACGAAGCGCGCGAGAATTACGGCCCTGCCGCCATATTTCTCATAAAAATCATGTGCCCGCTGCAAATGGCTGCGCCGGAACAAGAGCGAATCCTCGCGCCGGTAAAGTGCCGCTCCCGCCGAGCGCCCAATCCAGTAACCAATTTGATCGCCAAGAATCGCGCAGAGCATGACCGGCGCAAGCAGCCACTTGAGAGGGATTACGCCAGCGGCAGAGAAAATTCCCGCTGTGACCAGCAGGGAATCACCAGGAAGGAAGAAGCCGACAAAGAAACCCGTTTCGATGAAAACGATCGTGCAGATCAGCGGCGCGCCGCCGTTGTGGACTAATTGCTTGAGTCCCTCGGGGTTGAAAAGCAAATAGAAGAAGTGACGGATGGCGTCAAGCACTCAGTCCTGTTCCTCGCAACAGAAAAATGGGTTGATAATCCTGTGGGAACCAGAACGAGCCCGCGCCTGCGCAAGCCCGTGACAGCGCCCAGTCCTATACGGTAGCAGAAAACGGGCAGGTCCTCCCCACATTCGTGCCACAAGAAGATCAGGCTGCCAACGGCCACGAGTAGCATGCTGGGACGAATCATGCCTGCACCTCCGTCAGCCACATTTGATTTCTCTTTTTCAGGACCATCCGTGCTTCTGATGGAAGTTCCGCTGCCGCTTTCTTCTCCAGCAAGCCCTCAATACGAGGCAAAGCGCGAAGGGCCGCCGCGGCGCCGGCCTCGATGGCCTCATCTGCGCGCGCAAAATCGTCCCAAGCGAGGAACTGCACGTCCGGGCGAAGAACCAGGTCGGCATGGCGCTCCCAGAGCTCTAGTTGGTGCTTCTGGGCCGCGCTAACAGCCCGGCTCACGACCTGAAAGATGTTTGTCGGGGTGCCACGATGGCCGTCCTGCATGCCCACCGAAACAGCAACCACTATTTGTGCGCCCAGGCTGCGTGCCGCTTGCGTCGGAACAGGGGCGACCAGCCCGCCATCGGCAAGGCACCGCGTGCCAATCTGCACCGGCTCGAATAAGCCGGGGAAAGCGCAGCTCGCGCGGATGGCATCGACGAGATGGCCCTGAGTAAAAACCGCCGGTTCGCCGGTAGATAGGTCCGTCGCGACGACAGCTAACGGAATCTTCAGATCTTCAAATTGACGGGAGCCGAACACCCGCTCCATTAACGCGGCAAGACGATGGTTGCTGGCCAGGCCCAGGCGGGAGACGCGCCACCGGGCGATATCGCGGAAGCGCAGCGTTCGGCAAGCATCTATGATGCGCTCCAGCGGCGCTCCGCTGGCATACGCCGCGCCGAGGATGCTGCCAACGCTGCTGCCGGCGATGTGGGAAACCCGTATGTTGTACTGCTGAAACACTCTTAAGACGCCAAGGTGCGCAAATCCCCGCGCAAACCCCCCGCCGAGGGCCAGTCCAATACCTGGCCGCAAGGACGGCTTGCCTGTCCCGGGGGACAACTTCTCTTGCGCGGAGTTGCGGTGCTCCTTCATACGAACAAGGATGCCAGCCGCAACCGTTTCGGGCAATGGTCCGGCCGTCCTCAAGAAACAGTACGAATGTACTTGCGTCGAAACTCCTTTTAGTTTGTGCGCCCATGTTGAAACAGTACGAACTTACTAGTCCCGTACCCTCTCTGTACCATTGTGAGCCGCAATTCTCTGCGCGATTCTCTCTCTGTCACGCTGAAGTTCTGTGGGGTCGAGAGAATGGATAGCGCGTTCAAGGCTTGGATTGGGCACCCGGTCGTTCTTCAGGTGGCATTAGGCGATATCAAAGTGCCGCTTCGAGGAAGGCTTTTGAAAGACGGGAGCGACACGGTGCGAATGCGAATCGGGGAAGGTTGGGACGTGGACATTTACAAGACCATGATCGTGGCAGTGGAAGAAGACGGCATGGTCCTATTGCCATCGTGAGGGGCGCTGACATGAAGACACAGGAATTGAAGTACGTGACACGGCGGCGCGCGGCAGTGCTGCTGGGTCTCTCCGAACAGGAACTGAATCGCATCTCGAGCGAATCAGGCTTTGGCCACAAGGAAGTCTCTGGCCAGGACGAAGAGACCTATTTCACCTACGAAGAGTTGCGCCAGATTTGCATGTTGGCTGTGAACCACGTGAATTAAAAACTGGCGGGTTTCCCGGTGAAGGCGCCGGGAAGCAAAAAGCGCGAAACCCGCAGTTGCAAAAGAGTTTCCTCCGGCCCCCCTCAGCAGTACCCCCACCCGGGTCGCTCCCCCCCAGCGGCCCGGGTTTTTTTTCTGCGCACCCTTTATGGCCGAGCGATTTGATTGAGCCGCTTTAATACGCCCACCGCTTTCTTGGCTCGCAGTTTCTTCCAGTTCTTCGCAGCGGTGCCGCGTGTTCGGTCCGACAGAAAGGCCCATTCGGGATTTGGCGCGGTGTGTTCTCGCACAGCCCGAAGCCACGCAGCCGCAAATTCTTTGAATGTGGGAGCTTTGCCACGCGTCCAAAACTCCCTGGCTAGAATTCGCGCAATGGCTCCGTCACGAAACTGCCCGTCCGTCAGCTCTTTCATGAGGACAATCATCTGCCGGTTGGACTTGTCATATCGTCCGTAGAATACGCGGTTGTCGGACGTAAACTCCGCGGGCGGTGGGTCGAAGCAAACAATTCTCGCGTTAAAACGAGTCTCCTCCGGAATCACGCCTTTTTGCAGGAACGCCCGGATGCGGTTCAAAACGACACCCTTCCGGTCTTCCTCCCTTGTGGTTTTCGTCGATCCATCTTCCGTTTCAATGGTGATCCTGTAGGGAATCGAATGGCGCCGACAAAAGGATTTAATTTCTGCCATATTCAAATAGTTGAGGTCATCCAGTAACTGTTGCCGCTCTTCTTTCGGCAGCTTGGCTATTGGAGATGGGGCCATGGCGTCGGTCCGTCTTACTCTCACAAAGTTGCGCAAACGCACTTCGTTTCTCGGGCGGACTATTTTGTCATGAAAGCTGCTCAGGCAAACTTCGAGGCGCCCGCCAATCCAGAGAGGCGGAGATGGCTACCGATAACTGTTAATCGTCCTCAAGCGGGGATCGTCCAGCCGAACGCGGTACATGATCTGGTTGTAGTTGTACCGAGGCGTGCCTTCCTTGGCAGGGCTGAAAGATGAAGTGTACGTACCTTCAAAATAGATGACGCGGCCACCTTCCTGGTCAAAGAACGAGTGCTGAACCACATTGTAAAAATTGTATGCCTTGTAACCGACAATCTTTTTGGCAAACCGCCACGGCCCAATTGGATCGTCCGCCTCTGAGTAGTAAACCGTACCTGTCTTCTCCGCCCGCATGATCCATTTCTTCCGGTAAGCGTTCCAAGCAATGGAGCTTGGGGACGCGCCAGTCTCAGCGCCGGAATCAGCATCGAGAAGGGGAAAGAGAGCTTCCTCCTTCTTCACGAGCCTGCGAGCAATCAGATCTCTTTCCTCATCTGCTCCGATCCAATCGGTGTTTGGTTTCCAGCCGCATACGAGCTCCCCGGTCGGTCGTCGTTCCAGACGAGGTTTTGCCTTATCAAATCGCGCACCTGATTCGAGACATGTATAAGACTCGTAGCTCATCGGATTGGTGATCGCTTTCCATTCGTCAGGCACGCGCTCATGGGGCATTAAGTACCAGTAATCTCTTCCTTGCACAGTTACCCGAAATGGATGGGAAGAGGTATGCCCATGCATGAGCGGCATCTGCGCGAGGACGCGAAACTGTTTTGTGACATCATCAAAAACTGCAACGCCGCGTTCACTCGGTGGGACTAAGCCCGCCTGACGGGTGTAGGTCGCTAAGAGCCGCTCGTAGCCTTGCTCATCTCGCACGGTAAACAAACCTTCGATCCACACGAGTTCAGGAGGCCCGGGACGCACGAGCGGCAACATCTCCCGGCTGAAACCGTCATTGTCGACGAAGTAAGTGAGATTCACTCCTACAGACGGGTCAAGTCCACCGTGGCCCGGTGGTTCCGAAGTCGCGCAGGACACAGCGAAATTCCACCTCGCGAGTCCAAGAGTATCGCCCCAGCACCAGAATATCTTTCCCTGGCAAGGAGTGGCAATGTTCGTGTCTTGCCCGATTACATCTCCGTTTAGGATTGGTTGCGAGATTGGGGCTTTAAGCCCCGCGACCACACTGTCGCGGTAGATGTCTGCCCCGGTTATTCTGTAGAGGCGCTCTGCAATGTTCAGGCGATGAATCTTTAACTCATCGTGTTTGCCGGACTTAACGTGCAGGATCTTGCCCGGTTGGTCGATCAGTTTTTCCGGGAATTCATACCCGTCACTCTGGATGGAGAAGGCTACGTTTCGATTCTCGAAAGCTGGATCATCAATTACCGCTACGCCATTGCTATCCGTCCAGAAGACCACAGCATTTTGCGCGCGGAGTTCGACAAGCGGGACGCCCCGACCCGTCTCGGCATCGGCGATGCGCAGCCAATAAGGAGAGGCGCCCCGGTACGACGCAGTGATCATCAGCAGGGCAAATCCGATGCGATGGGGATAGAACATAGTGAATACTATTGGCTTTGCGAGAGAGTGCTGAAGAAAGATTTCATTTCGCGCAGCACGTCGGCCTCATTTGATAAGTATACGTAATGGTCTGCACCACGGAGCCTAACCACGTGTGCGGCCGGGACACCCTCTTCGAATACGTTCGCTTGCCTCGTCGTCAGAAACAAATCCGCCTCAGAAAAAGCCTTTGCAGCCTCATGCACCTTGGGATCCGTACTGTCATTTACCCACTTTCCAAGAGCATGCGGGATTGCAAAGATCGCAAGCGCCGGCACGGGAATATTGGCGTACTTCTTCATGCCTTGTAGCATCATCGCGTCACCGGGAAAGTCGCGTTGCTTTCCAACACGTCCGTCCGGCGTCGTAGCATATTGCTGGTGAAGCTCTCCTTCGGGAGGAGCGAATCCAAGGGCCCGCAGCCAAGCCTGCTGTAGAGCGGCAAAACTGGCCAAGGCGGGATCGGATTCGCTTGGCGGCGGAGCTTGCGGCGCGAGGTCCTTAAGATCTTGAAACTCCTTCCATGTGGGTCCTTTGCCGTTATCTAAGGCGTAGGGATACGCAGCTTCGAGGTATACCAACGCTGAAACGCGGCTCGGATGTCGTGTAGCTACGGAACTTAGTTCTTCTCCGCCGAGGGAATGCCCCACGAGAACCGGCTTCTTAAGGTTGAGCGCGTCTAGAACGGCGAGCACATCGTCCCCAAGACGGTCCGCTCCATAGTCCTTCGGGGAAAAACCTGATTCGCCGAAGCCGCGCCGAGTGATGCCGTAGACATGAAAGCTGGGCGTTAGCTTGGGGGCGAAATCGTCAAACACGTGTGCCGTATCTCCTCCGCCTGCTAGTAGCATCAGGGGTCTGCCAGAACCGCCCCAGTCGAGCACCTCCAAGCGAACCCCTTCCTGAACAGTCACGAATTTCGTGGTGTGAGGGGATGGGTCTTTCCATGTGGGCAGTTGTTGGGCGCGAAGAGGGGGTATGAGAGAGAGGAGAGCTATCGAAACCGCTCGGCCCTTGAATCGGCGTATAGACATCCCACCCTCTGGTCTGCATTATAGTGCCTGATCAGCAGCGCGAGAAGGGTGGTGGGAACTATGATCGAGGGCTGCGCAGGGAGCATGGGGCGGTTCCGGTTGGTAGGCGGATTTTTTTTGCTGATTGCTTTCGGAGTCGGCGGAGCAAGATGTGCGCACGCCCAGGAAGTTTCGTATGACGTCGTGATCGCGAACGGGCGCGTGATGGATCCGGAGTCTGGGCTCGATGCGGTGCGCAACGTGGGAATCAGTGGCGGAAAAATTCGCGCGATCAGCGGCGGCACTTTAAAAGGGAAGCTGATGATTGATGCGAAGGGGCTGGTTGTTGCTCCAGGGTTCATCGATCTGCATCAGCACGGGCAAGACGCGGAGAATTATGCGGTGAAGGCTCACGACGGCGTGACTACTGCGCTGGAGCTGGAAGTTGGCGTGGCGGATATTGACCAGTGGTATGGAGAGCGCGAAGGCAAGGCGCTCATCAACTTTGGAGCGAGCGTTGGACACATTCCCGTGCGCATGGCAGTAATGCACGATCCCGGACAATTCTTGCCAAGTGGGGACGCAGCACACCGAGAAGCAACGCCTGTGGAAATCGAGCAGATCATGTCGTCACTCGAGAAAGGACTGCAGCGAGGCGCGCTGGCTGTGGGAGCTGGGCCGGCTTATACGGAAGCGGCGACCAATTGGGAGATCACGCAGGTGTTTCGAGTGGCGGCGAAGCATCACGCATCGTGTCACGTCCATGTCCGGAGTGGAGCGCCGAACCCCGGCGCGACTGCAGGGCATTTCCCTGGCTTTGAAGAGGCTATGGCGGCGGCTGCCATCACCGGCACGCCACTGCACATTGTCCACATCCAGAGCACTGGAGGCCCGGACGTCGTCGACGAACTTCAGATGATTTCGGAGGCGCGCTCGCACGGAGTGGATGTGACCACCGAAGCTTATCCCTACACTATGGGGATGACGAGCATTCAAGCGGCGTTTCTCGACCACAAAGAGAATGAGCCGGACACCTATTTTGCTCGGATGCTTTGGCCTGCGACAGGTGAACATCTCACGCGCGATTCCTTTCTGCGTTACCGCAAAGAAGGCGGGATGATTATTCTTCCTTCCAACAAGCAAGAAAACATTGATGCGGCGATCGAAAGCCCGTTGACGATGATTGCCAGCGATGGCGCACTCTTTAATGGAAAAGGGCATCCCCGAACGGCCGGGACATACGCGCGAGTGCTAGGACATTATGTGCGTGAAGAGAAAACGCTGGATTTGATGACCGCGCTGAAAAAGATGACGCTGATGCCGGCGCAGCGATTGGAGAAGCGCGCGCCCGTGTTCAGGGACAAAGGGCGAATCCGCATTGGCGCCGACGCGGACATCACCGTTTTCGACGCAAACACCGTCATTGACAAAGCCACTTATGAGAAGCCGCTCCAATACTCCGAGGGAATTCGCTTCGTTTTGGTGAATGGTGTTCCGGTGGTCAAGGACGGACAACTGGTTGATGGAGTATTTCCCGGCCGCGCGGGGCGTGCGCCTATATCGCAATGATGGTCAGGGTATTTGCGTCACACACCGGTGGGTCCATTACTGGGAAATGGTAACCGGGCACCGCGCTTCCATGACAACGAATCCGCGCTAAACGTCAGATTTGTTTCATTCCGAAGACCACTGCGGCCCTTCTTCTTTATTCGGCGCGCAGGGTTGCGGCTGGATCAATTTGGACCGCGCGAATGACAGGGGGCAGCGCGGCCACTAACGCCACTAGAAGAAGCGTTAGCGACGGAAATACGAGCATCGACAATTCCGTCGGCTTTACCTGGTACAAGAGCGCCTCGAAATAGCGCGCCAGCGCCATGCCGAACCCCAACCCTGCAAACGCACCCAACAAGACCATGGAGAAGAGATCGAGAGTCGCGATTCGGACGATCACGCCCGCTTGCGCTCCCAGGGCCATACGAATACCGATTTCACGCTGTCGCTGCAACACGGAGTAGTGCAGCACGCCATAGAGGCCGACGCCCGCCAGAATCAGCGCTACTCCTGCAAAGAAAAGGGCTAGCATGGCCAGCAGGCGTTCGCGCACGGTTTGCGCCTGATTGATCTCCAGTTGCGTGCGGATGCGGCTCACGCGGAATTCAGGACGCGCGGCCGGCACTTCCTGGCGAAGAGTTTGCGCAAGCGCGAGTGGATTGGCGCTCGACGTGCGCACAATAAAGGTTCCCCAGTTTTCCCGCAGCCATGAGCCGTCGCGGCGCACTCCCTGAAACGGTACGTACGCCACGGGAAGCGGCGCCTCGCGCACGCTGCCGTAACGGGCATCGCGAGCCAGGCCCACGATCCGAAACAGTCTCCCTCTATCCTCGTCGTCCTCGGAGCGAGCGAACGATTTCCCAACCGGATCCTCTCCCTTGAAATACGTCTTTGCGAAAGTTTCATTCACGATCGCAGCGCCGGGAGCCGTTTCGCTGGGAAGAAAATCTCGGCCATCCATCAAGGTAATCTTCATGGTGTCGGTCCAGCCTGGCGACACTCTCAGGAAATAAGCGAGCCTCTGGGTCTGAGGCGCGCCGTTCACGGAAATGTAGCTGTTCACGCTGTTTCCTTCGAGCAATGGCCAACTCGCCAGGGCAACCGTTTCCACCCCAGGAATCTCGCGGAGATGTTCCGCTACCTGCGACCACAAGGCGGGAGGCTGCGCTTGTTGCGCAAACGTATCCAGAGTAAGCAGCCGATCTGCGGAGAACCCGACGGATTCATGCGATAGACGTTCGAACGTGGCAACAAACAGGCTGCTAGCAAAGAGCACCAGAAAACAGAAAGCCACCTGCGATGCAATGAGCCCATGCATCAGCCCGCGACGAGAGTGTGGCTCCTCTTTACCTTTCAGGGCGCTAAGCGGTTTGATAGCGGATACCCGTAGCGCGGGCAGCAATCCAAAAAGGAGAGTTACGCCGAAGGTTAACGCCAGAGCGAATCCCAGGACGCGCCAGTCCGCACGGAGAATCAATCGCACAGGGTCATCCGGTGGATTGATTCGACTGACCACGAACGGCGCGGACCACCACGCAAGAAACGCGCCGATTGCCGCTGCAAGCAACGCGATCCAGGCGCTCTCGATGAGCAATAGTTGCACGAGCCGCCAGCGCCCGGCTCCCATAGAGATACGCAGGGCCATCTCGTGGGCGCGCGCCGCCGCTTGCGCAGTCATCAGGTTGGCCACGTTCGCGCAAGCAATCAGAAGCACCAGCGCCACCAAAACGCCAAGCACGAAAAGAGAGCGGCGGTTGTCATTTTGTAAATCGGAAATGCCCGTCGGCGCGGGTTCCAGCACGAGCTTCTGGCTCAGGAAATTCTCTAGACTTTGTTTCGGAACCCCGATAAACCCTTTGGCCCTTTCTTCTTCAAACGCCCGCGAATTGGCTTGCAGCATCGCGCGAACGGCCTCGACGGCGACGCCGGGCTTCAGTTGAGCAAAGACCCGGAACACGCTGGCGTCGGAACGCATCACGTACGGATTCATCATGGCGGGAACGAAGATGTCGACGAACGTTCCCGGCTCCGTACCGGTAAACCGTTTCTCTGCAACACCAATAATTTCGTACCGCGTTTCGCCCATACGAAAGTTGCGGCCGACGGCGTGGGGATCCTGGCCAAAACGGCGGGTCCAATAATCGTAAGAGAGAACGGCGAACGGATACGCTCCCGGCGTCTTCTCGTCCCTCTCTGTCAGCAGCCGTCCCAAGGCAGGCTTCAGTCCAAACGATCCGAACATCCAGCCTGAAACATATTGCAGGTACGCTTTCTCGATTTCCTGGTCGGACCCGAAAGAAAGATCGACGCGATCCGCATAGGACATGGCAAATAGCTCAGCCCGATCCTTTACTGCCGAGCGCATCTGAAGAAAAAGCGGATACTCGCAGTTTTGGTCGATGTTGGGTTTGCCATCCCAATTGAGTCCCTGGCGCGAGACAAAGTAAAGACGTTCCGGAGCGGCGACCGGCAAGGGACGCAACAGGAGAGCATCAATGAGACGGAACGCCGACGTGCAGGCGCCAATTCCCAAAGCGAGCGAGAGAATCGCTGCCGCCGAAGTGACCTTATGCTTTTTCAGTTGCCGCCAGCCGTACACGGCGTCGGCTGGCACGGACTCCAGCCATGCGAGTAGATGGAACGAGCCTCGTTGAGAGTCAGGATTAGTCACACCAAAACCTCAATCTATAGACGCCACGATGTGCCAAAGGTCACGGGATTCGGGAAGCCCCAGGCAGGGAATTAGGGTGGACTGTCAGGCAGGCTTGCAAGAGAAAAACACCATGCGTATTCAGGCAGGAAAGTGCTATATAGTTTCGCGCATTGAGTGGTGCGGGGAAACAAGCGCGTAGGTACAGGACGGAACCAAGAACGGGTCTGAAGACCCGCCACTACAGAGGGGAAAGGATTCACTGTGACATTTGCTGCTGCCGATTGGGCTGCTGTCGCCGGCTACCTGCTCATTACGCTGATTCTGGGCTTGTATTTCCGAAGCCGCTCCGGAAAAAGCACCGAGGATTATTTCGTTTCGGGCCGCAACGTTTCCTGGTGGCTCGCGGGAACCTCGATGGTCGCGACGACGTTTGCCGCGGACACGCCGCTTGTGGTCACCGGACTCGTCTACAGAAATGGCATCGCCGGCAATTGGTTTTGGTGGAGCTTTTTGCCTTCCGGCATGATGACTGTCTTTCTTTTCGCGCGATTGTGGCGGCGCTCGGGTCTTCTCACTGACGTGCAATTCGCGGAAATGCGCTATGCCGGAAAGCCTGCTGCGTTTTTGCGCGGTTTTCGAGCGCTGTATCTTGGCTTGCTGATGAATTGCCTGATCCTCGGATGGGTCACTAAAGCGATGACCGCTATCGTGGCCATCAGCTTGGGAGTGAGCGAATCAACCTCGAAGTGGATTTGCGTCCTGGTGCTGATTCCGTTCACGGGCTTGTACGTAACGCTTGGCGGACTTTGGGGCGTTTTGTGGACGGACCTTTTCCAGTTTGTGTTGAAAATGGCCATCGTCATCGGCATTGCGTGGTACGCGGTTGACGCCCTCGGAGGGATGCACTCGATGCTCGCGAAACTTGATGCGATGCGCGTCGCGGCGGGACCGACAGCCAGCGATCCGACTGCGTTCTTTCCCGATTTTTCCCGTCCGTTCACATATCAGGCCATTTGGGCGCTTCCAGTGATCACTTTCGTTGTGTTTCTTGGCGTGCAGTGGTGGGCGTTTTGGTACCCGGGCGCGGAGCCTGGCGGCGGCGGGTACATCGCGCAGCGCATTTTCAGCGCGCGCGACGAGCGCAACGGCCTGCTTTCTGTGCTTTGGTACAACGTCGCGCATTACGCCTTGCGTCCCTGGCCGTGGATCCTGGCAGCTCTGGCGGTGGTCGTTCTTTATCCAGGCCTCGCGCAACCTGAGCCGGCGTATATGCGCATCGTTGCGGAACACGTGCCGCACGCGCTGCGCGGTTTGGTGTTTGCCGGTTTCCTGGCGGCCTTCATGTCTACGGTCGCCACGCAACTGAATTGGGGCGCGTCTTATCTGGTTTCGGATTTTTATCGGCGCTTTGTAAAACGCGACGGCACGGAGCAACATTACGTTTTTGCGTCGCGTCTGGCAACGGTGCTGCTCGTAATTATTTCGGCGTACGTGTCGGCACAACTCGGTTCGATCGTCTCGGGGTGGGAATGGGTGCTGATCATTGGTGCGGGAACCGGCGGCGTATACCTGCTGCGGTGGTATTGGTGGCGGATCAATGCGTGGAGTGAGATTGCGGCGATGGCTACAGCGATCATCGTAACTGTAGCGCTTAAGTGGCTGAAACCTTTTTCGGGAGACGGCGTGGTTTTGTTCGCGAAGACCTCGCTCGCCACGACGGGGCTGACAACGGTGGCCTGGATTGCGGTGACTTTCCTAACTAAACCGGAAAAGGAAGATGTGCTAGTGAAATTCTACCGGAAAGTGCGGCCGTACATTGCCGGGTGGAAAGCGATCGCGCAACTTGCGCCGGAGGTTCCACAAACGCGCGACCTGGGACGCAACCTGCTGTCCTGGGCGCTGGGTTGCGGTATGGTTTATTTTGCGCTGTTTGGTTCGGGGAAGATGCTGTTGGGAAATTTGGGACTTGGAATAGCGCTGTTGGTGTTGGCAGCGATTTGCGCCATGTTGCTCTCGCGCTTGATGCCGCGCGCGAAGGAGTGGAGCGCGGATTGAAATGGCGGATTCCTCTCAACCGGCCGCCACGGGCAAAGGCACGCACAACGCCGTTCTCGCGGGTTTTCTGGGCTGGACTTTCGACGCGTTCGATTTTTTTGTCCTCACTTTCGCTCTAGAGCACATCGGCAAGGAGTTTGGGAAAACGCACGCCGACATGGCGCTGACCATTGCGGGCACTTTAGCTACGCGATGGATCGGCGCGATTATCTTTGGCTTGCTCGCGGATCGCTACGGACGCCGCATCCCGCTCATTGCCAACATTCTGTATTACTCGCTGATCGAAGTTCTATCCGGCCTTGCCCCGAACTATCGAGTCTTTTTCTTCCTGCGTTTGCTCTACGGCATCGGAATGGGCGGGGAGTGGGGCGTAGGAGCTTCGCTTACGATGGAGTCGATCCCGCCGAAGTGGCGTGGACTTGTTTCCGGGTTTCTGCAAGAAGGCTATGCGCTGGGTTACTTGCTGGCAGCAGTAGCGTACGGCTTCATTTACCCGCACTGGGGATGGCGGCCGCTCTTTTTTGTCGGCGGATTGCCGGCGCTGCTCACACTTTTCGTCCGCGCCAAAGTCAAAGAACCGGAAGCCTGGCATCGTTCGCGGACGGAGTGGCCCGCTTACCGCAAAGCGCTCTTTGGAAATTGGAAACGCTTTGCATATCTGGTTGTTTTCATGGCCATGGTGAATTTCATTTCACACGGCACGCAGGACATGTATCCAACGTATCTGCAGAGCCAGCATGGTTTTACAGCGGGGCGAACATCCTACATTACAGCGTTTGCCATGGTCGGCGCGATTGCAGGCGGGCTGGCGTTTGGATATTTTTCCGACCGCAAGGGCCGCCGCCGCGCGATGGTGACAGCGTTGCTTCTGGGCTGCCTGCTCATTCCGATGTGGGTCTTCGCGCCGAATCTTCCGCTCATCCTGGCTGGCGGATTCTTGATGCAATTTATGGTGCAAGGCGCGTGGGGAGTGGTTCCAGCGCACATCAACGAGCTGTCCCCGGATGCGTTGCGCGGATTTTTCCCCGGCCTGGCGTACCAGCTAGGTGTGCTGATCGCTTCCGGCAGCGCTTATATCGAAACACGTATGAGATATTTCATGGACTATGGACATGCCATGGGCCTCTTCGCGCTGATCGTACTCATTGTCGGCGCGATCGTCGTTTGGCTCGGCCCGGAAGAGCATCGCATCGAGTTCGGCAGAGGCGGCTAACTGAATCTTAGTTTGCGATCTCGTTGATTCGTCCTGGCTCTGCGTGCAGGATGTAATAACTGGCTCACTTTAAGGCTGAAGTGCGAGTTGGGTCCAGAATGGGGCCGCGAGGAATCTGGGGACGCCGGGCCCGACCGGAAGCGCAGCTAGTTGACAACTACTTGAACGGTCTTCGAATGGCTGAGGTTACCCGACGTGCCGGTCAGCGCGAGCGAATACGTTCCTGCGGGCGTACCTCCGGAACTCACGGGCATCACCGTGAGCATCGCCGTTTTTGTCACTCCGCCGTAAGACCCCGTTATGGTCACCGGCGTGGAAGTGGCAACGGACCCGGTGCTTACAGTGAACGTTGCAGTCGCTTGTCCGGCCGTCACTGTCACGCTGGCAGGCACAGTCGCCGCAGGGGTGTTGCTAGAAAGAGATATCGACGCCCCGCCATTCGGCGCTAGCTGATTTAGCGTGACCTGGCCGGTAGCAGTTCCGCCTCCATTGACGCTGCTTGGGTTTAGCATTATCGAATACAATGCCGGCGGACCGGGCCCGCCACCGCTGTAGCCGCCGCCGCAGGAATACGCGCAAAGAGACAGCGCGACCACGGCGGCCGTTTTTGCGAGACGCAGCTCAGAACCCCATTTTCGCCGGGAAAACCCTAGTAACGTTGCAAGCACGGCTACACACGCCAGCTGCAATGCCCATGCGTACCACTGTAATTGCAGAGGCGAGGTTCGAGGCAAGTTCGGTAGTGATACCGTGCTTCGCGCCGTTGTCGTCAAAGTGACCGTGGCCGTTGCCGTATGTGTACCGTCCAGCGTGAGCGTCGAAGGTGAAACACTGCAGGTCGCTCCCCCCGGCGCACCCATGCAACTCCACGTCACAGTCTGATTAAATCCGTTGTCCGGTGCTGTAGACAGCGTAAAAGTTGCTGTTTGTCCTGCTGCTATCGTCTGGCTGAGTGGGGACATGGAAACCGTGTAGTCGGGAGTCCCGCCGCCTCCTCCTCCTGACAAAGACTGGAGTGCCGGAACCAAATCCAAGCGGCCGTGGCCCATGCCTGTTTGAGTTAGTGGCGCCGCATTTGCTATCGCTGTAGCGGACTCGGATTCGGTGATGGCGCTCATGAGGGCGTGCAACAGCGCCCCGCCCCCTGAAACAAAAGGAGCGCTGAAGGAAGTGCCCCAGCCCGATGCATACGTGCTGTACGGGTAGGTAGTGACAATCTGTTCGCCCGGTGCGGCTACCCATACGATGGAGTTTCCATAATTCGAGAACGATGACCGCGTGCCATCGGTGGACGTCGTTGATCCCACCGAGGCCACACCCATCACATCACTTTGCAGCGCCGCAGGATACACAATCTCCTGCGCGCCATCGTTTCCGGCGGAAGCCACGCACGTCAGGCCGAGCTGGTTCGCGTAGTCGAGTGCGTTCTTCAATTCCGTAGAGGAAGTCTTTGTATCAAAACTCATGTTGATGACGTTGGCGTTGCCTTGCTGCACCGCGTAGTAGATCGCGCGTAAAATATCTGACAGATTGGCCGTCCCGTCCGATTTGAATGCCTTCAACGGTAGAAGTTCGGCAGTTGGCGCTACCAGGTGGATAATTCCCAGGACCATGGTGCCGTGGCCGAACGCCGCATATTGGCCTGTGTCTAGAATTGCAGCCGAAGACTGGTCCAATATCGCGGCGCTCTGTTGATTGACCTGCACGGGCCCCGAGCACGTCGTTGTGCAACTGGGCGTGGAGAAACTGGAAGGCAAATCATTCATCTCCGAAG
>Ga0307472_100000182_pt1 | contig 19756 bp, 11 predicted proteins | sample atmos_gasesAM5C__2_FD_204582 | JGI IMG/M metagenome (GOLD analysis project Ga0307472, IMG submission 204582) | Hardwood forest soil microbial communities from Morgan-Monroe State Forest, Indiana, United States - atmos_gasesAM5C_05 | ecosystem: Environmental > Terrestrial > Soil > Temperate...
CCATAGGAAACATGGGATGATCGGTCAGAAACTCAGTTTCAGGGCAAACTGAATCAAGCGAGGACCGCCCGATCCAAGGCCCACATTATTCTGTGCAGCATCTGGCGTCTGGAAGAGCGTACCGAAATTCGGCGCTGCCAGGATGTTGCTGGGAATGGCGAATGCGGGATGGTTCACAATGTTGAAGAACTCAGCCCGAAATTGCGCCTTCACCTTGTCGCCCAATTGCGTGTTCTTAATCAGCGAGAAGTCGAAGTCGCGATACCCGGGGCCAGTCACAATGTTTCGCCCCGCATTGCCAAAAGTAAGAGGAGCGTTTAACGCAAAGGCGCTCGTATTGAACCACTGCTGCACAGTGTGTGGTCCTCTATTCGGATCTCCCACTAGGTTCGGCCTGTCATTCCCCAACCCGGTTCCACTGAGGCTTTCGCCGGTCAGCACCGAAAAAGGCTGTCCAGTCTGGAGTGTCAAGATTCCGCCCAACTCCCAGCCTTTCCCGAGCACTGACGGTAAGCTTCGCCACACAGGGACGTCGTAATTGAAGCTAAAGCTCAGCCGATGCCGTATGTCGAAGTCCGAGCGGCCTCGCTCCGCGTTGAGATTGTAGTTGTCCTGCGGAAAGATGGTTGTGGCGTTCGCGCCGGAGCCGAAGAAGACCGACGCCCCGTCGATCGAGTGTGACCAGGTGTAGGACGTCAGGAACGATAGTCCGTGACTAAAGCGTTTATCGAGCTTCGCCTGCAAGCTATGGTAGTTCGAACTGACGGAGTCTTGTGCCTGAAAGAGTTGCGCAAAACCAAAATAGGGTGTTCTTACGATGCTTGGCATCGCTCCATAGAGCTGGTTGTCATTCAGAAACTGTGCGACTTGGGGTGGGATGCCGAGCAACTCCATGCGAGTAACGACATCCGGAGTGAGATTATCAATCTGCGCTTTGGTGATGTACGCCTGATCAATCTGCACAAAACGAGGCAGCTTCGTACCCGTTGTCCCGACGTATGCGATGCCCAATAACATCCTTCCAGGTAATTGATGCTCAACGCCAAGATTGAAATGCTGGGCATAGGGCGTTCGAAGGTTTTGCTGTGTGATTGTGAGTACCGGAAAGCTGGACGGTCCAAACGGATCCGGCCAGCTTGCGAAGGGAAACGGCGTGAAGTAGTCGGGCAGATATGGCGGATTGAGCATCACGTTCCCGGGGATATTCCCGATGATTGTTTCGTAGAACACACCATACCCCGCCCGTAGAACAGTCTGCCCGTTGCCGAACGGATCCCAGGAAAGCCCGATTCGCGGCGCAAAATTATTGTGGTCGCCGTCATAAACGCCGCCAACCCCATTCTGCGTGACAACACCGGACGCTTCCAGTGCGGTCAGATTCGATTGAATGTTCGGGTCCGTGGGGTCTAGAAACGTTGTGTACTTTTGCGGCCACCACGAACTCAGGCGTCCGTGGGCTTCGTGCAGAACCGTGTTCAATTCATATCGCAAACCGTAATTCAGCGTCAGGTTGGGTCGCAGCCTGAAGCTGTCCTGCGCGAAGATGCCATAGCTGGTAAAGCGGAAGTTACGGTGCGAATCGCCGACAAATTGCAACGCGCCGTCGGGAATCCCAAGAGCGAAATCGATCAGAGGATTGGGAATGTTAGCCGGATTCCCCATCGAATCTGTGCCCGCAGTATTGTCGAGGCCGCTGAACGTGATCTGCCCGTTGAAGGCGAGATCATAAAGTCGATTCAGTTGTGTATACCGAATATCGCCGCCGACCTTAAAAGAGTGTCGCGCGGTGGTACGCGACAAATTATCGATCCACTGAAAGGTATTGGTCGCCGTCCGGTTAGGCTGGTCGATGCCGCCCCCTAGATTGGTCACTGCAGCACTGCCGGACACGAAGCCTGCCGAGAAAGACAGCATCGGAATATTACCAAGATTCAGGGAAGCACCTGGCGCAAAACCGGTGTTGAATCCAAATGTCGCGGCTTGCGGCCCTGCTTCCGTGACCAGCAAGATGTTCGAACGTGTAAAGCCAAATCGCGCTTCGTTCAGTGTTCGGGGATTGATCACGTGCGTGTAAGAAATCGCCACCAGATCGTTGTCGCCAGTTTGGTTGAGACCATATCCCGGAATATTGGTTCCGCTTTGTCCCGGAGTGAACGGGTAGAACGTATCAATTCCAGTCCGGCTGAAGCGTGCAGAAAGAGAATCGGCGGCATTCAGATGATGGTCCACTTTGACCAGAAACTGGTTGGTCGAGTCAGTCTGCAAAGGTGAAGAGATGAAATTCCCCGACGCATTGGTTAAATTGGACTCTGGAAATAGTGTGTTAAAGATCTGCTGGCTGACAGGATTCACCGCGATCATGATCGGGTTACCGTTTTGGTCCGTAAACTTGCCAGCACGTTCATCTGGAGTAGGGACGTTCGTGATTCGGGTAATGCCGGCGGCACGGCGAAATCCTTCGTAGTTCAAGAAGAAGAACGTCTTGTTCTTAAGGATCGGACCTCCCAGCGTTCCGCCAAACTGATTCAGTCGCAGGGCGGATTTCCGGAATGTCGAATCATTGAAATAGTTGCGGGCATCGAGCACATCGTTGCGAAAGAACTCGTAGGCAGCACCATGCAACAGGTTCGAACCCGACTTCGTCACCAGGTTCACAACCGAGCCGGTGTTGCGGCCATATTCAGCAGCGAAGGTGTTGGTCTGGACCTCAAACTCCTGAATGGAATCAATGGACGGTATCTGTGCGGCCGCCCCGCCAAAGTAATCGTTGTTATCGATGCCATCAACCATAAAGTTGTTTGAGGTCGATCGCTGGCCGTTCGAGGAATACCCCGAGACGCCGCCTTCCCCGCCCTGCTGGCCACCGCCACCGCCAGAAGAAGCAACTCCGGGATTCAATCTCGCAAGTTGGGCAAAATCACGTCCGTTGAGTGGCAGTTCTTCGACTTTGCGATTGTCGATGATTTCCCCCAGTTTCGAGCTTTCGGTTTGCGTCAAGGCAGCCTCGGACTGGACCTCCACCGTCTCGGTCTTGGTCCCAATCTTCAAAACGATTTCCATGTCGCGAATCTGATCGACACCGATTTCAACACCATTGGTTGTCGTGGTAGCGAAACCCGGCGCTTCGGCCCTAATCTGATATACGCCTGTCGGCAATCCCATTACGCGGAAGATACCGTTATCGGCCGTCTTGGTCTGGCGCTGCAAGCCCGTGGAGGGATTTGCGACGGTCAAATTGACATCTGGAACGTTGGCGCCTTTTTGGTCATGAACTGTACCGACGATTCCACCCTGCGTTGTTTGTCCCTGAACGTTGCTTATCAGAATGGCAGCTAAACTCAGCACTGGGAAAGCGCGCTTGCACAGAGTCAGCATGGGTCCCCCTCGGTGACGTTTAAGCTCGGCCCGATTATTGCGTTCGTGACGCCGAAGACGAATTTGAGATTTCGTCTTTGTAAACCACCCCACCCTTCATGACGAACTGCACGTGCTCCAGCGCATGGATATCGCTGATTGGATCACCCCGGACCGCAACAATGTCAGCAAACATTCCCGGGCGAATCACCCCGACACGATCAGACCAGCCCATCAACTCCGCTGCGTTCACGGTACCAGCCTGCAAGGCTTGCACCGGTGCCAAACCCAATTGCACCATCGACCAGAACTCACCGCCATTCTGTCCGTGCGGATAAACGCCAGCGTCTGTGCCAAGTGCTACACGCACTCCGGCTTTGAAGGCCTGTGCAACATTCTTCTTTGCTGCAGGAATGATGATGGCGGCTTTCTCGATAACCCAAGGCGGCAAGTGCATTTCGGACTCGTGCTGCTCAAACCAGAAGAGCGGATACGATGTGGGCACCAGAAACGTGTGGTGCTCTTTCATCAGATTGATGCCTTCCTCGTCGATGAAAATTCCATGCTCAATCGAATCGACTCCTGCACGGACCGCATCCTTGATGGCGATCGAAGAGTGCGCGTGGGTCGCGACTTTCCGTCCCAGGCGATGGGCTTCGGTGATCAGGACATTCATCTCGGCAGGACTGTATTGTTCGAGCAAGGGGTTATCCCCTTTGGAAAAGACTCCTCCGGAGGCGCAGAACTTAATTACGTCCGCGCCGTACTTGATCACTTCGCGGACGCGGTGCATTACAGCTTGTTCGCCATCAGCCACCCCTTCCGCCGAATGATGAAACTCGAAAGGAAGAAGACTGTTGTCGCAATGCCCCCCAGAAATACCCAGGGGTGGCCCGGAAACCTGCATGCGGGGTCCGAGCACGTCGCCGGCATCGATGGCGTCGCGAAGCGCCACATCGGAGTAGCCCTCCGCACCCACATTGCGTACTGTCGTGAACCCTGCCAACAGGGTAAGGCGCGCGTTCTTTGCGCCAATCAACGCCGCCCGAGGGATAGAGACACCTAATCCTTCGTAGCCGCCTCCGCCCACGTTCATCGTCAGGTGCGTATGCACATCGATGAAGCCGGGCAAGATTGTGGCATTTCCTAGATCGATGATTCTGGTCGTTGGACTGACCGCCGCTTTGTCTTCCGAAAGGGACTGTATCTTGTCTGCCGAGATAACGACAACGGGATGGTCGATCATGCGGCCAGATGTGGGATCGAAAAGGCGGCTGGCGCGGATTATGACAACCTGTGCCGCGGTCTGTGCTGTTGCAGAAAAGCCGGCCGAGTAAAGAAAGGTGGCTGCGAACAAAATCAAACTCCGCTGCAGGATGCTTCTGGCCGTATATGCCGGTGCTCTACAGAGCGAACTCTGTCTGATGCGAGGAAGTGCCGTAGCAGGCATTGTGATCGGAATCCGTGCACGGATTTAAAGACAATATCCAACAACCCGGAGTCCACGAGTCCGGGAAAAATAACTCCGTGCTTGGAGTACTGTCAAGACATTTTGCATGCTATTTGTATACAATCTCGAGCGGTGGCTTCGATCACAAGCGTTACGGAACTCCACTAAAGGCTGGGCCTATCTGCGGCGGACTTTTGGTGCGCCTGTCGAGCTGATCTCCAATACACCAGAGACATTGCCAGAAGGAGCGGCAGAAACGCGGGCACCGCGTACTGTAAGCCATCGACGAAGAATGTGGAAGCGGTAACCCCTGCCAGGGCAGCAATGCCCAACCAGTTCGAGTACGGAGAGAAGGCCAGTTTCAGGGGAAGGCGTGACCATCCCTCAGCGCCTAAAGACTTCCGGAAACGGATGTGGCACAGAAGAATCACGGACCAGACAAAGAACATCCCTGCGACGGCTACTCCGTAGAGCATCAGAAATGCGCGGGAAGGAGCATATATCGCAAGGAGGATCGCGACGATCATTCCTGCGGTGGAGAGAACGAGCGCCCGATGCGGAACGCCATTGCTGCTCAGTCGCGAAATCCACCCAGGAGCGTAGCCGCTGCGGGAGAGGGAAAACAGCATCCGGGTCGTGAGGTAAAGGTCGGCATTGCAGCTCGAGAGAGCGGCGGTGACCACGACGAGATTCATAATGCTCGCGGCATATGGGATGCCCACGCCGGAGAACGCCGCCACGAACGGGCTTCCGGTAATGCCCCGCTCACTTCCGATCCGGTTCCAAGGAGTCATTGCCAGCATGGCAATCATGGCGAGCACATAGAAACAAATCAGGCGATACACGATCGTGCGCATGGCCCGGGGAATGGACTTGTAGGGATCGTTGGCCTCACCCGCGGTTACGGCAATAACTTCGACTCCCATATAGCTGGTCAGGACGAGGCTAAGCGCCAGCCATACGCCTTTCAACCCAAATGGAAAGAATCCACCGTGAACAACCAGATTGGAAAGACCCAGTGCTGGTTTATGACCAAAACCCGCTACCAGCATCCCGCCAATGGCGATGAACAGAACAATCGCTGACACTTTGACGACAGCGAACCAATACTCAAACTCTCCAAAGCTTCCCACCTGCAGGGCGTTAATCGCGACGAGAATAGCAGATGCGGTCGCCACCCAAACCCACTGTGGCGTCTGAGGAAACCAGAAGCCGCAATAAATGCCCACCGCCGTGACCTCCGCACCAATCGCGATGATCTGCACAAGTCCATAGGTGGCGCGAACCGCGAAGCCGGACCAGGCATTGAGATAAGTCTCGGCATAGATGCCGAAGGCTCCCGCTACCGGATGGACCACAGCCATCTCAGCAATAGCGTACGCGACAATCATGGCAATGACAGCGCCGAGCAAATAGGAGAGGATCACGCCCGGTCCGGCGAGTCTTATCGTGATGCTGCTGCCCAGGAATAGACCGACGCCTATCGCACCACCCAGCGCGAGCATAGTGAGTTGGCGCTGAGTTAGTCGCCGTTGGAGATTCTCTGCGGAAGGCGAAGCATCCTGGAGCGGTGCGTCATGCGTCGCGGCAGGCGTCGGAGACGCAGGTTGCGAATCCTTAAGCATGGCGGCTCAAACTTTGCAGCACATCCTGGAAGCGATGGATTTCCTGGAGAGTGTTGTAATGCACCAAGGAGATGCGGACCACCCCCGAGTCCGGATCCACCCCCAAGCGCCTCATCAGGCGAGGTGCATACATGTGTCCATCACGAACGCCGATCCCGGCCTCCGCCATCCCCTCGGTTACACGAGCGGGCTGAAGGCCGGGAAGGTTAAAACAAACCGTGGGGACGCGTTCGTGCAAGCGGCTTTCGTCGTGAATGCCATAAACCGTTGCCCCAATCTCGCGGAGAACACGTAGAAGTTCCACCGATAGCGCGCCTTCGTAGGCACGCACCGCCTGCATGGCATGCGTGATGTTGTCACGTCTGGAATTGTGGCGTTTCTCCTGGAGTATCGCCCCGAGTCCTTCCAGATATTGAACGGCCGCATCCACACCAGCCACATTCTCATAAATGAAAGTTCCGGCTTCGATCTTGGCAGGTGGTTCGTCAGGGATGAAATCTTCTCGAAAAGTCGGAAGGCTCTGCAGGATCTCGCGTCGACCCCACAAGAAGCCCATGTGCGGAGAGAAGATTTTATAGCCGGAACAAACGAGATAATCACAATCCATGGCCTGAACGTCAATGAGTCCGTGCGGACCATAGTGGACGCAATCGAGAAAGATCTCCGCTCCGGAGTGATGGGCAGCTTTTGCGGCCGCTGCCACATCCACGATGGACCCCAACGCATTTGAGGTCACAGTGCAGGCAACCAGGCGAGTTCTTGACGACAATATCTCCTTCAGGTCTTCGACGTACAGGTTTCCGTCTTCCCGCATTTTCCACCAGACGATCTTCGCATTTGGAACGGCGAGCCAGGTGGCGATGTTCGCCTCGTGATCCATATCAGTCACAATAATTTCATTGCGCTCAGCCAGTGTCTGACCTATCGCAAGGCTGATGAGCCGGATAAATGAAGTGGCGTTCATGCCGAACGCGACCTCGCTCGGATCACGGGCATTCAACAATATCGCGACGCTCTCCCTTGCGCGCGCAATCACGGCATCGACTGCAACGCTTTTCGAGTAACGCCCGCCTCTTTGAACGTTGTTAACCAGCAGATGGTGGTTCACTGCGTCCAGAACTACCTGTGGGACTTGGGCGCCGGCTGCGTTGTCAAAGAAAACAAAGTTCTCATCCAGGTTAAGAGCGGGAAAGTTTCCGCGAATCGACTGCACAGGAAAGAGTTCTAGAGCGTTATCTGTCGAAAGACTGGCTTTCATCACAATTCTTCAACGGTGAGATATCTTAGTGCGAGGCAAAGCATATCATAGGAATACAAGATGTATACGAATACTGGCGAGAGCTTATATATGCTTGACCTTTACCCATTAGTGCCCGGCTCTCGTATTTATTGACATGGTCGACAGCTCTCGGAAACAATCTGGAGGCTCGTTCCCTTACCAGTGGAGGAACCTTGGCAAAAAGAGTCACACAAGGCAAAGCATATAGCACCCTGTCTCATACCCGTTCTTCCTTGGCTCAGCCGCGCTTGATCGCTCCGGCTCCCGCCACTCTGAGTGAGCGAGTTTATTCCGCTTTCAAGCGCGATATTGTCCACGGCTTTTTCCAACCGGGTGAGGCATTAAGTGAAAAAGAACTCGCCCATCGTTACAGAGCCAGTCGAACGCCTGTCCGCGAAGCCGCAGTCCGGCTTCAGAATGACAGGTTACTGCGCATCATCCCAAATCGCGGTTATTTCGTCGCGCAAATCACCTTGTCGATTCTGAACGATATCTACGAATTCAGAGTCGCAGTGGAATGCGCAGCTGCCGAGCTTGCCGCCGCGAAGGGAGCGGCGACTACAGAGGCCTTGAAGGAGCTGACGGATTTAGCCAAGACCCGCTGTAATCCGGATAACCGAAGAAGTTGCGCACGGTTCATCGAGGCGGACACTGCATTTCACGTCGGAATTGCGCGATTGGCACGGAATCAGATGCTGGTAAGGGCAGTCAGCGAAGCCCGAAGTCAGATGGAGCGCATCATGTTGGCTGCTGTCGACATAAATTACTTTGGCGAGCTCCCTGGCCGCGAACATCTCGCGATCTTGGCGGCAATTCGCGAAAGAGATACGGAACGCGCTCGCCAATTGATGCATGATCACATCATGCAATCCAAGGACAAAGTTTTGGGCGTGGCTTCGATTCTGCCAGTCCGACCCTCAACCCGCTAAACCGGAATTTCGCGACCGGGGAGCAATTTCATCTGCGCTCGTACCAATGGCAACTTGAGATTCCAGCGCGAACAGCCGATGAACGAGAATATCGAAGAGGTCTATCGCGAAATTCGCGCTGATCTTAAGGGAGCCCTCCTTCGCCCCGGCGATCTCGTCTACGGTAGAGCGGCGCCGGTGTGGAACGGAATGTTTGATCGCAGGCCGGCGCTACTGGCTCGCTGCGAAGATGTCACCGATATTCAAACTTGTCTGCGAGCTGTCCGAGGATCTCATGTCGTAACCGCAGTGCGCTGCGGTGGACACAGTCTGGCCGGCTTCAGCACTTGTGATGATGGGCTGGTCATCGATCTCTCCGCGCTGCGTGATGTCCGAGTTGACGCGAGTGCGCGAAAAGCGCACTTCGGGGGCGGCTGCCTGTTGGGCACGATTGACTTGGCGACCCAAACCGCAAGCTTAGCATTTCCGGCTGGCGTTGTCTCTCATACCGGTGCTGGCGGGCTAGTCCTGGGGGGAGGCACCGGCTGGCTGAGCAGGCTGTATGGATTATCCTGCGACAATGTCGAGGGGTTTACCCTGATTACCGCCGACGGCTCAGTTCTGCGTGCAGATTCGAAGGAAAATCCCGACCTCTTCTGGGCACTTCGTGGTGGCGGAGGAAATTTCGGCGTCGTTACCGAATTTGAAGTGCGGCTCCATCCAGTCAGTAGCGTAATTCTTGGGCGTGGATTGTGTGTTGGTGATTCGATCGTGCGTCTTCTGCAATACTGGCGAGCGTTCATGCCCGATGCCCCGGATAATCTCAGGTGGGGCTTTTCCTTGCGCAACGCCGATGGTGTGAAGGGCTTGCAGGATGCGAAGGGATTGCCGGTAGCCAGCGCTTCAGCACTGTGGGTTGGAGATCGCACGCCAGGCATAAAGTACGTCAAGCATGCTCTTGCCGCTACAAAGCACAGCGACATTAGCGTGCAAGAGATGTCATTCATGATGCTGCAGACGCTGGCAGATTCCGATTTTCCGCACGGCCGCCGCTATTACACCAAGTCCGGTTATTTTCAGACTCTGAGGGACGATGTTATTCACAAGATGGTCGACTCTCTGGCCACCGTGCCTTCGTGGTTCAGTGAAATCGAACTAGGGTATCTCGGTGCAGCCCCAGGCCGAGTGCCAGCGGATGAGACTGCTTTTGGCGATCGCAGTGCGCCGTTCGTCGTCAACATCTTGAGCAACTGGGCCGAACCAAATGACGATGCGGCCAACATAGCCTGGACGAAGGACCTCTTCAGCCAGTTGCAACCCGCTATGGTCCCCGGGGTCTATGTGAACTTCATGAGTGGCGACGAAGGCGACCGCGTCCCAGAGGCATATCGAAATCGATGGGAGCGCTTGCGCGCCATAAAAGCAAAGTACGACCCTCAAAACTTTTTCTGCCTGAATCAAAACATTCCCCCCTCGAGAAACTGCGTAGTATCCCCGGTTGCTTGAGACCCTTCCCAAATGCTGCGCGTGTCGCTCAGGGCGGATTTCCGCAGACGAAGTGTCCGGATGCGCATGTACTATCTGACATGCTATTTGAATACCATTGACATACGATTTGCCTACGGAGTAGCATGCGACCAAAAAATTGGGGAGGAACACCGCCGTGAAGAATCTTGCCGCGATTCGCATTGCTTCCGTTCTGTTCCTGCTGCTCTTCAGCGGTTCCTTCGCATTGGCTCAGCTGTTTCCGGGCCGGATCACCGGAGTGGTGCGTGACGCACAGGGTGCAGCCGTTGCCGGCGCAACGGTCAAGCTTGTAAATCCAGCAACCGGACAGGAGAGAACGATCGCCAGTGACCCAAATGGCGAATTCAACTTTCCCCAGTTGCCACTCGGGTCCTTCCAATTGACGCTCACAAAAGAAGGCTTCCGCACCACCATCATCAATGACATCGTGACCGCACAGGGTCAGGTGAACAATGTCGATCCGATCTTGGCTATCGGAACCGTCACTTCACAGGTCGAGGTGAGTTCCTCGTCGGCGCTGATCCAGACCGAGACCAATGAGCTGGGCGGACAACTGAATCAGGTGCAGGTTCAAGCCCTTCCCGTCGGGAACAGCGACTACACGCGGCTGGCTCTTGTTTTGCCCGGAGTGACCCAGAACAGCAACTTCGCGTTCGCGCAGTACACGATTAATGGATCCAGGGCCCGTTCGAATGGCTTCAACATCGACGGCGTGTCCGATACAGACCCTTCAACGTATCTCCCCTCCATTAACGAAGGCGGAAATTCGGCGACCGCGGCTACACGTCTTCCGCTAGACGCGATTCAGGAGGTCACGGTCAGCGCAAATGCGGGTGCGGACGGTGGGCAGAACTCCGGAAGCGTAATGAACGTAATGGTGCGCAGTGGGACTAACCAGATTCACGGATCCCTGTACGAATTGCATCGTGATTCTTCGCTGGATGCGGCCAATTTCTTCGAGAATCTTCACGGTGTACCCAAGGCCCCCTTTGTCTGGAATGAGTTTGGTGGAACCATCGGTGGCCCGATCGTCATACCTCATATTTACAACGGCCGAGACCGGACCTTCTTTTTTGCCGGCTACGATGGCAGCCGTCTCAGGCTCGGGACCACACTGAACGGAGTCGCCCCGACACCGTCCCAGATCGCGGCCGCGACGAGCCTGGTGCAGAGTCAGAACATAACCCCCAACCAACTGGGACTAAATATCCTGCAACAGTACGCGAGCCTTGGACTATCGGGTCCCTTCGCTGTCGACAATCGTGGCCGGCAGACACCGAACAGCGGTGTGCTGAAAATCGACCACAGTTTTTCCACTGTGGACTCGCTTTCAGCCCGCTACCTTCACGGCAACGGCGAGGACGAGTTTCCTGGTGGAGGCCCCGGGCCCGGCGGAGGGTCGCAGCTAGGCCCCTGGTTTGGTGTAACTCCAACCGTTGCGGACAATTTCGCGATAAGCGAGATTCATATCTTTAACCCAAGGTTGATCCATACGTTGCGGCTAGGCTGGAACCGCTTCAGCCAGTTTCAAAAAGGACGCGATGCGGATGTAAATCCGGCCAAGATCGGCTTTAACACGGGCGTCACCCCGGTGAGCTACGGGATGCCCGAAGTGGACATTTATGGTTTCGCGAATTTAGGGCTGCAATACGGCGCGGGCGGCCGCGTTGCGACCAGTTATCAGATTGCCGATGAGGTGAACTGGACCCGCGGGCGCCACGCATGGAGATTCGGGTTCAACTTCCTCCACAACTACTCGAACTATACCCTGGCTGGCGGGCGCGGAATCTTTTCATTCACCGGATCACAACTCGGACAACCACTCGGCCAAACTGGCGGCCTCGCATCGCTCGTTGATTTGATCGCAGGCCTTCCAACGCCGGGTTCTGGTCTCACACAGATCACCCGCGTCGGCAGTCCCCGCGCGAACATAGACCAGGACGTTATCAGCGGCTATGCAGTGGATACCTTGAAATTGACGTCCCGGCTCACGCTGGTCGCAGGACTTCGCTACGACTTCTTCACCACAGTCAATGAATCGCGCCACCGGTTCTCTGCCTTCGATCCTGCACTGGGCTTGGTTGAAGCTTCTCAATTGCCGGGCGGGCATATCTATGACGCTCCAAAAGGCAATTTTGGCCCGCGGTTTTCCCTCGCATGGGAGCCTCCCTTCCAAGTTCTTTCGGGCAAACAGACGGTGGTTCGGGCCGGCTTTGGAATCTATTACGACACAATTCCGCTCAATAATTTTCAGGAAGGCCTCGCTCAGAATCCAATTGGCCCAACTGCCGGCTTCACGATTGTGCCCAGCGCTCCCATTCCGTTCGGCGTTGACGTGCCCATCTTCGGGACGGGCGCTCCGCAACCACCGTTCAACATCGCGAGTATTCAGCACAATCTGAAAACACCAAATGTGCAGGAATGGAATTTCAACATTCAGCAGGAACTCACGGACAAAATTGTCTTTCAGATTGGCTATGTCGGAAATCACAGCATCCACCAATTACAGTTGCTCGACATCAATCAACCGCCCCTCGGGGCTGGCTTCGGACCGGGCTGCAATTTCTCACCTGGCTTTGGAGATCCGGCTTGTGAGCAGGCGGCGCGGCCCTACAACTCGAAGTTCCCCACGCTTGCGCAAATAAACACCATCTCATCGCCGGGATTCGCTACTTACCACTCGCTCCAAACGTTGTTGAAGACGAATAACTTCCACGGCCTTACGACCCAGTTTTCGTTCACTTGGTCTCACAACATGGATACCGCCTCGGAGGTAGAAGATTTCTTCGGGACCAGCGGGTATGTGCCCCAGGACTCTAGAAATTTGAAGGGAAGTTACGGAAACTCAGAATTCGATCAGCGCCGAGCGTTCATATTCACCTATGTCTATGCGATTCCATTTCCCAAGACTGACAACGCGCTGTCGTATCTGGCGCGGGATTGGCAACTCTCCGGAACTACCACGTTTCGAGATGGCTTTGCTGCTCCTCTCCTGACTTTTGGCGACGAGAGCGGAGTCGGCAATTTCCACACACGCCCCGATTGTGTTGGTCCGATTCATTACCAATTAAAGGATTTCACGCAGCCCTACGGTTCCCCGAGCTCGTTTGCAGAGCCTGCGAACGGGACCTTCGGGAACTGTCCGCGCGATCCTCTTGTCGCACCGGGGCTGACAGCCTGGGACATCTCCTTGCAAAGAGCATTCAAGCTCGGCGAGCGATTCGGATTTGAATTCCGAGCCAGCTTCTTCAATGCTTTCAATCACCCTAACTTTGCCGAGCCGGCGCCCGGACCCGCAAACAATACGTTCATTACAGCCTCTGCTGACGACGGTAGCTTCGATTCGCATTTCGGCGTGGGAGGGCCGCGCAACATACAGTTCCAGGGAAAGATAACCTGGTGAAGATCACAGATGCAAAACTCTGATTCAGCAAGCAGGATTAGCGCAGGCGTGCTTGTTCTTTTGATCCTCGTCGTGGCCATGCAAAATGGTGTGGCCACAGCCTCTGTCGCTCCTCCGCCACCGATCAGCATTTCGGTCGACGCTACCCAGGTATCGCGGCGGATCTTGCACGCCAAGCTGATATTTCCAGTCCATCCTGGACTTCTTACTCTTTATTACCCGAAGTGGATGCCGGCAGACCACTCCCCCGACGGACCTGTGTGGAACCTTGCCGGGCTCAAGTTCTTTTCCGGCGAGCGCCAACTCCCGTGGCAACAAGACGACGTGGATATGTACGCATTCCATCTCGTCGTTCCAGAAGGGGTCGCGTCGGTGGAAGCTTCGTTGGACTTCTTGATCTCGGCGCCCGGCCCGACCATCGATTTCAGTGCTTCAGGGGCAGCGAACCTTTTCATCCTGATGTGGAACCAAGTCCTTCTTTATCCGAAGGGATGGCCAGCCAGCGAACTCACCTTCGTGCCAACCCTGACCCTGCCCAGCGATTGGAAATTCAGCACTTCCCTCCCGATCAGTAAGCGCTCCGGTAACACCGTGTCCTTCTCGCCGGTAGCTCTTGACCTGCTGGTCGATTCTCCCGTGCAGTCGGCCCAGTTCATGCGAGTGTTCCCGCTGAGTCCGAGCCCGCCACAGGAACTCGACGTGCTTTCAGATGATGCTTGGGCGCTGGATGTTCCCCCGGATCTGATCGATGGCTACAAACGGCTGGTCGCGGAAGCGGACGCGCTTTATAAGTCTCACCACTTTCGGGAATATCATTTTCTGTTGACACTAAGCGACAATGTGATGGAACTCGGACAAGAGCATCACGAGAGCAGCGATGATCGAGTCAAGCAACACACGTTAGTCGATCCGAATGCAAGGCTGCACATGGCCGGACTTTTTCCTCATGAGTTCTCGCATTCGTGGAACGGGCAGTACCGCCGGCCCGAAGGTTTGGCCACAGCCGACTTCCAGCAGCCAATGAAAGGCGAGCTTTTGTGGGTATACGAGGGTCTGACCGAATATCTGGGAACGGTCTTAAGCGCTCGCAGCGGCTTGCTCACTCTAGCCCAGTCACACGATCGAATTGCGGCCGTCGCTTCGGAAATGGAGCATAGGGCCGGACGGCAGTGGCGCTCCCTGCAAAACACAGCCACAGCAGCACAGATCTTGTATTTCAGCGTTTCAGAGTGGGCCTCCTATCGTCGAGGAACTGACTTCTATCCGGAGGCGGTTCTCATCTGGCTGGAGGTGGATGCCACCATCCGCAAGCTCACGGGTGACCGTAAATCGATGGACGATTTCTGCCATGTGTTTTACGCCGGACACGAGGGCGAGCCCGTGATCAAGACTTATACCTTCACAGACCTGGTTTCGACCTTGAACGGAATCGCTTCCAATGACTGGGAGGCCTTCTTTCGCTCGCGCTTGGACGCTACGGCCAGGGCTCCTTTGGGCGGTCTTTTGGAAAGCGGCTGGCGGCTTGTCTACAACAACGAACCCAATGAAATGATCTCGGCAGCCGATGCGGTCTCAGGCACGGGAGACTTTACTTCATCCCTCGGACTGCGCGTAAAGCACGACGGCTCTGTGGTCGACTCGATTCCCGGTCTGCCTGCATTCGAAGCTGGCATCAGTCCCTACTTCAAAATTGTTGGCGTCAACGGCCGCGAGTTTTCCGTAGATGAACTGAAGCGCGCGATTCACGATTCAGAAACGAATTCGACATCCATTGAAATCACTACGAGCAACTCAGGAAAGCTGGCGCTCCACAAGTTCCAATATCACAAAGGTAGCCAATTCCCGCACCTGGAGAGGGTAGATGGGTCCCCTGACTACCTTGATGAAATATTCAAGCCGTTGACAACACGTTGAAGGAAAGATGATGCTGGGTCAGAAATTCTTTATTCGGAGAGCCGGAGGCGCTACGAGGATTGCGGAATCCGTGGAGAATGGATTGGCGTTTCCTGATTTAAGACGGCAACCCATCGGCGACCGCGTTTGATCCAGGTTGTGCTTTCGATGACGGTGCCTTCCGGAAAGATTTGCCCGGCCTCTTGGCCAAGCCGCAGAGCTTCGTAATGCAGGATTACGGTTTTTGCATTCGGCATGTAGCCGCGAATATTGCGAAGTTCGTAACTTGAAATCGTGCGTTGGTCCATTGTGGCCAGATACTCCGGCTGGGACAGGATTCCAGACTGGAAGATCATCACCGCGTCGGAGGGGACGAGTTCAGCGAACGCGTCCACGTCTCGGAGCTGCGCGACTTTCCAGACACGCTTCTCGAGACGGATCACTGAATTGATGATAGTTCGCGCGGTGTTCGCTTTAGATTTCCGTTTGTTCTTGGATCGGTGGTCGAGCTGGGTCATCGCTGTATTTATACTTTAACCGAAACCTGAGTTCTACAAAGCTTCTGTGAGGTTGCCCAATTTGTCCACTGCGATTGAAACCATTCGCGCGCAATTCCCTATCTTCAGGCGCAAGATCTTTCTCAACTCCTGTTCGCAAGGAGCGCTCAGCGAAGCCGTCGAAGCTTCGTTGCTGGCCCATATTCGTTCCTGGCATGAACAGGGTTCGCCCTGGGATCGGTGGGTGGAAGAGTACGAAAACGCACGCACCGCATTTGCACGTTTCATCGGCGCAGAGCCGGACGAAGTTGCTGTTGTGCCGAGCGCTTCGGCCGGGATCAATTCCGTCGCAAGCGCCCTCCACTTCGGGAAACGTCGAAAGATAGTCATGGGGGAATTCGAGTTCCCCACCATGGGGCAAATCTGGCTTGCACAGCGGCCGCGGGGCGCCGAAGTCAAGTTTCTTGAAGCAAAAAACGGCAGGATCTGTGCAGAGTGCTATGCACGCGCGATCGACGAGCAAACACTTATCGTCCCCGTCACGCAAGTTTGTTTCATGAACGGATTTCGCTCCGACGTAGCTTCCATCGTGAAGGAAGCTCACGAACGGGGTGCGCTGGTCATGCTCGATGGCTACCAGGATTGCGGAACCCGCCCGATGGATGTCAAGGCTCTTGGCGTGGACTTCTACGTCACTGGTGCACTCAAATATCTGCTCTGTCCTTCCGGGATCGCGTTCCTGTATGTTCGTCGCGATCTGATTCGGTCGCTCACGCCGACGGTCACCGGCTGGTTTGCCCAGCAGAATCCTTTTGCGTTTGACGTCAAGCATTTTGAGCCCGCATCGACGGCGCGCCGCTTTGAAGCCGGCTCACCACCATTGCCGAACGTCTACTGCATTCCGGCCGCGCTGAGTTTGATAGAGGGCGTTGGTTATGCCGCGGTCGCGGAACACATACAAACCTTGTCACACGCTCTGATTGAGGGCGCTCGTAACCTTGACATTGAGATCAAGACTCCGCTCGATAGCGCTGGGCCCCTGGTCGTGCTGCGAATGAAAAATGCTGAAGCTATGGTGCAGAAAATGGCCGCGCATAATATTGTCGTTTCCAATCGGATGGACGGTTTACGCGTGTCATTTCACTTGTACAACACCTTTAATGACGTTGGGGCCGTCTTGGATCTTCTTAAACAGAACTTGGATCTCGTTGTGCACGAGTGATGGCACATAGCATCGATTGCAGTTACGCTCGCACCAGTATAGTAGGGACCTGAATCTGCACACGTTTGCATCGTGAGTCCCAATCGTTGAACCTGTTGTTCGAACTCGTTTGCGAGGCCTCGAGTGGGCTGAACTGGTCGTCCCCAATTCGGATTTCCGCGCTTACGAGACCGCCAAATGATAGTCCTTTATGAAGGAGTAGCTCTCGCAGAATCGGAATTCGCTTCAGTCACCACGGTACTCTTACCACTGGTAATGGCCACCAACGAGCCATTGTGCTAGCAGCCCATCTGCAGCGATCTGGTGAAGATTCCGGTAGAAGAAAATGACTCACTCGCTTAGCCGATTATGGTCTGAGGACGATGGCCAAGACGTAGAGAAAGGGCGACCAAAGCCGCCCTCGTGTTGAAAACTAATATTCCTAAGCCGCTTTTCTGTGCATCGCGCTTTGAACCTTCCTCCTCGTCTCATCGTCAAGTTTCATATTGTGTTTTTCGCGGCCATGCTGCTCAATCTTAGGCATGATCTCCGCTTCGCTATTGCCAGTGATCTGCCATTCACAGTTCTTCGGCCCAACAGCAGAGCAACGGAAATTCACTTTCTCCTTGCCGTGCTGTTCTTGCTCAGTGATAGCCGTTCTTCCTCCTCTCGGGATGCTGCTCCCGATTCTATGAGAGCGCAATAGGGTGATCTCCTGAAAAACAATGTGAGCTCCAATACTAGAATTGCGTAAAAACTCACTCCATTTCTGAACAAGGCCATACTGCTTCGCGCTTCCACCACATTTCCTTGGGCATTGGTGTCGTCCACGCCTCCACCTGCGCCGCAGCCATACATTATTATTTTCGCAACTACCGGTGAGAAGCTTGCCAAGATGCTGCTGGACTGGAGTGAGAAGGATGGTGAGTCTAACGGACTCCAGTCGGGCGTCAGGCTTCCAGTCACCCATGAGGAAATCGCCCAGATGATCGGCTCGTGTCGGAAAACGTGTCGTGTCTCCTCGCGAACTTGAAACGGCGTCATATCGCGAGTACCGAGACTTTACGGTCTACATTTTTGCCAGAAATGCTTTGAAGGCACGCTAGCTGAGAACATGCTTCCCCGTCTACGGTGAACGCAGAACAGCCCCTGCTCGCAAATCATTCGCGTTATGCTTAAGATGCGTGGAACGTTTCTTGCAGTGGCAGATGTGGGCTGCTCTTCTCACTTCTCTGTACGTGCAAGAAGACGATTCAAGGCCTCTTCATCGGAATCTATGTATTCGTTACTTTGTGGTCTGATCTATCTTCTTCTGGCGCACGCCATGAGGCGTGCGCCAATTGTTGTGCAGTTCTATTTAGTTGTGGTCGTCGCGGTTGCCGGTACTTTCTTTTGCGGAGCGGCTGGAGCCGGCTTGACGGCAGGCGTAGCCGGATTCGGCTTGTTTGCCACGACAGGTGCCGTCTGAGCTCTTGCCGGTGTGCTCGTTGGGGTTTTCATTGTGGTGGGCATGGCAGTTTTCATCGCCGCACTATTGACTGCCGATGCTGGCGTGCTTTGCAAGGGCGCTGCTGTTGACGGTTTCCCGTTAACCACCCGTTGCTGCTGGGTCGCGGCCCCAATCCCAGTTCCCACTCCAGTGCCAGCCTGACGCTGTCCGGGAACGTTCTGCACATTTGCTTGCGGAACCGCAACCCCGACGTTGTTCGAACGACTGCCATTTGTAACAAGTCCCGTTGCGGGCGACGAGACCGAGCCGAACGAGGCGTTGCTGGTCCCGGGTGCAAGGCTCGGGAAGTTCAGATTGTACGTTCGCACTGGGATGGCCAACGCTCCATTCTGTAGCTGGAGTTCGTCGATCGTGAGGTTATAGGAGTAGCTGGTGCCTATCGGGCTGTTGGCAGCGCGGCCCCGCGCAACGGAGAAGAGCGCGTATCCCGTCTGTCCGGGTCCGAGCTGAAATTGGGAATCCGTCTGATTTCCGCGGTCGATTCCCATGCCTTGCAGTTGCCCTGGATTGCCTCCCGCGGGAATATACGTATTGCCGTTGTTGTCGACCATCACCATGGATCCGTCGTGATATGCGACGACCAGCGGCTGGTTCGTCGAGTTATGGAATTGGATATTCATTCGTATGACGTGCCAGCCGCCCTCCTGGCTCATGGTCATCTGCGAAACATTGGCTTGGAAAGGGCCCGCATCAAAGCAACTTGGTCCGCATGTTCCCGCGCCGCCGCCCCCATTTGTTTGGAGTCCGTTGATCGCGCTTTGCGTGCCATCCATTCCCTGCTGCGCTCCATTTGGCACCTGCTGCATGCTGCCTTGATTTGGTATCTGCTGAATGGTACCTTGCACCTGCTGACCAGTCTGTTGAATCGTGCCCTTGCCTTGCTGAACCGTGTTTGATCCTTGCTGGACCGTGTTTTGCCCCGCCTGCGACACGTCCTTCACCTTCTGCCAGAAGCTTTTCTTCTGTTGTGTTTGAACTGGCTGGCTTTGTTGCCCTTGCTGGTTTGCGTTCTGGTTCTGATTTTGTTGTTGTGCTACCGCGGCGGCCATGAAGGCAGCCAGAACCGGCATCAGAACAATCATCCTCGTCACATGCTTTGTGCTCATTTT
>Ga0307472_100000183_pt1 | contig 19663 bp, 21 predicted proteins | sample atmos_gasesAM5C__2_FD_204582 | JGI IMG/M metagenome (GOLD analysis project Ga0307472, IMG submission 204582) | Hardwood forest soil microbial communities from Morgan-Monroe State Forest, Indiana, United States - atmos_gasesAM5C_05 | ecosystem: Environmental > Terrestrial > Soil > Temperate...
CGGCCAAGTCGCCATGTAGATTGTCCCGCGACGTAGATTGTGGCGCTATGTAGATAGCCGCGCCATGTACTTTGTGTCACAAAGTAGCTTGTAGCGCAAGCTAGCTTGCGCCATAAGCTAGCTTGCGCCATAAGCTAGCTTGCGGCCTTCCACGATGAGCTTTGGCGGCCGTCCGAGACAACGCAGGCTCTTTCTATTCAATTACTTAGAGGAAGCAAGCGTATCCAATGGGGGATATTCCATTACGACACTTTCGCCCGCAGCCGCTGCTCGACGATGGGGGGAACCAGCCCTTCCAGCGGCCCGCCATGTTGCGCGATCTCCCGCACCAGCTTGGAACTCAGGTAGCTGTACGGTTCGCCGGGAAGCATGAAGACGGTTTCCAGCCGCGGCTCGAGTTTGCGATTCATCAACGCCATTTGCAATTCGAATTCGTAATCCGAAATGGCGCGAATACCCCGGAGAATCACGCCGGCGCCACGTTTGCGCGCATAGTCGACAAGCAGTCCGTCGAACACGTCAACTTCCACGTCAGACCACTTTCTCGTGACTTCCCGCAGCATCTCCACGCGCTCGGGGACGCTGAACAGCGGCTGCTTTTCCGTGTTTCGCAGCACGGCCACAATCAGCAGGTCAAACATTTTCTCGCCGCGCTCGATCAGGTCGAGGTGGCCGTTAGTCACCGGGTCAAACGAGCCCGGATAAATGGCAATCGATGTTTTCATCGCGATTTCAATCTCGGGCTATTGCCGGGGCTATTCTAACTCATGCACAAAAAGCCCGCCTGCTGAAACTTTGCTGTCCGCTCGAGCACGCACCTCCCGGACCTTGTAAATCCTCTTCGCAGAAATCCGGAGATATGACAGTATGCCTGTGCCAGTGCTACATAGCAGCAATTTACATTTTTCGTTGGCGGAAGGGATTGACAAGACCATGCTTCAGGGCTTCTTGCAAAATGTCATTCTGAATTTTACGGTGCGAGGTTTTCTCTTGTTTTTCTTTTGCGTTCTCCTGATTCCGAAAATAGCCATCGCTCAGCAACCCGCTCTGAATCTCATGCCCATGCCCGCAAGCGTGCAGGCAGGAACTGGAAGCCTGCGCATCGATTCTTCCTTCTCCGTTGCCTTGACGGGGCACACTGAGCCGCGCCTCGATCGTGGCGTGGAGCGGTTCCTGGAGCACCTGAAGCGTCAAACAGGGCTCCTTGTAAGTTCCAAGTCGGCTAAATCGGCGCAAGCCACCTTAGTCATTCACACGGATCATCCGAGCAAGGAAGTCCAGGAAGTCGGCGAGGACGAGTCCTACGTCCTTGAAGTGACCATCACAGGCGCAAAGCTCACCGCTCCAACTCCTCTCGGCACGCTGCGCGGACTGCAAACCTTCTTGCAGCTCGTAGACGTTTCCAGCGACGGTTTCGCGGCCCCCTCGGTAACGATTCAAGACAAGCCGCGCTTTCCTTGGCGAGGACTGATGATCGATTCGGCGCGGCATTTCACTCCGCTCGACGTGATTCGGCGGAATCTCGACGGCATGGAAGCCGTGAAGCTGAATGTCTTTCACTGGCACCTCACGGACAACCAGGGCTTCCGCGTCGAAAGCAAGAGGTTTCCCAAGCTTCACGAGCTTGGTTCCGGCGGGCTTTATTACACTCAGGAAGAAGTCCGCGACGTGATTGCCTATGCCCGGGATCGCGGCATCCGTGTCGTGCCGGAAATTGAGATGCCGGGGCACAGCACGGCCATTTTTGTCGGCTACCCGGAAATCGCCAGCACGCCTGGGCCCTTCAAGATCGATGAAGAATGGGGCGTCCTGGATCCCGCGATGGATCCTACAAACGAACAAACCTACAAATTCCTCGATCCTTTCATTGGAGAGATGGCCAAGCTCTTTCCGGATCACTTCTTTCATATTGGCGGCGATGAAGTGAACGGAAAGGCATGGGACGCAAGCGCGAAGATCCAGGAATTCAAGAAAGCCCACGGCTACAAGTCAAACGAAGAGCTCCAGGGCTATTTCAGCCAGCGGGTGCAGAAGCTGGTAACCAAGCACGGTAAAGCGGCCATCGGCTGGGACGAAATCTTTGTTCCAGGCGCGCCGAAGGACATCGTCATTCACTCCTGGCGCGGACCGGACTCGCTAGCAGCTGCGGCGAAACAGGGCTATCGCGGCATTCTTTCCAACGGCTACTACATTGATTTGATGTGGAGCGCCGCGCGGCATTATGTTGCGGATCCGCTGGGAGGCGCCGCGGCCGATTTGACGCCGGAGCAGAAACAGCTCGTGCTCGGCGGAGAAACCACCATGTGGTCTGAATACGTCAACTGGGAGAATATTGACTCGCGCATCTGGCCGCGGACCGCGGCAATCGCGGAGCGCTACTGGTCGCCACAATCGGTGACGGATGTGCCCTCCATGTACGCGCGCCTCGACGTGATCAGCCAGAGACTCGAGTGGTTCGGCCTTACCCATCGCAGCCAATATCGCAAAATGTTGCAAAGAATCGCCGGTCCTGCGACGCCGGAGGAATTTGCGGCGCTCAAGGCGTTCGCCGACGTACTCGAGCCGGTGAAGGACTACACGCGCGGCGATTCCACTTCCTGGAAAGCGATCACCACCTCTCCTCTCAATCATCTCGTCGATGCCGTCCCGCCGGAAAGTGATGCGGCAAGGCACTTCGGTGAATTGGTCGACAAATTCACTTCGACTTCGTGCCTGGACACCGACTCGGGCGAGCGCCTCCGCGCGCAGTTCACTGTCTGGCGCGACAATGACGCCAAGCTACGGCCGCTCGCGCAACGCTCATTCTTGGTTCAGGAAGCGGCAGGAAAATCACAGGACCTCTCCACGCTCGGAGCGATGGGCCTTGGCGCTCTCGACGTAATCGCCAAACGCCAGCCTGCGCCGGATTCCTGGAAGGCGCAGCAGCTCGCTACCGTCGAACAATTGAAGAAGCCCCAGGCTCAACTGCTCCTGGTGCCCGTGGCCGCCGTACAAAAACTCATCGAAGCAGCTGCCGCCGGCGGAACCTGCACAGGCGGGAAGTAACGGCCTAGAATATGAGACTGTTTAAGTCCTATTATAAATAGTACAAAATAAAAGACTTACTGACATCCTCGCAGATAAGATAGCGTTGACTTTTCCTTTGGAAATAGAGTATATTCTATGTGCGACTAGAACAGTCGTATATGTGGGGGATCGAGGAAGTCCCGGTTTCGATGTTCAAGCTTTCCAAGAGAGCTGATTACGGGTTAATAGCCGTCAAGCACCTGGCTTTGCATCGCCGCGATCACGCCTGCAGCGCCAACGAAATCGCCGAGGAATACGGCATTTCCGCCACGCTAATGGCCAAGGTGCTGCAAAAGCTGGCGCACCAGTCCATTGTGGCGGCCAAGCACGGGTCGAGCGGCGGGTACCAGTTGTCGAAGGAGCCGTCGCAAATCAGCGCCTTGGAGGTCATTTCCGCGATTGACGGGCCGGTTTTGATTACTTCGTGCGTGACGAACCACGGGAATTGCGATGCGACCGAACGCTGTTCGGTAAAAGAGCCGTTACGGCGCGTGAACGAGAGCATCTTAAGTGTGTTGGGCTCTGTCACAATTGCGCAGATGAGCGAAGATCCGCACGAGCCATCGCTCGTGGCATTGAGGACTTAGGAGAATTAGGAGAAAAGGGATATGGCCGTCACACTACCGATTTACATGGACAATCACGCGACCACTCCGGTCGATCCCCGGGTGTTGGAGGCAATGCTGCCGTATTTCACTAACAAATTCGGCAACGCGGCCAGCCGCAACCATTCGTTCGGCTGGGCCGGGGAAGAAGCCGTGGAAAACGCGCGCCAGCAGATCGCTTCGCTGATTAACGCCACTTCGAAAGAGGTCATTTTCACCAGCGGCGCCACTGAGTCTGACAACCTGATGATCAAGGGCATCGCGGAGATGTTTCGCGAGAAGGGCAATCACATCATCACGCAGGCCATCGAACACAAAGCAGTGCTCGATACCTGCAAGAACCTCGAAAAACATGGTTTCGAGGTGACTTATCTGCCGGTGCAGCGCGACGGCCGCGTCAGCCTGGAGGATTTGAAGGCGGCCATCAAGCCGACCACGATTTTGATTACCATTATGTATGCCAACAATGAAATTGGCGTGATCAATCCCATCGCGGAAATCGGCAAGATTGCCAAGGAGCGCGGGATTTTCTTTGCCGTCGACGGCGTGCAGGCCGTGGGCAAAATCCCTGTTGACGTTCAGAAGGACAACATCGATCTCCTGGCCATCAGTGGGCACAAGATTTACGGGCCGAAGGGCGTAGGCGCTCTGTACGTGCGGCGCCGCAACCCGCGCGTACAGCTTTCCGCCATTATTGATGGCGGCGGCCATGAGCGCGGCATGCGCTCCGGCACGCTGAACGTGCCGGGCATCGTGGGTCTGGGCAAGGCGTGCGAGATCGCGCAAAAAGAGATGCCCGAAGAGAGCGTGAAAATGCGCGGCTTGCGCGACCGCCTGAAGGCTGGCCTCGAAGCCAAACTGGACGAAGTTTTCGTCAACGGTTCGATGGAGCATCGTCTTCCCAATAACCTGAACATGAGCTTCGCCTACGTGGAGGGCGAATCCCTGTTGATGGGCATCAACGACGTCGCCGTTTCGAGCGGTTCGGCCTGTACCTCGGCAACCCTCGAACCCAGTTACGTACTCAAAGCTTTAGGTGTAGGCGAAGACCTCGCCCACACCTCGATTCGATTCGGCCTGGGCCGTTTCAATACGCAAGAAGAGGTTGACTACGTCATCGACAAGATGGTCCAAGTCGTCACCAAGCTGCGCGAGCTTTCGCCGCTCTACGAAATGGCCAAAGAGGGAATCGACATCTCAAAAATGAAATGGCAAACCGCCTAGAAGGGCTGAGAAACAAACAATGGCAAATGAAGGAACAATTCGCATTCATCGGTCCATTGGAGGGACGGGCGCAGCTTTCCGCGTGAGCTTCGTTCCCTACGATGCGGAGGAGGAGACCGGCGGTGAGCGCTCATTCCGCGAACTTCAGCAGGTGCGCGCTTTCCTCAAGATGCTTGGGCTCGGAGCGGAGTACATTAAGGATGCTCTTCGCCAGCTTACCGCGGGCCGTTCGGCTTCAGTGCCGAACGTTTCGCTCTCGGACAAGGCGGTGAAGAGCGCGGGCTTCATAAGTGTCGAAAATCTGGCAAGGAGCAACGGGTAATGGCATACAGCGACAAAGTAGTGGATCACTACAACAATCCCCGGAACGTCGGCAGCCTCCCGAAGGAAGATCCCAACGTTGGGACCGGCCTTGTCGGTGCGCCGGAGTGCGGTGACGTGATGAAGCTGCAGATGAAGATCAATCCGGAGACGCAGGTCATTGAAGAAGCTAAGTTCAAGACCTTCGGCTGTGGGTCGGCCATCGCCAGCTCCTCGCTCGCCACGGAATGGGTGAAGGGCAAGACGGTCGAAGAGGCGCTTTCGATCAAGAACACGGACATCGTGCGCGAGCTCTCGCTTCCGCCGGTGAAGATCCACTGTTCCGTGCTCGCGGAAGACGCCATCAAGGCCGCCATCGGCGACTGGAAGAAGAAGAACGGTGTCGAAGTGCCGGCCACCGAAAAGGCCTCGCACTAAGACCGGCTCCCTCTGCTGGTTTTGCAGCGGCGGGTTTATCCCGTCGTCTGTCACCCAGATTACCTAGCTAAGGCGGCATGGAGTGCAGAAACGGTGTGTAGACTAACTGCTTTAGAATGAACACTTGCGAAGTGCCTCGGAAGTGTTGATTCTAAACGATTTAGAGAAAAGCTAAGTGCTTTAGAATGAACAGTTACACAAAAACGGGGGAGGGCGTCGTTAGCGCCCCGGCCATCCACCTTACCGAACGCGCGGCGAAACAGATTCGCAAGCTGCTCGAGAAGGAAGGCGTGTCCCCTGAGGTTGGCGGGCTGCGCGTCGGCGTGCAGGGCGGCGGCTGTTCCGGATTGTCCTATGCGATGCGCCTGGATACGCAGGCGCGCGATCGCGACAAGATCTTCGAAGAATTTGGCGCGCGCATTTTCGTGGACCCCAAAAGCTTTTTGTACCTGAATGGTACGACGCTGGAGTACGAAGAGACGCTGATGCGCCAGGGATTTGTTTTCCAGAATCCCAATGCGGCGCGAAACTGCGGCTGCGGCAGCTCTTTTACGGCATAACGTGGCACAGGCGCTCTTGCCTGTGTTCTGCACTTCACGGCTGTTCGGCGAAGCGAGTTGCGCGGGCCGATTTGGACAAGTGGTTGGCAGCCGCTAGCGCCAGCCACTTTTTTTGTGCCTCATTTATGCATCATGAGGAGTTCCTGAAAAAGTTATGAGCACGGTTCCCACGTCGGCGCAGGCTCCGCTGGTCTGCTGGAATTGTCACGAGCGCACGCTGGGCACGCACTTCTGCTCGAGTTGCGGGAAGCTGGTGCAGTTGCCGCAAGGGATTGACTACTTCTCTTTGTTTGAAATGCCGCGGCAGCTTTGGATTGAAATGAGCGGATTGGAGCAGAAGTTCCTGCAACTCAGTTGGAAGCTGCATCCAGATAATTTTGTGAATGCTACGGAGCAGGAGCGAGAGCTCTCGCTGAAGCGCAGTTCGGAGTTGAACGATGCCTATCGCACGCTGCGCGATCCCATCGCGCGCGTCGAATATTTGCTCGCGATCGAAGGGGAACGCAAAGAAGGCGAGAAGAAGCAGCAAGCACCGCCCGAATTGCTCGAAGAAGTTTTTGAGTTGAACGAATCGCTTGATGAATTGCGCGAAGCGAAGGCTTCGGGAACAAACTTGGCAGGACTGAAAGCGCGACTGGAATCCGCCGAGAAGAATTTTCAAGTGAAGCTTCAAGAAGTTGATGGCGAACTTCAGGTCACCGCGCGCCAATGGGATGCGGCGCTCACCGGCGATTCAGCGGCGCGGAAGAAAATCATGGCGAAGCTGAATGAGTTGCTGAACCGCCGCTCGTACATTCGGAATCTGGTCACGAACGTCGCCAAAGAATTAGGGGAGGTTTGATCGAAGGCATGGCAAGGATTGTCGGAATCGATCTCGGGACGACGAACAGCCTGGTCGCGTACACCGATGCGCAGTCGGGTCAGCCGAAGTGTGTCCCGGGTCCTTATGGATCGACGTTGTGCCCCTCGGTCTTGAGCATTGATGCGGACGGAAGCATTATCGTAGGCGAGCCGGCAAAGCGGAGGCTGCTGACGCAGCCGGAGCGAACGATCTATTCCGTGAAGCGCTTGATGGGCCGCGGAACTGCGGACGTGCAGAGCGAACTGAAACTCTTTCCGTTTCGCATTGACGCTGCCAGCAAAAATGTCATTCGCGTGCGGCTCGGAGACAAAGTCTTTACGCCGCCGGAGATTTCCGCGTTTATTCTGCGCGAATTAAAGAATTGGGCCGAAGCGTTTTTCGGCGAAACGGTGGATCGCGCGGTCATCACCGTGCCGGCGTATTTCAACGACACGCAGCGCCAAGCGACAAAAGACGCTGGCAAGATCGCAGGGCTCGAAGTATTGCGCCTGGTGAACGAGCCCACAGCCGCGGCGCTGGCTTATGGCCTGCACGAAAAGCAGCGCGGCAAAGTCGCGGTCTACGATCTTGGCGGCGGGACGTTTGACATTTCCGTGCTGAAGCTCATCTCCACGAGCGAAGGCGACATTTATCAAGTCTTGTCGACAAACGGCGACACGCACCTTGGCGGCGACGACATCGACAATTTGCTTCAGGCTTTTGTCCACGAACTGATTCTCCAGCACGACGAGATTGATTTTTCGCCGCATGGCGAGCTGGCGCAAGAACTGCGGAAAGCACTGATCAACGTGAAGCATCAGTTGTCGCAAAGCGAAAGCGCGACGCTGCGTTTTCCGTTGCCCAGTGGAAAAGTCTTCACGCACCAATTTACGCGCGGCGCGCTCGAGGCACTGACTAAGCCTGTTGTTGACCGCACCATGGCTCCGGTGAAGCAGGCGCTGGCGGATGCGCAACTCAAGCCGGGAGATATGGACGAAGTTGTTTTAGTCGGCGGAGCTACGCGCACGCCGCTGATTCGCCGCACGGTTCAGGAATATTTTGACCGCAAGCCGCATACGGAGCTGAATCCAGATGAAGTGGTGGCGCTGGGCGCGGCGGTGCAGGCGAACATTCTCGACCGTGGCGTAAAGAATATGCTGCTGCTCGACGTGACGCCGCTTTCGCTGGGGATCGAAACCTACGGCGGGGCGGTGGCAAAGGTGATTCCGCGCAACTCGACAATTCCAGCAAGCGCACAGGAGTTGTACACGACGGGCGTGGACAATCAGACGGGAATTGATATTCACGTGCTGCAGGGCGAGCGTGAACTGGCAAAGGATTGCCGCTCGCTGGCGCGGTTTACGCTGAAAGTGCCGCCGGCCCCCGCGGGCTTGCCGCGCATCGAAGTGAAATTCCTGATCGACGCCAACGGCATTCTGCAGGTAGCTGCGAAAGATCTACGCAACGGCCAGCAGCACTCTATTGAAGTGCAGCCAAGCTACGGCATCAGCGATAGCGAGATCGAGCGCATGCTGGAAGAGTCGATCGAGTATGCCGAGCAGGATTTCGGCGAGCGCCAGTTGATCGAAGCACGCACGGAGGCAGAATCAATTCTGACGGCGACGGCCAAGGCGCTGACGAATCCGCAGTCCGCGAGTTTGGATGCGGCAGAACGCGCGAGGATTGATGCAACTGTTGCGGCATTGAAAGAATCCGTTGCGGGCAGCGACTACAAGCTCATCCGCAAGCGCATTGACGGACTGAATCATGCGACGGAGCACCTGGCGGAACTGCTGATGAGCAGCGCAGTCTCGTCGGCGCTCGAAGGGCGGAAGCTCGCGGAAGTTTAGCGGCAAAGGATTGCGTCATTTCGAGCGAAGCGAGAAATCTCTCTTCGGCTTTGTGATGACGGCAAGATATTGGGGGTAGTCATGGGCGGAACAAATCCATACATCGAAGAAGTCAAATACAAGCCCGCCACGAAGAAATACAAGGTGACATTTCTTCCCAGCGGCAAGACTATCGAAGTCGACCCGGAGAAAATCCCGTACGGGCACAACGGTCTTCCGGGAAGCATTCTGGACATTTCCGAAGGCTTCAAAATAGGGCTCGACCATGCCTGCGGCGGGGTATGCGCCTGCTCGACGTGCCACGTAATCGTGCAGCAGGGCCTCGAGTCGTGCAACGAAGCCACGGACGCGGAATTCGATGAGCTAGACGAGGCGCCGGGAATTACGCCGAAATCGCGCCTCGGTTGCCAGACGGTGCCCGACGGCACGACAGACATTGTTGTGGAGATTCCCGATTGGAATAAGAATTACGCCAAGGAAATGGATCACTGAGGAGAGGCTGGTTCTCAGTAATCAGTCCTCAGTGGTCAGTAAAGAGGAAGAGCATAGAGTTTGAGGCTGGTGCTCGAGTTTTAATGTTTAGGCGAGGAGAGTGTAGGCTCGAAACTGGTAACTGAGAACTGACATCCGACACCTGAAAGCTTCAGCGAGGAGCTACGCATGTCGCCGACATTTAGCTGGGACAATTTTGAAGACATCGCTATCGCGCTGGCCGACAAATATCCAGACACGGATCCCCTGACCGTCCGCTTCACGGAAATGCACAAGTGGATCACGGAGCTGCCAGGCTTCAGCGGCGATCCCGCTGGCTCTAACGAGGCGAAGCTCGAAGCCATCCAAATGGCCTGGCACGAGGAATATCAGGATCGCCAGAGCTGAGAATCGAAAATCGAAAATAGAAATTCGGCAGAGTTTCACGGAAGACTGCTTGTCCGCACCGAAGATTTCTCTTATTCTAGTTGAGTTAGCTCCACACCAAATTTGGCGCTATGGTGCAACGGTTAGCACGCGGCCCTTTCAAGGCCGAAATACGGGTTCGATTCCCGTTAGCGCTACCAAGTTTCCGCCCGTTTACTTTTACATCGAGCCGCGATATTTACCTGCCATTGTTTGGGCAGCGCGCCCGGTTATAATTTGGCGCAGCCGCCCGTCCGAGAAGCGGCGCCAGCCCCCCGAGGAGCGTCCTTGAGCTACGTCGAAAAGCACTTGATTCCGGGAGAGTCCGTTCAGTACGAAACCAGGCTGCATTGGATTGTCATGCTGGGGCATGCGGTCGTCGGAATTCTCCTTGTCATGTTCGCGATTGCGATTCCGATTACCTGGGCTTCGCTGGGGGCTAAGACGAAAGGCTCCTCGGTTCCGGGGGCGATTTACCTGGTTGCGCTGGTGTTTTTTCTTGCCGGTGGAGCATTGTTTCTTGCGGGGCAGTTGCGGCGCAAGGCCACGGAGATGGCGGTCACGAGCAAGAGAGTCATCGTGAAGACGGGCATCGCAGAGCGCCGAACGGTAGAGATTCTCCTGTCGAGGATTGAGAGTGTCGCGGTGGATGAGCCTGCCCTCGGAAGATTGTTGGGATACGGCACCGTGATTGTGCGTGGCACGGGAGGAACTCCAGAGACGTTCGAAAAAATCTATCATCCGCTAGAGTTTCGCGAGCAGGTGCAGCGGCAGATCGCTGGATCGACCAAGCCTGCATATCAGTGAAGGATTTCAGCCAATCAACGCCGCACTGTTTCGGATCAGCTGAGATTCCCCCATCTTCTTCGGAGGCGCTCAGAATGACATCATTTGGCAATGTCGGCTCTTCGGAATAAGTGGTGCGGCACATCGGGTTAGAAAGTAAGTCGCAATCGGGCGGAGACGCTGCGTGGCGGGGCGACGGCAGTGCCGGAGAAAAGGCTGGCGAAGTTGATGACATTGACGCGGTCGGCCAAATTCGAGACTTGGATTTGAAAGATCGCGCTGCGCTGCTCTTTCCGGTAGAACTCTGCTCCGCCGGCCACATCCACGGAGAGATTCGGGCGGACGCGGCCCCGCGGCAGGTTCACCTGGCTTAGAATCTCCGGCCCGTATTGCGCCAAAAGGAAATTTGGATCGGTGGTGCCAACATCCGCCGGCAGGCCGCTGCCGTATTGCGAGCCCAGTGCGAGCCAGACGCGCGCGGGCGCCTGGAAGCGGACGTGGGTGCGGAGCGTGTTGCGCTGGTCCTGCGTGACGGCGAATTTGCTCGTATCCGTCAGCTGGTTAGCCGCATCACTTCCCAGAAAAAGCCCTCCGGTAATCGGTCCCTGACCAATTCCGGCTTGATTCGCGTAGCTCAAGTAGCCGGAAAACCTTCCCCAGTGGGGCACTTCGAGCCGCAATTCCTCGCCAAAAATTCGCGCCTTCGCGAAACTGATGGGAAAACTGATGCCGGTGTCGAGCAGCACGTCGTCATCGGGATAGTCGTGAAAATCGCGGCGAAAAATGTTCGCGTCCAGGCGCAATTTACCGAGAAGCGCTTTGGTGAAGCCGACTTCGTAATAATTTGCGTGCGCGGGACGCACGGGAAGGCGCACGACGATGGGAGCGATGGATTTGAGCAGTGGCGAACTCGCGAGGAGGAGATTCTCCATCGCCGGCGTTTGGAACACGCGATCGTAGGAAGCGTGCAGCAGCAAGTTCAACGACGGCACGTAACGGGAAATGCCGATGCGCGGACTCCAGCCGGACTGGTGCGCGACAAATCCATAATGATCGAAGCGCAGCCCCGCTCCCACGTTCCAATTGTTCCGGTGCCACTGGTCCTGCAGGTAGACCGCGGGCTCGATATCCCAATGTCGGTCCGCAAATTGAAAGGGCGTCTGGGTTCCGGGATCAAATTGCGAAGAATCCGTAATCGTATATTGCAGTGCCTCGTGAACGGGAGCGAAGAGGCTGTCGACGCCGACTTTCCAGTCATGATGGCCCCGGTGCCCGGCAAGGTCGGCGCGCAGATAGCCTTCGCGGTAGCCGCGGTCTTGGGAAACAATCACCGGCGTTGCGGCTGGGTTCGAACTCAAAGTTGCGCTGGCGTCGCGCACGCTGCCGGAGAAGCTTAGGAACAGGTCTTGAGAGATGGGATTTTGAAAATAGATTTGGCCGCTGGTTTCCGTGTCGGCGATATCCTGACGCTGCCCCGCGTTTTGCTGGATAAGTTCATTGGGCACGAGAAAGCGGACGGCGTTCCGCGTCACGGTGATTCGCAGGCGGTCACCGCCGGAGAAATCGCGTTCGTAAGAACCCGAGAAGCCGGCTGCGTTTCCTCGATTGGTGAAGTTCTGCAAGACCGGCGGATCAAGATAGCGATCTGTATGAAATCCGTCCACGCTGGCCGAAAAGCGGTTCGCGGCGCGAACAAAGGAGACACCTGCGGATCCATTTGCGGTGGAAAAACTTCCGCCGCTGGCATCCAGCTGGCCGTGGAGTCCTACGGGGACGTCTTTCTGCGTAGTCAGCTCGACGACACCACCCAGCTTTCGGCCGTATTCCGCCGGATAATTGGCAGTGATAACGCGAAGCGATTCGACTTCGTCGGTGTCGAAAGAGGGCGCGAAAGCCGGCGAGCGATTTTGCGTCAGCGGGAGACCGTCGGCGACATACTGCACATCGTATTCCGAGCCACGAGGATGGAGCACGCCATTGGCTTCCAACAGCCATCCTGGTTGATCGGCGACCAAATCCAACAAATCGCGGCCCGGCTGAGGAGCGGTTTGCTCGGTGATGGTCTGGCGGCCCACGGTGTAGAGCGTTCCGGTGCGATACGGGTCCACGAGCGTGGCGGAATCATTGACCTGCACTTGCGTTGTTACTGGCGCGAGGCCCATCGTTACAGCGAGGTGGACAGGGACTTCGGAGCGAATCTCGACCAAATCGCTCCAGGGAGCAAATCCTTCGGAGTGCAGGCTGAGCCGGTAAACGCCGAAAGGCAGATCTTGCGCCAGGTGGCGGCCGTCGGCGCCAACGGCGAAGGTTCGCCGGAATTGATTGGCTTCGCTTGAGAGTTCACCGGACGGTGCGAGGGCGGCGCCCTGCGCGTCGTGCACTTCGAGACGCAACTCGCCGCGCACGCGCTGGGCGTTCGCACTTGACGCTCCGAGAAAGAGGAACAGAAACGTCGGGAGGAAGCCCAGCCACCGTAAAATCGGAATATGAAGTCTTGGAATCACAATTTGGGGCTTTTCTATCTTAGGCGGATCAAGTCCTTTCTGAAACAAGAACCCAAGAAGGTCTATCGGTAGGTTAGCATGACGCTCGTTTGGAACTTATTGCCGGCCACAGTCCCGACGACACCTCAGTACTACGGATTCCGGTTTGGCGCCCTTGCTGCATCCTGCATCTTTGGGCAGAATATTCGAGAGCGTTCTGGCGATCCCTCCATGACTTCTTCGCAAGCAGCGACACGAACAGTCTTCACCATCGGCCACTCTAATCTGGAATTGGAGGAGTTCCTCTCCACGCTATCGAGACACGGGGTGCAGACCGTGTGCGACGTACGGAGCCGGCCAGCCAGCTTTCGCTTCCCGCAATTCAACCGCGAGTCTCTCGAAGTGAACTTGCGAGACGCCGGATTCCGTTATGAATTCTTCGGAGAATCCCTGGGGGGAAGGCCAGCCGATCCTCGCGTTTATCAAGCAGATGGCCTGGTGAACTATTTTCTACGCCGAAAGGCGCGCGATTTCGTGGCCGAAGTGGATCGCGTTGTGGAGCTTTCGCGGGGGCAGGAAGTCGTTTTGATGTGCGCCGAGGAAGATCCCCTGCATTGTCACCGCTTTCTGATGATTTGTCCGGAGTTGCTCGAACGCGGGGTGACGCCGGTTCACATCCGCCGCGAGGGCGTTTTGGAATCGCAGCGCGAAGCGGAGGATCGTCTTTTGGCGCAGAATGATCTGACAGCATTTACGAGCGATTCGCTTTTTGCCGCGGAGCGCGGTTCCGCGCTCGAAGATGCGCTCCGTCGCCAAGCCCAGGAATACGCGTTTCGCGGTTCTCCCGAGCAGATGGAAGATTTCTGAACACAATGCGGAAGCTTCTTTGCACGATCGGCTTCACGGGCAAAACAGCGGAGGAGTTTTTTGCGCTTCTGCGAGGCGCAGGCATCCACCAGTTGATTGATGTACGCCAGAATCGCGGGGGGCAGCTTTCCGGCTTCGCCAAGCACCCTGACCTGTCATTTTTTCTCCGCGCCGTGGAAAAAATTGAGTATGCCCACGAGCCGCTCCTTGCTCCGCCGCCGGAGCTGCTGAAAAACTATCGCAAAAGTAAAGACTGGCCTGCCTATGAAGCGGCCTTCCTGAAGGAAATGAAGGAGCGAGAAGTGCCTGAGAAGGTGGACACAGCCTCGTGGGCCGCCAAAGTGGCGCTATTGTGTTCGGAGCCTGGCCCGGAAAAATGCCATAGGCGGCTGCTGGCGGATCTTCTCGCAGACCATTGGCGAGCACGCGGCGACGAAGTGGAAGTTCGCCACCTTGTTTCAAAATCTAATGGGAAAGCCCGTGCCCGCGGCAAGAAAACAGCGCTTGTCACATGACCAAGCTGTTGATCACTGAAATCACTCGGATGGGGCCCGCCTTTTGCGTCATCGGTTTGGAGCACGGCCAACAAAGGATTCAATCGATCCGGCCCGTCTCTTCAACGGCTAACAGCTGGCTGCATTTTCCTTATCAGCGCGGTGAGATTCTGGAGTGTTCGCTAACTCCGTCTTGTGGCCCCCCGCCGCATGTGGAAGACCGAGTCTCAACGCGAGGTTTTCGAAAGTGTTCTACAGTTGCCGAGAACGAAGCAGCCGGTTATCTGCGCAAAGCGGAATGCTCCGATTCCTTGAGCGGGCTATTCAGATGCCGCATTTACGAAAACAAACGGGGAAGCGGGACGCATGTACTTCCGACGGAGGCCCGCCGTTCCATTTGCGGTTGCCGCACACAGAACCTTCGGTTGGAGCTTTGCGGCAACGAATTGCGCGCCACTCTAGTGCTCTCATCGGGCGAATTATTGAGAGACCTCCCCGTCGTCGACCGCGATTGGCTTGATTTCATGGATGCCGCGCTCGCCGAGGGCCGAGGAGCAAATCGAGCGGCCAGGTTCGAACGTTTCTTGAATTCTCAGTTCCATTACAAGATCATGTCTTGTCCGCACCATTTTGTCCGGATCGGTCTCACCAGGCCCTATCGGGATGTTTGCTGGCTCATGCTGGACACACTTTTTCCGTTGCCCCAAACGGATTGGCTTGAGGAGTTTTGATGGCACGGCACTCTGCTCGTTTGGCTGAAGGAGAAGACTCCTTCAGACTCATTGTCAATACCTGCTTTCGCGGAGAAGCGGGTTCCTCCATGCCACTCCCCGGAGACACCGCAGATTTGATTGAAACGGGAGTCCTGGATTCGATGGCTTGGGTGAGTTTCCTTCGCGCCGTCGAAACGGCAAGCGGTATTTCGGATCTCGGTTCTGATCTCAACGAGCAGCCCGCTAGTATCGCGTCGATACTAGCGGCGCTGCGAAGTTCGAACAAAGGGTCTTTGCCTTCGGTGGACGAGAAGAGAGGAGTGGCGGGGGATATCTCTTCATCCGCCGCATTTCTAACGGGCTCGTCTTGTGTCCATGGCTCGCGAGTGGTGCCGTCCGAGGAGGTGGACCGGGTGTTCCGCATGCCCGTTGGCAAGCTGCGCAACCGCGCGGGCATCGAGTCGCTCGCGTACGCTGCGGAGGGTGAAAGCGAACTGACGCTGGGCGCAGGGGCCATAGAAGAGGCACTGCATGCGGCCTCGTCCGGAGCGCAAGAACTGGATTGGATTATTGCCACCAGCGAGACGCATCACGACTACCCGGCTCTTGCGGCGCAATTTCACTCCCGGCTGCTGGTCCGAGAAAACTGCGGGGCGCTGGACGTTGGCGGGGCGTGCCTCGGGTTGCTCAATGCGCTTGCGGTCGCGCAATCGTTGATTGGTTCGGGCGCAGCGCGAACGGTCGCCGTGGTCACGGCGGATGTGCATAGCAGAGTCTTGACTCCGGAGCGCGTCGCGGGGGAATTTGGCGGGCTCTTCGGAGACGGCGCCAGCGCATTTTTGGTGCGCGGCGAACCGGGATCGTCGCTGGGCACGAGCTACCGAATTGGCGATTTTCTTTTTGGCTGCGCGGGCCAATACGCGGCGGCGATTCAAGTTGCCGCAAGAATCGGCGGCGGGCTCGAGGTGCAGTTTGATGGTGAGGCGCTCTCGCGCGCGGCGATTACGCGGCTGGAAAAAGTCATCACCGCCGTGGAAACGCGCAGCGATATTTCGCGCGCTTCGGTCGGAGGCTTTGCAACGCACCAGCCGAATCCCCGGCTGTTGACCCTTCTCGCGAAGCAGTGCGGCGTTTCGGCCGACGCTTTTCCCGCAATTTGCAAAACTACGGGTAATTTGGGCTCCTCGATGTGCGGCGCAGCGCTGCATGCAGCGCTGCAAAACGCAGCACAATCGGAAGGTGATCAACGGAAGCCTATCTTTCTTGCCTCGCTTGGCCCCGGCCTGTTGTTTGGAGGAGCTTGGCTGACGCCTTGGTGATGCAGGCCAAAGAGTTTCTCCGCTGCTCGTAGATAAAGAACGCGATGGAAGGAGCCGACATGGAGGTCAGCCACTACAAGACTGCTTACGGCCCGGGCCGCGTTCGTGTGGTAAAGCGGATGTCTACCGACGGAACAATGCAGGTTTGCAACGGCGGCCATCCGGCATCGGTCATCGCGTTGCGGCAAAGCGAAGTGAGGGCGTTATTGAATTGTGAAGGATTGGCCGCGCCGTTGAGGGGCTCCGCGTAAACCGTGTAGCTGTTTCCGAAGGGCAATCCGGCAATTTGGTAGGTGCCGTCAAATTGCGCCGGGCCTGGAACGACGCAACTCCATCCTCCCAGAGTTGCGCCAATCACCGCGCCGGTCGCATTGTCCACGGCAACGACCTGTGCGGCCGAAAACTCCCATCACACCCGGCGGGAAAGCGGGGAGTGCGAGCGAATTTGCGGGAATTATTCTGCCGCTGATGGAACCTTGATGTAGCGTGTCGGCAGGATCGGCGTAACAAACCAGCAGTCCGGTGCGGTCGTCGTCAGCGAGCGGAGCGTCCGGTTGCTGTGCCGTTGGTCGCGTGCCACTGATGGTTCCAGGCGCCGAAGCGTAAGGAAACATCATCGCGCCCCAAACGGCCGAGTGGCTGAAGCCGAGGAAGTGGCCGAGTTCGTGAGTCAGTACGGATTCGAGGTCGTAAGCTTTTGGAGATAATGAAAGGGCTTGAGGGGTGGCAAATGTGGTATTTGGATCGCCCGGGCTGAAGTAGATGTCTGCATCGAGAATCTGCCCGAGTTCGGTGGAAACGGCGCTGCTGCCGACTTGAATTCCAATGACATCCGCGGTGAATCCGCAATCGAACTTCCACCCGTAGATTGCATGGTTATGACACTCAAGACTCCGCAGGAGGACCCGCTGCAACCTGGTCCGCTAAGCGACCAAGCAACCGCTGTGCTGGGACTGGAGTTAGGTAGAGGCGTGAGAGTGGCCACAATCATTGCCCTGGCTCCCGCTGGGACGCTCGACGGCGCGGAAAGTTGCAACGCGAAATTACTGGTGATGGTCACCGCGGCAGAAATTTGCTTCGAGGGGTCGGCAACACTTTGCGCAGTGAGCGTGACGTTTGCGGATGCGGGCAGAATTCCCGGAGCGGTGAACGTGCCGCTGGCATCCACCGTCCCGCACGCGCTGGGGCACGCTGCGCCTGACAAACTCCAGCGAACGGTGGTATCGGGATGACCGCTGCTCGTTACGGTGGCCTGAAAGGATTGTCTAGCGCCGAGTTCCACACTGGCCGGATTCGGCGTTAACGACAGGGTGATGTCGCTCGTGACGGTTATGTTGGCAGTGTCGGACTTTGTGGGATCCGAGTGGCTCGTCGCCGTGATTTGCACCGTGGCAGGAGAAGGCAAATCCGCAGGCGCGGTGTAGACGCCTGTGGACGAGATGGTTCCGACGGTCGAATTCCCCCCGGCAATGTTGTTCACGCTCCAACCCACGGTCGTGTCCGTGGTGTTGGTGACGGTGGCGGTAAACGTCACCTGGTTGCCGAGCACGACAGAGCCACTCGACTGGGCGACGCTCACGGTAATAGAAGGAGGAGGTGGTGGCGGCGGGGCGACTGCGCCTCCTCCGCCGCAGCCGAGTGTCCATGCGCCCGCTGCGAGAAGAGTGAGGAAGCTGACTCGCGCCTTTGGGAAACTTTCAACGATGCTTTGCGGAAGGGGCCGCATGCCTTGAGGGAAGCAGGCGAAGGGCCAGCGAAATAACGTAGAGACGAGGGTTAGTGGCTTGGGTTTAGTACGAATCACCCTTCGGCCAAAACCTATGCGAAATCAAAGGCTTGCGGCTATCCAGAAGAACTTTTCTCGGCTCAGGCCTCGGAGCGTGGGTTGCTCCAGGACTTCGCTTTGAAACTGACCTTGTTCTAATTCGGTGCTGAGACCCTAGGCTCCTGTTTCATTTCGGTATCGCCTTGCCACCTCCTTGAGCGCTTCCTGCGTTGACTTCCCTCGTTCTCCCGCGAATAATCCTCCGCATGGCTCGCCCGGATGCCGTTCGCCGCGTCAAGAGCTACTCCGCCGCCGACGGCTTCGTGTATCAGTATTACTTCTTTGAAGGGAACCGCGCACAACGCGGTGGGAACCCGGGCGGCGAGTTTACCTACGTCGTCTCCGTAGACCGGCAATCTGCTTTTCCGTTCAAAATCTTTGTGCACCAATCCGCGCTCGACGGCTGGGCCGCGCAAAATGGCCGTCCGCTTTCCAGCTCCGAAGAATATGCCGTGGCCAAGATGCGCCTCTTCAACGCCTTCGACGAGGGCGTGGTCAAAGCTAGTCCCCAGGGGGAGCCGCCTCGGGAAGTCATCGTCAACCAAGCCAATCTCGAAGAGCTTTTAGGTCAACTGGGTATTTAGCGCGCCTGTTTTAATTGGGCGGCTTTCGCAGTGAACCAAATCCGCCACCACGGCGTCTGGTAGTTGTACGGTGACGAGGCCCCTTGCTTCCTCCAGGCAGCCGGGTGCGGCGAGCGCTTAGAAGGGATCCTATGCAGGAGCTGGTCCTGAACCAACCAGTCAGCACAGCAAGGAGCGAGTTGGTGCGCGAGGCAGCTCAGGCAGATGCCCGGCGGGAGTTCGAAGAGCGCCTTGCCGAATGCGTTCCGCTGGCCTTTCGCGTTGCGCACGGCGTGCTGCGCAACACGGCGGATGCGGAAGACGTGGCCCAAGAGGCGCTGCTCCGGGCGTACAAGAGCTTCGACCGCCTCCGCGACCATAACAGGTTCCGCGGCTGGCTGGTGCGCATTTCGTTTCGGCTGGCGCTAGATCGTTTGCGTTCCGCGAAGCGCCGCGAGCAGCGCGACACGCTGTGGGCAAAGCCTGCGCATCTCGCGGCTCCCCTCAGCGCCGAGGACATCGCGGCCTCGAACCAGTTTCAGGCTCACCTGGATCGGGCGCTCGAAGAGTTGCCGGAAAAACTGCGTTTAGTGCTTTTGCTCTCGGCCATAGACGGCTACACGATTGAAGAAATTGCCTCCACGCTCAGCGTTCCACTCGGAACAGTGAAGTCGCGGATTTTCATTGCTAGAAAGAAATTAGCGGAGAAGTTGCGATGCCATGCGAACACTATAAAGGTGCGCTAATCGAGGCAGTTGCTTCGGGGGCCGCGCCGCAAGACGAATTGCGCGCGCATCTTGCGGAGTGTGTTTCCTGCCGCTCTGCGTTTGAC
>Ga0307472_100000184_pt1 | contig 19659 bp, 22 predicted proteins | sample atmos_gasesAM5C__2_FD_204582 | JGI IMG/M metagenome (GOLD analysis project Ga0307472, IMG submission 204582) | Hardwood forest soil microbial communities from Morgan-Monroe State Forest, Indiana, United States - atmos_gasesAM5C_05 | ecosystem: Environmental > Terrestrial > Soil > Temperate...
CCGCCCTGGCGCGGTCATCCGCCACAGCCGCAGCGCGTTCCTTTGGCTAACCTCGTGCGCGTGCGACTAGCCTCACTTCGAGGAGCGCCCGGATGAATCGCTCGAATCCCCGTGGTCCATGGGGCCTTCTGATGATTCTGGCAGGGCTGAGCGCCGCGCCGGCGGCGCGTGCCGACGCCCTGTCGGTCGTGCAGATGCTGCGCGCCGGCGGCTGCGGCGGCATCGCGCCGATCGCCCCGCCGCTCAGGCATAACTCATCCCTCGATCGCGCGGCCGAGAAATGGGCCGACGGGCAGTCCCTCAATTCGGCGACCGAGCTTGCCGGCTATCCGATGAAGAGCGCGCAGGGCGTGCGCGTCTCGGGTTCGGACGAGGCGCTCATCCAGAACCTGCGGCGCAGCGACTGCCGTCTGGTCTCGAGCCGTGACGTGAACGAAGTGGGCGTCTACCGCCGCGGGGCGGAGACCTGGCTGGTGCTCGCAACGTCGACTGCGTCGTCGTGGTCGTCGCCCGCGCCGCCTGACGCTCATGGCTCATCCGCGACTTCGCGCACACCGCCGCCGGCGAGCGCGACGCCCGCCGTGGCAGCGCGCGCGCTGCAGCTTGTCAACGAAGCACGGGCGCGTGGGGCGCAGTGCGGAGCACATTCGTTCGGACCCGCGCCGCCTCTCAGCCTCTCGGGGACGCTCGCGAGCGTAGCGCTCGGGCATGCAACGGATATGGCCGTCCACGACTACTTCGAGCACCAGGATCTCTCGGGCCAGTCGCCGGCCGACCGGGTGCGCGCCTCCGGATACCACGAAAAGCTCGTGGGCGAAAACATCGCCTACGGACCGCAATCGGTCGATGAGGCCGTCAAGGGCTGGCTCGCGAGCCCCGGGCACTGCCAGAACATCATGGATCCGCGCTTCGCCCAGATGGGGCTCGGACTCGCTCCGGGCCGGGCTTCGCGGCGCGGCCTCTTCTGGGTGCAAGTGCTCGCCGAGCCGCGCGCCTGAGCTCCGCGCAGCGCTCCGCGCTCCGGGCGCAGCGCAGCAAACCCCCGCGCCGGGTATTCAGCGGCAGTTCAGCGGCGCCAACCCACAGTCGGGCGCGGGGAAAGCAACCAAGGAGTTGGCATGAAAACCACGCTAGTCGTCACTCTTGCGCTGGCCAGTGTCGCACTGCTCGGCGCGCATCGGGCGATGGCACAGGACGAGCACGCCGATCTCGGCTGCAAGCTGAGCTTCTCGCTGAGCGGTTGGTCAGCCGTGATTTCGAGCGCCGAGGGCAAGGGTGTGGTCACCTGCAAGAACGGCACCTCGATACCCGTGCTGATCAGCGCCAAGGGCGCCGGATTGACCGCCGGCCGAAGCCAGGTGGATCACGGAACCGGCACGTTCACCCACGTGCGTACCATCGATGACGTGCTCGGGCACTACGCACAGGGCGAGGCGCATGCCGGCGCTCTGAAGTCGGGGACCGCGCAGTTGCTCACCAAGGGCACCGTGTCCCTCGCGCTGGAGGGCACGGGCCGGGGCATCGACCTCGGCGTCGATGTGGGTGAGTTCACCCTGAAGCCGGCCAAGTAGGCCGGTAGTCCGCGCGGACCAGGGTCCGCGGGGACGCAGGGATGCGTCGCGCGGCGCCCTGCGCGGCAGCGTGCTCTCCGGGCAGGAAGCCCGGAGAGCACGGGCCGCGTTTCACTCTACTCGTGGTCGTGGCGTTGCTCGGCGGTTGCGCGACGCTGCGGACCGACTATCCCCGGGCGCCCTCGAGCAGTCTGCCGCCCGAATTCGACACCGCCTCCGGGCGTTACGTGCAGGCCGAGCTCGATCGCCATCCGGGCAGGTCCGGTTTCCGGCTGCTGGTGAGCGGCACCGACGCGCTGATGAGCCGGGTGTGGCTCATCGATCACGCGCGCCACACGGTCGATCTGCAGTACTTCATGTTCGAAAACGATGCTACCGGGCGGCTGGTGGCGCAGCGGCTGCTCGCAGCCGCCGACCGCGGAGTACGCGTGCGGCTGCTGCTCGATGACGCCGCCCTCGAGCACGAAGACCGGCTGCTCCGCGCGCTCGACGCCCACGCGGACATAGAGGTGCGGGTGTTCAACCCGTTCCGCACCAACGAGCCCTCCCTTGCCTGGAAACTCGTACAGTTCGCCCTCGAGGCCCGGCGGCTCAATCGCCGCATGCACAACAAGTCGATGGTCGTCGACGGCTTCGTTGCAGTGCTGGGCGGCCGCAACATTGGCGACCGTTACTTCGACGCTGACGACCACCGCAACGTCCGCGACCTGGACATCATCACGATCGGCCCGGTGGTCGCGCAGGCCGCGCAGGTCTTCGACGCATACTGGAACAGCAGGGCGGCGTACCCGGTGAGGGCCTATCGCACACGCCGCAGCCGCGAGGCGGATCTGGCGGCGCTGCGCCCCGAGCTGAGTGGCGCGGTGCGTGCCTTCGCGCAGTCCGACTACGCACAGGCCGTGCTGGAGGAGCTCCCCAACGGCGCCACCGGGGATCGTCCCGGGCGCTGGTTGTGGGGAGAGGGGACGCTGCTGGCCGATCAGCCGCAGAAGATCGAGGCCAGCCATGACGAGCCGGCCCTGCGCATCGGGCCGAAGCTGCAGCAGGCAATGGACGGAGCAGAGAGCGAGCTGCTGCTGATCTCTCCCTACCTGGTGCCGACCTCGCGCGGCGTGCGTTACTTCAGCGCCCTCACGCGCCGCGGAGTGGCCGTCAGGGCACTCACCAATTCGCTCGCCTCGACCGACCAGCCGCTCGCGGAGGCGGGCTACGCGCGCCAGCGCCGTGCGCTGCTCGCGGGCGGAGTGCAGCTGTACGAGCTGCAGCCGTCACGCGGGACGGGCGAGCCGCCGGCAGCGGCCGGCCGCTCGTCCGGCATCAGCCTGCACGCCAAGGCCATCGTCATCGACCGGCGCTTCGTGTTCATCGGCTCGATGAACCTCGACCCGCGCTCGCAGCTTCTCAACACCGAGATGGGCGTACTGGTCGAGAGCCCGGCGCTGGCGGAGCAGGTGGCGCGTTTTTTCGAGCAGGCGGCCGACCCGCGCAGCGCCTTTCGCGTCGAGCTCGCGCCCGCCGGTGGTCCCTACAGGCGCGATGCGCATCTCAGGTGGCTGTGGGACGATCACGGCACTCCCATGAGCTCCGGACGCGATCCGGAGGTCGGACCTTCGCGGCGGCTCGAGTCAGCCGCGCTGCGGCTGCTGCCGATTCAGGGGCTGCTGTAGTGCAGGGGCCCTGTCTCCTGCGATGTCCGTGGGATGTCAGCGTGCGCGCGCCGCCGAGTTGAGCAGGCTGAGGTAGGCCTCGAGGGGTGGAACCTCGAGGCCCGCCACCTTGCCGTGATCGTCCCAGTGCCGCACGCGCACCGCCTCGCGCCAGTACGGCTCGCGCTCGAAGGCGCGTGTTTCGTCGGGCGACATCGGACCGCCCTGGAGCTTGAGCGTATGGACCGACGCGGAGCTCAGCAGACGGAAGTAGCCGGCATCGGTCGCGCACAGGTAGCGTTTCGCCGGCACGTGCAGGCGCACCGGCTCGCTGATCGCGGGGCCGAAGCGCTCGGCCAGCCAGCGCGCGCCGGTTTCCTCATGATGGGCATCGGACGTCCATTCGGCGAGATCGTCCGGCACCGCCTCGAGCAGGTGCCCGACGTCGTGCAGCAACCCCGCGATGACGAGCGGCTCCGGTGCGCCCTCGACCCGCGCGAACCACGCCGCCTGCAGGCAGTGCTGGGTGATCGACACCCGCTCGCCGAAGTAGGCGCCGGCGCCGCGAGCCGCATAAACCGCCAGGACCTCGTCGGCGACGCTCACGTTCGCTCCGCCAGCTTGCGCCGCAGCAGGCCCGCTTCACTGAAGACGCTGTCGCGCGTCAGGTAGCAGCCCTGCAGGTGCCGCGGGTGCTTCGCCGAGGTGAACGCGGTGCGGCCGTGGAGCACCCGCTGGTTGTCGAACACGACCAGGTCGCCGTCCGCGAGCTTCAGCTGCAGCTGGAACCGCGGCTCGCGCAGCAGCGCGGCGAAGCGCCGGTAGGCTGAGTAGAAGGCCGGCGCAGTCTGCGCGCCGACGCGGATCGAGCGGTTGTTGTAGTGAACCGCCGCGACTTCGCCCTCGCACGAGAGCTGGATCAGGGGCCGCGCCGCGTAGAGCTCCGCGTCGGCGGAAGCGTAGTGAAACGGCACCGCCGTGGTGGTGAGGATGCTGAAGGCCTCGGGCGCGCTCTCACGCAAATGCGCAGCGAGCGCGAAGCCGTCGGCGAACAGGCTGTCGCCGCCCTCGGGCGAGGTGACGAGCGCGTGCAGCGCCTGAAAGCCCGGCACCGGCTCGCGATAGGGGTTGTCGGTATGCAGGCCCAGACCCAAGTCGGAATACGCCAGGTTCTCCGGCTGCGGCACCGTGCGCACGTCGAACAGGAGTCCGTAGTTGGTCTCGACGACACGCCCGATGACTGAGGCCGCGCCGAGGATCGCCGCTGCCTCGCAGGGGAGCGACGCGAGGAACGCGATGCCGTCCTGCGCGAGGCGCGTGAGCCACTCGAGCCGTACGCGCGGCTCGCCGCGCACCAGGGCGAGCTCGACCGAAGCGAAATCGCGCCGCGCAACGAGCCGCGCACCCTCGAGCCACAGCCGCGGCCTGAGCTCCGGACGCTGCGCGGCGGCGCCGGCCGCCTGCGCCGCGAGCCAGCCGAGCTCGAAATCGGCGCCGCGCGCTTCCCCTTCCCAATCGATGTGCACGCGGCCGTCATCGGCGCGCACCGCGCGGATGCGCGGCGCCGCCGGCAGATCCACGATGTCGACGAGGCGCTGGCCGCTCGCCGCGTCGCGGTCCTCGCGCACGTTGTCGCGCAACCACAGGCTCGCGAACTCGGTGACGCCGCCCGCGCGCCATTCGATGGTGAGCGCCTCCGGCGTCGAGGACACCCGGGCCGCGAGAGCGGAGTCAGCCATCGACGCCCGCCGCCGGAGGGGCTTTGAGCGCCGCGGTCCGGAGATTCAGCCGATGGAGATAGCCGGCGCTCACGGCTGAGGCGACACTCACCACCGCGAGCGTCACGAACACGCCGTGCCAGCCGGACACCATCGCCAGCCATGCCGCGGCGTAGCCGGCGAGCACGCCGCCGAGATAGCCGATGCCGTCGATGATGCCGGAGGAGGCGGCGCTCGCCTGCTTGCCGCCGAAGTCGAGCGCAAAGGCGCCGCCGAGGTAGGAATAGGGCCCGAGCAGGCCGAAGGCGACGAGCCCGATCAGCATCACCGGTAACAGCGATCCGGACCGCCCCGAGGGGACGCCGGTGAGCGCGAGCAGCGCGAGCGCCGCGCCGATGAGACCGAGGAGCATGAGGAGCGAGCGGCCGGTGGGACCGAGGCGGTCGCTCAGCCAGCCCGCGAGCAGCACCGACACTGCGCCCACTGCCGGGAAGATCGCGCTTAGGCCGGCGGAGTCGCTCACGCTGTAACCGAGGAAGTCCCGCAGGTAGGCCGGCGTCCAGGTGTTGAACGTCTCGCGGACGATCGTGCAGCCGAAAGACAGCAGGCAAACGAGCAGGAACGCGCGGCTGCGCAGCAGCGGCAGGAGCAACGCCGCCACGCTTGGCAGGCGTGACTCGCCCGAGTCGAACAGGTTGAGCGCGGGATTCGGCTCGGCTTCAGCGTGGCCTTCCTCGACGCGCGACTCGCGCAGCCAGAGGAAGTTGGCGACGAGCGCCACGGCCGCGACGGCCGCCGCGAACACGAACAGCGCCCGCCAGCCGTAGCCGTGGGCGAGCAGCATCGCCATCTGCTGGCGCGCCGCCGCGTCTCCGACCAGGTAGCTGATGCTGAGGATTCCCGCGATCGAGCCGTACGAGGAGTAGTTGAACCACTTCGAGGAGACCTTGATGAGGCCGGCCCAGCCGACCGACTGCGTCAGACGGTTGGCGCTCCAGGCGAGCATGAAGATCGGCAGCCCGCCACCCAGGGCAAACAGCAGCGTGAAGAGCGACGCGCCACCCACGCCGATGAGGAAGTTGCGCCGCCCGCCCCAGTAGTCCCCGAGACCGGTGAGGAACAGCTTCCCGACCGCGTAGGCAAATATCCCGATCGAGGTGATGGCGCCGATGTGGACCAGCGCTTCGGCGTGGGTTAGGCCGTGAGCGGCGAGCTCGTCGGCGAGCAGCGGCGTCGCGACCGAGAGATCCGCGCGGCAGTAATAGCAGGAGGCGTAGCCGCAGAACAGCAGCGCCACCGTACGGATCTGGGAGGAGCGCAGGGACACGGCGGGTCTAGCGAAACGGTGCCGCGCGCACAGCAGGGGCGTCAGTCTTGGTGCCGACTCTCAAGGAGGTCCTCGCGGTGCGTCGCGGAGGACCCGATACTAGCGGAGGCGGCGGTTTGAATCACGCGGCGTGCCGTACGCACCCGGCCAGCCGCCCGCCGCCTCGGCAGGTTCGTGAATCAGCGGTGCCAGTAGCCGCCGTAGTAGCCGTGGACCACTACCACCGGGGCGGGCGCGACCACACCCACGCCGACGTAAGCGCGCGGGCGTCCGACCGGGACGACCACGCAGCCCGCCAGGACCGTCGCCAGGCCCAAAGCGATCATCAGTCTGACAATGCTGCTCATGGTCCGATCCTCCTCTTCACCTGAGTGTAAGAACGCAGCGGAAAGCGGTTCGCTGACAGCGCGGCGCGTCTCGGGATCATTGAAACCGCGCGCACCTGTACCGAGGCTGACTGCCTCAGGGGATCGTTCAGTTGCCGTTAAGACTGCGGTGCGCGCGGACGGGGGGTCTTCACCAGCAGCGCGCGCAGCACCATGGCGTGGTTGATGCGCGGCTCGCGCGTGGCGGTGAGCAGCGTCACGCGCATGCGCTCGGCTCGGTGTCGCAGGGCGTCCAGCGCTTCCCTCTGGGTACGCAGCTCGGCGCGGTAGCGGCGCGCGAACTCGCTCCAGCGCCTGGGGTCGTGGTGGAACCAGGTGCGAAGCTCATTGCTCGGGGCGAGCTCGACCAGCCAGGCATCGAGCGCGGCCCGCTGGCGGCTGATGCCGCGCGGCCACAGGCGGTCGATCAACGCCCGGTAGCCATCCTGCAATTCAGCCTTCTCATGGATGCGTTTGACGGCCACGTCGCGCGGCGCAGCAGCCGGCGCATCGGGCTCGAGCTCGTGCAGGTAGCACGCGGGCGAGCTCAATTCGCCCACGGTCGCCGTTCTGGTGCGCTCAGGCTTCGCGCGCGGCCGCCTGCTGTTCGCCGGGGACACCTTTTTCTTCACGAGCTCATTGTCACCCCGCGCGGGCCGCACGATCCAGCCCCGCGGCGTATGATTTCGGCGTGACTACGATCCGCCAGCAACTGCGCAACAACGCCGTCGCGCTGATCAGCCTCGCCGTGGCGATCAGCAGTCTCGCTTACAATACCTGGCGCAACGAGCGCACCGAGCACAACCGCAACGTGCGCACGGCGGCCTTCGAGGTGCTGATGCGCGCCGGCGATCTCGAGCGCGTGACGTTTCTCGCGCAATACGACCACGACCGCAACGGCGGGAGCCCGCGCGCCGGCTGGACCGACGTGCTGGCGATCCGCGATCTCTCGGCGCTCGTGCCCGCGCCGGTGCCGGCGCAGGCGGCGGAGCTCCTCAGGGTGTGGGGGGACAACTGGGAAGGCCTCGGCAGGAGCGACGAGACGGCGGTCAACCGCATCGACGAGGCGATCGGGAAGCTGCGCGAGGCGTCGCTCGCCACGCTGCGCGCGCTGCGCTGACGAGGAGGGACACTTGATTACGCTCTACCACCGTCCCAACACACGCTCGACGCGCTTCATCTTCCTGCTGGAGGAGCTCGAGGCGCCCTATGAGATCCGTCTCGTCACCACGCGCCTGCGCGACGGGGGCGGCGGGCGCGACCCCGCCAATCCCCATCCGCTTGGCAAGGTGCCGGCGATCTCCGACGACGGCGCCGTCGTTTACGAGTCGGCGGCGATCGCGATTTATCTTACCGACAAATTTCCGAAGAACCGCATCGGGCCGCTCCCGGGCGAGCCGGAACGCGGCGCCTATCTCAGCTGGCTCGCCTGGTACGCCGGCGTGTTCGAGCCCGCGTTCGTCTCGAAGTTCATGAGCTGGGAGGTGCCGCACAGCACGGCCGGCTGGGCGCCGGTGGAGGAGGTGATGGCGGTGATCATCGCGCGCCTCACACAGGCGCCGTACTTCACCGGCGAGCGCTTCTCCGCCGCGGACGTACTGTATGCGACTTCGTTCGCGCTGTTCGCCAACAGCCCGATATTGCCCAGGTCGACCGTGATCGAGGACTACGTGAAACGGGTGGTGGCACGGCCGGCGTTCGCCCGCGCCATGGCGAAGCAGAACGGCTGATGCCGCGGCGCATTGCGAGCACTGAAGCCGTGCTGCGCCTCCCCTGCCAGCCGCCGTACGACTGGGCGCACAGCCTCGCGTTTCTCGCGCGGCGCGCGCTCACCGGCGTCGAGAGGGTCGATGCGGCAGGCTATGCGCGCACGCTCGCGTGCATGGAGGAACAGGTAAGGATCGCGGTCCGTCCGGTCCCTGGCGAGGACGCGCTCGAGCTGCGCGTGACGGGCGCCCCACCTTCCGCCCTGCCGCTGCTCGAGCGCACCGCACGCCGGGTGTTCGATCTGCCCGGCGACCCGGCGCGCATCGGCGGGCAGCTGGCCGCGGACCCGCTGGTCGGGCCGCTGGTGGCGCAGCGTCCGGGGCTGCGCATCCCCGGGGCGTGGGATCCGTTCGAATGCACGGTGCGCGCCGTGCTTGGTCAGCAGGTGAGCGTCGCCGCGGGCCGCACGTTTGCCGCGCGGCTCGTGGGGCGCTGTGGCGAGACGCTGCGTGCGGGCGGCGAGGGGCTGACGCACCTGTTTCCGACACCCGCGCGCCTCGCGCAGGCGGATCTCGCGGGGCTGGGACTGCCGGGAGCCCGGACCGCGGCGCTCAAATCCCTGGCGCTGGCCGTCCTCGGGCAGCGGGTGGACTTCAGCGCCGCGCCCGCGGACGTTACGGCGGCGCTCGCCGCGCTTCCCGGAATCGGTCCGTGGACGGCGCAGTATGTCGCGCTGCGGGCGCTCGGCGAGCCCGACGCCTTCCCGCACGGGGATTGGGTATTGCGGCGAATGGCAGCACCCCCGGGAGCTCCGCCTCTCGGCGTTCGGGAGCTCGCGGAGCGGGCGCAGAGCTGGCGGCCGTGGCGCGGCTACGCGACCATCCATCTGTGGCACGCCGCGGGGGAGCTCGGGGCGCGCGCAGCGCGCGGCGTGCCAACCCGCGCGGCACGCGCCGCCCCACCCGCGTAACATAGACGCACGATGCGCCCGATGCTCTGGCACGAGACGGACAGTCCGGTCGGACCCTTGCTGCTCGCCGCCGACGCACGGGCGCTGACGCGCGTGTATTTCCAGGGAGGCCCGCGTCCCTTCACGCCGCCGCGGGAGTGGCGCCACGACGCCGAACGCTTCGAGGGGATCAGGCGCGAGCTCGCGGAATACTTCGCCGGCGAGCGGTGTGCGTTCGAGGCGCCGCTGGCGATGGAGGGGAGCGAGTTCCAGCGCTCGGTTTGGCGGGCGCTATTGGCGATTCCCTACGGTGAGACGATCTCCTACGGCGAGCTGGCGCGGCGGGTCGGCAGCGTCGCGCGGGCGGTGGGACTTGCGAACGGCGCGAATCCCCTGCCGATCATCGTGCCCTGCCACCGGGTCATCGGCGCCGACGGCTCGCTGACCGGATTCGGCGGCGGCCTCGCGATCAAGCGCGCGCTGCTCGAGCTCGAGGGAGCGGCGTGCGTCTCCGATCTCTTCAGCCGCGCTTCATGAGCGCTCCCCCTGCCTCGCTGCAACGTGTTCCGTGGGCGGGCGTCGCCGCGAGCGGCCTCGCCGGCGGGGCGCTCGACCTGTTGTTTGCTTTCCTCTTCTACGGCCACCAGGGTGCGGGTCCCGGCATCATCCTGCGCAGCATCGCGAGCGGCCTGCTCGGCCCCGCATCCTTCAGCGACCCCGGCTGGGTGCTGCCGCTCGGCGCCGCACTGCATTTCTTCATCGCGGTGACCGCGGCTTTCGTCTTCTATCTGGCCAGCCGCCCCCTCGCGGTGCTCGTGCGGCACCCGGTGCCGTGCGGGGCCGCGTTCGGTGTGGCGGTGTACGTGTTCATGCATTCGGTGGTGTTGCCACTGTCGCGCGTGCACCATCGGGTGATGCCGCTCTCCAACGTGATCGGCGAGTTGTTTTCGCATATTTTTCTGTTCGGCATCGTGATCGCGATGGGCGTGGCCCGCGCGGTCGCCGCCGCGGGCAGGCGCCCATAGAAGAAGGCGCCGGGAGGGGGTCATGCATCAGGTGTTGAGCACGAAGAGACTCGGATCCAGCTTGCTGCTCTCCGTGTTGATGCTGGCGGCCGCAGCGTCGCCCGCGTCCGGGGCTCCCGCCGCCGCCGAGCGCAGCTACATCGAGCATCCGCCGACCCCGAACGGCCCGGCGCTGCCCTTCAGCGACGCGGTGCGTCTCGGCGACACGCTGTATGTCGCGGGCCACCTCGGCATCGATCCGCGCACCGGTAACGCCGCGACGAGTCCCGAGACCGAGGCGCGCCTGCTGATGGACGCGGTGAAGCACACCCTGGAGCGCGCCGGATTCGCGATGGATGACTTCGTGTCGGTGACGGTGTACTGCACGGATCTCTCGCTCTACGACAGCTTCAACCGCATTTACGGCGGCTACTTCCATGGCCGTCATCCGGCGCGCGCCTTCATCGGCGTGAGCAAGCTGGTGCGCGGGGCGCGTTTCGAAGTGCAGGGGCTGGCGGTGAGGGCGACGCGCCCGTGAACCGCCGTGAGTTCCACCAGAGTCTGGCGGGCGCGGCCGTCGCCGCCGCGGTGAGCTCCCTTGCGCGTGCGCAAGCGCCCCCTGCACACGCAGCGCCGGCCGCGTCGGTCCCGGCAAACACCCGGTCCCTGTACCACAGCGCCCTGATCCTCGACTGCAACTCCTCCCCGCCGGAAGGGCGGCTGCCCCTGCCGCAGGCCGACCTCGAGGCGGTGCGTGGCAGCGGCATCGACGTCATCAAGTATTCCCTCGGCGGGATAAACGAGGATTTCGCGGCGACCATCGCCGAGATCGCCCACGTACAGCGGTTGATCGAGATGTATCCGGGATATTTCACCCAGGTGCGGGTCGCGGGCGACTTCGCGCGCGCCAAAGCCGAAGGCAAGCTCGGCATCATCCTGTCCTTCGAGAGCACCGAGATGCTGCAGGGGCGGCTCGAGTCGCTCGAGCTGTTCCGCGACCTCGGCGTGCGAGTCATGCAGCTCTCCTACAACCGCAAGTCGCCGTTCGCTGCCGGCGTCATGGAGCCTGAAGGCGGGGGTCTCACGCCGCTCGGGCGCCAGGCGGTCGCCGAGATGAACCGGCTCGGCATCGCGATCGATCTGAGCCACGCGAACCCGGCGACGACGGCCGAGGTGCTCGATCTCGCGGGGAAGCCACCCGTGATGACGCACGCCGGCTGCGCCGCGATCCACTCACATCCGCGCAACAAGACCGACGAGCAGCTGAAGGCGCTCGCCGATCGTGGCGGCGTGGTCGGCATCTACGACCTGCCGTACCTGACGGCCTCGCCGAAGCAGCCGACGGTCGAGGACTATCTGGAGCATCTCGAGCACGCGCTCAAGGTGGCCGGCGAGAATCACGTCGGCATCGGCAGCGACGCCGACATCCTGCCGATGGATGTCAGCGAGAAGGGGATGGCCGAGATCAGGAAGGTGCTCGAGCAGCGGCGCGCCGCGGGTCTCGCTGCCCCTGAAGAAGATCGGCCGCCCTACGTGGTGGGCCTCAACACACCGCGGCGCATCGAGCTGATCGCCGACGGGCTGTTGAAGCGCGGCTACCCGGCCGGGGTGGTCGAGAAAGTCGTCGGCGCGAACTTCGCGCGCGTGTTTGCCGACATCTGGACCGGCTAAGCGCGTCCGGCGGGGCGTGGCCGCCCCGCCGGAGCGGGCGTCGCTTCAGTGGTGCAACAGGTTCAGCATGTTGGCGCCGTCATCCACGTAGTAGATTCCCTGCCTCGGAACGAATACCAGTCCGAAGAGGGTGCCGGCGACGGCCGGCGCGCCGCCCGACTGAAGCGGCGCGTGCGCCACCTGCTTCCCGCCGGGGCTGATCTCGGTGATGAGGCCGTCTCCGCCGTTGACGGTGAGGATCTCCCCGCCCGGGGTCACGATCAGCCCCAGCGGAGCGTTGAGGGTGCCGCCGGCGGAAAGCGTGTGTCCCATCCCGGCCGAATGGGTGCGTCCGAGCGGGTTGTCGATGGCGGCGACCCGGTTGTTGGCCGTGTCCGCCACATACAGCGTCGAGCCGCCCTCGTCCTGCCCTTGCTCGAGGCAGTCGTCCGCGGTGCCGCAGTCACTGCGCAGGCCGACACCGGTCGGCCCGATGACCAGCGCGGCCGGGTCGCTATGCTCGGCGAAGCCGGATCCGATCACGGTGACGGACTCGAGCCGCGGCATCGCGGAAGCCGATATCCTGAGGTTGAGCCGCACGACCGTGCCGCCATTCACTGTCGCGCCGTTGGCAGCCACCGTGCCGTTCAGCACGTTGGTGACAAACAGCATCGCTTGCCGGTCGCCGTCGAGAGCGGTCATGTCCCACGGGCCGTTGATGGGCCCGCCCGAGAAGGTCTCGACTGCGTTCCCCATATTGTCGAGCACGATCAGGCATCCCGCCTGTGCCGTGGCGGCGGTGCCGTCCGAGGTGGGCAGACTGCCCACGATCACCCACCCAGACCGCAGCACGGCGAGCGCGGTCGTGAGTCCCACGCCGCCGGGGCATGAGCCCGGGAGGCTTCCGGCGTCGATCCCCGCGAACAGGGTCGTGGTCCCGTCCGGGGCCACCTGCACGATCGTGGTGCCCGTGCCCTGGAAGTTGCTCGAGGCATTGAAATTGCTGATCAGGAGGTTCCCCGCGACGAGGCGGCCCGTGCTGCGCTTCACCTGCACGATCCCGTACGGGTTGATATCCCCGTTTCCGGGGACCGTGGAGGCAATGACCGAGTTCATCGTAAGCGTCGGCAGCACGGCGCCCTGGGCTGCCGCGAGTGCAGGAACGGTTGCCAGGGTGGCCGCGACGATGAGCGGCGCGAGGCGCGCCGCAACGGCAGAGGTCCGCATGTTTTTCCCCTTATCCGGCTGTCCGTGCGGGAGGTGTACCCGCTTTGGTGGTGCAGGGTAGGTGGCGGAGAAGGGGTCGCCGGGTTCTAGAACGCCGCGAAATCCACGATCCGCCCGTGCAGGTAGTTAGTTGGTTACACGGGCCCGGCGGGTTCTACGGGGAACTGCTGACGATGGTCCACAGAGCAAACCCGAGCGCAGTGAGCACCACGAGCCCCGCATGGCGCATCTTGAGCGGTGCGACGACGCCGTAGAAGAGCCCGGTGAAGATGGCCCGCAGCGGGCTGCCCACCCCTGCTGCGAGCAGTCGGCGGGCGGAGAGCACCTGCAGCCGTTCCGTTACCTGCGCCACGAACTGCGCGTCGGCCAGCGGCCGCTGGCTCCGTGCGAACTCGCGCAGCAGCATTACGTCCCGCTCATCCGGCATGGGCATGCTCCTTCTCGGGAGGCTCATAGACGCGCAGCAGCACCCGCAGGCGCTGCGAGCCGCGTCTCACGTGAGACTTGACGGTGCCGAGCGGCAGGGAGGTCGCGGCGCTGATCTCGCCATGCGACATCCCTTCGCTGTAAGCCAGCACGACGCACAGCCGCTCGGTATGGGTCAGCTTCGCGAGCGCCCGGTCGAGGTCGAGCTGCTCGGCGGCGGTCGGCAGAAAGGCGGCCGCCGGAAGCTCGTCGGCCTCGTAGGTCGGCGCGGCCGGGGCCGAAGCGCGCACCTCGGCGAGCCAGGTATTGATGGCGAGGCGCCGCAGCCAGCCGCCAAAGGCGGCCACTGACTTCAGCTGCGGCAGCGAGCGCCACGCCTTGAGGAACACCTGCTGCGCGAGGTCATCGGCGAGCGCGGGATCGCGGCACAGGCGGCGCAGGAGATTCCGTAACCAGCTCTGCCGGCGCCACACGAGCTCGGAGAAGGCCCCGCGATCGCCGCCAATGGCGAGGGCGACCACGACCGCCTCCGCGGCTTCGCCGAGCACGGGGCTCATGCGGCTCACCGCGCGTGCTCAGGTTCCGCGCTGTTCCGTCGGGCCGTTGCCGTTACCCGGGTGGGTGGCCGTCCGCGCACGCTGTTGCTCGACGGCGCGCGCCGCGATGACGAGCCCGGCCCCGACGCAGATCGTCACGAGCCCGCCGCCGAGCACGGGATAAAAGGCGACCGGTTCGAGCTGGTTGAGAAGGAATGCCAGGATCACGACACCGACGCCGGCCGACAGGGTGATAATCCCTCCCACGCGCAGGTACAGCGGGTTGAGGCCCGCGTCGCGCTCGGGCGCCATGAGGCGCTCGACCAGAGCCGTGTCGAGCTGCTGGCCGCGCTCGATCGCCAGGCGCAGGGGCTCGAGGGCCAGTTGGCGCTTCTTGTAGTCGGAGACGATGCCCGCGACGGCGGCTATCGTCACGAAGATCCAGAACATGATGGCGACAGCAAAGGGTCCGAAGTGCTCCATGGGCTCGTCCTTTGTAATGAGATGGGTACCCGTAGAGATGCGCGCCGCCGTGCCTTTGGATGCACGAGCCGCGAAAAGATTCGCTCGCCCGCTCAGCCGCCGTCGGCCAACGCTTCGAGCAGGATCCGCGCGAACTGCGGGCCCTTGCCCGCCTCCTCGTGCTTGAAGTAGACGAATACGTCGCTGCAGTGCGCGGTGCTCGCGCGGATGGTCCCGGCCCAGCGCCTGAGGTCCTCGGGCGTATAGCCCTCATCGCGCAGCCTGAAGTAGGCGTAAGGCGCGGTGATCTCGACCGGCGTGGAGAATTTCTCGCTGTCCGCCACGCACAGGGCGAGGTTCGCGGCCCTCAGGCGCGTGAACACCTCCCCGTCCATCCACGAGGCGTGACGGAACTCGAACGCAGCACAGGTGCCGCCGGGGAGGAGCTTCACAAACTCGTCGAGCACCGCGAGGTCCTTGCGGAAGTAGGGCGGCAGCTGGAAGAGGATGGCGCCGAGCTTCGGGCCCAGGGTCGCGGCGGTCTCGAGGAAGTACTTGAGCAGATCCGCGCAGTCCTTGAGCCTGGCGATGTGGGTGATGCGCTTCGGCGCCTTGAGCGTCAGGCGGAAGCCGGGCGGGGTTTCGCGGTCCCAGCCGCCGAGGATCTTCGCGTTAGGAACGCGGTAGAAGGTGTAGTTGATCTCGACGGTTGTGAGGCGCTCGGCGTAGTAGGGCAGCATTTTCGCGGCCGGAAATTTCTCCGGATAGAAGCTGCCTTTCCATTCGGGGTAGTTGTATCCGGAGGTGCCGACCCAGTACCTCATGCAGGCGCGGCCCGTCCTCGTCGGTCAGTGGCGGTCGCTCACCAGGCGCCGGTATTCGCCCAGATGCCGGATCGCATGCTGCGGCTTGCCGAGCGACTCGTAGAGCCGTGCGAGGTTGTAGTGGCAGTCGGCGAGATCGGGATCGCCGGCGAGAGCTGCCTGGTAAGCATCGAGCGCCGCGGAAATCCTGCCCACATCCTCGAGCAGCACCGCCTGGTTGAAGAGCAGCAGCGGATCCGGGCCCACGTGACCGAGCGCGCCCCGATAGACCTCTTCGGCCTCGGCGGTCCTGCCGAGCATGTGCAGCAGCCGTCCGAGGTTGATCCACGCGGCCGCGTTGTGCGGATTCTCATCGGCCGCCTGCCGGTAAGCCGCCACGGCGCCCTCCGGGTCGGTGTTCTCGAGCGTCAGACCTTCGGCAAACCAGTCGCGCGTGATTTCCGGCGGCATCGTCGCTACCGGCTCTGCGGCCTTGTGCTCGACCATCTGCAGCACGCCGTCCTCGAGAGTGACGTCGAGGCCGAGGAGATACTGGCCGCTGTCCGCCTGCCAGCGCGTCTCGCCATCGCGCACCACGACGCGATCGCCCACCGCGCTGATTGCGAGTCCCGAGAGTGGCAGTGCGGCTGGGAGCTCGCGGCGCAGCCTCTCGAGCGAGCGCCGGATGCGCTTCGGAGGAACGCGCGCATCGATCAGCGCGCGCGCCGTGCGCAGTACGATCAGGTCCTGGAACGAGAGGCGATAGGCGCGGCGCGGTCCGCGCGCCGGCTTGACGAAGCCCGCCCGGATCAGGCCGCGCGTGATAGAAGGAGACAGCCGCAGGACCCGTTGCACGTCCCGCACGCTGTAGGAACGCATCCTTAGCTCTTGAGGGACGGTAGTTCCCCGGAAGTCAGCGCTTGCCCGCCTTGCGCGCTACTTTAGCCGGTTCCTCGATGCGCTTGGGAGCTTTGCGTGGTCCGAGCTCGGCGCCTGCATCACGCGCCTTGCCGCGTTTCTCGAGGCTCGCGCGCAGCGCCTCCATGAGGTCGATCACCTTGCCGTCGCCCGGAGGAGGGGGCTCGGCCATGGTGATCTCCTGGCCCTCTTCGACTTTCTTCTTGATCGCGGCCTCGATGCGCCCCCGCACCTCGTCCTTATAGGCATCCGGATCGAATTTCTCGGACGTCTGCGCGTCGATGAGCTGCTGGGCGAGCTTCAGCTCCGCCGGCTTCACCTCGGGCTTGGGGATCTCCACTTCGCTCGCGGTGCGGACGTCTGCCGCGTAGTGGAGCTGCTGCATGGCGAGCACGTCGCCGATCGGCCGCAGGATCACGAGGTACCCTTTGCCGCGCGCGGCCCAGCGGCCGACGCCGCAACGCTTGGCCTGCTTGAGCGCCTCGGTAAGGAGGGCATAGGGCTTGCCCGCGCCCTTGTCCGGGGCGAGGTAGTAGGTCTTGTCGTAGTACACCGGATCGATCGACTCGATCGGCACGAACTCGGAGATCTCGACCGCATGGCTGCCGGCCTCGTCCATCGCCTTGATCTCCTCGGGCGTGAAGCGCACGTACTGGTCCTTGGCGAACTCATAGCCCTTGACCATGTCGTCGCGCTCGACCACCGCCCCGTCCTTCTGGCAGATGTACTGCTGCCTGAGGCGCGATCCGTCGGCCTTGTGCAGCAGGTTGAAGGAGATGGCGTTCGATGACTGGTTCGCGGTGAACAGCTTCACCGGGATCGCGACCAGTCCGAAGGACACCGTCAGAGACCCTATCGAGCGACCAGCGGCCATGTCTTTACCCTCTACTTCTCAGCCTTGACACTAAAAGCCTTCGTAAGGCTCTGTTTTAGCTCGAGTACATCATGCCACCGGTCCCCCCTCTTTTCCAAGCGGGCCGGCACATTATTGAGAGTGAAGTCCATCGGCTCGGCCGCCTCGAGCTCTTCCCATGTGACCGGCATCGAAACCGGCGTCCCGGGGACCCCCCGGGGGGAGTAGGCGACGTTGAGCGTCTTGCCGCGCACGTTCATGTTGTAGTCGATGAAGATCTTGCCGGTGCGCTTCTCGATCGCCCACTCCATGGTGATGTCCTTGGGGTGCGCCCGCATCACGTGCCGGCCCACCGTCTCGCAGATGTGGCGCGCCTCATCGAAGGTCACCGTGCGCTCGATCGGGACGAACATGTGAAGACCGGTCTTGCCCGAGGTCTTGATGATGGCCTCGAGCCCCATTTCGCGCAGCACTGCGCGTATCCAGAACGCGACGCGCTTTCCCACCGCGAAACCCTTCTTGTTGAGCTCGGGTTCCTCCCCCTTCGCCTCCTTTCCCGAGTAGATGTAGGGATCGATGTCGAAGACCAGATAATCCGGGTAGTTGAGCACCGAGGCCTCGAGCGCGGCGAGCGAGGCCGCGTAGTCGGTGCTGGCATCGGGAGTGTCGGGGCCTGAGCGGGCGCGCGAATGCCAGATGTGGAACTCGAGCGTACCGATCTGCCCGAGCCACAGGAGCGTCGGCAGGTTGTTGGCGAGCAGGTAGCGGTGCCGGTCGTCCTTGGTCTCTGAGAACACGGTGACGGTCTCGACGAACTCCGGCAGCGGCTGCTCCCAGTGCTTCTGGAAGAAGCGCTCGCCGCCGATCCCTTCGGGCATGCGGATCATGGTGAGCGGCCGGTCCTGAAGATGCGGCAGCATGAAGCGCCCGGCCCGCGCGAGGTAACGCAGCAGATCGCGCTTGGTCACCGCGGGGCTTGCCTTGCCCGCCGCGGGCCAGTAGATGCGGTCGAGGTTGGTCAGGCGGATGCGCGCCCCGCCGACCTCGAGATCGAGGCGCTTGGCGCGATTGTCGAGCTGCTCGAGGATCCTGCCCACGGCATCGGTTGGATCGCCGTCCGCGTCCGCGCCGCGTCCCGCGGCCTGCGGCCGCCGCGAGCCGCCACGGCCCCCGGGCGGATCGGGGACGGCGGCGGGCCGGCGATGCGGGTCGGGCTTCTTCACGGCCGTGGCTTCGATGTCGTCGCGCAGCCGCACGAACACCGGCGCGCGCAGCGACCCGGCCGGCGTCCATTCGGCGAACGTGACTTCGGCGACCAGCTGCGGTGCGAGCCAGGTGGTCGGCCGATGGAGCGGCACCTCATCGGCGAACGGCGACTCCTTGCGGGTCAGCTTGCCGCTGCGCTCGAGGAGCCGGGCTATCGCCTCATCGTCGAGTCCCGAGCCGACGTGCCCGGCGTAGCGCAGCGCCTTGCCGTCGAAATAGCCGAGCAGCAGGGCGCCGAGGGGATCGCGCGCACCCTTGCCGCGCGTGAAGCCGCCGACCACGAACTCGGCAGACTGTACCGCCTTGATCTTGAGCCAGGCGCGCGAGCGCTTGCCGGGCTGATAGGTCGAGTCGCTGCGTTTGGCGACGACTCCCTCGAAGCCGTGGCTCAGGGCGACGTGGTAGAGCTCCGGGCCGTTGTCGGAGCTGTGTACCAGCTGCACGTGAGCCGACGGCAGCAGGCACTGCGCGAGATAGCGGCGCCGTGAGAGATAGGGAGCGGCGCGCAGGTTGAGCCCCGCGAAGTGCAGCAGGTCGAAGCACACGAGCACCACCGGGCTGTCGCGCCGCGCAGCGGCGATCTCGGCGGCGGTCTTGAGCTGCGCGCGGTTCTGCAGCGCGTTGAACGAGGGCCTGCCGGCGGCATCCAGGGCGACGATCTCGCCGTCGAGGATCATCTGCTCGATCGCCTGCGCTGCGAGCTCCTCCGTTAGCTCGGGAAAGAAGGCTGTCAGATCGAGCCCGCGCCGTGACCTGAGCTGCACGTCCGCGCCGCGCACGCAGGCGATGATGCGGTAGCCGTCGAGCTTCGGCTCGTAGCGCCACTGCGGGTCCGGATCGAGCCTCTCGGCGGTCTCGGCCAGCATCGGCGCGAGCTCTCGCGGCATCGCCTCCGCCGGCCCCGACGGCGCCAGCTGACCGGCCTCGAGCCGCGGCGGCGTGCTCGCGGGCGTCAGCTGGTCGAGGTTGAGGCCCGAGAGCACGGAGGCCGGCTGCGCCAGTACGTCGTTGACCTGAGCGAAGCGGTCGCGGTGCTTGATGAGCAGCCACTGGTTGCCGGTGCGGGTCTTCACCAGAGTGAAGGAGCCCTTGAGCTTCTCGCCGCGCAGCAGGAAGCTGAGCTTCCCCTGGGCGAGCTCGGCACGCACGCGCCGCTCGGCCTCCTCGCGGTCGGTGAAGGAGTACCGCCCGCCCTCATCGGGCGAGTAGACCCCGCAATCCCACACGATCA
>Ga0307472_100000185_pt1 | contig 19637 bp, 9 predicted proteins | sample atmos_gasesAM5C__2_FD_204582 | JGI IMG/M metagenome (GOLD analysis project Ga0307472, IMG submission 204582) | Hardwood forest soil microbial communities from Morgan-Monroe State Forest, Indiana, United States - atmos_gasesAM5C_05 | ecosystem: Environmental > Terrestrial > Soil > Temperate...
TTTTTCGATGAGGCTCTGATAGCCGGACTGCGCTTCGGCAAGATCTTTTTCGATAGTTTCGAGGATTGCGGCGGTGGTGTCAGTGGGCGGATTATCCACGCCGCCGGCAACGTCGCCAGCGCCGGTGCCGACTTCGCCATTCAGCCAGATGAGATGGAGATAGATTTTTTCGGGGATGGAATAGTATTTGTCGTCGCTGAGGGCGTCGGCGCGGGAGATGAATTTGTACTCGATGTCTTGCATTTTTTGATCCATTGTTTCGACCGCTTTCAGCAATTCGGGATCGGGATTTGCTTCGCCCTTTTCTTCTTTCGTTTCCTGAGGGCCCTCTCTTCTCTCGTCCAGGTTCGGAGCCGGGGTCTTGCGTCCACCCAACATGCGCGCGATCACATCGAGCTGCTTGCGCATCCATTCGAGCTTGTTTGTGGCTTCGGAAGTTTTCGTAATGTCGTCGCGAATGCGGAGTTGGAGTTTGAAGGCGGCGGCCAAATCCTGCTCGTTCGCGTGGACGTTGGGGTTTTTAACGATGGTCAGGGGCTGCGTGAAGCTTTGACCGTCTACGGTGAGGCGAACGCTGTATTTTCCCGGTAAGGCCATGGGACCAACCTCGGCTTCGCGGATTCCCCAATGCAAGACTTGGCGCGAATCGCTGCCGCGGAAACGGCGTTCTTCCCAAATGCGCGGGTTTTCCATGGGCGTCGTGCGCAGCGAAACGAGCTTCGGCGGATCGTAGAGAAAATTCCATTCGGCACGGTTCATGCCGGCTCGTCCCTGCTGCCCTTCGAGCTTGCGAACAACGGCGCCAGTCGAATCGAGAATTTCGATTTTGGGCGGAGCCTTGGGCGCGGCTTTCAAGGAATACGTGATGGCCGCCGCGGCGTTGGGGAAAAGCCGGAAAGTATCACGCGGAGCGAAAAGACGCACGGGAGCGTCGTCGGCTTTTTGCGCCATCTGTTCGAGGGGCGTGATGTCGTCGAGAATGTAGATGCCGCGGCCGTAGGTGGAGACGACGAGATCGCGAAACTGCTTTTGCACGACGGCCCATGTGACAGGAGCGTGCGGCAGGCCGGCGGTGAAAGCAGTCCAGTGCGCGCCGTCGTCAAGAGAATAGAAGAGGCCGTTTCCCGTGCCGGCGAAGAGCAAACCCTTCTGGTTGGGGTCTTCGGCGATGGTCTTCACATAGCCCAGCGAATGTTTAGGCAAGCCTTCTGAGATTTTTGTCCAGATCTTGCCGAAATCGGTGGTCTTGAAGATGAATGGATCGCGATTGTCCATCAAGTGGTAGTCAACCGCGACGTAAGCTGTGCCTGCATCAAAGTGCGACGGCTCGATGCGCGTGACGGTGCCCCAAGGCGGTAAGTCTTTGATGTTTTTCGTGACGTTGGTCCAGTTTGCGCCGCCATCTTTGGTGTACCAGATTAAACCATCGTTGGTGCCCACCCAGATGAGGCTTTGCTGAATTTCGGAGGGCGCGATGGCGAAGACGACTTCGCCGTAGAACTGGCCGAGATTGTCGCCGACGATTCCGCCCGAGGAGCCGAGGTACTTCGGATCCTGCGTGGAGAGATCGGGGCTGATGACTGACCAGCTTTGGCCGCCGTTGCTTGTTTTGAAGATGAACTGACAGCCGTAGTAAACGGTGTTGTGATCGAAGGGATCGATGGCCAGCGGCGGAGTCCAGTGGCAGCGGTATTTCAAATCGCTGGGCGGCGAGTCGAGGGAGTGAATCCACGGACTGATGGAGCGCGCGCGCTTGGTCTTTGCGTCCCAGCGCGTGACTTCGTTGCCGTAGCAACTCGCCCACACGATATTTGGGTCCGTGAGATCCGGCAGCGTGAAGCCGGATTCGCATCCGCCCATGCGGCGTTCCCAGCCGGTGTCAACCACGCGGCCGTATTCGAGCGGCGGCGCGATGCTGGGGCCGCGCATGTTCGGGCCGTCCTGCATGTTGCTGTAGACGTAGTACGGAACCTGGTTGTCGACGGCGACGTGGTACATCTGGCCAATCGGCAGTTGGATACGATGAAAGCCGCGGCCGTGAACGGTGGTGATGTTCAAGCCGCCGTCGTCGGTGATGACGAAGCGGTCGGGATTCTGCGGATCGATCCAGATGTCGTGATTGTCGCCGCCCCAGGGAACCTCTTTGAAAAGTTCGCCGCCGTCGAGCGATTCGAGAAAGCTGCTGTTGGCGACGTAGACTTCGTTGTCGTTGCCGGTGGAAACAGCGATGCGAATGTAATATCCCGCGCGGCCGATGAGCTGACGCTGGTAATTGATGGCTTGCCAGTTTTCGCCGCCGTTGTCGGAACGCCAGAGCGCGCCTTGGTCTTTTGTTTGAATTAACGCGAAGTAGCGGTCGGGATTAGTCGGCGCAATGGCCACGTCGATTTTGCCGAGAGGCGATTTAGGCAGGCCGTGGCCTTCGAGCTTCGTCCATTTTGTGCCGCCGTCTTTCGAAAGGTAGACGGCGCTGCCGGGACCGCCGCTGAGTTCTCCCCAGGTGTGCATTTCGACTTGCCACATGCCCGCGAGAAGAATGCGCGGATTGTGCGCGTCCATGGCGAGGCCGGAACAGCCAGTGTTGGCGTCAGCGAAGAGCACGCGCTCCCAATGTTGCCCGCGATCGGTGGTGCGGTAGACTCCGCGCTCTTGCTGCGGGCCAGTGGTACGGCCGAGCGCGCAGACGAAGGCGATGTCAGGATTCGAAGGATGAACGATGATTCTGCCGATGCGGCCGGTGTCGTCGAGGCCGACGTGCGTCCAGTTTTTGCCGGAATCGGTGGACACGTAGACGCCATTACCCATGACGTCACTGTCGCGAATGGCCCACGCTTCACCCGTGCCCACCCAGATCACGCTTGGATCGGAGGGAGCGACCGCGATGGCGCCAATGGCGGCAACGGGCTGCTTGTCGAAAATGGGATCCCAGCGATTGCCACCGTCGGTGGTTTTCCAAACTCCGCCGGAAGCGGCGCCCGCGTAGTAGGTGCTCGGGTCACCGGGAACACCGGAAATCGAAGCCACGCGGTTCCCGGCGCGGGGCCCGACAAAGCGAAACCGGAACGTTTCTTCGTTGGCGCGCGGGCCAGGCGGTCTTTGCGCGTGGACTATAGAAACGCAACTGGCAAGAACCACGAGCAACAAGCTGGGTTTGGTCCAACGTCGACAGACGGAAGCGCGCATTCGCCCGGTCCCCTTTCGTGTGACAAACAGGATTTTTTTCGATGGCATGCTACGCGTTTACGCCAAAGAAGAAAACTGTTAACTCGGATTCGCGCCTGCGGCTGTATGCCGCTCTTCGGGTCCGCGTTTGCTCATGAATTCAATGCCACCGTGGCCACCGACATCCGCGGCAGGTCCAAGCGCACGGTTGAACCATCCATTTTTACGGTATGCGGCTTGGGCACGACGCGATCCGGCCCATCAAAGCTGTTGCAGGCGTTCCAATCGGCATCGTGGAGAAGAAGCGCGGTGGCGTTCTTTGAGGCCGCGCCGCGCAAGGCGCACTGAATCTCGAGATCCTGATCGGGAAACGGGTTGACGAGGCTAAGCAAAACCGTTCCGTTCTTCGTGGAAGCCGAAACGGACAAATCGGGCGAAGGCTTATCTTTGTCGGGGGCGGGCGCGTCGGTTTCGACTCTCACCGCGGTATTTCCGCGATGTCCCTTGAACAGCGCGAAAGCATGAAAGGTCGTGGTGCGTACGCACTGCTTCCCTTCCGGGCCATCGGTCAGGAGAAGCGCTTGCAGCACGTTGACAATCTGGGCGATGTTGCACATGAAGAGCTTGTCGGCCTGACGGTTAAAAATGTTCAGGCCTAATCCCGCGGCGACGGCGCTGCGCATGGTGCTTTGTTGCCACAGTTTGCCGAATTTCTTCTCGTCTTCCTCGGCAATGCGGTCCCATACGCCCCACTCATCGAGGACGAGGGCAATTTTGCGGCCGTCGCGATAGCTGTCAAAAAGTTCGCGCTGTTGAATGATGGCTTCCTCAACGCGCGCAAAAGTAGCGAGCTGCTTCTTCACATGTTCCGCGGTGAAGTGCAGCGGATGATCTTCTCCGCCTTCGTAATAGTGCATGGAGACGCCTTCGGGAGAGCCCCATTCGAGGGTGTCCATGAACTTGCGGGACCAGCGCGTATCGTTGCCGTTGGGGCCGCTGGCAATCAGGAGCGGTTGCGTGTCGCCGTACTTCCGCAAGTAGACGGAAAAGCGGCGGTAGTGATCGGCGTAGACTTCCGGGCGCATCGATCCGCCGCAGCCCCAGGCTTCGTTGCCCACGCCCCAGTAGTGAACTCGAAACGGCTCCGCAGCGCCGTTCTTGATGCGCTCTTCGGCGAGCGTGCTTCCCGACGGCATGTTGCAATACTCGATCCAGTCGCGCATTTCCTGAGGAGTGCCGCTGCCGACGTTGCCCGCAAGGTAGGGTTCTGCGCCAATCAATCGGCACAGGCCGATGAATTCGTGCGTGCCGAAGCTGCCGTCCTCAACGTAGCCGCCCCAGTGAATGTTGACTCGCTTCGGCCGGCTTTCTGCCGGTCCGATGCCGTCGCGCCAGTGGTAGTCGTCCGCATAGCAGCCGCCGGGCCAGCGCAATACGGGAATGCCCAGTTCTTTCAGGTATTCGACGGCTTGCCGTCTGTAGCCGTTGATATTTGGAATAGCAGAATTTTTCCCGACCCATAGGCCACCGTACACGCAAGAGCCGAGGTGCTCTGCAAAATGCCCGTGAAAATCCGGCCGCACTGTGCCGATTTCCGTGTCTGCGAGCACGGTAATCTTGCGAGTGGCTCCAGTAGCACCGCCAACCAGGCGTGGAATGAGAGAGCAGAGAGACGCAGCCGCAGTGTTCCCGACAAATCTCCTCCGGGAAATTTTCGAGAGCATCGCATCTCCTTGTTGGGAATGATCCGGCCCGACGTGCTTGTTGGTCGTCTCTTCAACACCCGTGTGCGTCAGCTTTGTGAAAGTGAACATCCCAGTTCAAGTAGCGGGTGGTTGCTTCATGCACGGCCGACGCCGTCTGGGAGAAATTCGCCGCCACGTGGTGCTCGAAGCCCTGCTCGCAAATAAACCGGAGCAGTTTCTGCAAACCCGGGATTCGCACTACGCCTGCGCCTCCGAACGTTTCCAGCGGATCATCCGTGAATTCCCCTTCGCCGACATAGCCTCGCATCTTCCCTTCGCGGTCATCGGTCGAGAAGCGCGCAAAGCTCATCGGGCCGCTCTTCACCTGGCCCACGCAAGTCCCGAACGTGTTTTCCTTACCCACCGTTCCCGCGATAATTTCCTGAAAGTCCATACGCACATCTTTGAAAAAGTGCTTCGGCAGATTGCTGCAGTGGAAGCATACGGCTTTGTCGGGATCGTCCGCGTAGTTGTTGTTCCAGTCGAGGAGCGCGCTGGGCGTCTGCGAAGCCAATTGCAGGGCGTGCATTCCCACCACCCCGGCAACGTCCACTTCACACGCACTGGAGAGCCCGGAGTCGCTCATCATGCTCATGACCGTGCAAGGCACGACGCCAAAGAATTCTTCGAGCGAGGTCCAGCACTGAATCGCGCTGATCGTTACCTCCGTTTCCTTCATCCAGTTGTGAATGACTGCGCCCAGCTTGGCCATTTTTACCAGGGCCGGCTCAGGAATGCTGTTCGTCGAGACATAAGCGCGAATGGCCTTTAATCTTTCTACAACAGCCGGGTCGTTGTCCTTGAGTCGTCCGATTCTCCCCATCACCTCGGAAAGATCCCAGGTCTCCACGGAGATTCCTGTGGACTCCAAAATTTTCTCGCTATAACGCACGGTATTAAACGCCGCGGGCCGCGCCCCGATCGCGCCGATCCGGAGTTTCTTGAGGCCTTTCACCACACGGCAAACGGACTGGAACCAAACCAGGTCGTCACGAAACTGCGGTGAATTCGGCGCTTCGGTGTGCAATGTGGTCAGCGAATAGGGAATCCCGTATTGCGCGAGATTATTGCAGGCGGACATTTTCCCGCAAAAGCTGTCGCGCCGGTCCCGGATGGTCATCTTCGACGGAGTGTCCGGCGTGGCCTGCATGAGCACCGGCACACCGAGGTTGGCCAAGCGCAGCGTTTCCGCAATGGCGCGCTCATCGCCAAAGTTCGGAAGCGTCACTACGATGCCGTCGATTTCGTCGCGATGTTTCTTAAAAAGATCCGCGCAGCGCGCCGCTTCCTGGCGCGTTTCTACGGCGCCATACTTGGAATCACTTTCCCCGAGAACGACGGGCTTGATTGCCTGGGCCGACAATGCGGAAATTATCTCCTGGTGGCCCGATCGCGCCAGGTGGTCTGGAAAAAACCCGCGGTTGCCAACAATGACACCGAACACCATCGGTGAGTTGGAAGATTGCGTCATGACTTAGCCAGGGGCACTTTTTCTGCAAACGCTTGCAACGCAAACATTACAGCGATTTCTGCAACCTTGTCAAGCGACCTATGCCCCTTCTCCTTTCTGGCATCACCCCGACTTTGCACCGTTTAACGGAATTATACTCATTCAGAACCGAAACTGCCTCTACCCACACAGTTCCATTCCCGCAGAGAAGCGAATTTCCGATAGAATGTGCCTTCCCACACGTTCAGGAGTCCTTAATGCGCAAGAGGCGTACGCTGGCAATGAATCTGGATGCCGTCGCTCAAAAAGCAGGTGTCTCGACGTCCACGGTCTCTCGCGTTCTCAATAACCTCGAAATTGTCAAAACCTCGACGCGCTCGCGCGTGTTGAAAGCCGCCGAGGAACTGAACTACCACCCGAATCTCCACGCCCGCTCTCTCGCACGCGGAAAGAGCAGAATTCTCGGCATCATTGTTTCGAACATGGAGAATCCGTTTTTCCTCGATATCTACCGTACTCTCGAAGCGGATGCTCATGCGCAGGGTCTGGAAGTGGTGGTCGCCAATACAGACTACCGTTCAGAGCAACTCCTGGCCAGTGTGCAACTCATGATCGGGCTGCGCGTGGCGGGCCTGGCCGTCATCGTTTCAGAAATGGAAGAACATTTGATCCAAACCGTTTCCAGCAGCCGCATCCCGGCCGCCTTCTATGACGTGGGAACCCCACAGAAAAATATCACAAACATACGCGTGGATTACCGCAAAGGAATCAAAAAAACCGTCAGTTACCTCAATGCTTTGGGCCATCGCCGCATGGCCTTTGTCGGGCATCATTCCACTCTCGGCCCCATCAGCGAACGTCGCAAAACTTTCCTGGAATCCGTACACCGCTGCTCGCCGGGCACTGAGCCGAGGATCTTTGCAGGGCCAGATGGTTTGGACGGCGGCCGCCAAGCGGCTCGCGAATTGCTCGAATCCGGCTTCCGCCCCACCGCGATTCTTTGCGTGAACGATTTTATGGCCGTCGGTGTAATGCGCGAGTTGCGCGAAGAAGGGCTTCAGATTCCCCGCGATGTTTCCGTCACCGGGTTTGACAATATTAAGCTCGCGGAATTCTGCTCCCCTCCGCTCACGACGGTGCACATCCCTCGAGAACAAATCGGACACATCATTTTCGACAACGTCCTGGGTAACGGGCGCGAAGAGCGCGAAGTTGGCCGCGAAATCGTCATCGACCCCGAACTCGTCGTCCGCGATTCCACCGGAACCGCCCCCAAGAACTGATGCGAGGCAGGAACCGTTTAGCGGGTGTTGCCATTGCCAGGTGGTTGTTGACGTGCTTCCCTTTTGTGCTTTCAGCCCCCAGCGCTCACGCCGCAACGCAGGCGCAGGCCGGCCAAGCACACTCCTCAACACCAAAATCAGAAGCACAAGCAGACCCTATTGGGGAGCATTTCCGGGCTGCGGAGTCCTCTCAGCTTGCAAACGACTTAAATACGGCCGAAGCCGAGTATCAGAGAGTGATTTCTATGGCCTCCCAAAAACTTGCGGGCGCCCGTGATCGCTCTAGCGGGAAGTCACCCCTGCCTCTAGCCTATATCGCCGCCCTCAAATACACTCTTGCAAACGCCTATCACAACCTGGGTGTGATTTATGCACAGAGCAGCCGCTATTCCGAGGCAGCTCAACTGTTTGAAAAAGCCGCTCGCCTGGGCGTTCCCATTGCGGATTTAGATCGCAACTGGGCGACAGCGAGTTTCCGCGCCAGCGAATATAAGACTGCCATTGCCCCGCTGCGGCGGCATCTTCATGCCCATCCACAAGATACCAGCGGCCGGCAGATGCTGGCCGTTTGCTACTTTATGACAGATGACTTTCCCAAAGCTGCGACGATTTTTCGCGCGCTGCTGCCAACGCTTCCCGATGAACCGAACGTCCTTTATGCTGCAGGTATTTCTCTGGCAAAGACCGGCGATTCGAAGACTGCGGAAAGTCTGTTTCAACGCATGCTGACGCAGAACCCCGACTCTCCTGAGGTTCACCTGTTCATGGGTCAAGCGCATGCAGCCCAAAAGGAAGACTCGGAGGCTCTGAAGGACTTTTCCCGCGCCCTCGAACTAAACCCCAAGTTGCCCGAAGCTCACTACAGCGCGGGCAAAATTTATCTTGAACAGGGCAACCTCGAGCAAGCGGAGAGCGAATTTCGAGCAGAGCTTTCCGTGAATCCAAACGATGCACCTACCGAGTTCCGGCTGGGCCACATTTTGCTGGAGCAATACAAAATTGACGAAGCCCTCTCTTTTCTTTCCGACGTTGTGCGCCAGAGACCGCAGGATGCCGATGCCTCTTACGAATTGGGGAAGGCCTTACTTCAAAAGGGAGATGCTGCCGCTGCGTCGGAGCAGATGGAAAAAGCAATTCGGCTAAGACCGGAACCGCACATGTTTTATCAGTTGAGCTTGGCTTATCGGCGCCAAGGCAAGGTGAAAGAAGCCGACGCAGCGTTGCAAAAGTATCAAACGCTGCTCCAAAAGAGATTTCCCAGGGGAAATCCTGCGGACGGCGGAAATCCGAAGTAGCAGGAATCAAGCCTTTTGGAGTTCGGCTCGTCGTCGCACCAAATCAGCCTTCCGGGCGGTTGGTTTGCTCGAAATTGAGAAGTCTCTCGCCCACTTCACTTCCAGACGCGCAGCATCACTGCGCCGTGGCGCGGCACTTGCGCCGTAAACTCGCCCTCGAACGAGCCCAGATCCTTGTGCATCCACAGATCTCGCACGTGTACGCTGCCCGTAAAACCGAGGTCTTTGAAATTCACTTTTACAGGGAACGCTCCCGCGCGGCTGAACAAACCGACCGCCACGCTGCCATCGGCCAAGGGCTTTGCCCAAACCTCGAGTGGGCCTTCAGCAGAAACGCGATGCCCTTGTGCGCCTTTAGGGTCCTGGTCCACAGCAATCGCTTCTTTGTTCAACAAAATTGCCGAATCCTCCGGGGTCACCCTCGTCAAATCATTTCCGGCCAGCAAGGGCGAGGCAAGCAGGCACCATAACGTCATGTGCGTAATGTATTCGTCGTGACGCATGCCTCCGTTGCCGATTTCGAGCATGTCGGGATCGTTCCAGTGGCCAGGCCCCGCAAACGGCTCTTGCCCCGCTTGTCCGAAACCAATCCTCGTCATTGAATCGTATTTATCTTCGATGTCTCCGGTTGTCCGCCACAGATTTCCGCCCACATCTTTGCCCCAGCGCCAAACCAGGTCCCAGCCGTATTCGCACAAGCTGTACACGATGGGCCGGCCCGTTTTCTGCAGCGCGCGATGCATTTTCTCGTAAACTTCGCGAATCTGGCTGACGGGATACACCTGCGACGCGCTGCACCAGTCATATTTCAGATAGTCCACGCCCCACTCTGCGTAAGTCTGCGCGTCTTGTTCTTCGCGCTGATAGCTTCCGGTGAATCCCGCGCAGGTTTCCGGCCCTGGCGAGGAATAGATCCCGAACTTCAGCCCCTTGCTGTGGATGTAATCGGCGAGCGCTTTCATGTCGCCGAAGTTTCTGTTCGGCACAATGCGCCCTTGTTCGTCGCGTCCGCCTTGCCAGCAGTCGTCAACATTCACGTAAATGTAGCCCGCCTCTTTCATTCCGTTGCTGGCAATCGCGTTGGCGGCGCCCCTCACGTCGGCCGCCGTCACTTTGCACGCAAAGTGATTCCAACTGTTCCAGCCCATAGGAGGAGTTGCCGCGACGGAGGTTTGCGCCTTCACGGAACAAGCGGAGATTAAGAACAGCGAGAACGAGCCAACGAGAATTCGCATATGCATGGACGATGCTCCTTTTGACGAGAGGAATTGTCGCCGGCCGTGCCCCGGTGTCGAGCGAAAATCTATTTTTCCGCGGAGAATTTGTAGATCGTTGTTGTGTGATACCGTTCGCCGGGTTTCAGCTCCGTAGAGGGAAACTTCGGCTTGTTGGGCGAATCAGGAAAATGCTGCGTCTCCAGGCAAAATGCCGAGCGCTGGGTATAGCTCACGCCGTCCTTACCATGCAACGATCCATCCAGGAAGTTCCCCGTATAAAACTGAACGCCGGGCTCGGTCGTCCATACTTCCATAACGCGCCCGGTCTTGGGCTCCCGCACGCGCGCCGCAAGCGAAATGGGATCACCTGGGTTTCTGCGTAACACAAAATTGTGGTCGTAGCCGCCGCCGAGCTTGATCTGTTCATCGTCCGAGTTGATGCGAGCTCCAATCTCCGTCGGCTTGCGGAAATCGAACGGCGTGCCTGCCACGTCGCGAAGCTCCCCGGTGGGAATCAGCCCGGAATCCACGGGCGTGAATTTGTCGGCTTCAATCGTCAAAATGTGGTTGAGAATATCGCCCGAGCCGGGACCTGCAAGATTAAAGTAGGAGTGGTTCGTAAGATTGAGGACAGTATCCTTGTCGGTCGTCGCGAAGTACTCGATTCTCAGCGCGTTCGAATCTGTAAGCGTATAAATCACGAGCACATGCAAGTTTCCCGGGAATCCCTCTTCGCCATCTTTGCTCAGATAAGTCAGTTCGAGCGCCTGGCCATCCTTACCCGGGATCTCCTTTGCAGCCCACACGGCTTTGTTGAAACCCTTGGTTCCTCCATGCAGTGTGTTCTCGCCGTTATTCTTTGCGAGCGTGTACGTTTTTCCGTCCAGCTTGAACTCTGCGTGACCGATGCGGTTCCCGTATCGGCCGATTAGGGCGCCGATATAACTGGTATTATTCGCATAGCCGTCAACCGAATCAAAACCGAGCACCACGTCCCCGAGTTTCCCATCGCGATCCGGCACCTTCAGGGAGACGACGGACCCGCCATAGGTGGTGATCGCCGCCTCGGCGCCATTCTTGTTCGTCAGCGTATAAAGATCCACGGACTCCCCGTCCGGCGTCTTCCCGAAAGACGATTTCTTGGTGGAACCTGGTTTTGCCCCCACGCCCGCAAGAGAACTAGCCCCGCTTGCTGCCATCGTCGTCATCACAGTGGCCCCCATGATTGTAATCCATAGCATTCGCTTCATTCGAATCCCCCGCATGGGCCGGCCAACGCACCCATCCGCACTGTAATCCTACACCACGCTGGAGAGTGAAACGCAAAAGGATGGAGGTGTCAAGAAGGAAGTGCAAGCGCTTGCAATCGTTGCTGGATAAGGCACGCTTCAACGCCTCTGCGCCTCCCAGCGAAACCTGTCCTCACAGTGACGGTGCATGAGATCACATAACGAGGCCTAACGGCGCAGATTATTGAAAAAGCGCACGTTGCAGGCGATTTCAGGTACTAGTTGTAGGAACTGTCAGACCGTGCGAAAAAGTCCACAAAATAAAGAATGTAAGCGGTTGCAGAAAATGCTTGACACTGTGGATTCAGATGCGCTATAAGCCGCTCATTGAAATTGCATATTGTATCCGCGCGGACGTCTTGTCCACGGACCAATTTTGCAACTTGGGGTGCCTGTCGAGGGCTACAAAATCCGATCTTGCCTCTGCGCAAGGGGGAATAGATATATGAAGACGCTGGAAAACGTTTCCTTATTTTCATTTCGACGGGGCCGCGTTCTTGGGTTTCTCCCGGTGCTCCTCGCCCTCGCTTGCTGTTCTCCTTCCTGGGCCCAAATGGGCTCGGTGGGAACAGTTAACGTGCTTGTCGTTGATCCAAGTGGAGCCGCCGTGCAGGGCGCGAAGCTAGTGCTGCAAGACTTGGCAACAAACGAAACCCGCGAAGGGGAAACGCAACAGGTCGGGAGCTACGGTTTCGTCTCGTTGCCCTTGGGGAAATACAAGCTAACCGTTTCCAAAGCCGGATTTCAGACCGACGTTCTGAATTCTGTGATTGTGCAGGCAGGCCGTGTGACCGACGTGAAAGTTGAACTCAAGGTAGGAGCAGCTACGGAACAGGTCGTGGTCGAGGCAGGTGCTATACCGCTGGTTGAGACAACTTCGAACGCCATTGCCACTACGATTGACATGAAGCAGATTGAAGACCTCCCCTTGCAGGGGAGGGACGTCAGCGCACTAGCTCAACTCTCGCCAGGATATAGCGGCACAGGCGGGTTTGGGACGTGGAACGGTCTCCCTGTAATTGCGGAGGCAAACACAATTGACGGGATAGCTTCTTCGACGAGCCGCATGAAGTTTGCCGGCAACGTTTCGCCCACCCTCGAAGCACGCCTGGAAGACATTCAGGAGATGACTGTCCAATCGGCACAGACAGAATTCAGTCAGGGCATGGGGCTAGCTGCCATGCAGGTGAATTTCGTTACGCGCCGGGGAAGCAATGATATTCATGGGCGAATTTTCGAGGATTTTCGGAATACGGCATTGAATGCGAACAGTTGGTTGAATAACGCAGTTGGTCAGAGCAAAACACCAATCATCCTTAATGAGTTTGGCGGCAGTGCCGGCGGCCACATCATCAAGGATAAACTCTTCTACTTTGCTTCGTTCGCCATGGCCAAGCAGCCGGGTGGATTCCCTACGAGCAATACGGTTTTGACGCCACTGGCACAGCAAGGGATTCTCACCAAGCAGGACGGAACCCAGGTCAATCTTTTCACCCAGGTAGCCCAACCGAACGGCCTCCCAGACTGCACGACAAATGCTGCGATCTGTCAGGCCTTCAGTACTCAACAAGCTCTGATAAACAAGGCAATCACTAGCGGCGGAGCAACTCTATCTTCATCGGGCGATCCAAATACTCAAATATTGAATTGGCTGGTGCCGTCGCCCACAACCAGGTACTACCCTGCATTTCGCGTGGACTACAACCTTTCTCAAAAGGTCCGTGTCGATTTTTCGTATGAAGAAACGAAGGTCAATCAACCGAATGCTAGCGCCCCATTCTTCCCGGGTACCGACTTTTCAAATCAGGCCGCTTCGTATAAGGCCAACAACTATATAGCATCTTTTGGCGTAAATTGGTCGGTTACGCCCACACTAGTGAATCAGTTCCGCGGGGGCTACTACTACAACGCATTCTGGTATGCGTTTGGCGGAAATCCAGCTTGGGATACAATCCCGCAGGTCAATTGGGGCATTGCAAGCTCCGGCGAGACCTTCAATCTCCCGGTGACAACCTTCTATCCGGTCATCAACGCTTCCGATAGCGCGACGTGGATGCACGGAGGGCACTCTATATCTTTCGGCTTTAGCTTTTATCGCGAACAGGACCATTATTGGAATCCGCCCGATGGCATTCCCAGCGTAAGCTTGGGGATCGTGAACGGCGATCCGGCGTTCCAGCCGTTCGAGAATGCGTTTCCCGGCGATACTCAGGACACGTCCGACGCCGAGAATCTCTACGCCACACTGATTGGCAGAATCTCGGGAATTGGCCCAACAGGAAGCGGTTTCCCTTATAGCCAGAAGACAGGTCAATATGCAACTAAACCTGGGTCTGCTTATAACTTGGATGAATTATCCAAGGGTTGGGGCATCTACGCGCAGGACTCGTACAAAATTACTCCTCGTCTCACATTCAATTATGGGCTCCGATGGGACTTCACCGGTGATAACCATGACCTCACGGCGGCTTACCATGGAGCCTCCGCAGCCCAGATGTACGGCCCATCTGTCATCGGCCAGTCGTTTAGTCCAGGTACTCTGTCCAGCAATCTGAATCCCGCATACGTGGCGAGCAGCCACCAATATAACGGCTGGAACGTAAGCCCTCAGCCTGGGGTCGGGTTAGCATGGAATCCGAGCCGTTCCGAAGGAATCTTCGGAAAGCTGTTCGGTGGAAATAGCACCGTCATTCGCGCGGGCTTTGACATTAAGCGCTTCACGGAACCCTACCAATACTTCTGGAACAGCGCGTCCAATCACGGATTGGCCTTCTTCCAGAGCTTTTCCCTACAACCCGCGACTGGAGGAGGTCAGGGCACCTTCGCACCTGGCAGCCTCAACTTGCCTGGCCAGGTTGATGATCAAGGCCTTAGCACAGTATTAAGCAACGCCGGGAGGTCTTATAGCGTGGCTCCGCCGGCGTATGCGACCAGCCTCCCGCAGTCACTCTTTACTTGGAACTACTACTTCTCTGGCGCAGGCATGGATCCACACATCAAGCAGCCTTATGTGCAAGAGTGGAACCTCGGCATTCAGCGGGAGCTTGGACACAGTAACGTCCTCGAAGTCCGTTACCTAGGACATCGAAGCCTTCATCAGTGGATCGGGCTCAACACGAACGAAGTTAACGTTTTCGAGAACGGCTTCCTCCAGGAATTCAAGAGCGCCCAGTCAAATCTGAGCATTTGCATGGCCACACCAAGCTGCGCGTCCTCGCCAAGCTTTGGCAACCAGGGATTGTCCGGACAGGTGGCTCTGCCCATTTTCGACACAGCATTTCGCACCGAGTCTGGAGGAGCCGGGACTTTCTCTGACTATACGAACGGCGCCTTCATTACCGACCTGAAGCGTGGTGCCGCAGGCGATTTGGCCTTCCAACTGGCGAACCCATTCGGAAACGCTCCCTACATTTGCAACCTCGTTGGGAATCAATTGACGCCTTGCGCCAATGGGTCCTTTGCCAGCTACACGACGCCCGGCGCATACCCCGCTAATTTCTTTCAAGCTAATCCCTACGCGGACGGGATCGGATACTTCCAATTCGGCGATACGGCCGCAAATGCCTCCTACCTGAGCGCCGTCGGATATGGCGACTATCATGCCCTGCAAGTGGATTTCCGGCAGAAGCAGTGGCACGGTATGCAGTTCGATGTCAACTATACCTGGAGCCACACGCTGGGAATTCAGCCAGATGGAAGCTGGACGGGCTCAGTGAACGTCTTTACCATCCGCGACTTGAGACAAAGTTATGCGCCTACGCTGTTTGATTTGCGACACGTCATCCACGGCAGCGGCACCTTTGACCTTCCATTCGGCCACGGCAAAGCCCTCCTCAATCGTCAGGGGGTCTTGGACAAGGTCGTTGGTGGCTGGACCTTGGGAACAATCTTGACCTATCAAACGGGATTCCCTTTCAGTTTGACCGGCGCCTACCGAAACTTTAACGAAAACAGCCTAGGCGGGTTCTCGCTGAACGGCATCACCACATCGCAATTACAGAGTGCGCTCGGCGTGAGGAACCCGAACTGCTCCTCGGCGTGCGGCTACGTAATGGACATCAACCCGAGCCTGCTCGCCAGTCCGTCGGGAACTTGCAACAGCCACCTCTCTGGCGCTTGCCAAAACACCACCCCAGGCGCATTCGGTTCTCAGATCTGGCTCTATGGACCCCACCTTTGGAATGACGATCTTTCCCTTTCCAAGGTCGTGCCCCTCGGTGAGCGGTTTAAGTTCAGCTTGCAGGGTGAATTCTTAAACGTTTTCAACCACCCGAACTTTGCAAACCCCAACGCGCGCATCAGCTCCTCGAACTTCGGACATTCCGGCCCGAGCAACTTTAACAATCCTCGCGTCGTCGAGTTGCGGGCAAACATTTCGTTCTAACCCCAAACCAGGGCTGCCGGAGGCGGCCCTCGGGAGGCATTCACCGGGCTTCACGCCCCAACACCCCGCGGCACGGTGAATGCCTCCTCGCTTTTGGTTAAGGCATTCTTTCTAAACCACTTAGAAAAATCGAGTTTACGCTTGACTTATGATTACTTTCTGATACACTATGCTCCGGCCGTTGGGGGGGATATTTCTCTGCCCAATTTATGACTATGAACGGCCGCCGCAACGTACATCACCATCCCCAAAGGGGCCCGCGGCTGTCTAACCTCTTTTCTTTCTTACATTTTGCGCACTCTTTGCCCGCAACGGACCGCCTCTAACTCATTTGATTTCAATCACTTCCGCACTCTTTCCCAGTCAACGGAGGGCGGAGTGTCCTCTTCCCGCCTTATCTCTCGGCACCTGTTTATCCCGAGCTTCGATGGACCGTCCACCACACGCCACTCTCCTTTGTTTTCAATCACTTACGAATTGCCCAATTTTCAAGTCCTTTGTTTTGATAACGATGCAACCGTGGGGTGGGGGGTGGGGGGTACCCGTCCGTTCAAACATGCCAAAATGGGAAAGAGGTGAAAACCACATCGTTTAGCGGGCCACTCGCCGCTCCCAGAAGGGAGTCCCTACATATATACTGTCTGGGATTCTGCTAAGGTCGAAACACTTCTCTATGCGAATAGGTCTCCTGGCGACGGTTGCCTTACTCTCTAGAATAGCCACGCCTCTCGTGTGTTACAGACAAGAGCCGCCAAAAGCGAAGCCCTTGCCGGAAACACCCTCCGTCGGCCACTTTGACCAAGGCGCCGAGCGCGCGATCGATCTCGCCGCCAAGGGCCGTTGCCAGGAAGCGCTTCCGGTGCTCAAGCAATCGCTCGCGCGCCCAGCAATCAACAACGCTGCCGCCAAGCAGGTCGAATATCGCGCCGCCATGGCTGCCGCAAAATGCGCGATGAGCCTCAATCAAGCACAGACCGCGGTGAATGCGCTGTTCATTTTGAAGCGCGATTTCCCGCATGATCCGGAAGTGCTCTACATCACCACGCACTTTTTTTCAGAGCTGGCCATGCAGGCGTCGCAAGAGCTTGCACGAGAGGCGCCAAATTCCTACCAGGCGCAGGAACTGCAGGCCGAGTCATTCGAGTCGCAAGGCCGCTGGGAGCTAGCAGCAAAGGAATACAACAAAATCCTGCAACAAAACGCCAATGTCCCGGGAATTCATTTCCGGCTGGGACGTGTGGCGCTCTCGAAAGGCGAGTCCGAAGCGAATACCGAGGAAGCGAAAAAAGAATTCGAGCAGGAGCTGAAGATCGATCCCAGTAATGCCGCGGCGGAGTTTTCGCTCGGCGAAATCGCGCGCCGCGCGGGTCAATGGGATGAAGCCGCCGCGCATTTTTCAACCGCCGCGAAGATCGACTCTGGGTTCGCCGAAGCGTACCTCGCACTGGGCATGTCGCTGGCCTCCGCGCAAAAATTTTCAGAAGCCGTAGCCCCGCTCGAAAAATACGTGAAGATCGTGCCCGAAGATCCCGCGGGCCACTATCAACTGGCAATCGCCTACGACCGCACCGGACGCAAGGAAAACGCTTCCCGCGAAATGCAATTGCAGCGCGAAGCTGCCGCCAAAGCTCCGGCCAGCGCCACCACCGCGACGCCACAATGATTTCGCGCCGCCGTTGGCTGCAACTGCTGGGCTTATCGGGTTTCTCAAGCGCGCTCGCTCCGGCCCGCTTTAGCGCAGGGCCGTTTTTTTCAGCCCCCGTGAGAGCCAGTGCGAAACCTTTTGAAGAACTTTTTTCGCTCCATGCACCGGAGAAGGCTGCTTCCGTTTCCGCCTTCGAGGAAATCCCCAGCTCGAGGAGCGGCATCACCTGGACGCACACCGCAGGGCTGTCGCCAGAAATGTACATGCCGGAAACCGTGGGCCCGGGCTGCGCGTTCCTCGACTACGACAACGACGGCTGGATGGATATTTATCTGGTGAACAGCGGCGCTTGCGATTTCTACACGCCGCCACATCCGCTGCGCAACGCGCTCTATCGCAGCAATCGCGACGGCACTTTCACTGACGTAACCGAAAAAGCCGGCGTGCCGGGCAGCGCTTATGGAATGGGCGTGGCGGTAGGCGATTACGACGCTGACGGCTTCCCCGACATTTATCTGACGCAGTATCCGCGAAGCATTCTCTATCACAACAACGGCGATGGCACGTTTACCGACGTCACCGCAAAGGCCGGAGTTGCTGCGCCGGGATGGGCCACGAGCGCCGTTTGGTTTGATTACAACAACGATGGCTTGCTGGATTTGTTCGTCTGCCGCTTCGTTGATTTCGATAAGTCGAAAAACATTTATTGCGGCTACGGCGCGGAAAACAAGCGCTGGTACTGCAAGCCAACTGTCTATACTCCGATGCCCTGCTGGCTGTTTCGCAACAATGGCAACGGAACCTTCACCGATGTGAGCAAAGAGGCGAGCATCTCAAAATCGCTGGCGAAAGCCTGGGGCGTTGTGGCAGCCGACATTAACAATGACGGTTGGATGGATCTGTTTATCGGCAACGACACCGTGCCAAACTTTCTCTTTGCGAATCGGAAGGGACGTTTTGAAGAAATCGGCTCGCTCGCAGGCGTCGGACTCAGTCCGTTTGGTCTGGCCCGCTCCGGAATGGGTGTGGACGCCGCGGACTATGACCAAGACGGCTGGCTCGATCTCTTCGTAACGAACGTGGATCACGAACAGTATTCGCTCTACCGCAACAATACGGATGAGACGTTCGCCGATTCCGCGCCGGGGGCCGGAATTAGCGGCGCGACAAAAATGTTGAGCGGCTGGGGAGTGAAATTCTTTGATTACGACAACGATAGCAACGTGGACCTCCTTCTCTGCAACGGTCATCCAGATTTGATGGTGGAGCAGCGCCTGCAAAATGTCCGTTACCGCGAGAAGCTGCTGCTGTTTCAAAACACAGGCAACGGATGGAAGAACGCCAGCGCACAAAGTGGGCCAATTTTTTCACGCGCATTTGCGGGAAGGGGTATGGCCGTCGGCGATTTTGACAACGACGGCTCGGTAGATGTGCTCATCGCGCAAAACGATGACGCGCCTGTTCTGCTGCGGAATCATGCGGGGCGCCAGAACCACTGGCTCGGCGTGAAACTGGTTGGGCGCAAAGCGAACATCGATGCTGTCGGAGCAAAAGTGACTTACCAGGCCGCGGATTTGCTGCGGCACGCGTGGAAAGTTGGCGGAGGAAGTTATCTCTCCTCCCACGATCCGCGCCTGGTGCTGGGCCTGGGCCAGCGAAAAAAGATCGATTGGCTCGAAGTAAAATGGCCAAATCCAGGCGGAAAAATCGAACGATTCACGGAACTGCCCGTCGACCGCTACATTACGATTGTGGAAGGCCAAGGTAGCTGGAAGTAAAGAATCTGCAAATGAATCGAGAAGACGTTTTCCACGGATGGCGCTGGGCTGCGGTGGCGGCATTGCTTGTAACCAACCTAAATTGCCAGATTGCGCGAGGGCAAAGCTCGCCGGCGCCCACTCGTTCATCGACGGAACAAACAGCCCAAGAAACCGTGCCGAAACCGGAAACCGAGCTCCAAACGGGAATCACATTAAGCCGCAGTGGCCGTTTTTCAGAAGCGATTCCTCATTTTCTCGTAGCCCGCGGCCATGTTTCCGACGAATACGCCGCCGAATTCAATTTGGCCCTCTGCTACGTCGGCGTAGGCGAATTTCCAAAAGCGATTTCTATCCTCGAGGCATTGCGTAAAGGAAGCCATGAAGGCGCCAAGGTCGAGAATCTGCTT
>Ga0307472_100000186_pt1 | contig 19610 bp, 20 predicted proteins | sample atmos_gasesAM5C__2_FD_204582 | JGI IMG/M metagenome (GOLD analysis project Ga0307472, IMG submission 204582) | Hardwood forest soil microbial communities from Morgan-Monroe State Forest, Indiana, United States - atmos_gasesAM5C_05 | ecosystem: Environmental > Terrestrial > Soil > Temperate...
CGCGGGAGGATGCACCTTCGCTTCTTTGCGCTCGTGTCGATTCCGAATTTGGTGCAGCGCTCGCAGCGGGCTTTGCTGAAGATTGCGGACTGGAAGGCTTGCCCGCTGCGGATGGCTCGTTTTTTGGCACGCTTTTATCCGATGTTCCAACGTCGCTGGCTTTCTTTTCGGGCTCGCGTGCTGTCATTTCCCGCGGCGACGGAGCAGGTTTCGACATCGCGACCTGGTTATTGAGCCCGATGGTTGTTTCGTGCGATGCGAAGCGCATGAAGATAAAAGTGCCGAGAACAAGCATCGCTGCTACCGGAATTAGCCACTTCAGATTTAGCCATCGCGACTCAGCCGATTTGCCCGCAGGTGCCTTCACTTCGAAAGGCACAGCTGATGGGGCGGAGGGTTTCACTTGTGCATCAACCCGACCGTGCCCCAAGGCGATTGCTTCCGCCGGCCGCGCACCAACAAGAACCGGTTCGAGCGCCACATCTGCGGTCTGTTCCGCGCTTGCGCGCGCCATCGCGGCGAGTTGTTCCCGGCAGCGAGTGCATTGCGAGAAATGGAGCTCGTATCTGGCGGCTTCGTCGGCTCCGAGCGAATGGTCGAAATAAGCGGCCAGGAATTCGGCGTCGGGGCAATCGCTGCTTGCGATCGAATCGTGCGCAAGACTTCGCCGGAGCAGGCCGTCCATCGCCTTTTCGTTTTCCTGCGAAGGCATGACGCTATTCTCCTTCTTTAGAACGGCCGGGGCCGAAATTCTTGCAAAAAATACCGCGCGCGATTCGCCTGATCGAGCCCACGCTTAGTCGCGAGCCGAAAGCGCGCGCGTCAAATCGAACGGCCATTGCTGGCGCGCGTACTCGAAGCACAATAGCAATTGCGCTTCGCTCAATTTTTTCTCTTCGCGCAACGCTACTTCGACACAATGCCGCAGATCCGACCTCGTTCGATCAAGCTTGCGCGAGACTGTCGCTTCGTGCTCCCCGAGCAGCTTGCCGATCTGCGCGAGCGTTAGGTCATCCACGTAATAGTAAGCCAGGCGCAGGCGGTCGCGAGGCGCAAGGTCGCGAAGCGCCGCGGTGACGCACGCTTGCATCATCGCGAGGTAGGCGTCGCGCTCCGGGTCGGGCGACGCGGTTTTCGTTTTGGGCAATTCGCGCGAATCCGAGTCATCGCTCCCGGGATCCTCGAGCGACTCAATTTTTTGAGTGCGGCGGATTTCGTCGATTTGACGTTGCGCGAGAATTGCGTGCAGCCACGTGGTCAATTTGCTGCGGCCGTGGAAATAATCGAAGAGCGAACGGCGCGAGCCGTCGGATGACTCCCGCAAGCCGTACAGATCGGCGTATAGCGAATCGGCCAGGTCGCGCGCTTTCGAATCACCACCGCCCGATTTCGCAAGAATCGCGCGCGCGGCGCGATAGAGTTCTGGGCGGTAATGCTCGATGAAATATTCCCAGGCAGCGCCGTCGCCAGCGCTGCAGGCGCACGCGAGCGCGAGGTCGCTTAGATGCAGGCTTTCGAGGTATCCGGCGACGATGCGGTCATCAGGAAGAGAATCCGGAAAACGGCGCGTGACGCTGCGTTCGAGCGCCCGCTGAAATTGTTCGCGCGTGAGGCTCCAACCCGGCGGTACGGAAGCCGTCTGCCAGCAGCGCGCAACGGCGGAGTTGAGCGCAGGAGAAAACCGGTGCGATTTATCGGCCGGCATCTTTCGCGAGACCGCCTCTGGGAGGAATGATACTAGAATCAGGCGCACGGGTTGCATTGGAGCGATATGTGATCCGCGGCTCGAACAGCCGTCCGAAGGTTCAAAATCGCATGGCCCTTCGAGGCTCAGGGCAAGCAAGAGTGCCTGTGCCATTCAGACAAACCCGCTCTCAGCCACGCGAAGGCTTTTGTGTAAGGCGGCATCTTGTAATGCTGCTGCGACTTCGCCTATAGTCCCACTCGAAATTCTCAAACGGATGTTCACTTAGGGAGGAATCGATGGCGCGTCGTGTCGTCGTTTTTGCTGCCGCTATACTTTGTTGCCTTTCGTTGAATGCGCAAGCGCCGAATCCGGCGCCCAAAAAACGAATCGCTGTGCGCGCCGGAAGATTAATTGACGGCAAGAGCGAGAAGCCGATTGCGAACGCGATGATTCTCGTCGAAGACGGCAAAATCGCGTCCGTGACGGCAGGCGGAAGCGCGCCGGCAGGCGTAGAGGTGATCGATCTTTCGCACGCGACGGTGCTTTCGGGATTCACCGATGCGCATACGCATATTCTGCTGCAGGGAGACGTGACCGCCGCCGATTACGACGAGCAACTGCTGAAGCAATCAATTCCCTATCGCGCGATTCTCGCGGCGCGCAATGCTAAGATCGCACTCGATCACGGGTTCACGACGCTGCGCGACCTGGAAACCGAGGGGGCCATGTACGCGGACGTGGACGTGAAGATGGCGATCAACCGTGGCGAAGTTCCGGGTCCGCATATGTTCGTTTCGACGCGGGCGATGACGCCGACCGGTATGTATCCGCTGCTCGGCTACTCGTGGGAAATCGAAGTGCCGCACGGAGTGCAGTACGTGGATGGCGTGGACAACGCGCGGCTGGCGGTGCGCGAGCAGATTTCGCGTGGAGCAGATTGGATCAAGTATTATTCGGACCGTTCGTATTATTTCGGCTCCGACGGCGTTTTGCACAGCCACGTGAATTTCACGGATGAAGAAGCGCGAGCGATTGTCGAGGAGACGCACCGGCTGGGTCACAAAGTGGCGGCGCATTCGATTGGTTCGGACGGCATCGCCGCGTCGCTGCGCGCGGGCGTCGATTCGATCGAGCATGGCGACGGATTCACGGAGGCACTACTCGATCAGGCTGTGAAGCAAGGAGCGTACTGGTGTCCGACGGTGATGGTGGGCGCATACGTGGCGCCGGGGCGCGGTGGGAACTGGGGGCCGATGGTTGAAGCGGAGAAGAAAGCCTTCGGGCTCGGCGTGAAAAAAGGGGTGAAGATCGTGCTGGGCACGGATGCGGGCGGGTTTCCGTGGACCGATGCGGATTTGAATGAGGCGCACGAGTTTCATTATTACGTTGAATACGGGATGACGCCCATGCAGGCGATTCGCTCAGCGACCACTGTGCCCGCGGAAATGCTGGGGTGGAGCGACCGCTCCGGAACGATTGAACCCGGTAAGCTCGCGGATATGGTTGCGGTGCCGGGCGATCCGCTAGCGAATATTGATGAATTGCTGAACGTGAAATTTGTGATGAAGGAGGGCGTGGTTTACAAGAACGAATTCAAGTGAGCTTGTGCGCGAGGAAAGGAGCTGCAGACTCACTTCCTGCTAAGATTGTCTTTCGATGTACACCTGCCGGGAATGCGACGCGGCGATTAATTCGGGGAGCGAAGTGTGCCCATATTGCGGCGCGGACCTGACTTCGCCGGCTGCGGACGTCTTCGGCGAGCCGGCGCCCGCCGCGAAAAAGCAAACCGCAAAGCGGATCCTTATCGCTTGCGGCGTTTTGCTTGTGACGCTGGGAGCTGTTGGCTGGTTCGCGGTGCCGTGGCACATGTCGGGGTCGAAATCGGAATCGGAAGCGCGCGCCCGCGACGCGATTGCAACGATTCAATCCGCGCTTGCCTCGTATGAATCCACGGAATCGGCCTTCCCTTCCTCGCTCGAAGCGTTGGGAGACACCGCGCGGGTCGCAGCGCAAAAAGCGCAACTCGGTCATTACACGCTGCAATACACGCCGGGGAAGCCGGACGCTGATGGCCGCGTGACGAGTTACACTCTGATAGCGCGGCCAGGAAATTTCGGCTTTCGCAGCTATTACACGGACGAATCCGGTGTGCTTCGAGCTACGGCCGAGGATCGCCCCGCGACGGTGCAGGATGCACCGATCCAGCCGAATCTGTGAACCCGATCCCATCTACGGCACAAACACAATAGCGTACTGATGTTCTTGTGCTTCGGTGCGATTCCTTCGGAGAAGTCGAAATAGCTTGATGCTATACTGGTTGCGCAGGCCGTCGCCGCATCCACTCGAAATTGCCGCGGAGAGGTGCTGGAGTGGCCGAACAGGGCTGCCTGCTAAGCAGTTTCACCCCAAAAGGGTGACGGGGGTTCGAATCCCCCCCTCTCCGCCAGCTTAATCCGCTCGCGCTACGATCCGCGAGAGTATCTCGTCCGCGTTTCTGTCCCCGCTTGATATCCCGGCATTAGTCGAAGATCCCTCCTTGATTTCGCGATGAATCAAGGCTCTTGCGAGCGTTTCGAAGCGAACTCAAAGAGAGCGGTCAGTTCGTTGGGTATAATGGAGTCGGCGGTAAACTCGATGTCTGCAGACCAGAATCGCAAGCCTTTTTCAGGTTTTCGCAATCCTCTCCTCTATACGTCGACGCTGTTAGTCATTGCGCTGATCTATGTCGGCGGCACGTTTTTTGTGAGGCGGCAACAGAATCGCGACATCGAGCAGCGCGCAGCGGCTGCCGCGGCAGCCAAAGAGCGAACGGATGACGAGCGCACCGTCGAACAGCTTGGCGGGAGCGAATTCAAGATCCTGAATTTTTATGCCACGCCTCCAGTGGTTCACGCAGGAGAGACGGTGCAACTGTGTTACGGCGTCTCCAACGCGAAAACCGTGAAGCTCGAGCCGCAAACAAGTGCGGTCTGGCCGTCGGTGAGCCGCTGCGTCGAAGTAACTCCAAAGAAAACTACGGAGTACACGCTGACCATTGAAGACGGCAACGGAAACTCAAAGACCTCGACACTCACCGTACAGGTTCGCTAACGAGTTCGCTCCGGAGCCTGTCCAATACCCGGCGTTCGACAGCGAGATTAACTGTGGCCGCCGCCGAGCTCGCGCACAATATCACCGACGAATGACTTCGCGTCGCCGAAAAGCATGAGCGTTTTGTCGAGGTAATACAGGGGATTATCGATTCCAGCGAAGCCGGGGCTCATGCCGCGCTTGATCACCATCACCGTACGAGCCTTGTCCACATCGAGGATCGGCATGCCATAGATCGGGCTGCTCGGATCGTTGCGCGCGGCAGGGTTCGTCACGTCGTTTGCGCCGATCACGAGAGCCACATCCGTCTGCGGAAATTCCGGATTGATGTCTTCCATATCGAGAAGCTTGTCGTAGGGAATGTCCGCTTCGGCCAAGAGTACGTTCATGTGCCCCGGCATGCGCCCGGCCACCGGATGAATCCCAAATTTCACGTCCACGCCGCGCTTCGTGAGCGCGTCATACAATTCGCGAACCTTGTGCTGCGCCTGCGCAACCGCCATACCGTATCCCGGAACAATCACTACCTTACTGGCCGCTCCTAGAATTGCAGCCGCTTCTTCGGGCGTCGCGCTTTTCACTGGTTTTGCTTCTTGCCCGGCGGCGCCTTTCGCTACTTGCTCTTGCCCGAACGCACCGAACAGCACGTTGGAAAAAGACCGGTTCATCGCCTTCGACATATTCACAGACAGAATGAATCCGGAAGCTCCGTCGAGCGCGCCGGCGATGATCAACAACTTGCTATCGAGTACAAATCCCATCGCCGCGGCCGAAAGGCCTGCGTAAGAATTCAGTAGCGACATCACGGTGGGCATGTCCGCGCCGCCAATCGGAATAATCATCAGCACGCCAAACAGCAGCGAGATTCCGAGAATCGCAGGAAAGAGACGCATATGCCCGGGATGCGTCACCAACACCGCAGCTCCTGCGACCGCAATGGCTAATACCGACAGGTTGACGAAATTCTGCCCTTTGTATGTGATCGGCCGCTGCGGCAGCACTTCTTCCAGCTTCCCGGCCGCCATCAGGCTTCCTGTAAACGTAAGCGAGCCAAGAATTACTTCCGCCGAAAGCACCGCCATCATGAAGGGCGGCACGTTTGGCGCGCGCAAATAAAATTCTGAAGTACCTACGAGTGTCACACAGAGCGCGCCAAACGCGTGGCTCAGCGCCGTCCGCTGGGGAACAGCCGTCATGTGCACCAGCCCGAGCGGCACGCCGATGATCGAGCCGAGCACCAGACCCATCGATATCCCGCGATAATCCACAATTCCGTGATGCAGCAGGGTGCCGACGATCGCGAGTAGCATCCCCACTTCGCCGGCCCACACACCGTGCCGTGCCGTTTTCGGCGAGCTCATCAATTTGAGCGACAAAATGAAAAGAACGGCTGCCAGAAGGTAGATGATTTGAAGTAAAAGGTCGGAGCCCGCGAGGGAATTCATGATTTCGTAGGCCGGCTCGTCTTGAACATTTTCAGCATGCGGTCGGTAATCAGGAAGCCGCCTACGATATTGCTCGTCGCCGCGACGATTGCGATCGTGCCTAGGATCGTCGCGAGAGTGCTTTTGCCTTCGCCCGCGAGAATAATCGCGCCCACTACGGCGATGGCGTCGAGCGCGTTTGTCAGTGACATCAACGGCGTATGCAGCAGGGGCGAAACGCGGCGAATTACTTCAAATCCAATGAAGGCCGCCAGGATGAATACGTAAAGATCGGTCACCAGATCTGACTGCACCATCAGCTTCCCCCCTTCCCTGCGGTCGCCAGAGCCGGCAGCGATAAGAATTCACGTACGCGCTCATTCACGATTTCGCCGCCTCGCGTGAGCAGTGTGCTTCGAACGATTTCGTCGTCGAGTTTGAGCTGAAGCTTTCCATCCTGAACCAGGTATTGCAGAAACGCGGTGATGTTACGCGCGTACATCTGGCTCGCGTGGTACGGCACGGTGCTCGCGAGATTAATTCGCCCGATGATCGTCACGCCGCTGGCTACCACTTTCTCGCCAGGTCGCGTCAACTCGCAATTCCCGCCACGCTCCGAGGCCAAATCGACAATCACCGAGCCGGGCGCCATCCGCGCCACCATGTCCCTGGTCACCAGAACCGGGGACTTCTTGCCCGGAATTACCGCCGCTGTGATCACGACGTCGCTTTCGCCCACCACGCGACCTAGCAGCTCCCGCTGCTTTCTGTAGAATTCTTCGTCCTGCGCCTTCGCGTAGCCGCCCGCATCCTGCGCGTCCTTCGCTTCTATCGGCAGTTCCACGAAGCGACCGCCGATGCTCTGCACCTGCTCCTTCGCCGCTGGACGCATGTCGTATGCCGACGCGACGGCGCCGAGCCGCCGTGCTGTCGCGATCGCCTGCAAGCCTGCGACGCCCGCGCCGATGATGAGCACGCGCGCGGGAGTAATCGTGCCTGCGGCGGTAGTCAACATCGGGAAAATACGTGGCAGTGTATCGGCTGCAATCAGCACCGCCTTATAGCCGCAGATCGTGCCCATGGAGGAAAGCGCGTCCATCGCCTGCGCGCGCGTGCTTCGCGGCATCAGCTCCACCGCGAATGATGTCACTCCGGTCGCCGCGATCTGCTGGATCGTTTTCAACTCACCGAGTGGCCGCAAAAATCCGATCAGCACCTGGTCGCGGCGAAATAACGGCAAGTCCGCTTCGCCCGTTTTGTCGTTCGACCCGTGTGCGAGCACTTGGACGATAATGTCGGCAGCGCGAAACACTTCCGCACGATCGGCGACAATTTTCGCGCCCTTCGCGATGTAATCTGCATCTGGGTAGCCCGCCTCGAGCCCAGCGCCCGCTTCGATCACCACTTCGAGTCCGGATTTGGCAAGAGTTGGGACCACTGAGGGTACCAATGCCACTCTGCGCTCTCCTGGAAAGGTTTCGCGAGGAACACCAACGATCATCAACAGCCCCCTAAGATTCCTTCAACACACGCGAAGTTAGTATGCCGCGAGCGAGCCAGCCAGCCACCTGAAAACAGGCACAGTGCTAGCCGTCTTCGAACCGATTATTTTATCTGGAATTGCGCCGAAGTCTATCGAACATCGGCCTTGCTTGGATGTTTTCCGGACTAGAGTTTGCCCCAAAAGCCGAATACGACAGCACCGATAATGAAGAGAAACGAAACAACGTGATTCCACCTCACGTGGTCGCCAAGATAGATCCATGCAAACGCGACGAACACGCAAAGCGTAATCACTTCCTGGATGATTTTCAGTTGAAACGCTGTGAACTCGCCGTACCCGATGCGGTTCGCAGGAACCTGAAAGCAGTATTCGAAGAAAGCGATCAGCCAGCTCACGACGATGACAGCAAAGAGAGGCGCCTTTCGGTACTTCAGGTGACCGTACCAGGCGATCGTCATAAAGACATTGGAGCAGATGAGAAGGAGGACGGTTTTCATAGCGGCGAAATCCTAGCACGTCGCTTCCTTAAAGGTAATCGAGGGATACCGGTAGAAAGCACGCCCACACGATTGTTCCAGCGCCCGATTTGCGGTATTCCGCGTGAATCCTCTATAATTGCAAAGTAACTGTGCCCAAACGAAAAGGGAGTTTGCCTCCATCACGACGCGCTCCCAAGCGTCGCCAACGACTACAAATGATCGATCTAGCCGAAAAAATCAAAAAGAAGCTTAAAGACGAGATTGCCGCCCTCGAGCATGAACTCCACGACGAGCTGCCGAAAGAAATCAAAGTGGCGCGAGCGCACGGCGACCTTTCAGAAAACGCCGAGTACAAGTATGCGAAGGAGCGCCAATCCTTCGTTTCCACCCGGCTTGCCCAGCTTCACCAGCGCATGGCCGATCTGTCTATGCTTAACCTCAGCAACCTTCCGAAGGACCGAGCGGCCTATGGCTCACGAATCGTCGTACTGGACGTTGCGAAGGGCTCCGAAATCGAGTACAAACTGGTAACAGTAGAAGAAGCCGACGCGCCCAACGGCCTGATTTCGACGAGTTCTCCGATTGGGCGGGCGCTGCTCGGAAAGAAAGTCGGTGACGAAGTAAAGGTGACAACGCCGGCAGGTGTGAAAGACTATGAAGTCGTCCGGCTAACAACTATCTACGACGAGGAATAACTGGGTGATTCCCACCTCATGCTGAGCCGCACCATCGGTCGGTACCTTTCCTGGCCTATCAACCGGCTTGCGGCTCTCCTCGCCCCCACTGGCGTTCCTCCAAACTGCATCACCTGGGCGGCTCTTGGCCTGAACCTCTGGGCGGGCATTCTGTTTGCACAGGGCCGTTTCGCTGCCGCCGGCGGAGTGATGATCCTGGCAGGGCTTTGCGATCTTCTCGACGGGCCTGTGGCGCGCATTCAGAATCGTGTCTCTATTTTCGGCGGTTTCCTCGATTCAATTTTCGACCGGTACGCCGACCTGATTCTTTTTCTCGGTTTGCTCGTCTACTATGCGAGCGTCAATCGCTTCGGCTATGCGTTCCTTGCGGGCGCAGCAATGGCCGGAGCGGTGATGGTCAGCTATGCGAAAGCGCGCGCGGCATCGCTCGTCCCGAATGAAGATGTCGGTTTCTGGGACCGTCCCGAGCGCCTGGCGCTGATGATTCTTGGAGCGCTGGCAAATCGCATGCCGCCTGTGCTCTGGATTCTTGCGATTGGCCCCAACATCACCGTGATCCACCGGATCGTGCATACGTGGAAGCAGACGAAGGAAGTCGCGCCGGTTCCCAAACCGGTAGCGGCCTCAGCTCCTGCCCCATCGCCCCTCGAGGCAAATCTGTCGCACGGGGCTCAGCGGCCATCGCCTCAATTCTTCTCGCGAACCGCAGGACGGGGAAGGTAGCCATGCCGAAACTTCTCGCTATCATCGGCGCCCTCGTGATTTGTGCAGGCTGCGATCTGCTGTGGCAATCGCGCAACGAAATCAAATTTTGGATGGCGGCTTATATCAGTGTTTTCCGCTCGATACTTCGCCGCCAGGAAAACACGGTTCGCGAGCTCCCTGCAGTCGTCTCGGCTGCCAAACGCCGGCACGCGGTACGCTTTCTCCTTGGTGTCGGATTTGCCTTCCTTCTGGGTCCGATGCTGATCGCCATCAGCGTCACGCTACTGCTTTACAAGAATCTCTGAAAGCGCGCCGAAATTGAAACCCTCCCTCATCGTTCACGGCGGCGCCTGGAATATCCCGGATGAAGCGGTTGACGACTGCCGCGCCGGGATTCGCCGCGCCCTGAAGGCCGGTTGGAAAGTTCTTTTAGCAGGCGGCGCTGCGCTCGATGCCGTCGAAGCTACCATCGTGGTTCTTGAGGACGACCCTACCTTCGACGCCGGTATCGGCTCGCATCTGAATCGCGACGGAAGCGTTCAGCTCGACGCGATTATCATGGACGGAACGACGCTGAAAGCCGGCGCAGTAGCAGCTGTCGAACGCGTGCGCAACCCAATTCGCCTCGCGCGCCTCGTCCTCGAGAAAAGCGAGCACATGATGCTCGTCGGAGCCGGCGCCGAAAAATTCGCCGCCGAAAACGGGGTGGCGCTGTGCGCGCCCGAGGATCTCATCATCGACCGCGAGCATTCCGCCTGGGGACGCTGCCTTGAAGACTCACACGCGGCCGAGCATCACTTGGATCACGAATTCGGCACGGTCGGCGCAGTCGCCCTAGACAGGCAGAATCACTTGGTCGCTGGCACGTCCACCGGTGGCACGTGCTGCAAATTTCCCGGGCGCGTCGGCGATTCGCCGCTCATCGGTTGCGGCTGTTATGCCGATGCAGAAGCCGGCGGCGTTTCCTGCACAGGACACGGCGAGGGCATCATGAAGATCGTGATGGCAAAAATGGCCGCCGATCTACTCGCCGCCGCGGAAAACCCGGCGCAAAAGCCCGAAGATTGTCGCTGGGGACTCGGTTGGGGCACGCACTCAACAATCGCGGCTTCCGCCGCCAGCGGAGGCGATGCTCAATCCGTTGCCAATGCCTGCGTTCGTAAACTCGCGCATCGCGCCCACACAACTGGCGGCCTAATTCTCCTCGACCGCAATGGAAATCCAGCCGCCGCATTCAACACCTCGCGTATGGCCTACGGCTTCGTAAACCCCGACGACTCATTCACGATAGCGCCATAGCCATACCGCGCAACATCGTTCTGCTGCCTCGTCCAACCCGCGGGAGTATAATCCGGGCAACCAAAGCACATGGAGGTTCAAATATGGCAATTCGCGAAGCGATACTCCCCGAATTCGACCATGAAATGGGCACGACGCGAAAAACGCTCGAGCGCGTGCCCGAAGCCAATACCGATTGGAAGCCGCACGACAAATCCATGAGCATGGGCCGCCTTGCCGGACACCTTGCGGAATTGCCGACCTTGGTTCCACTTGCTCTTCAGCGCGAATCCGTCGACTTTCGCCCGCCCGGCGCGCCTCCACGACAACCCAATATCATGTCCTCTCGCAAACAGCTCCTCGAAGACTTCGACAAGAACGTCGCCGCCGCCCGCGCAGCAATCGCTGAATCGAGTGACGAGGATTTGAAAAAGATCTTCACGCTGCAAGCCGGTGGGAAAACGATTTTTTCGCTCCCACGCACAGCCGCCCTTCGCACCTTTATCATGAACCACATCATCCACCACCGCGGCCAGCTGTCTGTTTATCTGCGGCTGAACAACGTCCCGGTTCCTTCGATATACGGGCCTTCGGCCGACGAACAGAACTAACCCGAAACTGAGTGTGACATCGGCACGGGAGTCGTAGCTCAGGTCCCATTCTGGCCCGCCGTTGGCCAGAATTGACCTGAGGCCTTTGTGCGAACCCGAAAACGAGTGTGACCTTCTATCGAAGATCGCAGCCGATGCATACAAAAAAAAACGGCTGGCAACTTGCGCTGCCAGCCGTTTCCCGTTCAGGCAAAGAAACTGCGGTTACCGATGTCCGCCGCCATGGCCTCCGCCACCGCCGTGGAAACCGCCACCACCGTGACCTTCGCCACCGTGGAAGCCACCACCGCCACGGACTGCGCCTCCTCCATGGAAGCCATTGCCGCCGTGAAATTCATTACCTCCGCGAAATCCGCCACGGAACCTATCGTCGCCTCTGCCACGGAACCTATCGTCACCGTGGAATCGGCCATGATCCCAATCGCCGCCGCGGCCGTAAAAGCCATGTCCATAGTAACCGCGGCCGTAGAAGCCATGGAACCACGGGCCGGCGCCGATGAATACTCCGTTCACGAAGTAGTCAGGTCCCCAGTATCCGTAGGGCGCGCAAGCGTATGGGGCGTACGGATAGTAGCCGTAAGCGCATACCGGCGCGAGCCCTACGTAACCGGGACCAACTCCGATGCCGACTCCCACGCGCACTTGCGCGCTTGCAACGGCGCTCATCGAGAGCGCCAAAATTCCAATAACCACAGCATATTTGAGATAACGCATCTGAGACCTCCCGGCTGGTTCGCGCCGTCGCGTTCCGACTTCGCTTCCAGCCCCGATCTTGCCTTTGAAGCTCTTCACGCCAGTCAAGAGGAGCAAGGCGGGTGCCAAACCGCCGGTCTGTGCTAAGCCTTTCCTAATCAGCAATCTACAGGAGAAACTGCCTTAACTCGACGACCGGATATTCCGGCTGCCAACCACCGGCGCTGCTGATTTTCAACCACTCTGCCAAATGCCGCCGAAGTGCCTCCTTTACGACGGCCTTTCTCCAAACCGCGTCTTCGTTGTTCCAGCGATCGATCAGCTCTTCAACTTTTTCCGCTTTCGCCGCGCCGAAACAAAACTCATCAGCGTGATGCCGATCTCCCCGCCGGTAGTGGGCCAGTCTCCGGTTTAGCCAAACCACCCGGAAGTTGCCCAGACCAGTCAATACAAGCGCGTTTCACAGGACTAATGTTGAGTTCGGTTTTGGTCGCTGAGCACATTGGCCTGAAGGCAACAGTTGAGCCAAGGGTTACTTAGCCGGAAATGCGGCTATTCGGCCAAGCGACGAGAAGCCCGTCTAACTAAGCCTCCGCCGCCAGCCTAAGCTGTATCTCGCGCATGACGATCATCAAAACTTCAACTTCTTATTTCGACTGCGCTAGCCCCGCAATAACTGCGGCAACTTTTTCGAGTATTTGATTCCAGCCCTCGAGTTGCCCGCTGTTTTTTGCGTCTTCCATGGTTTCATTTCCAATCATGGTCAGTTTCGTCTGGCCGTTTCCAAAATCCTCAAAAATAACCACGTCGCGCGCATCATCTATGGCCTCATGTTCTATTCCATACTGCGCAGGCTCAACCTTGTTTCCCTTCGAGTCGGCAAAGTACAGGGAGTAAACGATCTTCTCGTGCAGAACAATCTCGTGGTACTCCCCGCCATTCCAGAACTCCTGCCCATCCGGCGATTTCATGCACCAGAGAAATTTTCCTCCCACGCGAAAATCAATCTTGCAAAAAGGCGCAGTAAAACCCTTCGGCCCCCACCACTGCATCACATATTGCGGGTCTGTCCACGCCTTCCAAACCAATGCGCGTGGAGCATCAAAAACTCTGGTGACTACCATCCGCTCTTTCTCGTTAACCGTGTTTTTTGTCATTTCTGACCTCCGCTTTCTTCATTTGATTCACAACCACATCCAACTTGTCGAAACTCTCTTCCCAGAATCGGCGATAGTTAGTCGCCCAGTCGCTGACTGTCTTGATCGCTTCTGGCCTGAGCGTGCACACGCTCTCTCTTCCACGCTTCGTCTTGATCACAATCCGCGCACGCACCAGATAGGCGATATGTTTTGAAATCATCTGCTGCGAGAGGGCAAACGGTTCCGTCAATCCATGCACAGAGGCAGGCCCATGGGAGAGTCGTTCGATCATCGCCCGGCGGGTTGGATCAGACAGAGCCGCAAACGTCGTATCCAGTTTATCCACAACCGTATGGTAGTGAATTATCCGTCGATGTCAAGTGTGGATTTTGAAATTCCCGATTTCTGTTTCCCGATCTCTGAACCCTGACACCTGGGCTAAATTTATCCTTCCCCATGCGCCACGTATCGCAGATGGATGCATGGTTTAACAAATAGGCTTCCTTGAGCAATTACTCGTTAACCTGACGATTAGAGTGCCAGCGCAACCTGCGCAGGAGCGCGAGCCGTCACGGCGGAGGCCCTGGCATCAGGGACCGGGGGATGCGGATTGCCGTGGAACCTGTTCTCGATGTATTGCCGGCCCGTCGGGCAAGTGATCTTTGCCAAATGGCTTGCTACGACCTCCGCGATGAGTGGTAAATCGCCAATCCACTCATCGAGGAGATTTACCGGGAAGTCGGCTTGTAGGAAGTGATCTCCGCACCTGCCGGCAATTCAAGGAAGGATTACGAGCTAACCAGAAACTGACCCACTGCCTCCCCGCCTCCTGAGTTGAACCAAAACCGATCCGTGTGCTAGCATCCCCGTTCCGCAGGGTCACGCGCAACCGCCGGGGGGCGGCGTCGTGATGTTTCCCGTATCGCAGAGCTCAAATTCGCGCTTCAGAATTTCCCGCCACGAAATGCCTGTTCCGAACGACACTTATTCAAGTCTCTTTTTTTCAGTATCGAATTCCAACTCCTTCAATCGAGGTGCAACATGAAATCCTATAACACCGAATGGATACGCAACGTGGGCATTGTAGGCCACGGCGATACGGGGAAAACCCAGCTCGTATCGTCGTTGCTCTTCACCGCTGGGATGACGCCGCGACTGGGTAAGGTTTCTGACGGCTCGACCGTCACCGATTGGGACGAAGAAGAAGTTGCGCGAAAGATTTCCATCAACACCGGCCTTGCTTATGCCGAATGGCAGGCAGCCGGACAAGCAGAAAAAACAAAAATCAATTTCCTCGATACTCCCGGCTATTCGACCTTCATCAACGAAACAAAATCCTCGCTCATCGCGGCTGACGCTTCCCTCATCGTTGTAGACGCAGCCGCCGGCGTTCAAGTAGTCACCGAAAAAACCTGGGACTATGCCACTGAATACGATCAGCCGCGCGCGTTCGTGCTGAACTGGATGGACCGCGAGCTTGCGAGCTTCGAGCGTGCTCTCGAATCGCTCCAGCAGGTTTTTGGCCGCGGCGTCGTGCCGATCGAGTTGCCTATCGGCTCGGAAAAAAGTTTTCGCGGCGTAATTGACCTGATCGCGATGAAAGCGCTCACCTACACGCCCGACGGCGACGGCAAAGCCAAAATGGAAGAAATCCCTGCCGATCTGGCAGAAGAGGCGAAAACGGCGCACGAAGCGCTCGTTGAACTGGTCGCCGAAGGCGATGACGCCTTGATGCAGGAGTTTTTCGACCAGGGCACGCTTCCCATCGAGGATTTGAAAAAGGGCCTGCGCGAAGCGGTCCTGGCGAAACGCATTTTCCCGGTGTTGCTAAGCTCCGCGCTCCACAATATCGGCGGCGACGCGATCCTGAATTTCCTGTGCGAGATTTTTCCCGCGCCCTCTTCGCGGGGCAAAGCGAGCGGCCACAAAACTCCGGACCACAAAGGCGAAACGATCGAGCGCAAAGTGGCAGACTCCGAGCCGCTCTCGATTTTTGTGTTCAAGACGCTCGCCGATCCTTTCGCCGGGCGAATCACCTATTTCAAAGTTCTTTCCGGCGTGCTGAAAAATGATGCCACGCTGACGAATTTCAATCGCGGAACGCAGGAGCGCCTGCAGCATGTCCAAGTCATGCAAGGTAAGACCGCTGTCGCTGTGAACGACTTGCACGCCGGCGACGTTGGCGCGATCGCGAAGCTGAAAGAAACCACCACGGGAGAAACGCTCGGCGACAAGAATGCCACGATCTTCTACCCGCCCGCGCGCATTCCCGAGCCTTCCATCACGTTTGCGATCGAACCGAAGACGCGCGCGGACGAAGATCGCATCGGCGTCGCGATCCATCGGATTCTCGAGGAAGATCTCGCGCTGCGTTTCGGGCGCGACCCGCAGACGAAGGAATTCCTCCTTTCGGGCGCAGGCCAGCAGCATATCGAGGTCGTCGTCGCCAAACTTCGCAAGCGCTATCATGTCGATCTCATGTTGCACCCGCCGAAAGTTCCCTACCGCGAGACGATTCGCGGCAAAGCTGACGCCGAAGGCAAGCACAAGAAGCAAACCGGAGGACACGGTCAGTTCGGACTCTGCCGAATCAAGATGGAGCCGCTTCCGCGTGGCAAAGGAGTCGAATTCGTGGACGATGTGTTCGGCGGCGCAATCCCCAAGAACTGGATTCCGTCGGTCGAGCGAGGTATTCGCGAATCGGCCGAACGCGGCTATCTTGCCGGGTTCCCGGTGACGGATTTCCGCGCGATCCTCTACGACGGCAAGTATCACGACGTGGACTCGAGTGATATGGCGTTCCGGATTGCCGGTTCGCTCGCCTTTAAAGAAGCGATGAAGCAGGCGCGTCCCGCGCTGCTCGAGCCGGTGATGCAGGTGGAAATCTACGCGCCGGATCAGTATTCGGGCGACTTAATGGGCAACCTGAGTGGGCGGCGCGGAAAAATCAGTGGCAGCGAAACTCGAGCTGGCAGCGTGGTGATCAAAGCGCAGGTTCCGCTCTCAGAAATGCTCAGCTATGCAAACGAGTTGACGTCCATGACGCAGGGACGCGGCAGCTATTCGATGGAATTTTCGCACTATGACTACGTGCCGGGTGAGCTTGCGGAAAAAGTGATTGCGACACACAAGCCGCATCACGGCGCGGAAGAAGGCGACGCCGCATCCGCGTGACGATCGGTCTGGGAGTATTGTCCCGGTCTCACTCGGATGAGTAACAGAGAATAGAAGGAGAAGCGCACTTTTTAGCGCGGAAGAAAAAATCCAGTCTGCTGGCGATGTTCGTCAAATGCCTGCCCGAATTCTTTCGTAAGCAGCGATTCCTCTCGTTTCGCTTTTACTACGAAACCAATCGCAATCACTGCGAAGGCCACGATCGCGCGATACTCGCGATGGCGATCGCGGTGCCTGCCAGAGCTAGCAGAAGTCCTGTGTAGCTCGGGTGCCGGATTCGCGCGTAGGGACCGGTGCGGATGAGTTCGTGTTCTTGCCGGATCGTTATCTGCCCGCTCCAGTTTCTTCCGATGTGCCGGCGCGCCCAAATTGCAAAGGCCACTCCGGCGGCCGTCGCGAGCGCGCCCAGCATTACGATCCACTCCTGCTCGGGAAGGAATCGGCGATTCAAGATTCCGAAACGCGGATCGCTCGAATAGAGCAAGACGAAGCCGCACACCATATAGGCGACGTGAAGCAGGCGCGCAAGCAGCGATTCCCGCTGTTGGACTCGTTTCTGGTTACGTGCGGCCCAAATCCAGTACACGCAAAACGCGATCCACGACACTTGGATGATTTGAAATGGTGCAGGCATTTTGAAGTAAGCGACGGCGAAACAGATGGCCGTAGTTGGTCCTCTCGTTCGGCGAGCTCGGTGCGAACGTCACAACTTTGTCGCAGTGAAGATAAGTCTGTCAACCGGCCTGCTGTGTCTTGTCCGTCTAACCAATTTGGCGCTTGCGATTCAGCGGCCAAATGCCTGAAGCTTCTTTGACCATGAAAAAACCGGTAAAGCAGAAGCGTTGGGGCGACGCGACGGTCGCCATTCATCAGGGTGACGAGCGTTTCCACGTCGGCGCGCCGGTCGGCACCACCGTTGCGCGCACCGCGAATTTCACTTTCGAAAGCACGGAGGAGATGAAGCGCTGGGCCGAGGGAAAAAGTTCGGCCTACATTTACACGCGCTACGGAAATCCTACCCTCACGGTCGCGGAAGAAAAGCTGGCGGCGCTCGAAGGGGCGGAAGCGGCCATCGTCACAGCCTCGGGCATGGCGGCGATTTCGAGCGCGCTGCTCGCGGTGCTGAAAGCGGGCGACGAGGTGATTTCGACGCGGCAAACGTACGGCGGCACGTACCGCCTGATGCGCGACAATTTCCCGCGTTTCGGCATCGTCGTGCGCCACGTGGAAACCGACCTCGCGGGCATCCAGCAGCTCGTCAATCCGCGGACGAAGGCGCTCTACATCGAGACGCCGACGAACCCCACGCTGCGGCTCGTGGATTTGCAGAAAGCGGTAGCGTTTGCGAAGGAGTGGGGGCTGATTTCGCTGATCGACAACACGTTTGCAAGCCCCGTGCTGCAGAAGCCGATCCAGCTCGGCTTCAACATCGTCCTGCACAGCGCGACGAAATATCTTTCGGGGCATTCCGACCTGATCGCGGGCGCCGCTGCGGGCAGCCACGCGATCATCAACGAAGTGCGCCACAACATCATCAACCTCGGCGGCTCGATGGATCCCGAAGCCGCCTACCTGCTGATTCGCGGCATGAAAACGCTCGGCGTCCGGATGGAGCGCCAGTGCGAGACCGCGATGAAAATTGCGAAATATCTTGCGAAACATCCCAAGGTTGCGAAGGTGCATTATCCAGGTCTCGCGTCGCACCCCGATCACAAACTTGCCAAGCGCCAGATGAAAGGATTCGGCGCGATGCTCGCATTCGATTTGAAAGGCGGACTTTCGGCCGCCCGGCGATTCTGCGACCGCGTGCGAATCTTTTTGCTGGCGGCGAGCCTGGGCGGTGCCGAATCGCTGGTGGTCCTGCCGATTTACACCTCGCATTACAACATGTCCGAAGCGGAGCTTCGCGCGGCGGGAGTTGGCGCGGGCACCGTGCGCGTCTCGGTCGGACTGGAAGATCCCGAAGACCTGATCGAAGACCTGCGCCAAGCACTGGCTTAGAATTGCGGCAACAGGCCGGCGTGAAAGGCGTCTGGTCGAACGGAATTCTCCCGTGTTTACCGCCGATTAGAATTGACCTGCGCCTCATGTTTTCAATGCCTTGCGAGGATTTCTAATCGCGGTACCGTAGATTAAGACTGCACTGCTCGGCCGGACATAACTGAATCCCTTACTCGATCGTTTGCCACACCAGCCTAAAGTTTGCCTCTTGGATTGCCGATTGAAGAATTTGCAGTGCGCGAGATCACGCTGGCCGCGCCGGCACGATGTAGCCAAGAGCGGAATCCGGAAGGCGAATCGTTGCGAAAGTTTAGAACCTCGGTTTTTGTCACAATTCTGCTGCTGGCAGCCGCCCCGGCGCTGCCGCAGACTCAGCACATCACCGCGAGAGAAGCGAAAAATCACGTAGGAGAAAAGGCGACCGTGTGCGGGAGAGTGGTGGGCATCCATTTCGTCTCGAGCGGCAAAGGCCAGCCGACATTTGTCCATTTTGACGAACAATATCCGAATCAAGTCTTTACGCTGGTCATCTGGGGGAGTGAGCGTCCTAAATTCGGCCGGCCGGAAGACCTGTATCGCAATAAAGACTTGTGCGTGACCGGCAAAATCACGAGCTACCTGGAAGTCCCGGAGATCGTGGCCAGCAATCCGAATCAAGTCCAAATACAAAAATAATCGAGTGTCCTGAGGGACGTCAGCAGGCGCCTGCGCGGCCGGCGCTATCTTTGCGTTCATGTCAGTGATGAGTGGCGAGTGACAAGTGGCTAGTGAAAGGCGACGGATTCGAACACAGCGCGGCGTCAAAGGCTTGTGCGGCTGGGACAGCGCTCTTCGAAACTCAGGGTAAACAATCGGTGTGGGATTCACGGAGGCTTTACTTTGAAGACTTGGCGAGGCGGGCCGACGGAGGGGTCGCGGAGCGAATTGCGAAATCGCGATCCGTTCGCGATTAGGAATTTTTAGTGGCCTGAGTTTTCTACGAGTTGAGCGAAATTTTAATCGCGCGTTCGCGATTAGGATCTGGAGGCTCGAAGCTTGAGGCTGGAGGCTGGAAAGCTTGGGCGGGCGAAGGTGCGCCCTTCGAAGCTCAGGGTAAACAATTGGTGTGGAACAGAAGGAATTCCCGTTTT
>Ga0307472_100000187_pt1 | contig 19539 bp, 16 predicted proteins | sample atmos_gasesAM5C__2_FD_204582 | JGI IMG/M metagenome (GOLD analysis project Ga0307472, IMG submission 204582) | Hardwood forest soil microbial communities from Morgan-Monroe State Forest, Indiana, United States - atmos_gasesAM5C_05 | ecosystem: Environmental > Terrestrial > Soil > Temperate...
AGCCCGTTAAGGGAGCAACGCTATGCATCCAGAATCCCCACGTGATCTTCTGAAGGTTGACGCGAAAGACGACCGCCTCTATCGGGAGGCCGGTTTTTCAATGGCTCATTTGACGACGTATTCGGTCTATTGGCTCACGATTTGGGAGATCCCTTGCCAAGCTGAAGGAAAGTAAGAAGAAGGCGGATCGAGCTGCGCTTGAGAAGGGTCGCATCTTGGCCGCCATCAGCGACAGCGTGACGATTGCAAGAGAGCTATATAAGGCTGCGGTGAAGGTGGGTGTTAAGCAGGATGTGCTAGACGCGATTAAACAATATGGGTCAACGCTGGTTAGTCTGGATCAAACTATTAAATCCAATTTCGAGACGTACAGAGAAATCAGCACGACCAAGAAGCAGCTACTGCCTCAAGGCTGGTTGGCTGCCGAGCTGGAGCTGACATCGGATGCGAAACTTCAGTTCAGAGGGGCAACTGGGTCCTTCAAAGACGAAATCGCGCAGAAAAAAACAGATGGTTCCCTGTCAGCAAACGATCTACGGACATGTCTCGAAAGAATTCTAAAGGACGTCTGCGCGGCATTGGAAGTTAAACTCGCCTTCCGGTACAACGACGAAAACGAACGTAGAATGTCGGGTGAACTAATAATTGAGCTGAGGTCAACGCTAAAGAAAAAAAGCCCTGGGACTCTAGCCGAGCCTGTTTTTTCTTGTTTGGAGACCTGCAATCTTATTACGACTACGGGCTCGCATGATTCGGGCCCAATTTTGAGCTCTGGTGATATTGCCGTTGCATACGAGTATGTTCTCAATCTCGATAAACTGTTCTTTTGTTCGAAATGCAGAAGGTATGTCTCGGTCGATCAGTATGTCAGCCACGAGCGGAAGATTTTCTGTGGATGTGGGAGTGTCCATGTGGAGTGGAGAGACTGAGGGGACCCATTTATAGGTGGACTCTGTCGCGTAGATCTTGTCAACACGATATCCAAACTTTCCCGCTTGGGCCGTTCGCACCCGTCTGTAAGCGTTCGCCCTTTTTATGGCGCGAGATTGGGTGCGTTCTTCGCGCGTATGGTGATTCCGGAAGAGCGAACAGTTTACGCGCACCGTCTTACTCTCGGGGAAACTCTTGTTCCGCCCATTCCCAATCGACATCAGCATGCCAAAGCGGGCGGCCCCGTTCGATCCAATGAAAATAAGCGCACTCCTCGCGAGCGTTCCGAAGATAACTGCTTTGTGGTGGTGGACTCTTCAGCCAGTTCCGCAAGGCTATACGTGTGACTCGCCACATTCCAATGTATAGCTCACGCTCCTTGAAGCCCCATGGCGACCACTGCATGATGGGGATCTGATCTAGCTCCATCAAATCACTCCCGTGCAGGATAGTGGAACGCAGGCCGTACATACGATCTCGGTCTTTGGCGAGCGAAGCATGAGTGGCATAAGCAGCTAAGAAATTCTTGAAGAGCCCTGTAGGGCCTGGAACTTCATGTTTTCCAGGCTTGCCGCAAACGGGGCAGGATTTAAAATCATGACGGCTGCCCCGTGATGTAAGGGATTCGATCGCAGAAGGAACCTTTGACAGCCGCGGCTTGAGGTTGAGACCCTGCGATTTGAGAAATCTCTGCGCGCCGAAAACAGAGTTTTCATCGCTGCCAGGACCGAGAATTATATCGACGAGCCGCAATGGCCCGGCCGCTGAGAAGGGATAGGCAATATACGGAACTAGCGTCGTCTTCTCAGCTCGGAACCGCGGAGGATTTTTCATCGGTGTCGTCTGGTCCATCAGCGTGGGAAGCACTAATCTCCATTCGCTTTCTTCCTCAAATGATGAGTGTTTCAGGAGCGCGGCGATCCGCAGGCAATCTATACGGGTATTGAGGACAGCGGCTTGAAACTTCTCAAAGGGCGCTTTTTTGCTTGGGTTAGCTTCTAAGAACTCCGTCACAACCTGTTCTTTGTCTTTTGACGTAATCTTCTCAGGATTGAGGTCGCATGCGGCCTCAAACGCCCTCTCCCGGTAACCGCCGACTTCCTCCTTGAAGTGGTGGAGCGCATGCAATACAAGCTCTTCCTTCTGAACCGGGTCGTAGACGCACGGCGCGAACGATACAAGAGTTCCAATATCTGCTGGGGGTCGAAAGGCCTTGAGGTCAAAAGCCAAGCTCACTCCGCTCGATCCGTGAGAATAGGCTCGCCACTGACCGAGTTGGTCTTCCGCGGCCGAGAAGGAAGCAACAAACACCTGCGAATTAGCCAAGGGTCCGCTATCGAAAGCCAAGGTAGTCGCCCTCGCCAGTAATTTTCTGTTTGGAAATCCGTCTACATCCAATTCGGGGGTCTCGTCGACTATTTTGTTAGCGATGTTCCGTGCATGTACAAACTCCTCGCGGTCATTAAGAAAGCGAAGATCCGTGGCCCACATACTCTTGTTCGCCACAATCCCCTGGAACCCTTGAATCGATGTGTAGTGCCAAAGCTTGCCCGGAATTGGTCTATTTAATAGTTCATCGATGTGATTCGACATGGCGGAGGAATTCTAACTGACGCTTGCGGAACTACAAACGCATACGAGGTGATATTTGGCTAAGTGTGTTTCTCGGCCTAACTCCTGATCGAGGGGGTCTAGCCGAATCTGTCCGGAGAATACTACCCCGGTAGGCCTCTGACGTCGTTCCAGCGAGCCTCTAGACTACGCCAAAATCGGCCAAGCCCGTGTCATGCTCCCGAAACAATTACTGGATTGGTCACTACGAATTTGTAGCCCAAACGTAGCCCAACTGAGGGGCAGTTTTCAGAGTATTCGCGACCGTAAGCAACGGACGATAAGGCGTTTAGGATTTCCCGCAATCTGGCTACGAACCAGAAGGTCGGAGGTTCGACTCCTCTCGGGCGCGCCATTTTCGCTTCGATGTTTGTATCGCACGTGTAGCATTTAAGCCCTGCCCGAAACGACCTACTTCTCCCGTTCGGGCTTCTCAGCTCTGATGCTCCGCATCCGGGCCACCTAAGGAACCGCGCGCCAGACGTTGATGCCTCTGCCGTTTTTATCAACCGGCTCCAAGAGCGGTTTCTCTATACTATCGCTCTGTACCACCAGTCTCGGGAAGGTTCCAGGCCGCTATCACCGTCAGCACTGTGGCAAACATCACGAGTAAGCCAAGCGCTCTTCGTTGAGTAATCTTACTCTCCATGTTTTTCTCCTGTGGGCGGGGCGGGCAAGACCGAAGGTATTTGAATCTTCAACTGAACGACGTCATGTCATCCAGCCCAGTCTCAAGAGCTACAGTTGTGCATCTTGAATGCCATGTGGGCTGGAAAATGTCCTTTTGGAATCAGCTATTTGACGGTTGGTGTCGATTGTTACGTCGATGTACCACAAGACGTTACCGAGCAATTTTTTCGGCAGACTGCCCCTTTTGTCGTACTACCCGCGTCCTGAGCCGAAGAAAACAACCCCCGCAAATTCTTCTGAAAGATATGTTGAGAAGTTGCTACGCGCACACCAAGTCTAATGAAAATCGTGCGATACGGTTTCGGCGCGCGTGATGGATAGTGGCCGAACACGCGCGGCCTTCACGGAAATCACGTTGTCCTGATTTTGCAACGGCCCTTCAATCAGCAAAAATTGTTGATGCACCACCACCACGTGATCCTGTTCGAAAAGTTTCGGCGTGATGATGGCGTTCGAAATCCCCGTCTCATCTTCGATGCTGAGAAACACGAATCCTTTCGCGGTCCCGGGACGTTGCCGCGCGATCACCGATCCCGCAATGCGCACCCAGGTGCCATCGGGAATCGTACCGAGCTCGTTCGCTGAACGTATCCCTCGCTTCCGTAATTCCGCACGATGGTAAGCCATCGGATGTGGCCCCACCGTCATTCCCGTGCCGCGAAAATCCGCGACCAGCCTTTCTTCTGTGGTCATAGGCTGCAAAGGAGAATCGCTCTCGCGCGAAGAAATTGCTCTCGGCACAGTGGCGCCGGCGCTAACGCTAAGCTCCCGCTCCCCAAGTGAATCGGTTGCAGCGCCATCCGGCGCAGAAGTTTCTAGCGCAGCGTCCTCCAACGCAGCGCGCTCGAGCAAAGGCCCCGCACGCCGCGAGGCTCGCTCGATCTGCCACAACGCATCGCGCCGGTGAATTCCGCGCCGATGCTGCCCGCTTTCGGCGGTAATGAAATTTAGCGCGCCAATAGCCGCAAGCGTAGCCAATTCGTTCTTCTGTATCGCGGGCACGCGCAGTTTTAAATCTTCAATCGAAGCGAACGGATGCATCGAGCGCTGCTCCAGAAGTCCCAGCGCGATCTCCTGCCGCAAGCCTTTCACGTAACGCAGCCCAAGCCGCATAACCATCCGTTCGCCATCTTTTTCGAGTCTGCACAGCCAATCGGAGCAAGTCACATCGATTGGGCGCACTTTCAATCCGTGCCGCTGCGCATCTTTCACAAGTGTGGCGGCATTATAAAATCCCATTGGCTGGTTGTTCAGCATCGCTGCCGTAAACGCCGCGAGATAATGGCATTTCAAATACGCGCTGGCATACGCAAGCATCGCAAAACTGGCCGCGTGCGATTCTGGAAATCCATAGAGCGCGAATGACGTAATGGACTGAACGATTGTGTCCTGCGTCGCGCCGTGGATTCCGTTCTGCTCCATGCCGCGGCGAAGTTTTACTTCCACCTCTTTCATGCGCTTTTCCGAACGCTTGAACCCGAACGCCCGCCGCAATTCTTCCGCCTCGCCTCCAGTAAATCCTGCCGCAATCATGGCCATGCGCAGAAGCTGTTCCTGAAACAGCGGCACTCCTAATGTGCGCGAGAGCACCGGCTCGAGCGATGGATGCAGGCATTCGGCCGGCTCGCGCTTCTGACGTCGCTTCAAATACGGATTCACCATCTGCCCCACGATTGGTCCGGGTCGGATGATCGCCACCTGCACGACAATGTCGTAAAAACAGTTCGGCCGCAGCCGCGGCAAGCACGACATTTGTGCGCGACTCTCGATTTGAAACATCCCGACGGTATCGGCCTTGCATAGCGTTTCGTAAACATCCCGGTCGTAGGCTGGCAAATGAGCCAGGTCCACTTCCTCGCCGTAATCCTCGCGAATAATTTTCAGCGACTCTTCGAGCACAGCCATCATGCCCAGCCCAAGCAGATCGATTTTGACGATCCCCATGTCCGCGCAATCCTCTTTGTCCCACTGCACCACAACGCGGCCCGGCATCGTCGCCGGTTCGAGCGGCACCACCGAATCGAGTTGCCCCTGGCAAACGACCATTCCGCCCGAATGCTGCCCGAGGTGACGCGGCAAATCCTGCACCATTTGGCAGAGGTCAAAAAATTTACGGATGCGTGGATGCGCCGGATCGAGCCCCGCATCGCGAAACTGGCTCTCGAGCGTATCATTTGCATCTTTGTATTCCCACGCGCCCACCAGACCAGCCAAACGGTCGAGCGTTTCCGGATCGAATGAAAGTGCCTTCCCGATTTCGCGAGCCGCCGAACGTCCGCGATAGGTGATGACGTTCGCCGTCATCGCCGCGCCCAATTTTCCGTATCGTTCGTACACGTATTGAATCGCGCGCTCGCGCTGATCTCCGCTTGGCAAATCGAGATCGATGTCCGGCCATTCACCTCGCTCTTCGGATAGAAAGCGCTCGAAAAGCAGATCCATTCCCACTGGATCCACAGCCGTAATGCCGAGCGCGAAGCAAACCGCGCTATTTGCCGCCGAACCGCGCCCTTGCACGAGAATATTTTTCTCGCGGCAAAAGCGCACGATGTCCCACACGATCAGGAAATATCCTGCAAGCTTGAGCTTCTCGATCAGATGGAGTTCGCGTTCGATCTGCTTCCGCGCACGCTCATCGTCCGCCCCGTAGCGCGCAACCAAGCCTTCCTGTGCGCGGTCGCGCAAAAAACTCATCTCGGTTTCGCCGTCCGCCACCGGATAGCGCGGAAACTCGTAGCCCAAATCGCTCATTCCGAATTGCAAACGCGACGAAAGCGCCTGCGTATTGGCAATCGCTTCGGGAAGATCGGCGAATAATTCGGACATCTCGCGTGGCGATTTCAGATGGCGCTCGGAATTGTGCGCAAGAAGCCGCCCGGCCGTTGCGAGATTGAGATGATTGCGAATGCATGTTAAAACGTCGAGAATTTCCCGTTGCCGTGTCTCCGCATAACAGACGCCATTCGTCGCCAGCAGCGGCAACTTCAATTTCCGCGCAATTTCGATCGCGGCATGATTGCGCGCTTCTTCGTCGCGGCAAAAATGCCGTTGCAATTCCACGTAGACGTTCTCGCGGCCAAACAGCTCGCAAAGCTGCTTCACGCACTGTGCCCCGCGCGCAACGCCTCCCTGCGCCAGCGCAAGCGCGAGCGGTCCCTCGTCGCCTCCCGTCAGGCAGATGAGCCCGCGCGCTTTTTCGGCCACTTCCTCGGGCGCGACGTTTCCTTCGCCTTTTCGCGCGCGCAATTTCATCTGCGTGATCAACCGGCACAGATTTTGATAACCCTCGCGCGACGCCACCAACAACGGATACCGCCAGCCTTCCGACGACGTCACTTCCGCGCCGATATACGCTTGAATTGGAATCTTTTTTGCAGCCAGATAAAAACGCGGGGCGCCATACACTCCGTCGCGATCCAGCACGGCCATCGCGCTCATTTCTTTTTCCTTGCAAGCGCAGGCCAGCTCCTCCGGCAGCGCCGCGCCTTCGAGAAAACTGAACGCCGACCGCGCGTGAAGCTCCGAGTAAAGCGCTTTGGTCATCAGTCGTACATCCCCCGCACGAACCAGCTCCCGCGGGCCGAGTTGTAATAAATGCAATAAAGGCCGCGCTGCGCAGGTGGCTGTAAATCTTTTGTCGAAAACAAATCCGAACGTGTGAGTGATTGGCGCTGCCGGTTCGTCGAGCCCGGCCGCGAAGCAGAAAGCGGTGCAGAAGATAAAACGAAACGAACGTCGATATCCCACTCTTCGTGTTCCCACACGTCTTCGCGCCACCAATCTCCCGAAGTGCGCCATGGACCAGATGCCGCCGTCACTTCGCCGCGCATGCCGTTGAACGAAACCCGCGCAAGCCGCCCTTCGCGCATCTCGACGGTTGCCGGCAAAGAAGGCCGGAAAACGCGAAAAGATGTTCGAGCCCGATGAGTAAACGATTCGCGATCGTCGCCGGTCGCACTCCGAGGTGCCGCACCTGCCTTGCGATTCGCTCCTCGCATTTTGGAAGCAGTTTCGGGCGCAGTTCGCGGCGACACAAACCGTTGCATCTGAAATGCATCCGCCCCATGCGTGTCCGCGAGCTCAGGCGCGCCTACATTTGCGTCGCCCACTAGATTTGAAAGCCGCGCAATCGTGAGCTCGAGTTTTTCCGGGTCGGGCGAACTGGGAAGAAATAATCCGCCCTGCGCGAATCGCGGCTTGGCCGGTTCGGCAGCCATAAAAATTTTCAGCACGGCAGTCTGCGGCGGCTCCGACTGCAATCGCAAGCGAAGCAATTTCAGCAGCATTTTTGAATTTCGCGTCGGCACCGGCAGCGTCAGAATTTTCTCGTACGTGGGTAAGGCAGCCTTCCGAGGAGAACTGTCATTCAGAGAGCGAACATTATTTTCAGACACTGGCTCCAGCTCGAATCGCACGCGAATCGTTGACGCAGCCAGCGATCGCGCCGCAAGCCGCGCGCACAATTGGTCGAGCAGCCTCCCCAGCAGAAACGACAAAGGCTCAAGCTCCGGGACGGCATCCTCGAGCTCCATCTCTTCTTCGAAGTGAATATCGGGCTCGGCCAGCACCATCGCACGCGAGCTCGCGCCGCGCGCCAATTCGTGAAGGCGAACTCCCCCCTGCCCCAGCCGCTCCGAAAGATCGAGCACAGGCAGCGCCGCGAGCGCTTCGCACGTGTGCACACCCCAGTTATCGAGCGTCTCCAGAATTTCAGCGTGCTGGGAAAGCGCATCTGTTACAAGCACGCTTACAGGCAAGCCGCCCAACTGTTTCGATTCCTCGCCAGCGGGAATCAAAGTAACCCCCGCAAACCCGCGCGCCGCATGAATCGCGGTTTCGAGATTCGAAGCGATCGCCACACGTACAACGAGTCCAAGTCGCGAGGCGCGCTCGATCAATTGTTCTGCGATAATTTCCTCCGCGCCCAACAGGGAAGCGAGCCCGGCAAGATCGAGCACAATCGTGTCCGGCGCCGTATCTTCCACACGCGGCGAAACGGACCACCCCAGATCCATCAAAGCCGCATGCGCCGTTTTTTCCTGCGCCGGCGAACGCGGATGAACCTGCACCACGCAAAAATCCTCGGCTTGCGATTCCGTCATGCCCAGTTCGATTCCAGCTCGCAAAGCAGCTTCGTTTGCCGCCACCACCTTTCGCAGCGGCGGCGTCCCTTCGAGAAGCGCAATCGCGCAATTGCGCAGCCCCGGTTCCGCGCGCACAACCGCCTGCACCATAAAATCCGCAACGTAAATGGCAGCAAACCCCATATTTGGAGTGCGGCGGCTTGCCGCCGCTTTCTCTTCGGCGAGGCTTGCCTCGCCGCCTCTTTCGCCTTTCGTACCACCGGCATCGCCGGTTTCGGAAGTCCGATGGACTCCACCGGAGTCCTAGAATCAGACCTGCCGGCTCTTTTGACTTCGCTTTTGCTTCTGCTTCTGTCTTCGACTTTGCTTCTGTCTTTGCCTTCATCTAAATTTTAAATGTCTCTTGCTCCCCTCGCCCACACCGCCTCCGTCTCAAAAACTCCAACACTCCCATCCGCCCCTGCCGGCCCGCCATCCATCGGCTGCACACTCGACCGCACCACCTCCGCTCGCACTCCCACTCCCCCCAGCAAACAAGCCGACGAATACGCACAAAAATCCTCTACCCGATTCTCAAACGCCGTCCCCATCCACCGCGGTCGCTCAAATCCAAGCTGCAAAACCAGCGACGCGCACGTTTTCGCATTCGGCTCCTGCTCGAGCAACATCAGAATCGTCGGCGTATCCTCCACAGCCCGCCGAAAGCGAAACCATGCATTCAGCGGAACGTAGCGCACCGTCGCCGGCGGAATATCGCTCAGGTCCACGGCAATCATCCCGAATCCGCCCCCCTGCAGCAGCAAGTCGGTCGACCGCAGCGCCTGATCGATATTGCGGCAGCGCACCCACAGCAGCTGTTTCAACTCCACACCTGCCGCAGCTGCCGCGTGTGGATCGAAAGCGTCGCGTCCATCGACAAGCGCGCACACTTCAGCCTGCGCCGTTCTCGAAGCCAGCGCCGAAACCAGCAGGCTCGTTCGGCCAGAGCAAGGAGGCCCGCAAATTTCCGTCAGCCCGCCGCGAGGCAATCCCCCCGTAAGCGAATCAATTTCCGGAATGCCCGCGGAAACCATTTCCACGAGCTTGCGGTCGCGATACGTAAAGGGCGCAGAGACGCGTCCGGCAAGAGCCGTTTCCACCTGCAAGCGCAAAGCAGCGAGGTTCCCAGGCATGGCGATCGACGGCGAGGAGAAAGGAAGCTTGTCAGTAGGGGCACGGCATGCCGTGCCCGAACGCGGTGCTTGGCACTATTGCGCCACTACTACAGTTTCGCTTTTTCTTCGCCTAAGAGAAATTCTCCACCCGCAAGCCGCGCTTGTCAAGCGCTCAGGATTTGTAGGTCACGGCTTTCAGCCGTGACATCAGTAGCACAGGCAATCTTGCCTGTGCCCCCAGTCGCCAGGTGCCCGGCGTTGCGATGTGAAGGACGGCGGCGTTAGTTTGACGTTGGCAGAGTAGTAGCCACGACGAGCACCGTTCCCCGCGTGGCCTTTTCGTCCTTCGTAGCACCGGCCTGCCCTGAGCCACGAAGGGCATCTTGCCGGCTCTTTCGCCTTTCAGTGGCACACGTCTGCCGGCAGGCGGCGACGGAAGATGATGCCTGTGCTCTTTGCTTTTCGCGAGGGATGTTAAATGTAGCTCACCTCTTCAGAGGTGAGGCTTTGTCGCGACGCCGCGCCTGCCAATCACTCCATTCTCGATTGTTCAGGGCCGCGTGGTAAGCCCAGCCTGTTTCCACAACTTCTCCCAATGCCAGACGCCAGGAGTATCGTGCAGGACGCGGTAGCCGGCCTGATGCGCCAGCATCAAAATCTGGCCGCGATGATGCGCCTCGTGCGAGAACATGTAAGCGAACATGCTCCCTCCGGCGGGCCACGTTCGTGTCCAACTGCCGCGAGAGAACTTCGTAACGCGGCGATTCGGAGCGGCCGAAAGAGCATCCGACAACATCCGTAAGCACTGCGCGGCGCTTTTCCTGTGCGCGGCGGCAGCCTGCTTCATGGTGCAGCGGACGGGATCGAGCGGCGCCGGACACTTCAGATGCGGCGCGGAATTCTTCAGCCACACCAAACGGTAGTTGTGCAGATGCGCGAAGATGCCCGCGATTGTCCGGCCATTGCCTTTTTCGCCTGGCGGCTGGGCGCGCCACGCGCGAGGATCGAGGCTGGAGAGGATGAGCTGGTTCATCGCGTCGTTGATGGCGTAGGTCTCGAGCAGGGAATCGCGAATCTCGGCCAGCGCCGCGTGCGATTGCTGTGCCAGGGACCGGAGTGCCATGGAACCTCCGCCAATTTATAACACGATCCGCGGCTCACGAAGAGTTGGTAGCCACGACGAACGCCGTCCTCATCGTAGGCTTTTGCCTTCCGTACCGCTGGCCTCCGGCCGGCGTTTTTGACTTTTTTTTCGTCTCTCGTAGCGCCGGCATCTCCGGTTTCGGGAGTCCGATGGACTCCACCGGAGTCCTGAAATCGGACCTGCCGGCTCTTTTAATTTTTTCGCCTGTCGTACCGCTGGCCTCCGGCCGGCGTTTTTGACTTTCAGTAACGTAGGCCTGACTCGCAACGCGCCGTCGTTCTTTTCGCTTTCGCTTTTCAGTAGCACAGGCAATCCTGCCTGTGCCGCCGGTCGCGAGGTGCGTGGCGTTGCGACGTGAAGGAAACGATGGCGGCATTGGTTTGACGTTGGGCGAATGATAGCCGCGACGAGCACCTCCGTCGTCGCGAGCTTTCGTCCCGCGTAGCGCCGGCATCTTGCCGGCTCTTTTGAATTTTCCTGATGGGTTAAATGTAGCTCACCTCTTTCGCGCTTGTCGCGTCCCGGATGACGTCACGGGAAAAGGTGAGGCCTCGTCGCAACGGTGCGCGTGCCAATCATCATTTCTCGATTATAAGTAGGGGAATCCCGTCCGCCTTTTGCGAATTAGCGCGTTTGCTCGCTGGCCTTGGTGTCGTTCACAAAACCGTTCACGATCTTTTCGTACCGCTCGTCGGGTGCTCGATAGAAATCGAAAAGTTCAAAGAAAGGTTGCAGCAACTGTTTGACAATCCCGACAAGACCAGACTCGATGGCTGACAATTTGAATTCCACTTCAGTGTAGATTTCATCCTCAACGGACTTACGATCATGGAACCAAACACCCGGAGCTGAGGCCGATAGGATTCGGTCTTTCATTCCGCCGTGCCGCATCGCAAAATGTAGGACTGAGGCTGACTGAACCCCAAGTTGTGTGTAAAGGCGAGCGCAATAGAGCAACGTCTCGGTTAAGCGCACAATCCGCGTGTCATAGAAAATGTATCCCGACGTACGGTCGTCCTCGAACAAGCTTTGCAAAAGATAGAAATCACCGTTGCGTCTCAGCGCCCAATAGTCGTAAGAGTTGAAAGCCGGCGCTGGAACCTCCGCGATGATCCCATCCGACACAGGCCTGGGCCGCCGCTCGTTGTGAACCACAATCCCAATCGGCCACCCGAAGGTGTGAATTAATGCGCGCTCCGCGGCCTGCAAGAGTTCAGACGGATTCTTGTTCAATGTCGATTGAGCGAGCCCGAATTGCACCTCCGTAAATCCGGTTAATCCCGCTTGTTGAAGCCCTTTCCGTGCCGTCGCTCTGTTTTTCTCTATCCATTCCTCATCCCATTTCGGCTGCGGTTTCCCGGGAGGCGGTCCGATTATCACAAGTCGGCGGTCGATGCGCTTTTGGAGCTCATCTTTGAAAGCCGGGAGATCCTTCGGGTCCCAAAACAGGACATCATAACCTTGCAGGTCGAAATGAACCTTGGGGCCGCCAAGGACGTGAGTTGGACTGCTCTGGTTATGATCTGCGCGAGCGGTCAAAATTAGATTGCGAAACTTGTCGAGGCCCATCGCATAACCGACCTCGAGATAACAGTTCGGCCGCTCATTCGTCAGGTCGGCGACGATGATCTGGCTCTCTTCTATGAACCCGATAATCTCGCTTTTTAATAGTCCACCTGTGTTGTGTTTGTCTACTCGCTTAGGGTCGAAGCCTTTCGCTTTTAGCGCGGGCACGATTGCTTCCGCACAGACTCTATCGAGATCGGTATTTCCTATCTGCATGATGATGAAGGCTTGAGCCATCTTGACCGCAATATGAATCCCACCAGCGAAAGTGTCAACTTGGGAGCCAAGAATCATACCCAGCTGTGGGATGCGGCATCCGTCCGTTTTCCACAGCTCTGCGTAGTTTTACGGGTATTCAACCGCTCGAATCCGTGCTACCATTGCTCGTTTTTATATGATGACGCAGACGACACTATCGGACGAAGAGATGGTTCAGTGGCGCAGGCACTCTTGCCTGTGCGCCTTCGCCGCGCCGAGCATTCCAGGGATGTCGAATACCGTCGCATGGGTACCCACCGAAATTCTAATCGCAAATCTGGAATTAGAATTCGAGTTAAGCCACAGAAAAGAAAGCCTATTAAAAATTTCTAATCGCAAATATTTCGCGATTTTTTCTCTCGCTCCATCCGCAGGTTTGTGTGTTGGCTCGAACACACTTCCCGGCACCACGACCCACAGTTCTACATTTCTAATCTACGGTTCCGCGATTAGAATTGCGCACAAGTATCAGCAGACAAGGCACTTACAAATTTCTAATCGGCAGCGAAACCGCACCTTTTCAGTTTGTCGAACGGCTTGCTTTTCTCGTTGCACGAGCCATTCCCGCGATATGATACCGGCGCTGGCGCCACTCAAATGACCACACCACATCCCGTTCACCTGCTCGGTCCACTGTTTACCACCGACGATATGCGCGAGATTTTTTCCGATCATCGCCGCCTGCAAGGCATGCTGAATTTCGAAGCCGCGCTGGCGCGAGCGCTTGCGAATGCCGGTCTTGCGTCCAAAGAAGCCGCCGCAGCGATCGAGTCGCAATGCGATGCGAATCTGTTTTCGATTGAAAAGCTGGCGCGAGAAGGTGCACTTGCCGGCAACGTCGCAATCCCGATGGTCAAGCAGCTCACTGCACTCGTTGCCAAGAACGACGAGAAGGCTTCGGCATTTGTTCACTATGGCGCCACAAGCCAGGATGCGATCGATACGGGGCTCGTGCTTCAGCTGCGCGAAGCCCTCGAGGAAATCGGCAACGGATTGTCCAAAATTTCGAGCGCGCTGGTAAAGCTTGTCGAGGCCCACGAATCAACGCTCGTCGTCGGCCGCACGTGGCTGCAACATGCTCCGCCCGTCACGCTGGGACTCAAAGCCGCAGGCTGGCTTTCCGCTGTCGAGCGACACCATGCGCGCCTGAATCAAACGCAAAAGGATGTGCTTGTAATTCAGTTCGGAGGCGCGGTCGGCACGCTCGCGGCGCTTGGCGATCGAGGACCGGCAGTCGCTTCCGCGCTGGCCGATGATCTGAAGCTTGGTATGCCGGATTTGCCCTGGCACACGCATCGCGACCGGTTTGCAGAAGTCGCGACCAAGCTTGGTTTGCTGGTTGGGACGCTCGGAAAAATCGCGCGCGATATTTCGCTGATGGCGCAAACCGAAGTCGCCGAAGTCGCTGAACCCTCGGCGCCCGGTCGCGGCGGCTCATCCACGATGCCGCACAAGCAGAACCCGGTCGGGTGCGCGGTGATCTTGTCCGCGGCGATTCGCGTTCCGGCTCTCGTTTCCATCATGCTGACCAGCATGGTGCAGGAGCACGAGCGAGGTTTGGGCGGCTGGCACGCCGAATGGGAAACGCTGCCGGAAATCTGCATGCTGGCGGGCGGAGCGGTCGCGCAGGCGGCCGCCGTACTTGGCGGATTGCAGATTCACGAAAATCGCATGGCGGAAAATATCGAAGAAACGCGCGGCTTGATTTTTTCGGAAGCCGTGGCGATGGTTCTGCGAAAAAAGCTGGGCCGATCGCAATCGCATCAGTTGCTGGAGGATGCCAGCCGCCGCGCCGTCGAGCAGAATTGCAATCTGCGAGAAGTTCTTCTAAATGACACGAAAGTTCGCGAGCACCTTTCCGCCGAAGAAATCGCGCGGCTGATGGACCCCAAGAATTACATCGGCTCGGCAAGAGAGCTGGCGAAGAAAGTTCTGTCAAATCTGGATCGAAAACTCTAATGCTGCAATTCGGAGAGCGGTAAGCATGCCTTTTGCGGAAACAAACGGCGCGCGCCTGAACTATAGATTCGACGGCCCTGCCGATGCACCGGTGCTCGTCCTTTCGAATTCTTTAGGCACGAATTTGTCGATGTGGGATCCACAGATTCCGGCGCTGGCAGCGCGTTTTCGCGTTCTGCGATACGACACACGCGGCCACGGAGAATCGGCCGTCACGGCCGGGCCCTACAGCATCACTCAGCTGGGACGCGACGTCGTCGGTTTGCTTGACGGCCTTGGAATCGAGCGCGCGCATTTTTGCGGGCTTTCGATGGGCGGCGTTATCGGCATGTGGCTGGGTGTGTATGCGGCCGAACGCATCAACCGGCTCGTGCTGTGCAACACTGCGGCAAAGATTGGCACAACGGAGGGGTGGAACGCGCGCATCGAAATGGTCCGAACGAAGGGCATGGGCGCCGTTGCTGAAACGCAGGCGCAGCGCTGGTTCACGCTCGCGTTCACCGCCAAGTCACAGGATGTGGTTGCATCCATGCGCCAGATGATAGCGAACACCTCTCCAGACGGGTACGCAGCCAATTGCGGTGCCATTCGTGATATGGATCAGCGCGAAACAATTTCGCGGATTCGGGCGCGTACTCTTGTGATCGGTGGAGCGCACGATCCTGTGATTCCGGCGGCGGACGTTCGCTATCTCACGGATACGATTCAGGACGCGAAACTCGTGGAACTTGATGCCTCACACCTCTCGAATGTGGAAGCCGCGGACGAATTCACGAAGGCGTTGCTGAAATTCTTGACGGAGCCCGGAGGGTAAGTGACGCCCGGGAGAAAGTATGCCAGGCGATATGGCAAGGGCAATTTAGTGGGGTGCGATACGGCGGGGGCGATATGGGGGCCGATATGGTGGGGGCAATATGAATGACCGCGAACGGCACCAGGCGGGAATGAAGGTTCGGCGCGAGGTGCTCGGCAACGCGCACGTCGATAAAGCGGAGAAAAATAAAACCGCGTTCACCGAACCTTTTCAGGACTTCATCACGCGTTACGCCTGGGGTGAAATCTGGTCGCGGCCGGGACTCCCGCGGAATACGCGCAGCCTCATAGCGCTCGCGATGATGATCGCCCTCAATCGCAACGATGAATTTCGGATGCACGTCCGAGCCGCGCTGAATAACAAAGTAACTCGCGAAGAAATTCAGGAACTGCTGCTGCAGAGCGCGATCTACTGCGGCGTGCCCGCGGCCAACACCGCCTTCCATATCGCGCAAGAAGTTTTCGCCGAAGTAGATGGAAAAAAATGAAAGCGTGCTTCCAAGAGCCGGCCGCCAACATTTCAGTGTGAACGCAATTCGATTCGCTAGCGGACAACAAGCGCCATCGCCGGCCTGAATTCAACGGACTTCAGGTCGGGGCGTGCGGCAAATTCCAATGCCGCCAGACGCTGATCAAACGGATTAAGAAGCATGCGAAGCCTCCCAAAAGAGCGGACTGCGTGTCGCCCATTCGAAGTCTTCGCGCGATGATCATCACCGCCGATCCAAGGAGTGCGGCGGTCGCATACACATCCGCGCGAAGTACGTTTGGAATCTGCGCGAGAAACACATCGCGAATCGTCCCGCCGCCGACGGCCGTGATCGTGCCCAGCAACGCAGCAATGAAAGGATGCATTTTGTAATTCAGCGCTTTTTCGGTGCCCGCAACCGCGAACAGAGCAAGCGCGGCGGCATCGAGCACAATCAACGGTTGCGTCGGAAGATTTTTAAAAATCGGATGCATGAAGAAAACAATCGCAGCGCCCGTGAATGCAATCGCCGGGTAACCCCAATCGCGCAATGACTGCGGAGGCACGGCGCCGATCAGAAGGTCGCGAATAATTCCTCCCGCCAACGCGGTAGCAAACGCCACCACCATCAGGCCCAACAGATCAAGGTCACGGGTCACGGCAGCGGTGGCGCCTTCGATCGCAAAGAGGAAAGTCCCGGCTAGATCGGCGATCGACAAAAGCCGATCGGGGCGCTTCAACGCGGCATGCGTTTCGTTGGTCGTTTGCGTCATTCACTTCTTTTCCGGCAGTGCAGAGTCAATCGGCAGTACTGCATCGAATCTCCGAACTCAGACTCGATTCTCGGATAATCGGGCAATCACTTCTGCTGGGAGCGGGCGGGATTTCATTCGCTTCGGGTCTTGCGGGTCGAGTCCAGCCCAAACGCGCGTCTCGACGCCTTCGACGGCAAGAACTTGCTCCTTAAAATATTGATGGCGCAGCACGAAGCTGCTGCGGCGAAACTCCAGAACTGTAGATTCCGCGCGCAACTCGTCACCGAAGGTGGAAGGCACGATGAAGCGCGCTTTTACGTCAACGATCGGCACGCCGAGAACGCCGTGCGAACGGAAGAGATTTTGAATGGGCAGGCCGGCCGCGAGAAAGAGCGCGGTGGTGCAATCGTCAAACCACGCAAGGTAGCGCGGATAAAACACAATTCCGGCGGGGTCGCAGTCACCCCACTCGACGAGCAGGCGTTTGTGGCTGACGAGCATTCGCAAGGAACTCCTTCGAAGAGATTTCTTATATTGCGAGAGCGAGGCTACCGGAGATTGTTCAGAAGCTCAAGCGGAAGCGGGAATTTACATCTTCGCAGTCCAAGCGACTGCTCGCGGTATTAGAATAGTTGCGTGAAAAAGTTGCGCACGCAGGTGGGAATCGTCGGCGCCGGTCCCGCGGGGCTGATGCTTTCGCATCTTTTGCATCTGCAGGGAATCCAATCGATTGTCATTGAGAACCGCAGCCAACAGTATGTGGAAGAACGCGTGCGCGCCGGGGTGCTGGAGCAGGGAACGGTCGACCTGATGGTCGAGACCGGCGTCGGCGAGCGGCTGAAGAAAGAAGGGCTCGTCCATTACGGGGTGAATTTGAGATTCGCGCGGCAAACGCACCGGATCGATTTCGCAGACCTAACCGGTGGGAAGGGAATTACCATCTACGCGCAACACGAGGTAATCAAGGATCTGAATAAGGCGCGGCGTGAAGCCGGCGGCGAGATCTTTTATGAAGTGGAAGACGTGAGTGTGCACGATTTTCAAGACGCGGATTCAGCGACGAAGCCCAGCATCCGATTTCGAAGCCACGGGGAAGCGTATGAACTGAGCTGCGATTTCATTGCGGGCTGTGACGGATTCCACGGCATCTGCCGGCCGACCGTCCCAAGCGGTGTCCTCACTCTATTCGATCGTACTTATCCGTTCGGCTGGCTTGGGATCCTGGCCGATGTGGCACCGTCGTGCGATGAGCTAATCTACAGTTACAACGAACGCGGCTTCGCGTTGCTGAGCATGCGCTCGCCGCAAGTGAGCAGGCTGTACCTGCAATGCTCGCCGGACGAAGACATTCGCAAGTGGCCTGATGCGAAAATATGGGAGGAGCTGCACCGGCGTTTGGCGACTGACAACGGCTGGAAGCTGACGGAAGGACCGATTACGCAGAAGGGCGTCACGGGTATGCGCAGCTTCGTCGTGGAACCGATGCAGTGCGGAAAAATGTTTTTAGCGGGCGATGCGGCGCACATCGTGCCGCCAACCGGCGCGAAGGGACTCAACCTCGCAGTCGCGGATGTGCGCGTGCTCGCTCGGGCGCTGGATGAGTTTTATAAATCGGGACGCCACCAGCGGCTTGACGAATACTCGGCGACTTGCCTGCGGCGCGTGTGGAAAGTGCAGCGATTTTCGTGGTGGATGACGGCAATGCTGCACGTGTTCGATAGCGACAATCAATTCGATCAGCGGCGCCAGCTGGCGGAACTCGACTACGTAACGAGTTCGCGAGCTGCGTCACAGTCGCTGGCGGAGAACTATGTTGGTTTGCCGATGGATTTCTAAGAGATCTGAGCTAATTATTCTGACGGAAAAATGGAGGTTTGAAGAATTTGCTGCTGAACCGGTCTGAGAAGACCTTTTGGATTACCCTGAGCTTGTTGCTGCTTGTGATTTGTGTGGTGTTCCTTTCGGCGCCCGCGTCGACACGGCATCCGAACCTCGGGCCCAAGTCAGCGATGAGTGATATGGATATGTCCAACATGGCGGACATGCCTGGCATGGACCACGGGACGTCGATTGAGGAGACCCCGGCAGAGAAAGCAAAGCATCTCGCGGACAAACGTGAGAGCGAGTTCAATCATCACCTCGCAGGGGTGTTGGTGATTCTGGCTGCCCTGTTTTTTTTGGCGCAACCCATGTTGACTAACCGGTGGCCTGCCGCGCGGTATGCGTGGCCGATATGTTTTCTAATCGCCGGGATATTTCTCTTCATATTCAGCGACACTGAAATTTGGCCGTTCGGCAATCAGAGTTTCATTTATGCGATGACCCATAATCCCGAGGACGTGCAGCACAAGACATTTGCGCTGATCCTGCTCGTGCTGGGTGTGATCGAAATGTTACGAGCAAGCGGACGCCTGAAGGCTGCTTGGAGTGCGTGGGTGTTCCCGGTGGTTTCACTGGGAGGCTGCATTTTGCTTCTATTCCATCATCACGGGGGAATGCACGGCCCGGATGCGATGGAGACGATGGTGAGCGTCCAGCATCAACACTTACGTTTTGCGGAGGCGGGGGCGGGGGCGGCGGTGACAAAAGGCCTCGCCGAGTCCGGTGCGAAATGGTACGGAATCTTCAGCAAGATTTGGCCGCTGTTCATGATTGTGCTGGGTGTAATGCTGGTGATGTACACGGAATAGACCCGGCTAAGATTTTGATTTTCCGCTGTGCCGCTTCGCATACTTTTTCTTGTACGCCGCGAGCGAGTTCTCGATGATCGGATAAGCCCGCTTTGCCGGTAGGATTTCGTCCACGTCCACTTCTTTGCCCTCAAGCTGCTTGTAGTCCTGAAAAAATCGGCGAACCATTGCCATCTGGTGAGGCGGCAGCTCACTCGCTTCGTGGTAGGTGCTGTATTCGGGGTCGGCTGTGGCAACGGCGATGATCTTGTGATCAGGAACGCCGGAATCGATCATGGTCATGAGGCCGATGGTGCGCGCGTGCATGATCGTGAGCGGGACGACGGATTCCTGGCAGAGCACGAGAACGTCGAGCGGATCGTTGTCTTCTGCGAGCGACCGGGGAATGAAGCCGTAGTTGGCGGGATAAAAGACGG
>Ga0307472_100000188_pt1 | contig 19505 bp, 14 predicted proteins | sample atmos_gasesAM5C__2_FD_204582 | JGI IMG/M metagenome (GOLD analysis project Ga0307472, IMG submission 204582) | Hardwood forest soil microbial communities from Morgan-Monroe State Forest, Indiana, United States - atmos_gasesAM5C_05 | ecosystem: Environmental > Terrestrial > Soil > Temperate...
GGCGTTCCCCGCCAGCGGTCGCTCGGTGAACGCGTCCACCAGGAGGAAGGGAAAGGAACCCATGACCCGATCGGACACTTGAGCATGGGCCCGGGTCGGATGAGGAGCACAGACGACCTCTGTGATAGGGCCAGGACGTGCTTCTTCTCCGCGACGTCCAGAAAGCGGACCTGCCGCATCTCCGGCGGCTGGCCGCGGTGCTCAACACCGTCAACCTCCCCGACGAGGAGGAGACGCTGGAGCGGCTGATCGACGTCTCGGTGCGCAGCTTCGCCGGGAAGATCAAGAACCCCTTCGAGCGCGAGTACCTCTTCGTCCTCGAGGAGCCGCGGAACGGGGCGGTGATCGGCACCAGCCTGGTCATCGCCCAGCACGGGACCTACGACGCTCCGCACATCTACTACGAGGTCAGCGAGCGGGAGCACTACTCGGCCAGCCTCGACCGGCACTTCCGGCACAAGGTCCTCTCCATCGCCTACAACTACGAGGGGCCGACCGAGATCGGCGGGCTGGTGGTGGATCCGCTGCACCGGAGCGGTCCGGACAAGCCGGGCAAGCAGCTCTCCTACGTTCGCTTCCTCTACATCGCCATGCACCGCGCCAGCTTTCGCGACCGGGTGCTGGCCGAGCTGATGCCTCCCCTGATGCCCGACGGCAGGAGCGTGCTCTGGGAGGCGGTGGGGAAGAAGTTCACCGGCCTCACCTACTCCGAGGCGGACAAGCTCAGCCGCCAGAACAAGGAGTTCATCAAGGAGCTCTTCCCCTCCTCGGACATCTTCGTCACCCTCTTTCCCGAGCGGGCGCAGAAGGTGCTCGGCGAGGTGGGAGCGCAGACCCGCGGAGTCCAGCGGATGCTGGAGCGGATCGGCTTCCGCTACGTGGAGCGGGTGGACCCCTTCGACGGCGGGCCGCACTTCGACGTCAAGACCTCGGAGATCAGCCTGGTGCGGAAATTCCGCACCGCCCGCGTCGCTCCCGAGGCGCTGGCCCTGGACGTCGCGGAGGACATGCTGGTGGCGGTGGAGCGGGAGTCGGGCCGGAACCGATTCCGGGCGGTGCGGAGCCAGGTGCGCATCGATGACCAGGTGGTCTACCTCCCCGCCGAGACGCAGGAGCTCCTGGGGGTGGAGAGCGGGGTGAAGGTGTCCCTCGTCCCCTTCGAGAGCGCCTGAGCGCACCCCGAAACCACTCGTATCGAGACGGCCCTCGCTCGGCGCGATCATCCGGTCGACACAAGGGGTCTCGGTGTACGCTTCGCCCTCCCTCGCGATGGGCGGCAAGCGGTTCCTCCTCGTCTTCGGCGTGCTGGGCGGCCTGGCCTCGGGTGCGGTCGGCGCCGCGGTGCTGGACGTCCTCGACGGCGGCCGGCTCCCGGGGCGGATCTACCCGGTCCTGATGGCGGTCGGCGTGGTGGGCTTCACCGTCGGGGGGTGGCTCACCTGGTTCCGCTGGGCCCGGAGCCGCCAGCGCTCGCAGGGGGAGGTGATCGCCCAGCTGGCGGGCGGAAACCTGGCCACCCACGCCGCCCCGGGGGAGACGCAGGAGGACGTCCGCCGGCTGATCCTCTCCTTGCGCCGCGCGCTCTTCCAGGTCCAGCGGGTGACTGCCAACGTCCAGCGCACCGGGCGGGGGGTGGGCGATCAATCCCAGGCGCTGCTCGAAGCCGCCCGGCGGCAGCGGGCGGCGGTGGAGCGCTCCACCGGCTCGGTGCTGGGGATGGGCGAGTCGCTCCAGGTGGCCGGGCAACGGCTCACCCAGGTGCAGGCCTTCGCCGACGAGACCACCACCGCGCTCTCGGAGATGACCGCTCGCATCGAGCAGGTGGCCTCGGCGCTGGGAACGCTCGATGCCTTCGCCGGCCGCACCACCGAGCAGGTGAAGACCATGAGCGAGGGTCTCTCCCAGGTGGCCAGCAGCGGCGACGTCCTGGCCCGATTCGCCGGGGAGGCCGCGGCCTTCGTCACCAGCGTCGAGGGGGGCATCGACTCGGTGCGCCGCCGGGCGGGTGAGACCGGCGACCTGGCCCGGGTGGTGACCGCCACCGCCGAGCGGGGCGAGGCCCTGGTGAACGACTCGGTGCAGGGCATGTACCGGGTGGAGGAGTCCATCTCCCGCGCGGCGGAGATCGTCGACGCCCTCGGCCAGCGCAGCCAGGAGATCGGCCGCATCGTCGACGTCATCCAGGAGGTGGCCGACCAGACCAACCTCCTCTCCCTCAACGCGGCGATCATCGCCGCCCAGGCCGGGGAGCAGGGCCGGCCCTTCGGGGTGGTGGCGGAGGAGATTCGCTCTCTCGCCGAGCGCACTGCCCGCAGCACCCGGGAGATCGCCGCCATCGTCCGCCAGACCCGCGGGCACGTGGAGACCGCGGTGGTCCACGTCAACGAGGGACGGGAGCGGGCCACCGCCGGAGTGGCCCTGGGCGACCGGGCCGCCTCCGCGCTGAAGGAGATCCGCGGCATCACCCAGCGCACCTTCGCCGCGGTGGAGGCCACCGTCGCCGAGACCGGGCGGCTGGAGACGCAGGGGGCCCACGTGGTGAAGGCCTCGGCCCGGGTGGCAGCGCGGATTCTCGAATTGACCCGGGCCTCGGTAGAGCAGGCCGACGCCGGCCGCGACCTGGTCCGCCAGACGCAGGAGATGGCCCGGCTGGCCCAGGGCGCCTCGGCCAAGGCCGGGGGGCAGGCTCGCACCGGACGGGAGCTGAGCGACGCGGTGCACCGGCTCACCGATGCCCTGGCGGAGATCCGCGCCGCGCACGCGGTGCTCACCCGCGGCGACGCGGCAATCACCGAGGACGTGAACCAGGTCCGCTCCGACGCCGAGACGGTGCTCCGCATCGGCGACGGGCTGTCGCGCTCGGTGGACCAGCTCTCCCGCGAGGCCTCCAGCCTCCAGGGCGAGGTCTTCCGCTTCCGGCTGCCCGAGGCCCGCCGGGGTGGCACGCTCCGGGTGGGGATCCACCAGTCGGCGATGTTCGGGTCCACCCGGGGGCTCGACCCGCTCTTCACCCTCGACAACCAGATGGTGGAGATCGGGGCCAGCATCTACGCCGGGCTGCTCCGCCAGGAGGACGGGGTCATGCTCCCCGAGCTGGCGGAGCGCTGGGAGGCCGCTCCCTCCGCCCGCAGCTACCGCTTCGTGCTCCGCCCTCGCCTCACCTTTCACGACCAGACGCCGCTCCGGGCCGACGACGTGAAGCGACACTTCGAGCGGCTGCTCGACCCGGCGGAGGACTCACCCGACCAGTGGATCTTCAAGGAGGTGGAGGGGGCCCGGGACTTCCTCGCCGGGCGCACCCGCTCGGTCTCCGGCTTCGAGGTGCTCGACCCGCTCACCCTGGAGATCCGTCTCGAGGAGCCCAAGGCCTTCTTCCTCCACCTGGTCACCCTCCCCGCCACCCTGGTGACCCGCCGCGGCGCCGACGGGCGATTCGTGGGCGCTGGCCCCTACCGCCCGGTGTCGCTCGAAGAAAGGGGGGTGGTGCTGGAGCGCTACCCGGCCTACTTCCGCTCCGAGCGCCCCTTCCTCGACCGGCTGGAGTTCCACTTCCACCGCGACCGCGCCGAAGCGCTGGAGCGTTTGAAGGCCGGGGCGCTGGATGTGGTCTCCGGCCTCTACGCCGAGCACGTCCAGGCGGCGTCGCTCGATCCGCAGCAAGTGATTGCCGGCAGCCAGCCCTCGTGCTGGTTCATGGGCTTTCACGTTCGCACCCCGCCCTTCGACGACGTGCGCGTCCGGCTGGGGCTGCGGGCGGGGCTCGACGTCTCGGCGATGGTCGAGCGCTTTCACCCCGGTGCCCGGGTGGCCTCGACGCTCACCCCGCCCTCGCTGCTCACCGGCGAGCTCCCGCCTCCCCCGAGAACCAACGTCCCGCTGGCCCGCCAGCTCCTGCGCGACGCCGGGGTGGGACGGCTCCGGCTCAACCTCGCCTATCCCCCGGGGCGCAACACCGAGGCGGAGGACGCGCTGCTCTTCGCTCCCCTGGTGGAGGCCGGGCTGGTGGAGCTGGAGCACACCGAGATCGAGCCCACCGACTTCTGGCAGCGGGCGCGGGAGGGGAGGCTGCCCATCTTCCGCGCCGGGTGGATCGCCGACTACCCCGACGCCGACAACTTCCTCCACTTCCTGCTCCACTCCGGCGCGCAGACCGTCTACGGCCTCGGCTACCGGAGCGCGGAGCTCGACCGGCTCACCACCGAGGCGCGGGTGAGCATCGATCCCGAGTCACGCATGTCGCTGTACCGGGCTGCGGAGCGCATCGTGGGACAGGAGTGCCCGGTGGTCCCGCTGTACCACGAGCGGATCTACGCCGCGGCCAGCCCCCGGGTGCAGGGCCTGCGGCTGCACCCCACCCCGCCGCAAGTCCGGTTCGACGAGCTGTGGATCGACGGGGCGGAGAGCTGACCGAGTGGTTGGTGGCGTCAGCGCTGCAGCGCCAGCGGTGATTCGCCTCGTGCGGTCGGCTCGCCCTCGGAGGTCCGGAGCGCCGGGTGGACCTCGCGGCGGAAGAGGTGGTCGGCGTGATTCCGGGACCACTGTCCGAGCTGCCCGTCGTACCCCGCCGTTCCGTCGTGCTGGAGGACGGACCAGAGGAAGGCACCGCCGTGGCCGGCGCAACGGGCGGTGTCGAGCAACGACTTGATGCTCCGCCGCGGGTGACGGCCGGGGAAGGCCCCGAGGAGCAGCGGCCGGTCGAGGCGGAGGTCGGACACCGCGCGGCGCAGGGCCTCCTCGGAGGCCTCGAGGTCCCAGTCGACGGTGTAGAAGTCGAGCCCCAGGCCTCGCACCAGCTCCAGCGCCGGGCTGGCCGAGACCCCCACCGTGGCCAGGGCCTCGGTGTGCTTGTGCACCAGCCGCGGCGGGAACCCGAGCATCTCGCCGAGGTTCCACCACCCGCTGACCACCCTCTCTGCCAGGCGAACCGGTACCGAGCGGGCCTCTTGCTGCATCGCCCCGCACGGTCCGAGCGTGCCGCGGTCGGGGGCGTGCATCACCTCCCAGGCCAGCACCGCCGGATGGTCGCCGAAGCGCATCAGCAGCGGGCGGACGACCTTCTCCAGCAGTGCCGAGCGCTTGTCGGCCTCGCGGAGGGTGTCGGCATGGCCACCGACCACCCGGCCATCGGCCAGCTCGGTGCGTCGCAGCCAGCCCGCGTCGAGCAGCACCAGCACCAGCGAGAGTCCGGCCGACCGCGCCGCCTCGAGCACCACCTCCAGGTCGGGGTACACCGAGCCGTCGAGCCCCTCGGCCGTCCCGTCGGGGGCGAAGCGCACGCCGGCGCGCCCGTCGCCGAGCACGAAGAAGCGGGCAAAGCCGACCCCGTCCTGGCAGAGGCGGCCGAAGACCTGGCCGAGCAGCGCTGCATCCTCGGGATGGGCGTGCAGACCGCCCTCCGGTCGCCACGGCGACGTCCCCACGTCGAGACCTGGATGGATCCAGGGAACATTGGCCCCGAGCAGAAAGCGGGTCGGTCCGAAGGGCGGTCCGCCGGAGGGAACGGGCGCAGCGCAGGCATTGAACGCGAACCACGGCGCTTCGCGGGTGATGGCCGGTGCGGTGCGTTCGGGGAGCGGCCTGCGAGCGGAGGAAGACGCGAAAGCGACGGCAGGCGAACGGGGAGACGTCTCGCGTGGAGACTGCTCAATCACCCGTGTGGGCTTCGCCATGAAAAGAGCCCCCGGCTGGCTGGGTGTGATGGGACTGTCGAAGTGTGATGGTGTCGGGCGGCGGACTTTGCCACCAGCCCTGGAATCTTGGGAAGCTACAAAAACACCCAGGGTCTCTTTTACCCGGAGTGGAGGAGCGTTCCACCGTAGGACGAGGCCTCGAGCGTTCCGCACGCGGCCCCGATGTCCTTGCCCCCCGAGTACCGGCGAACGACCGGCGAGCGGAGGATCTGCAGCGCGTCGCGAAACTCGGCCAGTTCTTGCGACGATGGCGGCTTCCAGCGACCGGTCGGGTCGGTGACCTCGATGAGGTCGAGCTTGATCGGAATGCCGCGGAATGCCTGGTGCAACGCCTCTGCATCCTCTCGGCCCATGTTGAACCCGCCGATGCAGACGTAAGCCACCATCGCCCGTTCCCGGCGGACCTCGGAGTACTCGCGGATCGCCTCCACCAGCGTGGGCAGCGGATGGGTCCGCTCGACCGGCATCAGCTGCGCCCGCTTGGCGGGGATGGCAGAGGTGACGCTGAAGGCGAGTCGGTAGGGGTGGCCCTCGCGCACGTAGCGGCGGATGGCCGGCACCCAGCCCGCGGTGGAGAGGGTGATCGCCCGTCCGGAGATGGCGTAGCCCGCGGGATGGGAGAGGACGCGGGCGGCGCGCAGGACCTCGGTGGCATTGAGCAGCGGCTCGCCCATCCCCATGAAGACCACGCCGGAGATGCGGCGGTCGGCCTCGGCCTTGATGCGGCGGACCTGCTCGAGGATCTCCCAGGTCTGGAGGTTCCGCCGGAACCCCATCCGCCCGGTGGCGCAGAAGTCACAGGCCAGTGCGCAGCCCACCTGGCTGGAGACGCAGACCACGTACTTGGTGTCGAAGAGCGGGATGCGCACCGCCTCCACCCGTCCCCCGAGCGGGGACTGGAAGAGGTACTTCACGAAGCCGTCGGCGGCGCGGCGCCGTTCCACCACCTCCAGCGCGGGGAGCTCCGCCCGTTCCAGCACCCAGTCGAGCACCGGTCGGGTGACCTGGGGGGTGTCGCGGAGCGCCTCGAGATCGGGGGCGCCGTGGGCGTGCACCCGGGCGAAGAGCTTGCGGACGGCGAGGTCGGAGGCTCCGAGCGGGGCGAGCGCCGCTGCCCACTCCGACAGCTCCAGGCTGCGGAGGTTCACTTCGCGGCGAGCTTGGAGCGCAGGAACGACTGCAGCGCCGAACCCACCTCGGCTGGCATCTTCTTCACCAGCGCCCGGCGGGCCATCCCCGAGGTGGCCCGGTAGGTGTTCACGAAGTCCACGCACGGAGGACAGCCACCGAGGTGCTCTTGAAGGTGGGCCTCGTCCTCGGGGGAGAGCTCGCCATCGAGGAAGTGGACGAGGTGGTCGATCGAGTCTTTGCAGGTGAACATGTCGTTCGGCGCGTCCACAATGATGCTCGGGACCCTGCCCCGTTTCACACTTCTTTGTAGAAGTCGTCGATCGCCTGTCGCAGCGCCAGCCGGGCGCGGTGGAGCCGACTCTTGACCGCGGGGACGGAAATCCCAAGCATTTCCGAGATCTCCTCGTACGACATCCCCTCCAGATCCTTGAGGAGGAAGACCTCCCGGTAGCCCTCGGCGAGGCCGTCGGTGGCCTGCTGGATGGCATGCCCGAGCTCGTCGTCGAGCAGCTTGTCGTCGGCCCGCCGGCTCCAGTCGGTCTCGGGGTACTCCGCGAGACTACCCCGATCGGTGAACTCCGGTTCCGCGGGCTCCTCGACCACCAGGTCGCGGACGCGCTGGTGTCGGAGCCGCATCAGGGCGTTGTTGGCGGCGATGCGGTGCACCCAGCTGCCGAAGGCGGCCTCGCCGCGGAACTCCGGCAGGTGCTGGTAGGCGGAGAGGAAGGTGTCCTGGGCGATCTCCGCGGCGTCGGGCTCACTGCGGGTCATCCGCAGCGCGAGACCGTAGACCCGGTCCTGGTGGCGGCCCACCAGCTCCTCGAAGGCGGAGATGTCTCCGGCCTGGGCGCGGTTCAGCAGCGCGCGATCGTCGTGTGTGCCGGGCTGGGTCATGGGAAGCGCGCCCACGTCTCTCAGGGCCTCACTCCGAGGTCAAGCCTCGACGGCAGCCCCGGCCCAGGTGGAGCCCGAGTGCCCAGCATCGGGCAGACGACTTCCGCCTATGGACTCACCTCTGCAGCGAACACCGGCTGGCCATGGACCAGCTTGACGATGATCGCCGGCTTCACCGCGTTGCGGTCGGGGCCGAGGGTGATGTGGCCGGTGATGCCCTCGAAGTCGCGGGTGCGGGAGATCTGCTCGCGGAGCGCGGCGCCGCCAACCCCGCCTGACCGCCGCAGTGCCTCCAGCCCCACCCGAGCGGCGTCGTACCCCAGGGCGCCCAGGGCGTCGGGGGGATGCCCGTAGCGAGCCTGGTAGCGGACGATGAACTGCTGCACCTGGGTGCCGGGATTGTCCGGGGCGAAGTGCGTGGAGTAGAGCGCGCCCTCCACTGCCTCGCCGGCCATCTCCGCCAGGCGCCCACCCGAGTCCCATCCATCACCCCCGAGGAGGGGGATGCGGAGCCCCAGCTCGCGGGCCTGCTTCGCCATCGGGCCGACGTCGCTGTAATAGCCGGGGATGAAGAGCCCGTCGGGCTTGTCCGACTTGAGCCGGGTGAGCTGGCCCCGGTAGTCGGTGTCGCCGCGGGCATACGACTCCTCGCGCACCGTCCCTCCCAGCTCCGCGAACCGCTCGCCGAAGACCCTGGCCAGTCCGATGGAGTAGTCGCTCTTCGCATCCACCAGCACTCCCACCCGCTGCAGCTTCAGCTTCTCCCGCGCGTAGCCAGCCAGCAGCCGGCCCTGGAAGGTGTCGGTGAAACAGACCCGGAATGCGTAGGGCCCGCCTTCCGACGTCACCCGGGGATTGGTCGACGACGGGGAGATGAGCGGCACCTCGGCCCGGGCAGCCACCGGGGCCATGGCCAGGGTGTTGGTGCTGGCGTTCTCTCCGATGACGAAGACCGCCCCGTCCTGGTTGGCCAGGCGGGTCATCGCGTTCGCCGCCTCCTCGGGCCGTCCCTGCGAATCGTAGGAGCGGAGGACCAGCAGGCGGCCCTGGATTCCCCCCGCGGCGTTGGCTTCCTCGATCGCCAGCTGCGCCCCGTTGCGGCTCTCGAGGCCGAAATGCGCCTCGGCACCGGTGAGCGAGCCCACCGTCCCCACCAGCAACCGAGCGGTTGCCGCGCCATTCGAGACCGCCGGCGCGGACGGCGCCGTCGAAGGGGCGGCCTTGCGCTCGCAGCCAGCGGCGAAGGCGAGGAATAGGACCGAGGGGAGCAGCAGTCCAGGGCGCGGGTGGGACACGGGACCCGGAGGTCTACCACCGAGCGTTGGCCGAGCGGAGCAGCCGCTCACCGTCCGGAATCGACCGCTGCCGTCTCAGGCGCGGCGGCTTCCGTCTCAGCCGTCGACGTGCTCGTGGGAAGAGGGGCAGGGCTCCAGCGATGGCCGGGGCGGTGGGCTGGCGCGCCCCTCCGGGTAGGCGCAGTACCAGTGCAGGACGCAGCCGTCGGCGCAGACCACCAGGCTGGCCGAGGGCTGGTCGGGGGTCAGCAGACTCACCCCGCAGTGGCTGCACTGCGGCACCTCGAAGTCAGGGTCCATCGCGTTCTCCGGAGAACGAGACCGCTACGGGACCGTCATCGTAGGGAGCGCGACTGACGGCCCGAGCCCGGGCTCACCCCGCTGCTCCCCGCCACCCAGAAGCGGAGCGGTCGCGCCGCCCACTCCCCGGCGTACTCGACCCCGATCCTTGGACCGCGGGCCACCGTGTCCGGCCGGACCGGAGGCGCGTCGAGGATGCGGAGAGAAGAGTGGACCAGATCGGCTCCGTTCTGGGCCCCGGTGATGCCGAGCGCCCGACAGAGGCGCGCTGGCCCATCGAGCCGCGTCCCGGGAGGGAGCCCGGCCAGCGGCTCCAGTCCGCGCACCAGCACCGCCGCGGCCAGGCCCTCCCGTCCGGTCACGGCGTTGAAGCACCAGTGCATCCCGTAGATGAAGTACACGTAGGCCCGTCCCGGTGGTCCCCACAGCAGCTCGGTCCGCCGGGTGCGTCCCCGCGCGGCGTGGCAGGCCAGGTCGTGGGGGCCGACGTAGGCCTCGGTCTCGACGATCCGCCCCGCCCTCCGGCCGTGCACCAGCACCTTGCCGAGCAGGGCGCGCGCCACCACCCTCGCCGGGCGGGCGTAGAACGCTTGGGGAAGCGGAGTGCCGGCCGACCCGCGTATGTTCACTCTCGCTGACCGTGCTCCGTTCTGCGGCGTGAAGTCGTTTGCGCCGAGGTGCTCCGCGTGCAGATTCCGGCGACCATGTTCCAGTCCGGTCGCGTCTCGGGCGTGCTGCTTCCGCTGTTCTCGCTCCGAGCAAAGCACGACTTTGGCATCGGCGACTTCGGCGCCGTCGAGGGATGGCTGGACTGGCTGGCCGCCGCGGGGCAGCGGCTGTGGATGATGCTGCCCTTGCTCCCCACCGCCCGGGGAGACCCGAGCCCCTACGCCACCCGGAGCGCCTTCGGCCTCAATCCGCTCTTCATCCATCTCGACTCCTTGCCCGAGTACTCCGCCTCGGGTGGGCTGGCCAACCTCTCGAAGGAGGAGCGGTGGCTGCTCGAGGAGGCGCGGGCCTCGCACCGGATCAAGTACTCCTCGGTCCTCCGCCTGAAATGGGGCCTGCTCTGGGCGGCGTTCCGGCACGGTCGGGCCAACCCCGGCGAGCGGGCAGCGCAGTTCGAGGCCTTCCGGCGCACCAGCGCGGTGTGGCTGGAGAGCTATGCGCTCTACGCAGCGATGGCCGAGGACCAGCAGCAGCGACCGTGGTGGGAATGGCCGCGGGGCGTTCGCGAGCGCCAGCCCGAGGCGGTGGCGGCGGCGGGTGACCGGCTCGCCGAGCGGGTCACCTTCCACGCCTGGCTCCAGTTCGTCGCCCACCAGCAGTGGGCCCGGGTTCGGGAGGCGGCCCGGGCCCGGGGAATCTGGCTGGCCGGCGACGAGCCTTTCATCGTCGGGCAGGACAGCGCCGACACCTGGGCCAACCCCCGGTTCCTCCGGCGTGACGCACGGCTCGGGGTCCCCCCCGACGACTTCTCCGACACCGGCCAGGACTGGGGGCTGCCCTACTTCGACTTCGAGGCGATGGAACGCGACGGCTGGAACTGGCTCATCCTCCGTAGCCGCCACGGGGCGGGCATCTACGACCTGCGCCGGGTGGACCACGCGGTGGGCTACTTCCGGCAGTACATCCGCGACGCCCGCACGCCGAAGGGCCGGTTCCTTCCTTCGGACGAGGCGGAGCAGCGAACGCTCGGGGAGACGCTGTTCCGGCTCCTCTCGTCCGAGGCGGGCATCGTCGCCGAGGACCTGGGCGTCATTCCTCCCTTCGTCCGCAAGACGCTGACCACGCTGGCCATCCCCGGCTATCGCGTGCTCCGCTGGGAGAAGGACGACCGCGTGTTTCGCAACCCGCACGACTTCCCCGCCGTCTCGCTGGTCACCACCGGGACCCACGACACCGAGACGCTCCGCGAGTGGTGGGAGGGCAGTACCGAGGCCGAGCGCGCCGCCGCGGCCCAGGCCTGGCCGGAGCTGGAGGGTCTGCAGCCGCTGCCCTCGACCTTCACCCCGGAGGTTCATCGCCGACTGCTGGCCACCGCCGAGCAGGCCGCCTCCGACCTCTGCGTCCTCCCCTGGCAGGACGTGACCGGCGAGACCGAGCGGATCAACCTCCCTGGCTCGGTGCAGGACGCCAACTGGGCGTACCGCCTCGAGGTCCCGGTCCACGAGCTGCTGCAGCGACCCGAGACGCGGGAGGCGGCCGACCGGCTACGAGAACTCTCCCGGGCCGCCCACCGCATCGCCGGGGCATGAAGCCCTCGACCCGCCTCGCACCCTGCGCGGCCCTGGCGTTGCTCGTGGCCTGCGCCACCAAGCCGCCGACCCCCGATGCCCTGCCGATCAAGTCGTTCAAGATCGAGGGGGCCTCCCAGCTCTCCGCCGGGCAGGTCGAGGACCACCTCCTCACGGCCGGACCGTCGTGGTGGCCCTTCGATCCGACGCCCTACTTCGACCCCGCCGCATGGCAGGCCGATCTCAACCGCATTCCCCGCTACTACCAGGCCCAGGGCTACTACCAGGCGCAGGTGGTCAACGACGCGGTGACCAAGGACGGGGATGGCGTGGCACTGAAAGTCACCGTGCAGGAGGGCAAGCCCACCCGGGTGAAGGAGCTGCAGTTCGAGGGCCTGGAGAGCGTGCCGGCCGATTTCCAGGCGCGGCTCATGCGCCGGCTGCCGCTGCGGGTCGGAGACATCGTCACCGAGCAGGCCTGGGACGAGCTCAAGGCGGAGCTGAAGACCCGCCTGCGCAATCTGGGGTACGCCGAGGCGGAGGTGGAAGGGGAGATCCTGGTCGAGACCACCGACCAGACCGCCCGGGTTCGGGTGGTGTGCACCACCGGTCCGCGCTACCGCTTCGGGAGCACCTTCGTCGCCAGCGGGCCCCGGCCCTCGGTGAAGACCGCCTTCGTCCTCGAGGAGGCGGGCGGGGCGATCCGCAAGGGCGACTGGTACAGCGACACCGCGATGGCCGACGCCCAGCGGCGGGTGTTCAAGATGGGCGTCTTCGGCGCGGTGAAGGTCACCCTGGGAACGCCGGATCGCGAGGCCGGGACCGTGCCGGTCATCGTCGACGTGCGGGAAGCTCCCTTCCACACCATCCGTTACGGCGGAGGGTTGGGCGTCGATCCGGTGCGCCAGGAGTACCGGCTGATCGCCGAGTACACCGACCGCAACTTCCTGGGCGATCTGCGGCGCCTCACCCTGCGGGGCAAGGTGGGCTGGGCATTCCTCCCCACCATCTGGAACGTCGATCAGAACGGTCTGCTGTTCAACTTCCATGCCGAGTTCGAGCAGCCTCGGTTCCCGGCGCGCAACTTCAAGTGGATCACCTCGGCGGAGGCCTACAAGAACATCGAGCAGGCCTACAGCTACTACGGCGTCAAGGGAAAGACCGGCATCGTCTGGGAACCGGTGGACGGCTTCACCATCTACCCCTCGTACAACATCGAGGTGGACCGCATCTCCGGCAACACCAACGGCCTCACCGGCAACGCGCCGCAGCTGGCCTACGGCTGCAACTTCGACACCTCCAACGTCTGCTACGAGACCCTCAGCTACCTGGAGCTGGTCATCGCCTGGGACAAGCGCGACGACAAGCTGGAGCCGAGGAACGGCTGGTACCTCTCCTTCGGCATCCAGAAGTCGCTGGGCGGCGGCTACCAGTACGTCCGGCTCTTCCCCGAAGCCCGGGGGTACGTCTCCTGGAAGCGCTGGACGCTGGCCGGGAAGCTCCGCATCGGCACCCTGCTCGGGGCGAACTGCACCGTCGACCCCATCACCGGGAAGCTCGTCCCCGATGGCTGCCAGGACAGCCCGATCACCGCCCGGTTCTTCTCCGGCGGAGGGACGTATCACCGGGGATTCGGCAGCCGTCAGCTGTCGCCGCAGCTCGCGGTGCCCAACTCGCCGCCGTTCGCCACCGCTCCCATCGTCAACGCCGGCGTCGGCACCGGACAGCTGATCGGCAAGTACGTCCCGGTGGGGGGCAACGGCCTGTGGGATAGCTCGATCGAGCTGCGCTACCACATCACCCGGGACTTCACCGTGGCCGTCTTCCTCGACGCCGGGTACGTGAGCACCGGCGCCTTCGACTTCCGCGACGTCGGTCCGATGATGCAGTACGCGGTCGGCTTCGGGTTCCGCTACCACACCATCGTCGGGCCAATCCGCCTCGACTTCGCCTACCGGCTGAACCACGGCGGACCGCTGCCCATCGTGCCCAACCCCACCCAGCCGGTTCTCGCCCCGGGCGGTACCGAGTGCTTCGGGATCGGCACCGCGCCGGTCACCTACGCCGGGTTCCCCGCCGGCCGCTGCGCGGTCACCCTCTCCATTGGCGAGGCTTACTAGTGCTCCCCACGCCCCAACCCCGCCGGGGTCGATGGCGCTGGCTGCGCTGGCCGGCTCGGGTGTTGCTCGGGCTGCTGGCGCTGGTCCTGCTGGTGGTGCTGGCCACGGTCGCCTACGTCCAGACGCCCTCGGGCAATGCCCGGGTGCTCCGCTTCACGCTGAAGCTCGCCCACGACGCGCTGGCCGGCGGGCTCGAGGCCGGCTCGCTCCAGCTCCAGGGCGGGCACCTGATCCTGACGGACGTGACGGTGCGCACGCCCGAGGGCGAGCGGGTGGCGCACATCGACCAGGTGGAGGCGCAGGTCTCGCTGAGCGGCCTGTTGCGGAAAACGGTGCGGGTCGAGCTCCTCCGCCTGGAGCATCCGGAGGTGTGGCTGGTCCAGGACGAGCGCGGCCTCAACGCCGCCCGGGCCTTTGCCCCACGAGCTCCGGGTCCCCCATCGCCACCCTCCTCCCCGCCGAGCCTCACCTTCCGCGTCGATGCGCTGCAGATCGATCGCGGCGACGTGAAGCTCACCGTCCAGGGAGGAGAGGAGCCCCGGCGCTTCCACCTCGAGGGGCTGGGGGTGCGCGCCCACGGGCAGTACGTCGGGCCCACCGGTGCCTTCCAGGCCTCCGCCGACGCACAGGGCACCGTGGCCGAGCCAGTGCCCGGCCCGCTCCGCATCTCGGCCCAGGCCTCCGGGGAGGGCGACCGGCTCGAAGGCCACGTCGATCTCGGGGTGGCCGGGCTCCTCCTGGTCGCCACCGCCCGGCAGGAAACGCGAGGCTCGGCGCTCCACCTCGAACGGCTGGTGGTGCCTCCCGCGCTGGCCCAGGTCGCCGTCCGGGACTGGCCGCTGCGACTTCCAATAGCGCTCCGGGGCGATGGGCAGCTGCTGGGACAGGGCCTGACCGCCCGCCTCGAGGGAGGGGCAGGCCAGGCGCGGCTGGAGGCGGAGCTGGACGCCCAGCTCGATGCCAGGCAGCTCCGCCGAGGACACCTGGCCGTCAGCCGGGTGGATCTCGCCGAGCTGCTGGGGAGCGGGCCCCGCACCGACCTCGCCCTCACCGCCGATGCCTCGGGCGGGGGGACCTCGCTGGAGACCCTGAGCGGCAAGGTGGACCTCACGGTTCCGGTGAGCCGAATCCGGGCAGCGAGCGTCGGTCCGGTGGAGGTCCACGCCACTGCCAGCAAGGGGACCTTCGACATTCACCAGCTCACCGCCCGGCTTCCCGGGGTGAGCATCGACGGCAAGGGCCGGGGCACCACCACCCGGATGCAGGGCACGCTCGACGCCGAGGTGAAGGACCTCTCCGCGCTGGGCAAGACGTTCGACGGGCTGCTGGCCATCCGGCTCCCGCCCCTGTCAGGACAGGGCCAGCTGCGCGCCGAGGTGAACGGACCCCTGCGCCATCCCGGGCTGGGAGCCAAGGGGGAGTTCCGCTCGCTCCGGGTCGGCGATGTCCGTGCCCGCAATCTCCATCTCTCGGCGCACATTGCCGACACCGCCCGGCTTCTCGACTCCAACGCCGTCGTCACCGCCGATGGACTGCGCGTCGGCGAGCGGCGGATGCGGAACCTCACCGCGGAGTGGATCACCCGCGGGCAGGCGCTGGAGCTCCACGCCGGGGTCCAGGGCGCGGTCGAGCTTCAGCTCGACCTGGGCGGCACCCTGGATGCGGACCGGCGCGGTCTGGAGATGGAGAGCCTCAGCCTCCGCTACCCGGAGGCGACCTGGCGAATGGAACGCCCGGCGCATCTCCGCCTCGCCGACGGGGTGGCGCTGGAGCCGGTGCATCTGGTGTCCGACGCGCAGTCACTCACCCTCGCCGGCTGGAAGCGTGGCACCCGCTTCGACGCCACGCTGGGGGTGCAGGGACTGGACATCGCCCGGCTCCCGAAGGGACTGCTCCCGCCCACGCCGGAGCTGGGGGGAATGCTCACCCTCGAGGTGCATGCCACCGGGACCGAGCGCGACCCGTCAGTGGAGGGGTCGATCGATGCCCGGGACATCCAGGTGGGCAAGGTGCAGCACGCCTTCCTCCAGGGCACCGCGAGCTGGGTGGGGCACCGGGCGGTGGCGAAGCTGTCGGGGAAGGGACTGGACACCGAGCTCACCGCGGACGTCGACCTCCCCGTGGAGTCGTTCGGCAAGCGGCGGCACGACCCCGTCCGGGCGAAGGTGTCGATCCCCACCTTCGACGTCGGAAGGGTGCTCTGCGCCGCGGTGAAGACCGGTCTGCTCAAGGGGGGGTGTGACGCCGAGGGGAAGCCCCAGGTCACCGGAAGCGCTGGACTGGAATTGGACCTCTCCGGTCATGCCGATGCACCGGTGCTGAAGGCGGCGGCGAGGACCCAGGGCCTTCGCTACCGGGATCTTCCCCCCACCGACCTCACGGTCGCCGTTGACGCGCCGGAGAAGGGGCACCTCGCTGCCTCGGTGGAGGGCACCACGCTCGGGGGGAGCGTCGACGTGAAGGCCACCCTCGGCCACTCGCTGGCGCAGATCCTCGCCGCCCCGAAGCCGGAGGAGGTGCTGAAGAGCTCACCCCTGTCCTCGCAGATCCAGATCACCGGGCTGCAGCTCGCGCCCCTGCACAAATCCGACCTCGTGGATCGGGAGATCTCCGGCTCGGTGGCCCTGAACGGCACGGTGGGCGGGACCGTCGCCGCCCCGACCGGCGAGCTGCATCTGCTGGCGCACCAGCTCCAGACCCCACCGATGCAGCCCACCGAGCTGGCGGTGAACGTGCAGGCCCGCGACCGCGTGCTCCTCGACCTCCGGGCGCAGGACACCAACGGACCGTTGCTCCAGCTGCAGGCGGAAGTGAGCGCCTCTCCGGGGGCACTCCAGCGGCGCACCAGCTACGACGACGTTCCGTTCCAGCTCGGGGGAACCATCGGTCCGGTGGACCTGTCCAAGCTCCCGATCACCGTCGGTGGCGAGGGGCGCCTGGCGCGGAAGCTCCGCGGCACGCTGGAGGGGACCGTGCAGGGCCAGGGCTCACTCCAGGCACCGGTGCTGACGGTGCACGCCACCAACACCCAGCTCGCGGCGGGCGACGTCCCGCTCGGCAAGAGCGAGGTGCAGATCGACTACCGCGCGGCGAGGACCACCGTCGCCGTCCAGCTGCAGTCGCAGAACGGCGGAGAGCTCAAGCTCGACGGCACCCTGAATCTCGACCTCTCCTACCCGGCGCTCCGCCGCGGCATCGAGCCAGCGAAGGCACCCTTCGAGGCCACCCTGGTGTCGAAGAACTTCGACCTCGCCTTCAGCACCGGGTTCACCGCGGTGGTGCGCGAGCTGGGCGGCATCCTCGAGGTCAACGCCCACGCCAGCGGCACCCTCGGCAGCCCGAGCGGCCAGGGCACGCTGGAGTGGAAGGACGGCCGGATGTGGCTCGCCGGCTACGGGCAGTACCGCCGCGTGCACCTGCTACTCCACGCCAGCAACGACCGGATCGCCATCGATGACCTCGAGGCCCACACCGACACCGGGACGCTCAAGCTCGCCGCCAGCGGCGACCGGCAGGGTGACACCTGGGCGCTCAAGGCCAACACCGACGTCACCAACTTCCCGATCTTCGTCGACGACCAGCTGGTGGCCACCGCCAGCCTGCGTGCCGACGCGGTGGGAAAGGCCACCGCCAAGGCGATCACCCTCGAGCCGATTCGCATCCCCGAGGCGCACTTCGAGCTGCCCACCCAGTCGCGGCGGGATCTCCAGCCCCTCTCCCGGCCCGACGACATCATCCTGATCAAGAACGGAGCCCCGCTCGATCCACGTCAGGCCCGGGCGGTGCTGGCTCGCGATCCCGGGCTGGCGGCGGCATTCGGCGGCCTGGTCCCGCCGCCGCCGAGGGAGAAGCCCTTCGCGGTGATCCTGGTGTTCGACGCCCCGAGGAACCTCTGGCTGAAGAGCCCCGACCTCAACCTCGAGGTGGGCCTGGGTTCCGATTTCCGGGTGGAGATCTCCGACCCGACGACCATCTTCGGTGAGGTGAAGGTGATTCGCGGGCGGCTCGACGTGCTCGGTCGCCGCTTCGACATCCAGCGGAACAGCCTGGTGCGATTCACCGGGCCGCCCGCCGAACCGACGCTCGACATCACCGCCGTGTACACCAACGTCCGCGAGCAGGTGAAGGTGTCGATGCACGTCGAGGGACAGGGAAAGAACATCTCGCTGATCCCCAGCAGCGAGCCGCCCCTGAGCGAGTCGGAGATCTACACCTTGCTCGCCACCGGACGGACGAACCTGAAGCGCGGCGGAGGTTCCTCGGAGGTCGGCTCGGCGGCGGCGGTGTCGGTGCTGGGCTCGCTGGCCGCCTCGCAGCTGAAGGGGGCGGTGAACTCCAAGGTGGGCCTGGACGTGCTCTCGGTCGAGGCCGGCGACAATGGAAGCCTGCAGGGAGCGACTCTGGAGGCCGGGAAGTACATCAACGACCAGCTGTACCTGGGTTACGCGGGCAAGGTCGGCGCCGACCCGAACAGGTACGAGAACTCCAATGCCTTTCGCCTGGAGTACCAGTTCCTGCCCCGGTGGAGCCTCGAGGCCGTGTACGGCGATGCCAAGTCGGGGTCGGCGGACGTGGTCTGGAGCCGGGACTACTGAACATCCGAGGGTGTTCCTGGCCTCGTATCCCTGGTTACATCCCTCCCTCCTCGACCCATGCCTTTGCTCCTCGTTGCCCTGACCGACGTCGGCTGGCTCACCGGAAGGCTGCTCCGGATCACCCTTTCCTCAGCGGAGTGGGTGCTGTGGCTCCTGCTCGTGCTGTCGGTGGTGTCGCTGGCGGTCATCCTCGAGCGCCTGGTGTTCTTCCGCAGCCGCCGGTTGCAGGACGGTCCGCAGATCGCCGAACAGCTGGCAGTGGGAGATCTCGAGGCGGTGCGCCGGCTCCTCGAGGGCCAGGAGGGCCTCGAGGCGCGGGTGCTCCGCGCCGGGCTGAAGGCGGTGCCCGAGGGGCCCGAGACGGTGGAGCAGGTGCTTCTCTCGGCGCTGGCGGCGGAGCGGCCCCGTTACGAGCGCTTCCTCTCCTTCCTCGGGACGCTGGGGAGCAACGCGCCGTTCATCGGCCTCTTCGGGACCGTGCTGGGCATCATCAAGGCCTTCAACGACCTTGGAGCGGTGAGCATCAAGGGTTCGGCGATCCAGCAGACGGTGATGACCGGCATCTCGGAGGCGCTGGTGGCGACCGCGGTGGGCCTGGCGGTGGCCATCCCCGCGGTGGTGGGCTTCAACGTCTTCACCCGGGCGCTGAAGAACCTCACCGCCCGCACCCAGGCCCTCGGCTACGCGCTGATCGCCGCCACCCGGACCCGCTCCGTGGAGGTCCCGGCAACGCGCGGCGTCCGTGGCGTGGTCGAGGGTTAGTTCATGGCAGCGACGCTGGGAGGACAGGAAGGCGACGAGGAGATCACCCGGATCAACGTCACCCCGCTGGTCGACATCTTCCTGGTCCTGCTGATCATCTTCCTGGTCACCGCCAACTTCATCGTCCGGGAGACGATGGAGGTCGACCTGCCGCGAGCGGCCAACGGCGGGGAGACGGTGCAGGGGCTGCTCAACGTGGTGCTGGACCGGGGCGGGGTGCTCTACGTCGACGGTGAGGTGATGGACGAGGCACGCCTTGCAACTCGCGTTGCAGCCGCCGTCCAGCAGGATCCGGACACCCGGGCGATCATCAGCGCCGACCAGGCGCTGCCCTATGGACGGGTGATGCACCTCCTCGACGTGGTGAAGGGCCAGGGCGTTTCTCGCTTTGCGCTCAACATCGAGAAGGACGCCCGGCCGGCGGCGGCTCCATGAGCGAGGCCATCTTGATGGCTTCGGAGGGAACCTGGCCGCGGCGCGC
>Ga0307472_100000189_pt1 | contig 19491 bp, 19 predicted proteins | sample atmos_gasesAM5C__2_FD_204582 | JGI IMG/M metagenome (GOLD analysis project Ga0307472, IMG submission 204582) | Hardwood forest soil microbial communities from Morgan-Monroe State Forest, Indiana, United States - atmos_gasesAM5C_05 | ecosystem: Environmental > Terrestrial > Soil > Temperate...
ACGCTTGCGACAACGGCACCCGTTGCTCGATCCATCCGCTGCCCACAGGAGGACATGACGATGGCCGATCAATCCAAGGACAGGCGCGCGCGCGCCGCGGCGGCACAATACGAGGTCGATGCCCTGGCGTTGCGCGAGAAGACCGCTCGCCTGCGCGCGCTACGCCTGGCGCGCGAGGCGGCCGTCACGGCGACCGCTGCCGCTCCCGCGGCCGGCCGGTCCACCAAGGCCGTAACGAAGAAGGCCGGTAAGGCAGGCGCGACGCGGCAGAGCCTGTCGGAGTGGCTGGCCGCGCAGCAGAAGGAAGGGCGCCGCAATTGAGGCCGCGGGGCGCCCCCGCCGCAACGTCATTTGGCAGCTTTGACCGCGAAAGCCATCGTATCGGCGGTCGATCTGTGCCATTGTGGCATGGGGGCGCATTCGGCTCACCCGGAGGGGTCCGCAATGCGGCTGCTTATTGTCTATGTCGCGATCGTCGTCGTCGTCGAGGCGATTGCGGTCAGACTGGGTTTCTATCTCGATCGCGTATCGCCGACATTTGCCGTGCCGATGGCGCTCGCCCTGTTCTTCGGCGTGTTGTGGGTGGGATGGCCCATCGCAGTCTACATCACCGAGCGCTGGCTGGTTCCGGCCGAGCCCAAGGCGCCATTGGGCCAACGGCAGCCGCCGGCTTGATCGACTGTGACGGTCCATCAAGCCGTATAGCGAGCGGCGTGTGATCGCACGGCTGACGCGCGCGCCACAACGGGATCTCGTGCCACAGAGACGATGGCAGGCGGCTGGAGCGCTGTCGCATCGGCGCTGGACCGGTGCGCAGCGTGGTCGATTGCGTAACCCACAATCCGTGGGACGCAACGCGCCGATGCCGAGAGAAATAACGGAGCGCGAGCCTTAAGCGCCGGTGAACTAGCGCGAGCCTTGAGCGCCGGTGAACTGGAGAATGTTGAGACCGGCGTTGGGATCGGTCAGATACATCAGCCCGTTGCGATCGACATAGCAGTCGCAGGACTGAATTACCTGCGGCCGGTTGGGGCGTGGATCCATCATGCGCGTGGGATTGGGCGGCACGTAGAACCCGACTTCGCGCGGCTGAAACTGGTTCTCGATGTCGTAGGCGCGCACGCCCGCATTGTAGTAGGTGGCGAAGATCAGGCGTGAGCTCTGAAACGCGCCCGGCCGGTTTTCGTGCAGATTGTGCGGGCCGAAGTTGCCGCCCTTGGCGCAATAGTCCGCCTCCGCGGGCTGTGGGAAGGTCGCGATGCTGACCGGATTGCTCGGCTCGCGCACGTCGAATATCCAGATATAGCGCAGGCCTTCGCCGCAATTGGCCGAGGTCGGCTCGTCGCCGAGGACGAGAAGATTGCGATCCGGCAACGGCAGCGGCGAGTGTGTGCCGCCGCCGAACGGCGGGTCGACGTTGCGATGCGCCAGCAGCCGGGGCCTCGTCGGATCGGCGACGTCGAGCACGGTGAGGCCGCCGTCGCGCCAGGCGGCGAAGGCGAGATCGCCATGGACGAGGGCGTGGTGGAGCGCGTAGCGCCGGCCAGGCGGCCAGATCGGCGTCTCGCCGCCCGCGCGCCACATGCCGGGCAGCCACCAGCGGCCGACGACGTGCGGCTTGCGCGGATCCGACATGTCGACGACCGCGAGAATATGGTCAGTGAAATCGGCGAAGTGGATCGAGGCGTAGGCGTAACGGCCGCCGGTGTACCAGATCCGATGCGGCCCGAGACCATCGACCGGCATGAAGCCGATCTCGGCCGGCTTTTCCGGCTTGGAGATATCGTAGACCCGGATCCCGGAGGTGAAGCGGCTCGCCGGATCCGTAAGCTTGTCCGCAGGCGAGCCGCCGAAATAGGCCTTTTCGTTCTGGAATTCCTGCATGGTCCACACGCTCGGTGCGTTGACCGCCAGCAGGAGGTCGTCGTGAGTCTGCAGGTGAAAGGCGCGCGTGCCGGGTGGACAAGCGATGAAGTCGACAACCCGCGGATTCCTCGCATCGCGCACGTCGAGGGTCGTGATGCCGTTACTGAAACCGTGGCCGATATAGGCGTAGCCGCGATGGACCATGACCTGGACACCGTCGCCGCGGCCGCCCAGGTCCGAATGGCTGACGAACTCGATATTGCGGGACGCGACGGCGTTCATGTCAATTTCTCTCCAACAGCTGTAATCGTGTTAGGGCTGGGCTCCAGTACGCCGCCGAGAAACAATTGTCCGATGCGCGGATCGGCAAGAATGTTGTCCGCACGGTCGGCGATGCGCGTGCGCCCAAGCTCGAGCACAATGCCGTGGTCGGAGTTTTCCAGTGCGCGCTTGGCGTTCTGCTCGATCATCAGCACCGTGATGCCGCGCGCACGCATGTCCTTGATCAGGGCAAACAGCTCCTCCACCAGGATCGGCGACAAACCGATCGAGGGCTCGTCGATCAGCATCAGCTTGGGCTCGAGCATCAGCCCGCGGGCAATCTCCAGCATCTTCTGCTCGCCACCCGACAGCGTCGAGGCCTGCTGGCGGGCCTTGCGCCGCAATACGGGAAAACGGTCCATCGCCGCTTCCATGCGCTGCGCGAGGTCGATGCCCTTGGGGGCGGCCACGCCGCCGAGCTCGAGATTGTGCATCACCGACAGTTCGGGAAAGATGTTGCGCCCTTGCGGCACGTAACAGATTCCGGCGGCGATCAATCGGCGCGGCGCGTGGTTGGTGATGTCGTCGCCGTCAAAGAAAATCTGTCCGGCGCGCACCGGCAGCATGCCAAACATGGCCTTGAACGCCGTCGACTTGCCGGCACCATTCGGGCCTATGACGGTGGTGATCGTGCCGCGCCGGACGCTGAAGGTCAGCCCGCGCAAGATCGTGTCCTTGCCGTAGCCGGCGACGACGCCGTCGAAGCTCAAGATGTCTTCAGCGGCCAAGATAAGCCTCGATCACCTTCGGATCGCGGCGGACCTCCGCCGGATCGCCCTGCGCGATGATGCGGCCCTCGGCGAGCACCAGGATGCGATCGCACAACGCCATGACGAATTCCATGTTGTGCTCGATGACGACGAAGGTCGCACCTTGCTCGGCGTTGATGGCCTTGAGCCGATCACGCAGGCTCGCGAGCGTGGTCAGGTTGACCCCGCCCGCGGGCTCGTCGAGCAAGGCGAGGCGAGGGCCGGCGATGAATGCCATCGCGGCGTCGAGCAGCTTCTGCTGGCCATAGCTCAGGTCGCCCGCCTTCTCGTCGGCGAGTTGGTCGAGCCGGAAGAACGCGAGCATCCGGTCCGCCGCCGCGGACAGGCCGGCGTCGCGCCGGCCGACGAGGCGCGAGAACATGGTGCCGTTATGCTCCTGGGCTGCGAGGATCACATTGTCGCGCGCCGTCAATTGCGGAAAGACCTGCAGGAGCTGGAATGTGCGGCTCACGCCGAGACGGTTGAGATCGCACGGACGCATGCCGGTCACCACACGGCCGTCGAGATGGACGTTGCCTGTGGTCGGCTGGAGTTGACCAAGGATACAATTGAACAGCGTCGACTTGCCGCTGCCGTTCGGGCCGATGATGCCGAGAATTTCCCCTTTGCCGACGTCGAACGACACGCCGTCGACGGCGACGATGCCGCCAAAGCGCTTGGTGAGATCGCGCACGGCGAGGACGGGACTCATCGTGCGCCCTCGCTGTGCGCCGCGGCTTCGCGGCTCGCCGCCGGCGTCTGTGCCGTGACCTTGGCCGGCCTAAACAGGCGGTCGGCAAAGCCGATCAGGCCCGCCGGCGAGAATGCCATCAGCACAATAACCAGCAGAGCATAGGCCATGAGATAGAACCCCTGGGTGAAACGCAGCCACTCGGGCAGCAGCACCGCGACCATCGCGCCGAGAAAGGGGCCGAAGAAATAGCCGGAGCCGCCGATGATGACCATCAGCAGCAGGTTGAGCGACAGGCCGAGCGCGAACGGCGTCGGATCGACAAACTGCACGAGTGGCGCATAGAGCGCTCCGGCGATGCCGCCGAGGCCGGCACCGAGCGCGAACGCCATCAGCGTGTAGCGGCGTGTGTCGACACCGAGCGACTGGGCGCGCGTCGGGTTCTCGCGCACGGCGATGAAGGCGCGGCCCCACGCCGAGCGGATCAGCCACCACGTGGCGAGCGCGGCCAATGCGAGCAGCGCCAGGCAGACCTAGTAGAACTCGCGGGGCCGGTTCATCGACCAACCGAGAACGTCCGGCCGCGGCACATTGGCGATCCCGTAGATGCCGCCGGTGAGCCATTCCTCGTTGCGGAAGATCAGATAGACCAGGGTATTGAACGCCAGGGTGACGAAGGCGAGGTAGTGGTGCTGCACGCGAAGCGCCGGATAGCCGAGCAGCCAGCCGACCGCGAAGCACGACACGCCGGCGAGCATGTAGGTCGACCAGAACGGCCAGCCCCTGGTGGTCAGGAAGGCAGTGACGTAGGCGCCGATGCCGACGAAGGCGGCCTGCGCCAGCGAAATCTGCCCGGCATAACCGAGCGTCAGGTTGAGCCCGATGGCGGCGATGGTCATCACCGCCCACATGCTGAGAATGAAGATGCCGTAAGGCTTGAACAGGACAGGTGCGACCAGGAGGAAGGCGGCCGACGCGACGAGCGCGATGTCGGCCGCGATCGTCCGGCCGCGCGTCATGCCGCGCCTCATATGGTGCGCTCCTCGGCCCGGCCGAGCAAGCCCTGCGGCCGCAACAGCACGACGACGATGAGGAGCAGGAGTGGCACCACCAGCCGATATTGCGTCGAGACATAGACGGCGGTGAAATTGTCGATCACGCCGAGCAGCAGGCCGCCGACGATGGCGCCGCGCACCTGATTGAAGCCGCCGATGATCGCCGCGATGAAGGCATAAAGGCCAAGCAGCTCGCCGTTGCTGAACTTGGCGAGATAAATCGGCGTGATCAGCAGCGAGGCGATCGCAACGAGCGCCGCGTTGATTAGGAATGTAAAGAGGATCATGCGCTCGACCGGAATACCGAGCAGGCGTGCGACGGTCGGGTTCTGCGCCGTCGCCTGCATGCAGCGCCCGGTGCGGGTCTTGTTGAGGAACAGCTGGAGCGCGACCACCGCCATGATGCTGATCGCCAGCACGACCAGGCTCTGTACCGCTAGCGCAGCGCCGAACACGGTGACGTTGGTCGCGGCGGCAAGCGGCGGAAACGGCCAGGCGTCGGCGCCGTAGAACTCGCGCACCGCTTCCTTCATCAGGATCGCGAGCCCGATCGTGGCGATCACCAGCGGCAGGACGCCGTGACGGAGCATCGGATCAACCATCAGCTTCTTGAACGCCAGCCCGAGTATAACGATCGACACGGCGATGCCGAGCAGGGCCGCCGCCCAGAACGGCAGGCCGAAGAATCCCATGCCGATCAGCACGAAGAAGGCCGGCAGCATGACGAACTCGCCCTGCGCGAAATTGATGGTCTGCGACGTCTGCCACAGCAGCGTGAAGCCGATGGCGGCGAGGGCATAGATGCCCCCGGTCGCCAATCCGGCAATCAGCAACTGGGCGATGTCGGCCAGCATCGGATCGGTCCTCGGCAGGCAGCCGGCGTTGGCGCCGGCTGGCCGTCGCTACTTGCCGATCTTCGGCAGGATCTTGGTGATCTTCTGCTGACCCTTGATGACCTCAGCGAGGAAGCTGACGCGGTCGATTTCGCCTTTGTCGTCCCACGTCGTTTCGATCAGGATGCCCGGCTCATCGCCGGGCGTGATCGTCAGACCGTGCATCGCCTGGGCGAGCGCCTTGCGATCGAATTTGCCGAGCTTCTTTTCGCTGACGTATCTGACGGCATAGACGCCGGTGTAGCCCTTGATGCCGTTGTGATCGGGCTTGTAGTTGAACCGCTTCTGGAACTTCGCGGCGAAGTCGGCGACCGCCGGAATCGGCGCATCGGCGCTGAGGCCGACATGGCCGAGCACGCCGTCGGCGGCGTCGCCGGCGAGCTCGATGGTCTTCTGGCTGAGCAGCGTCGTGTCGCCGACGAAGGGGCCTTTGAGTCCCTGTTTGCGCGCCTCGCGCATGATGCGCGCGCATTCCTCTTCATTGCTGTAGACGAACACCGCATCGGCGTTCGCGGCCTTGAGCTTGACGACGTCGGCGGCGAAATCCACCTGACCGGACTCGGTCGACACGTCGGCGACCAGCTTGATGTCGCGCTGGGCGAGCTGCTTTATGAGATTGTCGCGGCCGCCCTTGCCGAAATCGTTATTCACCCAGATCAGCGCGATCGTCTTCGCCTTGAGCTCGTCGCGGATGTAGTTCGCAATCTTCGGCATGCCGATCTGCTGGCCGAACGAGGTCCGGAACAGGTAGGGATCGCCCAGGGTCGTCAGCTCGCCGGCTTCGCCGCCGATGAAGTGGGGAATCTCCGCCTGCTGCATCATCTGCATCGTGGCCTTGACGTTGCCGGAGAAGATCGGTCCCATGACGACGTAGGGATCGGCGTCGATCACCTTTTGCACCTGCGAACGTGCCACGCCGGGGTTGGTCTGGGTGTCGAGCAGGCTGAGCGCGATCTTCTCCTTGAGGATGCCGCCGGCGGCGTTGATCTCCTCGACGGCCAGAATTACGCCGTCGCGGAAATTGCCGCCGGACACCGCGAGGCTGCCTGATATCTCGCCGACATAAGCGAGCTTCACCTCGCCGGCCGACGCGATGCATGCGCTCATCAGGGGCGTCGACAGAAGCAATACGAACGTCAATCGTCTCACGAAACCCTCCCTGGTGGACAAAAGCGCCCATTTCGGGCTGCCGGTGTTGCGTGGACCCTACGGTCCATTACGGCCATCATGGACGTTGCGGGGGTCCGTGCCAACCATCGGGCAGGGCTCGGCGCTCATCTGATCCCGCATCGCGGGCCTTGCGACGCAAGGGTCTCTCGCAAAGTCCGTCAATCGCCGTCGAGAATGGCGCGGACCTTCGCGCCGAGCTCGTTGAAGGAAAACGGCTTGCTGATCATTTGCACGCCGGGATCGAGGCGCCCGTGGTGGACGATGGCGTTGCGGCTGTAGCCCGTCGTGAACAGCACCTTCAGTCCGGGCCGTCGGCGCCTCGCCTCGTCGGCAAGCTGCCGGCCGTTGAGGCCGCCAGGCATCACGACGTCGGTGAACAGAAGAACGATGTTGTCGCGCCCGTCGAGGACCTCGAGCGCAGCTTGCCCATTGGCAGCCGCCAGGACGTGATAGCCGAGATCATTGAAGGTCTCGATGGCAAAGCTGCGCAGCGCGTCGTCGTCTTCCACAACCAGGATGGTTTCGGCGCCGCCGGCGCCGGCGGCATGGTGCGGCGGCTCCGTCTGCTGGGGCTGATGCTCGCCAACGAAGCGCGGCAGGTAGACCTTGACCGTCGTGCCTTCGCCGACTTCGCTGTAGATCTTCACGTGACCCGACGACTGACGGACGAAACCGTACACTTGGCTCAGTCCCAGGCCCGTTCCCTTACCGACTTCCTTGGTGGTGAAGAACGGCTCGAAGACCCGCTCGACTGTCGCCCGGTTCATGCCGCTGCCGGTATCGGTGACGGCGATCATGACATACTGACCGGATGCCACCGGTTCGGGGACCGCATCGACGTAAGCGTCGTCGAGATAGCAGTTGGCGGTTTCGATCGTCATCTTGCCGCCGTTCGGCATGGCGTCGCGCGCATTGAGGGCGAGGTTCAGCAGTGCATTCTCGAGTTGGTGGGCGTCGGCGTGGGCGCGCCACAGGCCGGCCGCCGTCACCGTTTCCAGCGATATGGTTTCACCGAGCGTCCGGTGCAGAAAGTCGCAGACCCCGGTCACCAACTGGTTGGCATCGACCGGCTTGGGATCGAGCGGCTGCTGGCGGGAGAACGCCAGCAGCCGGTTGGTCAGGGTTGCGGCGCGTTGCGCGCCCTGCGCGGCCATGTCGCGGGCGCGGGCGATCCGGGCGATGGCGGGCGAGTCCCCGAGAGCTGCAATCTGCCTACCGATCGCGTCGAGGCCGCCGAGGATGATCGTGAGCAGGTTGTTGAAATCGTGCGCGATGCCGCCGGTGAGCTGGCCGACCGCTTCCATCTTCTGCATCTGGCGAAGCGATTCCTCCGCCTTGCTGCGGGCCGCGTGTTCGGCCTCGAGTTCTCGCGTGCGCTCCTTGACCGCCTCTTCCAAGGTCTCGGTGAACGCGCGCAATTGGACGAGGGCGCGTTTCCTTTCGGTGACGTCGGCGTGCACGCCGACCACGCGCGTGGCTTGGCCGGCATCGTCATAGAAGATGCGGCCGCGCGCCTCGATCCAGGTCAACGCACCGTCCGCCGGCCTGTTGATGCGGAATTCGATGTGACACTCGCGCGCCCGTTCGGCAAAAGCGCTGTCCATCGCGTGGACGACGCGGGGCTGGTCTTCACGGAAGATGCATTGCAACCAGCTTTCGTAGCGGCCATCAAATTCCGTGAGGCCGTAGAGCGCGAGGAAACGGGGAGAGAGCTGAATGCGCGCCGTCAGCACCCGCCACTCGAACAATCCGAGACGGCCCGCCTCCTGTGCAAGCTCCAGCAGTTCCGCCGTTTCAGCCGGCAGCGGGGGAATCGGTGACGACGTCATACGCTAACCGCCCAGAATGCGTTTCGCCTCCGTCATCGCCTTGAGCTTGCCGAAGGCGACCTTGCGGGACAGGTGATTAAAGCCGCATGAGCTCGTCACGATCGTCTGCTCGGGCGCCAGCCAGCGATGGGTCCGGATGCGTTCGGCCACCGTCTCGCCGCTTTCGACTTTGGGGTCTTGCACGTCGACAGCGCCGACGCCGAGCTGCCTATTGCCGAGGTATCCTTCGAAATGATGAGTCATGTCGTGCTCGATGAGATAGGAGGAGCACGCGATCTTGCAGACAAGATCGGCCTTGTAACGGCCGACATCGAAATAGCGATGGCCGATCTGTCCGTCATATTCCTTGCCGACCGCATAGTTGCCCTGGCAGATGTGCATCGACACATGGACCTTGTCGGCAATGCCGTCGATCGCGAGGTTGATGGCGTCGACCGCGGCTGCGACTTCCTCATCGTCGGAAATGGTAAAAAGCGGTTCGTCGATTTGAATATTTCGACAGCCGGCATCCACCAGCAGCTTGAAGTTGTGCCGCAGCAGCTTGGCCAGATCTTCCATCATCCGCCCGAGGTCGTTGTAGTGCTCGTCATAGGCGACCTTCGCCAGCATGTGCGGGCCGGTCATGGTGATCTTGACCGGCCTGCTGGTGAGAGCGGAGACCATGGTGAATTCCTCCACCAAGCCGAGGTCGATACCATCGCCGATGCGGTTCTTGCAGGTGGCCGCTGGATGGAACACGTCCGGATCGTGCGGCGTGATGGGCTTGGGGCGGGTGCTGCCCTGGAATGCGGGGATTTTCTGCCAGAAGTGGTTGAGCATGGCGTTGGGCGGAGAATGCCGATTGTGCGTCCGTCGGTGCAGCTCACCTCCCGTGACCACGTCGATGTCGGCAAGCTCCAGGTCGAGCACTGCCGCCTGGGTGGCGCGATATTGCGCGTCGGCCATCGATGCCATGGACAATTGGCCGACGGCCACCAGCCGATCGAGCGCCTCGTACCAATCCGGCACACTGTGCGCGCCGATAACCGTCGTGGCGTATTTTCGATAGTCGAACACCGCTCTGCCCCCTTTTTTATTCATGCGGACGTAGGGGAAAGTACTGCCATCGCCGCGGCAAACCCAGCAGGGAATTTGCCGCAACGCCGGAACCGGCAACGGATTCATGCGTTTGACGGGATTCTTGCTTAACGGGGTTCCGTTGGCGGCAAGACCTCGTCAGACCGGGCTCAACATCTGGTTGCAGATTTGCTCGGAAATGGCTGTAGATCCTTGGCGCATGTTCCTATCGGCCAATCGGCATCCAGCTCGCTGGAACATGCGCGAGGCATTTTCCGGAAAGAGCCTGCGCCCGGGCTGGGCACGGTTTTCTGCAGAAAATGCGATCAACCAAAGAAGCCAGTGGATTGTCACCTCTCCCACGGAGAGGTGAAGCCCGCGGCCGCAAGTCACCTCAATCGACATTCTTGAGCATGACGAGATTTCCGTTCGCACGGAATGCGCCAAGACCCTCGGCAGAGGAGCCCGCCGTGCTTATGGACGGTGCTTATGGATAGGCTTGCGACCCAATCGCATGACAAGCTCCATCAAATGCGTCGATGTGACCGAGGCTTCAAGGCAGGGCGGTTGCCGCTTGGTATGGCGCGTCGCAGACGAATTCGCGGCAGGGCTTTTCCTTCTAACGTGGTTTCGGCCAGCGCTCGCAGGGCGGGCGCCGCCTTGATCAGCTGGTCTAGCGGCCGGCGGTCATGGTCGATGCATGCTGCCGCGTCTTCCAACGTGCCAACGTTCATGGCCGGTGCGAGTTGATACATTTGTCGAAACAAATCCTGGATTGGCGCCAAGGCACGCTTGCAATCCACGACCGCGGCGCTCCCCGGGGCGCAGCCGCTCACCACCCAACCGCTCTGGTTCCCCGAACGCATCAAGGGTTCGATTGTCACGTCCTCGACGCCTTGGCATCCCGGCACCTTGCGAAGGGCGGCGAGCACCAGACGGCGCAGTTCGAGACGCGATTTCGGCGCTTTGTCCATTCGACCGTATCTCTGCACACGGGTCAGCCCACCACCCCATTGAAGCGGTGGGGCGACTTGTCCAAACCGACGGGGAACCATCGGCTTGGATCGCATCACGAGTGGTCTGCCCCAACACTTGGTTGCAAATGTAGGAACAAACCGGCGCACACTAACGTACTGAAGCAACGAGTGCATTTTCGGGAACCGTGGGTAACGGCGTTCCGCAGAAAATGCCACCAACTGAAGAACCTAAAGCGCGTTTTCGCTTCAACTCGACTGGAACACGCTTCTGTTGAAGCGGCGAGCGACTTTGTTCGAACAGATCACCTGCTTAGAAACGGGCCGACCCGCGCAAGGTTCCGCGCTGCCCGATCTGGTTGTTACCCGCCGGCGATCGGCGGCGCCAAGCCTGAAAACGTACTTGAGAACGTACATGGCGACGTCTGCCTCTTGCGCAGCATACCGGGACTCGGGCAGTGAGGGAACCGGGCGGGGCGCCGCCGGACAGGAAGCCAGAATGGCCACGCAGGATGTGAGCGAAGGGCGCCGGCCCGCTGCGCCCGAGCGACAGCGCGGCGAGCCCGCCGCGGTCGACCGCGGCGAGCGCCGCGGCAGCATCTTGCTGGTGCTGCTGGTGGCGGTCGTCCTGGTCGGCGCCGCGGTCGCGCTGCTGTTCGTCGGCCGCCACAACGCCGAGCCCTATATCCTTGCGCTGCTCGCCGTGCTCGGCGTGATCGGCGTGTTCGCGCTGTTCGCCACCGCCGCCGGCATCCTGCGCGTCGCTGGAACCGGCGCCGGCCACCCGCTGGCCAAGGCGGTGATCGATGGCGCGGTCGACGGCATCGTGGTGACCGATGCCGGTGGCCGCGTGCTCTATGCCAACGCCGCCTATCTCGCGCTCACCGACGCGGTCGATGCCGACGACGTGCGGCCGGTCGAGCGCGTGTTCATCGGCGATCCCGACGTGTCGGAAGCGGTCTATCGCCTGGTCAAGGCGGCGCGCGAAGGCCGCCGGCTGCAGGAGGAGGTGCGCGTCGCCGGATTGCGCGGCGCGCCGGCGCGCTGGCTGCGCCTGCGGGTGCGGCCGGTTGCCGGGAGCGGGCGCGACGCGCGCAACGCTGCGTGGACGATCGCCGATGTGACGCGCGAACGCGAGCGTCAGGAAAACTTGTTCCAAGAGCTGCAGCACGCGGTCGACTATCTCGACCACGCTCCGGCCGGGTTCTTTTCGGTCGATGCCGCCGGCGAGATCGTCTATCTCAACGCCACGCTCGCCGAATGGCTCGACCACGATCTCGCCCAGGTCGGCTCCGGCGGGTTGAAGCTTGCCGACATCGTCTCGGGCAACGGCGCCGCGCTGCTGACCGCGTTTTCTGGCGCGCCGGGCGACGTCAAGTTCGACGTGTTCGACATCGACCTCAAGACGCGCAGCGGCAAGACGCTGCCGGTGCGGCTCTATCACAAGGTCGCGTTTGCCGCCGACGGCGCGGCGGGCGCCTCCCGCACGCTCGTCATTAACCGCGCGACCGGCGATGGGGCCGACCCCCAGCGCGCGGCGGAAGTGCGCTTCATGCGCTTCTTCCACAACACGCCGATGGCGATCGCGACGGTCGACAAGACCGGCCGGATCGCGCGCACCAATGCGCTATTCGCGCGGCTGTTCGCGCCGGTGCTCAAGGGTGGGGCGGGGGCGCCGGAAGTCCACTCGATGCTCTCGGTGGTGGCGCCGCGCGACCGCACCATGCTCGAATCCGCCATCGCCCGGGCGGCGGGCGGGCAGGGCGATATCGCGCCGGTCGACACCGCGCTCGCCGGCGAGGGCGAGCGCTTCGCGCGTTTCTACGTCAGCGCGGTCGAGGAGGAGGGCGAGCGCGACCACGAGGCGGCGATCGTCTACACGCTTGACACCACCGAGCAGAAGAGCCTGGAGAACCAGTTCGCCCAATCACAAAAGATGCAGGCGGTCGGCCAGCTCGCCGGCGGCATCGCGCACGACTTCAACAACGTACTGTCCGCCATCATGATGGCGACGGATTTCCTGCTCAACGCCCATAAGCCGACCGATCCGTCGTTCCAGGACATCATGCAGATCAAGCAGAACACCAACCGCGCGGCGAGCCTCGTTCGCCAGCTATTGGCGTTCTCGCGCCGGCAGACGCTGCGGCCGCAGGTGCTCGATCTCGGCGACGCGCTGTCAGATCTCACTATGCTGCTGCGCCGCCTGATCGGCGAGAAGGTAAGCCTCGACGTCGTGCACGGCCGCGACCTGTGGCCGGTGAAGGCCGACATCTCGCAGTTCGAGCAGGTGATCGTGAACCTCGCGGTCAATGCGCGCGACGCCATGGCGGACGGCGGCAAGCTCTCGGTGCGCACCACCAACGTCACCGCCGCGGACTGCGCGCGCTATGGCTACAAGGGCATGCCGGCGGCCGACTACGTGCTGGTCGAGATCGGCGATACCGGCTCGGGCATCCCGCCCGAGATCATCGACAAGATCTTCGAGCCGTTCTTCTCGACCAAGGAGGTCGGCAAGGGCACTGGACTAGGCCTTTCCACTGTTTATGGCATCGTCAAGCAGACCGGCGGCTTCGTCTATCCGGAATCCGAGGTCGGCCGCGGCACCATCTTCCGCATCTTCCTGCCGCGCCATTATCCCGAGGCCGAGGAGCAGCCCGCGCCGGCGACGACGTCGGGTCCGGCGATCGCCGGCACGGCGCAGGGGGCCGGCGAGGCGGTCAAGGTCGTGGCTGCCGATCATACCGGCCAGGGCACCATCCTTCTGGTCGAGGACGAAGAGGGATTGCGCAGCCTCAACGCGCGTGGGCTCACCTCGCGCGGCTACACCGTGCTCGAGGCCGGCAACGGTCTCGAGGCGATCGACGTGCTCGAAAGCCGCGGCGGCACGGTCGACCTCGTCGTCTCCGACGTGGTGATGCCGGAGATGGACGGCCCGACGCTCCTCAAGGAATTGCGCCGGCGCAATCCCGAGCTGAAGATCATTTTCGTCTCGGGCTACGCCGAGGACGCGTTCGAGAAGAGCCTGCCCGTCGGCGAGAAGTTCGGCTTCCTGCCCAAACCATTCACGCTCAAGCAGCTTGTCGCCCAGGTGAAGGAGACGATGGGTGGGTGATCGGTAGCAATGCGGGATGAACCGATCCCTGATTGCTACGGTCGCGTCTTGCGCATCTCGAGCGAACCGATCAGGTTGGCCGACAATGCCGCCATGACGAGATAGACAAGGACGCCGACCGGCAGCGACACGTACCAGATGAAATGAAGCAAGTCCTCGAAGAAGAAAAATACCAACACCCCGGCGATGATGCCGAGCAGCCGCGCACATCCAAACCGGTGAGCAAGCAACGTATCGAGCATGGTTGCCTCACCGCCCCCGGCGCAACCATAGCGCCTCGTGCGGCGGAATCAAGACGGCGGCGGGGCGGGTCGCTGTAGCGCATGCGGGACACGAGTGCTTACACCCGCGCGAAATTCTTGCCCTTGTTGCCGGTGACGAAACCGGAAAACACCTCGTTGACGCGGTCCCAGCTCTTGAGCGCCTTTACGGTGTCGAGCCAGCGCTGGATGTTCGGATAGTCGGCGAAGTCGCAGCCGATTAGCTCGCCGCTGCTGACCAGGCCGGCGCCGAAATAATCGGCGATGGTGATCTCATTGCCGCACAGATAGCGATTGCCAGTCCCGAGCCAGTGATCGTTGAGGGTCCGCAGCCATTTCTTCGCGCCCTCGCAACCCCAGGCGATGGTGCCGTCATGCGCCTCGTCGCTGCGCCTGCGATGATGTGCGAAGATCTGCGGATAGATCACGCCGTAGCCGAAGTCGCGATAGAAGCCGGTGTTGAGCCAGTCCATCATCTCGTTGACCTTGGCACGCTTCTTGATGTCCTTGGGATAGGACGGCAGGTCGTACTTGTCGGCGAGATATTTCAGGATCGCCGAACTCTCGGTCAGGCGCAGGTCGCCGTCCTCGAGCATCGGCACCAGGCGGTTGGGATTGAGCGAGGCATAGGGCTCCTGATGGTGGGCGCCGGAGAACAGATCGACGATTTCCTCCTCGACCGGGATGCTGTTCTCGGCCAGAAACAGCCGCACCGGTCGGCTCACCGTCGATACCGGATGCATGTAGAGCTTCATGATCGTCCTCCCGTCGAATGCGAACAGGCCGCAACGCTACCGCCATTTCCGATGGAATTGAACCGGATCTGGTTGCAGACTCCTATGTGCGCCGGCGGGACGGGTAAACTGCTCAACGACGATGTGACCGAGGTGTGACGGTGATGCCGGAGATGACGCCCGAGGACGACGAGCGCGACCGCAAGGTCACAAACATCGTCCTGCTAGTCTTCTTCGTGGTGGTGGTCGGCGCCGGCGTGTGGCTGGCCAATGCGCTGGTCGATCAGCGCCGGATCGACGATTGCCTGGCGCAGGGCCGGCGCAACTGCGCGCCGATCGACGTCCCGGCGCGCTGACGCTCGCTATTTCACCGTCCGCCATGCCCAGAGGACGACGGCGGCCCCGACCGCCGCCGCGACGTAGGCCGCGATCGCGCCGACGAGGCCGACCAGCGCGGCGAGATGGAAGCCGATGAACGCGCCGGCGATGCCGATGAGCGCGCTCGTCACGATGCCGCGCGTCGAGCCCGCGACCTGGCGCGTCAGCCAGCCCGGGCCGGCGATGCGGTCATAGATGATGCCGGCGACGACGCCGATGACGACAACAATGAGGAAAGCGACCGCAGGATTGGCGATGCCGCGCATGCCTCACCCTCTCAATAGCGGGTGCGGACCGCACCGCCTTGATAATAGAAGGCCTTCACCGGGTCGTAGCCGCGCGGGAAGTGGCACACGAAGCCGATATAATCGCCGTATACGCGATGCACGCTGGTGATGATCGCAACCTTGTTCCAGCGCGCGCAATGACCGGCCGCCATGTCGCGGAACACCGGCGCCACTTCGGGCGACCAGGAAATGATCCCGCCGCCATCGTTGCCCTGCACGCCGTCGTACCATCCCCATCCGAAGGCATGAGCCGGAGAAGCGAGTGCCAGGGCAAGAATGGCGAGAGCCAGAGATTTCAGGCGCATCGATCGTCCTCATCACGGATTCGGGTGATCCAGCCGGCCCATCTTGGCCCATCTTGGCGGCGAACGAAAGCGCCGTGATCCACAGCCGGGACGATCGTGCCCCGGCTGTGGCCGGCCTGCGTCACCTGAGGCGCGTGAACTTCTGCACGCGGCGGCCGAAGCCGACCTCGGACGTGTACAGGTTGCCCTTCGAGTCGATGGCGATGTTGTGCACCCATTTGAACTGCCCGGGCTGGCGGCCGTGGCGGCCCCATTGGGTCACGACCTCGCCGGTTTCGCGCGCCAGCGTGATGATCTGCCCGTTGGCACCATCGGCGATGAAGATGTAGCGCTGCTGCGGATCGTCGGACAGAACGAGATCCCACACCGAGCCGTTCTGCAGCGTCGTCGGTTCGACCCGGAACTCCTTCACGAAGGTGCCGTCCTTGCGGAACACCTGGATGCGGTCGTTGGCGCGGTCGCACACGTAGACGAGGCCGTCGGCGGCGAGGCGCACGCAGTGCACCGGATTGGAGAATTGCTCGGAGAGCCTTGCGTCTGGCGCGTAGGGCGGCAGCTTGTCGTCGTTGGGCGTCTTGCCGTAGGCACCCCAATGCCGCTTGTAGGCGCCGGTCTTGGCGTCGAACACGATGATGCGGCGGTTGAGATAGCCGTCGGCGACGTAGAGCTCGCCGGCCGCCTCGTCGATGACCATGTGCGCCGGCCGGCCGAGCTGTGTCGTCGAGTTCGAGCCGCCGGTTGAGCCAGCTTTGCCGATCTGCTGCAGGAACTTTCCGTCCGGCGTGAACTTGAGAATGTGGTGGTCGACGTTGTCGTTGCCGCCAAGCCAGACGTTGCCGTCGTTGTCGACGAAGATGCCGTGCTCGTTCTTCGGCCACTCGTAGCCCTGACCCGGCCCGCCCCAGTGGCGCAGCAGGTTGCCGTCGGTGTCGAATTCCATCACCGTCGGCGCTGCCGCGCAGCATTTGGTCTCCGGCGGACTCTTGGCCGCGCCCTTCTCGTCGTCGAGCAGGGATGCGGGCCGATGAATGATCCAGATGTGGTCGTTCCTGTCGACCGCGATGCCTGCCACCTGGCCGAGGATCCAGTTGCCGGGTAGCGGTTTCGGCCAGAACGGCTGCGGGTCGAAGCGCGGCGCCTCATCGGCGCGCGCCGGCTGCTGGGCGGACGTGGTTCTGTCCGGGACCGCAGTCGCGCATATGATCGTCAACAAGGCGCACAGCGCCTTCGGAGTTCTCTGCATCGTCGCCTCCCGTGTTTTCCGCGCCCTCGGATCGAGGCGCGACTTTGCGACGATCGTAGTGAAACGCTGCGCGCGTTGCCAGCCGCATGAGCTCGATATGGCCTTGACCCGAGCGCCCGATCGGCGCGACCCTGAGCGCCAACGAGATGGCGGGCCGAGCATGGTCCGCGCGACAACACCAGGCCAGGGAGGACAGGATGACCCGATCGCGGGCTTCGCGTGCGTTCTTCGGAAATTGCTTATGTTGCGAGCCGCCCGCGGCCGTCAGCCGCCGCGGCTTCGTCGCCGGAGGCGTGGCCGCCGTCGGTGCCGGCCTGTTGGCGGCTTCCGGCTTTGCGCCCAAGGCCGTGGCGCAGGCCCAGCCGCACCGCATCGACGTCCATCATCACATCTCGCCGCCCACGTGGCTCGACGCCGTCAAAAAGGTGAAGCTCGACAATCCGCCGCTCACCAACTGGTCGGTGCAGAAGTCGCTCGACGACATGGACAAGGCGGGCATCGCGACCTCGATCACCTCGCCGACCACGCCGCAGGTCGGCTTTCTCGGCAAGGAAGAGGCCGCCAGCGTCGCGCGCGAGTCGAATGACTACGCCACAAAGCTGATGAGCGATCATCCCGGCCGCTTCGGCGTGTTCGCCATGCTGCCGCTACCGCACATCGACGAGAGCCTCAAGGAGATCGAATACGCCTTCGACACGTTGAAGGTTGACGGCATCGGCACGATGACGAGTTACGGCGACAAGTGGCTCGGCTATCCGCAATTCGCGCCGGTGTGGGAGGAGCTCAACCGCCGCAAGGCGACGGTCTACACCCATCCGACCGGCGCCAATTGCTGCGTCAATCTCGTGCAGGGCATCAATGAGGCGACGATCGAGTTCGGCACCGACACGACCCGCACGATCGCCAGCCTGATCTTCAGCGGCACGTCGCAGCGCTACAACGACATCAACTTCATCTTCTCGCACGGCGGCGGCGTGCTGACGGCGGTCGCCGAACGCTTCCAGGTCCAGATGGTGTCGACGCCGCCCTACAAGGACAAGTTCACGCGCCAGAGCGTCGATGCCGAGCTCAAGCGCTTCTATTACGACACCGCACAGATCTCGAATGCGGTGACGATCGAGGCGCTGGCCAAACTCGTTGCCGTCTCGCAGATCGTGTACGGCACCGATTATCCCTACCGCACCGGTGCGGACCATGTGAAAGGATTGACGACGGCGTTCAAACCCGACGATCTCAAGGCAATCGATCGGGACAATGCATTGCGACTGTTGCCGCGATTGCGGACGGCCTGACCGTGCGCTGCTGCCGGGTGAGCCCGGTCGGTCAGAAGCCCGGCGCGCGAGCGCCGGGCTTTTTCATGAGTGCGCCCCGGCATGATCGCCAGCTGCGGGCCATCTCCCCAGCGCCGGAAAAACGGCCTATAAGCCGTCCCACCGACTTTTTCTTGTAGGAAAGCCCATGAACGCGCCCGCCCAGATGGTTCCGCCCTACAAGCACACACCGCTGTTTCCGCTCGGCAAGGACACAATGCCCTACCGCAAGCTCACCGCGGACGGCGTGCGCGTCGAGACCGCGATGGGCCAGGAGGTCGTGGTGGTGTCCCGCGAGGCGCTGCGCACGCTCGCAGAGGCCGCCTTCGTCGACATCAATCATCTGCTGCGGCCGGGGCATCTGCGGCAGCTGAAATCGATCCTCGACGACCCGCAGGCGAGCGACAACGACCGCTTCGTCGCCTTCGATTTTCTGAAGAACGCCAATATTGCGGCGGGCGGCGTGCTGCCGATGTGTCAGGATACAGGTACTGCCATTATCATGGGCAAGAAGGGCCGGCTGATCTGGACCGAGGGCGACGACGAGGCCGCGCTCGCGGAAGGATCACGCGATGCCTACTTCAAGAAGAACCTGCGTTATTCGCAGCTCGCCCCCGTCGCCATGTTCGAGGAGAAGAACACCAAGAACAACATGCCGGCGCAGGTCGAGATCTACGCCGAGGGCCACGGCGATTACGACAGCACCTACAAGTTCCTGTTCATCGCCAAGGGCGGCGGCTCCGCCAACAAGGCGTTCTTGTTCCAGGCGACGCCCTCGATCCTCACGCGCGAGCGCATGCTCGCCTTCCTCAGGGAGAAGGTGCTGACGCTGGGCACCGCCGCATGCCCGCCCTATCACCTCGCCATCGTCATCGGCGGCACCTCGGCCGAGCTGACCATGAAGACGGTCAAGCTCGCCTCCTGCCGCTACTACGACGATCTCCCCACCACGGGCTCGGAGGACGGCCATGCCTTCCGCGACATCGAGATGGAGCAGGAGATCCACAAGATGACGCAGGCGCTCGGCGTCGGGGCGCAGTTCGGCGGAAAATATTTCTGCCATGACGTGCGCGTCATCCGATTGCCGCGCCACGGCGCGTCGCTGCCGATCGGGCTCGGCGTGTCGTGTTCCGCCGACCGCCAGGCGCTTGGCATGATCACGCGCGACGGCGTCTTCCTCGAGGAGCTTGAGCACAACCCGGCGAAGTACCTGCCGGAGATCGACGCCAGGACACTGGGCGGCGAGGTGGTCAAGGTC
>Ga0307472_100000192_pt1 | contig 19450 bp, 14 predicted proteins | sample atmos_gasesAM5C__2_FD_204582 | JGI IMG/M metagenome (GOLD analysis project Ga0307472, IMG submission 204582) | Hardwood forest soil microbial communities from Morgan-Monroe State Forest, Indiana, United States - atmos_gasesAM5C_05 | ecosystem: Environmental > Terrestrial > Soil > Temperate...
CTGCTGTCTTACCGAGGCTGCGAAGCCAGGCGACTCCGATATAGGGAGCCAATTCGCGGCGGATTTCGTAGCGCAGCCGCAACCCAAGCTGCAGATCCGAGAAACCGGCGCCGATGTGACGGTCGGGGTCATCTTTTCCGTAGGCATTCAGCTCGAACTCGGGCTGCAGAATCATTCGCTGGGTGAAGAGCAGCTCGTATTCTGCGCGGAAGCGAGCGGCCGTGCGGCCCGAGTCACCGACGTAGCCGGTCGCCTCGATCTGGAAGAAGTACGGCGCAAGGCCCTGCACGCCAAGCGCGAGCCAGTTGCGGGAGGGTCCTTCCCCAAAGTCATGGCGCGCGCCCGCCTGCGCGCTCCACCAGCGGCTGAAGATCCGGTCCCAGAGCAGCTCCGCACGGGCATCCTCGGTGACACTCCCCACGCGCACGCCCTCGGACTTGAACCACAGCTTGTTGTAATCGGTCCCGTACCAGCCCTGAATGTCCCACGCCGGGCCATCCGCCCCATCGCCCTGTCGCCACTCGAACTGGTCTGCGACGAACTTGCCGAGCGCCGCGGCATCGTCCATATCCATCATCCGAGCCATCTCGCGATATGGCATGCCGTGAGTCCCCGCCGTGGAGCTCGCGGCGGCGCCCTGATCCTGCGCGAGTGCCTGGCCGCCATCGAGCGCTGCCCAGAGGGCTGCAACGAGCGGGGCGAGCCTCACGAGTGCGCTCCGCCCGCGGCGCCGGCCGGAGGCTCGACGGTCACCTCGCGAAACATCCCCGCCTCCATGTGATAGAGGAGGTGGCAGTGGTAAGCCCAACGCCCCAGCGCATCCGCCGTCACGAGATAGCTCAAGCGCTGCGACGGCTGGACGCTCACCGTGTGCTTGCGCACCAGGAAGGCGCCGTCCTGCGCCTCGACTTCGCTCCACATGCCGTGCAGGTGTATCGGATGAGTCATCATTGAGTCGTTCACCAGCAGGAGGCGTAGCCGCTCGCCGAACGCGAATCGCAGCGGCTCGGCCTCGGAGAACTTCTGCCCGTTGAAGGACCAGATGAAGCGCCCCATGTGACCGGTGAGGTGCAGCTCGATATCGCGCCCCGGGGCGCGGGGGTCGAGCGGGCCACCCAGCGTGTGCAGGTCCGCGTAGGTGAGGACGCGGCGGCCGTTGTTGCGTAACCCGGGGCCTGGATCGTCGAGACGCGCATCGGTCTGCGTTGCGACCATATCGACCGTCGGCCCGAATTGCGCAGGCGGCGCCTGTTCCGAGTGCTCCATTCCGGGCATTCCAGGCATTCCGGCCATGTCATGGCCCATGCCCATGTCGTGCATCGTGAGGAGCGGACGCGGCTCGAGCGGTGGAACGTCCGCCACCATCCCGGGCCGCGGCGCGAGCGTGCCGCGCGCGTAGCCGGAGCGGTCCATCGACTGCGCGAGGATCGTGTACGGCTGCTCGGCACTCGGGGTGACGATGGCATCGAGTACCTCGGCGGGCCCGATGCGAAACTCATCGACCGAGACCGGCTCGACGTCCTGGCCGTCCGCGGCGACCACGGTCAGTTTCAGACCCGGGATGCGTACGTCGAAAAAGCTCATCGAGGACCCGTTGATGAAGCGCAGGCGGAGGCTCTCGCCCTGGCGGAAGAGTCCCGTCCAGTTGCCCGCGGGGGTTACCCCGTTCATGAGGTAGGTATAGGTGGCGCCGCCGACATCGGCGAGATCGGTCGGATCCATGCGCATCTTTCCCCACATGCTCCGGTCCGCGACGGCGTCCCCGAGGCCGTGGGCGCGCGCATCGGCGAAAAAACTCCCTACGGTGCGCTTGCCGAAGTTGAAGTAACCGCTTTGCCGCTTGAGCGTGGCGTAAATCCACTCCGGGTCGGCATCGCTCCAGTCCGACAGCAGAACGACGTGCTCGCGATCGCTCGAATGTCGCTCGCCGTCTGCGGGATCGATGATGATCGGGCCGTACAGGCCGGTCTGCTCCTGGAAGCGCGAGTGCGAGTGATACCAGTAGGTCCCGGACTGCTTCACCCGGAACCGATAAACGAACGTGCTGCCCGGATCGATCCCGGGAAAACTCAGGCCCGGAACGCCGTCCATGTTTGCCGGCAGGATGAATCCGTGCCAGTGAATGGAGCTGCGCACTCGCAGGTGGTTGGTGACCCGGATGGTGAGCGTGTCCCCCTGCCGCATGCGCAGGAGTGGTCCCGGAACGAGTCCGTTGACGGCCGTGGCGGTGCGTGGCCGTCCGGTGTAGTTGACGGTGGTTTCGTCGATCGCCAGATCGAAATCCGGTCCCACGAGCACTGGGCGATCGCGTTCCGTGGCCGCCCGCAACAGGCCACGCGGTGCGGACAACAGCGCCGCACCGCCCGCCATGCCCTGCACGAACCGGCGCCGCGACAGCTTCGGCATGAACAGTCGCGGCGGCGTAAGAATTCGCATGATCGTCTCCAACGACTCGACGGGAACACGCGGACGCGCTCGAGCCGCCGAACAGGCGGCAAGGATTCGACGCGCGGTGCTCGGGAAACGCCGCTCAGTGCGAGGGGTCAGATAGGAGGTCGAAAGAAGGCCGTGGCGGGTTGCGGCACATCGGGCAGGCGGTAGCGGGCGGTCACGCAGGGACGTCTGGCTGCCGGGGACAGCGACAGCGCGCCGACCGACGCCGGGGCCTGCGCACAAGGGCACTGACACAGCCCGCAGCCGCAGGAGCCGGTATGGGCTGGATGACGGAGATGGTCGGTCGCCGGCGTGGTGGGGTGATCGATGCCACGCGCGTGTTGTGCGTGCTCAGCGCAGCGCCCGAGCGCGATGTTGCCGGCCGTTGCGCTTCGCGCGTGAACGATCGGCACATGCACAGCCGTCGCTACCTGGCAGAGCAGTGCGATGAGCGCGACGAGCCGGCGAGGAGCAACTCGAGTCACCGGCCGAGCCTATCACGACCGTACCCGAAGAGGCTCCCGTGGGTCATCGGGTGCGCGCCAGTTCATGCAGCGCCGCGGCGAGCCGATCGAGATCTGTCTTTTCGGTGTACAGATGGCAGGATGCCCGCGCGGCTGCGCTCACTCCGAAGCGCTTCAGCAGCGGCAGCGCTGACAGATCGCCCGCGCGCACGGCGATGCCGCGCGAGTCGAGGTGCTGCAGGATCTCGGCGGGAGCATGCGACTCCAGCACAAAGGAAAATACCGGCAGACGTTGCACCGCGCCGCTCGGGCCGAGCAATCGCAAGCCGCGGATGGCGGACAACTGTTCCAGGCCGTAGCGGGTCAGGTACTCCTCGTGGCGCTCGACGGCGCTGCCCTGTTTCTGCAGGTACTGCACGGCGGCCGCGAGGCCGATGGCGCCCGAGACGTTCGGTGTCCCGGCACCGAATTTGCGGGCTGCACGCTCGAGCACCTCGGACGAGAGATCGATCGCGTGCGCCATGTTCGATCCCGCCTGATAGGGCGACATCTCTTCCAGCAGCTCACGCCGGCCCCAGAGAACCCCCACCCCCATCGGGCCGAGCATCTTGTGTCCGGAGAAAGCGAGGAAATCGCATCCAAGACCGTGCACATCGAGCGGCACGTGCGGGGCGGATTGTGCCGCGTCGATGAGGACGCGCGCTCCGGCACTGCGGGCCCGCGCGCAGATCTGCGCGGCTGGATTGATGTAGCCGGCGACGTTCGACACGTGACTGAAGCTGAACAGGCGGGTTCGCTCCGAGAGCTTGCGCTCGAGATCCTCGAGCCGTACCCGGCCCTCATCATCCACGTCGACGTAGCGAATGATCGCGCCGGTCTGCGCCGCGACCAGCCGCCAAGGCAACAGGTTCGACGCGTGCTCCGCCACGGTGAGCAGCAACTCGTCACCTGACCGCAGCCGCGGCCGGGCCCACGCACTCGCGATCAGATTAACGCCCTCGGTGGTTCCTCTGACCCACACCACCTCATCGGAGTCGGCAGCGTGAATGAACTCGGCCAGCGTGCGGCGCGCGGCTTCGTAGTGCTCCTGAGCACGCCGCGCGAGAGCATGGAGCGCAGCACCCGGGTTGGCGTTATCGTGCCGGTAATAGTTCAGCAGTGCTTCGAGGACCGCGCTCGGGCGCTGTGTGGTGGCCGCGCTGTCGAGGTAACAGAGCGGGCGGCCATTTACCTCCTGAGCCAGGGCCGGGAACTCAGCGCGCCAGGGCTGCGTACCGGCCGCCTCCGTGACGGCGGGGGATGCAAGGGCTTGCGGCGGCCGTGCGGCGGCGCCGAGCCAGGCCGCCAGCGCCAGCCGGCCAAGCTCGCGACGGGTCATCGCGGAACTGCCGAAACCGCCCGGAGCGGATTTCATCTCTCCTCGATCCTCGCGCCGCCCCCTGACTTGGCCTGGCTGGAGACGAATGCGTCGGCGAAGCGCGCAACATCGTCCCAGTCGGTCAGCTCGTAATCCTGACGAGTGTCGGTGGGGGCACCTTTGCGATAGGCGATGTATCTCATCACACAGCGCGTGAGGAAGCCGTAGGCCGTGTAGCGGAAAGCGCCGGCGACGTGGTGCACCGCCAGGGGCGTCCAGCCGCTCGCCTGCGCGAAATCCGCTACACACTTTTTCAGGCCGTCGATGTCGTCGGACTCGTGGCCCGCTGCGGCGAGCGACACGGACAGGAACGCGTTGGCTCGCGCGGCGATCACGGCGCGGTTCTTCCTGGCGAACTCGATCACCGCGGCCTGGTAGCGACCGAGGTGTACCGAGGCAGCGATCAGCACCGCATCGAACCTGGCCGGGTCGGGAGGGGGTCGCGCGTCGCTGGCACTCACGGTCGTGACCTCGTGGCCGCGCCGCGCCAGGCGCTCCGTCACGAAGGCGGCGATCTTGCCCGTGTGCCCTTCGTTCGTGCCGTAGACGAGCAGTATCTGCATGGTGGCCAGGCACCGCTAGCAGGTCACGCGCTCAGTGTGGCCGAAGCCCTTGGAGTAGTCGAGCAGCGATATCACCGTAGGGGTGGGCGCAGACCGGCATCCTCTGCTGCGAGCTCGCCGATGGCCGACCAGTCGAGGCTCTCGCCACCCCGGGCGATCAGCCGATGAAATCGGTCGTTCAGCAGGCTCGCCACCGGCATCGGAACATGCAGGGCGTGCGAGGCTTCGAGAAGCAGGCGGACGTCCTTGTGACCGAGCGGCGCCGCGAAGCCCGCGGGCTGGAACTTGCGCTCGGCGATCAGCGCGCCGTAGGTGCGGTAGGCTGGCGCGGGAAACAGCGTCGAAGTCAGCAGTTCCACGAAGCTCATCGGATCGATGCCCCCCTTGCCGACGAGGGCGAGAGCCTCCCCGAGGGTCTCGATGGTGGCGGCGATCATGAAGTTACCCGCGAGCTTGACGAGACTCGCCCCGGCGGGCTCGCTACCGAGCTGAAACGTCCTTTGCCCCATCGCATCGAACAGCGGCTGGCAGGCGCTCAGGGCCCCGGGCGCCCCGGCGGCGACGATGAAGAGCTTCGCCGCCGCGGCCATCTCGGGGCGGCCGAACACCGGTGCGGCAACGAGCTTCTGCCGCGCCTGCCCGTGCGCCTGCGCGAGGCGGCCCGTGAGCTCGACGCTCACCGTGCTCATCGAGATGTGCGTGCCGCCCTCGCGCAGCGCGGCGACGATCCCCTCAGCGGCGAGCGCCACCTGCCGCAGCGCCTCGTCATCGGCCAGCATGGTGATCACGACCTCGGCCGCGCAGGCCTCCGCGACGGTCGCGGCTTCGCGCGCCCCGAGTGCGAGGAGCGGCCGCCGCTTGCCCGCATTGCGGTTGTATACCGTCACCTCGTGCCCGGCTCGCAGCAGGTTGGCGGCCATGCCCGATCCCATGTGCCCGAGTCCGATGAATCCCACTTCCATGACGCGTACCTCCGGTTGAGGCTTTGGATGGCGACCTCTGCTGCGCGATGATACGACTGCGACGCGGACCTGGCGCAGCGGCGCTCGAGCGCGAGCCCTGCTGCCGGGCACCGCTTGCGACTCAGGGATCGGCCGGGCAACCCTCGGGGTCCCGGAAGTGGCGCGGCGATGGGCGGCAACTTCGGAGGCGCGTCTGTATAGGGTAGGGGGTATGGTATAGTCCGAGGCTCTGCCGGGACACGGCGGGCCCGGCGCCGCGAAGTGGTAACAGGTAATCGGGACATGACTCACGGTCACATCGGGCACGATCACCTTCCGCATACCCACGGGCATGGGGGACGCCGGCTCGTCGCGGCACTGATCGTTCTCGGCAGCTTCACGCTCATCGAGGCAATCGGCGGTTTCCTTGCGAACTCGATCGCGCTGCTGGCCGAGGCGGCGCACATGCTCGCCGATTCGGCCTCGCTCCTGCTGGCGGTGGTTGCCGTGGGCGCGGCGCGGCGGCCGGCGGATACACGGCGGACTTATGGCCATCGGCGCTACCTGCCGCTCGCGGCATTCGTCAACGGTCAGCTGCTGCTGCTGTTGACGGTGTGGGTCGTGTACGAGGCGATCCGGCGGCTGCTGCAGCCGGCCGTCGTCGATGGTCGGCTGATGCTCGCGATAGCGGTGCTGGGCGGCATTGCCAATCTCGTGGCGCTCATGGCGCTCAGGGGCGGTCGTTCGCTGAACGAGCGCAGTGCGCGCGCTCACGTACTGAGCGATCTGCTCGGCTCCGCGGCGGCCGTCGCAGCCGCTGTCATCATTCTGCTCACCGGATGGACGCTCGCCGATGCGCTGCTGTCACTGGTCATATCCGCACTCATCCTGCGCTTTGCCTGGGCGGTCACGCGCGAATCGGCCGACGTGCTCCTCGAAGGGGCTCCGGCGGGCTTCGACGTCACGCACATCGAAGCCGAGCTCCGCGGTCACGTTCCCGGTCTCCTGGGCGTCCATCACGTGCACGTCTGGACGATGACGGGCGAGCGGCCGACCGTCACATTGCATGCCAACCTTGTCCGCGGCACCACCCACGGGGACGCGCTGTCGGCGATCCACTCGCGGCTGCGGGAGCGCCTGAACGTCGAGCACGCGACGGTGCAGATCGAGGAGGACAGTCCCTGTCAGACGCCGGAGTGCGGTCCGCCGTGCTGAGGCAAGTCATTGATGAAGCTCGATCTCGTCACTATCGGCCGCGTCAGCGTTGACCTCTACGGCCAGCAGATCGGCAGTCGTCTGGAGGACGTGACGACTTTCGCCAAAGCCGTCGGCGGCTGCCCCGCCAATGTCGCGATCGGAGCCGCGCGGCTCGGGCTGAAGTCCGCCCTGATCACTCGCGTGGGCGATGAGCCCATGGGGCGCTTCGTGCAGGAACAGCTCATGCGCGAGGGCGTCGATACGCGCGGCGTGCGCGTCGATCCGCAACGCCTCACCTCGCTGGTGCTGCTGAGCGTGCGTGATGAGCAGACCTTCCCCCTGGTCTTCTATCGCGAGAACTGTGCGGACGGCGCGCTGTGCGAGGACGACATCGATGAGGATCTCATCGCCTGCGCACGGGCGGTACTCGTGACCGGGACGCATTTCTCTCTCGAACCCGCTGCGCGCGCGCAATTGAAGGCGATCGCGGGCGCTCGGGCGCACGCAGGCATGGTGATCCTCGACATCGACTTCCGGCCGAATCTCTGGGGCATCGGCGGCCACGGCGCCGGAGAATCGCGCTACGCGCGCTCCGCAAAGGTGACGCGCGCGCTCGCGCCGGTGCTCCCGCATTGTCATCTCATCGTCGGAACCGAAGAAGAGTTGCACGTCGCCGCCTGCGTCGAAGACACACTGCAGGCTGTCCGGCGCATCCGAGCGGTGAGCGACGCCGTCATCCTCTGCAAGCGCGGCCCGCGCGGTTGCGTGGTATTCGCGGGGAACATCCCCGCCGCTATCGAGGATGGTCTCGTCGTGGCGGGCCTCGACATCGAGATCTACAACGTCCTCGGAGCGGGGGACGCTTTTCTCGCGGGGTACCTGAGTGGTTACCTGCGCGGCGCCTCGCACGCGGAGAGCGCACGCCTCGCCAATGCCTGCGGCGCACTAGCCGTATCGCGCCTGCTTTGCTCGTCCGAGTTCCCAACGCGTGCGGAACTCGAACATTTCCTCGCCCATGGCAGCCGGCATCGGGCTCTGCGCCAGGACCCGCAGCTCAACCATCTGCATCGTGTGACGACGCGTCGTCCGCATCCGCCGACGCTTTGGGCGCTCGCCGTTACCGGGCGGGCGCAGCTCGAGGCGCTGGGCGCAGCCGCTCACGCTCCCGCGGAACGCCTCGATCATTTCCCGGAGCTCGCCGTGGAGGCGGTCTCGCGGGCGGCCGCGAGCCGCGCAGGCTTCGGAGTGTCGCTCGATGCGGCACCGAGCGCCCGCGCCGGCCTGCGGCAGCGAGCCGGCGCGCCGCTGTGGGTGGCGAGAGCGGTGGATTGTGCGGCCCCGCGCTCGCTCGGGTCTGCGGAGGCGGAGAGTCTCGCGCTGCGCCTGACCGAGTGGCCGATCGACGTCACGGTCCACTGTCGATGTCACTATCACGAACACGGCCCGAATGCAGTGCGTGAGGCGCAGGAGCGCAGCCTCGGGCGGCTTGCGTCGGTCAGTCGCGCACAGGGGCGCGAGTGGCTGCTCGAGATCTCCGATGAGGAGGGAAGACCTCTCGATGCCGCTTCGCTGGCGCAAGTGTTAGCGCGCCTCTACGCGCTCGATATCCGCCCCGACTGGTGGGCGCTCGCGCCGCAACCCAACAGCGCTGCCTGGGACACCTGCATCCGGTCGATCGCCACGAACGACCGCTATTGCCGTGGTGTGCTCATCGCGCTCGATGCCGCCACGGCGCCCGGCGCCGCGCTCACACTCGCAGCGGAGATTCCGCTCGTGCGCGGCTTTCTTGCCGGCGGTAGCATACAGAGGGGTGCGGCAATGGGGTGGCTCGCGGGGGAGCTGACCCATGAGGCGGCAGTCGCGGAGCTGGCGGAGCGCTTCACAGAGCTCGTCGAAGCATGGATCGCCGCGCGTGACCCGGAGCTCGACCAACTGCAAAGGAGCGCCAATTGATGGCGGTGCGGCTCACGGTGGCACAAGCTCTGGTGCGCGCCCTCACCGCGCAGTGGACGCTCATCGATGGCGAGCGTTGCCGGGTGTTTGCCGGAGTCTGGGCAATATTCGGGCACGGCAACGTCGCCGCGCTCGGCGAGGCGCTGTACGCAGTGCGCGGCAGTCTTCCGACCTTGCGGGCCCACAACGAGCAGGCCATGGCTCATGCGGCAGTGGCGTTCGCTAAGGCCTCGTACCGTCGCCGCATGATGGCCTGCACGACCTCGATCGGCCCGGGGGCGACCAATCTCACGACCGCGGCGGCGGTCGCACACGTCAACCGGCTGCCGGTGCTGCTCCTGCCGGGTGATGTGTTTGCGACCCGCGCCCCGGATCCTGTGCTGCAGCAGGTCGAGAACTTCGGCGACGGGCTCGTCTCGGCGAATGATTGTCTACGGCCCGTGTCGCGCTACTTTGACCGCATTACGCGGCCCGAGCAGCTCGTCACCGCTTTCGACCGCGCGATGCAGGTATTGACCGACCCGGCGCAGTGCGGCCCCGTGACGATCGCACTCTGTCAGGACGTGCAGGCCGAGGCGTTCGACTGGCCGCAGAGCTTCCTCGCCGATCGCTTGTGGGCGGTGCGCCGGCCGCCGCCCGATGAGCACGAGCTCACCGCGGCGGCGCAGGTGCTGCGTTCGGCACGCCGGCCGCTGATCGTGTGCGGGGGAGGGGTGCTCTATTCGCAGGCGTCCGAAGAGCTGCGGCTCTTCTGCGAGCGGCACGGCGTGCCGCTCGGGGAAACGCAGGCCGGCAAGTCGGCGCTTGCCGCCGGCCATCCGCTGAATCTCGGCGGCATCGGTGTGACCGGGACCGCCGCAGCCAATGCCCTCGCCGCCGATGCCGACGTGATTCTGGCTGTCGGCACGCGCCTCCAGGACTTCACCACCGGCTCCGCGACGCTCTTTCGTGCCAGAGGGCATCGACTGATCGGGCTCAACGTGCAGCCGTTCGACGCCTTCAAGCACAACGCACTGCCGCTCGTTGCGGACGCGCGATCGGGATTGCGGACCTTGAGCGCGGCGCTCGGTGACTGGCGGGCGGAGCGCGCCTGGACGGAGCGGGCGCAGGCCGAGCAGCGGTCATGGCAGCGCGTTGCCGAGTCGTTTACGGCCCCCGCCGGGGAATCGCTTCCGTCCGATGCCAGCGTCATCGGCGCCGTGCAGCGCGCGGCGCAGGATTCGGACATCGTCGTCTGTGCCGCCGGCGGGCTGCCGGGGGAGCTGCACAAGCACTGGCAGCCCGGGCAAGCCGGTGGGTACCACCTCGAATATGGTTACTCCTGCATGGGCTACGAGATCGCTGGCGCCCTGGGGGTGAAACTCGCTCAGCCGGAGCGCGAGGTGATCGTGATGGTGGGTGACGGGTCCTATCTCATGCTCAACAGCGAGATCGCCACCTCGGTGCGCATGGGCCTCAAGCTCATCATCGTGCTGCTGGACAACGGCGGCTTCGGCTGCATCGAGCGCCTGCAGGGCGCTACGGGCAATGCGAGCTTCAACAACCTGCTCACGGACCCGGGCGGCGCGCGGGCGGGCATCGATCTCCTCGCCCACGCCCGAAGTCTCGGTGCGGAGGCACGCCAGGTAAAAGGCCTCGCCGCGTTGACGGCTGCGCTCGCCGTCGCCCGCAAGGCGGACCGCACGACCGTGCTTCTCATCGAGACCGACCCCGCCGCAAGCACGACCGCCGGGGGTCATTGGTGGGATGTCGCGGTGCCCGAGGTGTCCGAGCGCACTGCGGTGCAGGAGGCTCGTGAACGCTACGTCCGGGCACGGCACGCGCGCACGGATGACGACGCATGAGCATCCGATTCGGCGCGAACCCCATCATCTGGTCGAACGATGACATGCGCGAGCTCGGCGGGGACATTCCGCTCGAGACCTGCCTCGCGCAGGCACGGCAGGTCGGCTTCGAAGGCATGGAGCTCGGACACAAGTTTCCGCGCGACGCGCGCACGCTCGCCGCCGTACTCGGGCGCTTCAATCTCGCGTGCGTTTCGGGCTGGTACTCTTCCTCATTGCTCGCGCGGGATGCGGACGCGGAGCTGGCGCATCTGCGTGCCCACCTCGCGCTGCTCAAGGCGGTCGGCAGCTCCGTGCTGGTGTTCGCCGAGGTCAGTCGCGCCGTCCACGGCGATCGCGGCAGGCCGCTGGCGCAGCGGCCGCAGCTCGACCCCGGGGACTGGCGGGAGTTCGGCCGGCGCGTCACGCAGGTCGCGTCCGCTACCCTCGCCGAAGGCGTACAGCTCGTCTATCACCACCACATGGGTACCGTGGTGCAGAGCGAGGCCGACATCGATGCGCTGATGGAGGCCACCGGGCCCGAGGTAGCGCTGCTGCTCGACACCGGACATGCGAGATTTGCGGGCGCCGACCCGGCCGCGCTCGCGCGGCGCTACGCCGGCAGGGTCCGGCACCTGCATGCCAAGGACGTACGCTGCGATGTCGCCGAGCGTGCAGTGCACGGCGGCTGGAGCTTTCTGCGTGCGGTGGTGGAAGGGGTCTTCACGGTCCCGGGCGATGGTTGTGTCCCGTTCGACCGCGTGTTCCGCGAGCTGCCGGCCTACTCGGGCTGGATAGTGCTCGAGGCCGAGCAGGATCCGAAGAAAGCCGATCCGCTCACGTACGCGACCCTGGGACTGCGCAACCTGCGCCAATTCGCGGCGGAGAACCTGCAATGAGCCGCTCGCTGCTCGTGAAGCCCGATCTCTCCTCTGCCACTTCGCAGGTGCACCGGATCACACCCGAGAGCGCCGGTTGGCGCTACGTCGGGTTCGAAGTCTTCGACCTCATACCCGGCCGCACGCTCGAGCGCTGCGTCGCCGGCCGCGAGCAGTGCCTCGTGCTGCTCTGCGGTCGCGCCGCCGTCACCGTGGGGAGCCAGGACTTCGGCACGATCGGGCTGCGACGCAATCCCTTCGAAGGCAAGCCCTTTGCGGTCTACGTGCCTCCGGGCACGAACCTGAGCGTGCGGCCGGCCACGGAGTGCGAGCTCGCGGTGTGCTCGGCACCCGGCCGGGGCGATCTGCCGTCACGACTCATTCCGCCGGAAGAGGTCGGCGAAGAGGTGAGAGGGACCGGCACCAACACCCGTTACGTGCGCAACGTGCTTCCCGCGAACGCCCCGGCCGAGTGCCTGCAGGTCGTCGAGGTCGTCACTCCCGGTGGACATTGGTCGAGCTACCCGCCGCACAAGCACGACAGCGTGCAGCCGGGCGAGAGCCAGCTCGAGGAGACCTATTATCACCGGCTCGCGCGGCCGGGCGGGTTTGCGTTTCAGCGCGTCTACACCGAGGACCGGGCGCTCGATGAGACCATGACCGTCGAGGATCGCGACGTGGTGCTCGTGCCGCGCGGCTACCATCCGGTGAGCGCCGCGCACGGGTTCGATCTTTACTACCTGAATGTCATGGCCGGCCCGGTAAGAAGCTGGCAGGTGACGCAGGCACCGGGTTACGAGTTCCTGACTCCGCGACGCTGAGCACGCCGGCGCAGCGCGGAACATGCAACGGGACGCGAGCGGAACGATGGTCGGTATGGCGGTACTCGGGTGCGGTCGCATCGGCCGCATCCACGCAGGGAACCTCGCACGGCATCCGCGGGCGAAGCTGGTGGCGGTATTCGACGTGGCGAGCGATGCCGCGCGGCAGACCGCGAGTGAGCTGGGGGTGAAGCGGGCCGCGAGTCTCGACGAGGTGTGGGCCGACCGGCAGATCGCGGCCGTCGTGGTGGCGACGCCGACCGATACTCACGTGCCCCTCCTTGCCGCGGCGGTGAAAGCCGGCAAGGCAGTGTTCTGCGAGAAGCCGATCGACGTGGACCTCGAGCGTGCGCGTGCGTGCTGGCGCGACATCGCCCCGCACCGGCCGAGGCTGATGATGGGCTTCAACCGCCGCTTCGATCCTTCCTTCCGGGCCCTGCGCGAGCGGGTGCAACGCGGGGAAATCGGCCGGCTGGAGCTCGTCCTCATCACCAGCCGCGATCCCGCACCGCCGCCACTCGCGTATATCCGCAGCTCCGGGGGCTTGTTGCGCGACATGACCATTCATGACTTCGACATGGCGCGCTACCTCGCGGGCGATATCACCCAGGTGCAGGCCTTCGGTGCGAACCTCGTGGACCCGAAGATCGCGAAGCTCGGGGACATCGATACCTGCACGGTGTCGCTGCGGGCGAAATCCGGCGCACTGCTGCAGATCAACAACAGCCGGCGCTGCGTCTACGGTTATGACCAGCGCATCGAGGTCTTCGGGGCGGACGGCATGCTGCAGGCGGGGAATGAGCGCGCCACCACGATCGAGCACTGGGGTGCGGAGCGCACCGGTGCGCGCGACCGGGTGCTCGATTTCTTCCTCGAGCGCTACGCCGACGCGTATCGCCTGGAGGTCGACGCGTTCATCGAGTCGGCGGAGGAGGGCGGCCCGATGAAGCCGGACTTCTCAGACGGGCTCGAGGCGCTGCGCCTTGCAGCGGCGGCGGAGGATAGTCTGCGCACCCATCAAACCATCGATCTCAGTTGATGGCCCGCGGATCGCGCGCTCGGCGCCGATACTGGTCCGCGATCACGGCGGCGACGATGATCCCGCCTTTCACGATCTCCTGGTAATAGGCGTCGATCCGCAGGAAGGTGAAGCCGGAAGTCACCACGCCGAGGATGAGCGTGCCGATCACGGTGCCCGTGATCCGTCCGACGCCGCCGGAGAGCGAGGCGCCGCCGATCACCGCCGCCGCGATCGCGTCCAGCTCGTACATCATTCCCATCCCCGCCTGACCGGATTCGGCGCGCGCCGAGGTGACGATGCCGGCGAGCCCCGAAAGAGCTCCGGCGACCGTGTACACGATGAGCAGATGGCGCGCAACGTTGATCCCCGACACGCGCGCCGCCTGCGGATTCGAGCCGATCGCGTAGGTGAACTTGCCGTAGCGCGTGTAACGAAGGGCAACGTGGAAAATGAGTGCGGCCGCAAGAAATATCATTACCGGCACCGCGCCGCTGCCGATGTCGGCGTACGCGTCCGTGAGGAGGCTTACCGGCTGCCCGCGCGTGTACCATTTTGCGAGGCCCCGGGCCGTCACCATTACCCCGAGTGTCGCAATGAAGGGCGGGATGGCGGTGCGCGCGATCAGCGTACCGTTCAGCAGCCCGGCGGCGGCGCCGACCGTGAGACCCGCTAGCACCGGCACGATGACCGGCAGGTCGGTGAGGGAGGGGTAGACGGGGTGCACGGCGTCCGCTGACTGTGCGAGGCTCGCCGCCACCATCGCGGTGAGCGCCACCACGGAGCCCGAGGAAAGGTCGATCCCGCCGGTGATGATTACCTGCGTCACGCCGATGGCGATGATGCCGATCACCGCGACCTGCAGGATCATGACCACGAGCCGCTGCTCGTTCAGCAGGAAGCTCTGGTGCACGAAGATCCAGCCGAGCAGCTCGAAGGCGAGCGCGAGCCCGACGAGCACCAGGAAGATGCTGGCTTCGGGCGGCCATGTACGCGTCCGCCGCGGGTGGCTCGCGGCGAGGCTCGGCTCACTTTGCTGGACGGTGGCCTGTGGCATGGGTACGGCGCCTCGCGGGCTATTGCGCCGCAAGCGCCATGATCCTCTCCTGATCCGCCTGGTCGCGCTCGAGCATCCCGGTGACGCGCCCCTCGCGCATCACCATGATGCGGTGGCTCATGCCGAGAATCTCGGGAAGCTCCGATGAGATCATGAGCACGGCCGCGCCCTGCGCGGCAAGCTGCGCAATGAGCTGATGGATCTCGGCCTTGGCGCCGACATCGATGCCGCGGGTCGGCTCATCGAGGATGAGGATTTTCGGCCCGGTCAGCAGCCAGCGGCCGATGAGCACCTTCTGCTGATTGCCGCCGGAGAGATTGGCGATCGGCGCGTGCAGGCCCGGTGTCTTGATGCGCACCTGGCGGCTCATGTCCGCACAGGCGCGGGTCACAGCCGCGCCGCGCACGAACCCCAAGCGGACGAAATTGCGGTTGAGCACTGCGATCTCGAGATTGTCGAGTACGTCGAGCGTGAGGAAACACCCGGTTTCCTTACGGTCCTCGGTGAGGAAGGCCATGCCGCGCCCGACGGCAGTACAGGGGGAATCCACCGCGATCTCGGCGCCTTCGATCCACAGCCGACCACCATCCGCGGGAGCGACCCCGAAGAGTGCCTCGGCGAGCTTGCTGCGGCCCGCACCGATGAGTCCGGCGACGCCGAGAATCTCGCCGGCATGCAGCTCGAAGCTGACGTCGCGAAAGTGGGGGTGGAGCGTGAGCCCGCGGGCGGCGAGCAGGACCGGCCCGGGCGCGGAGCGCTCTTGCGGGAAGATGCGCGCGAGCTCGCGGCCGACCATCATGCGAATCAGCTGCTCGCGCGTCAGGTTGCCGGGGCGCTCCGTGCCGATGTACCGGCCATCGCGCAGCACGGACACTTCATCTGCGATCTCCCAGAGCTCGTCCATGCGGTGGGTGATATAGAGCACCGCCTTGCCCTGCGACTTCAGCTCGCGAATGATCGCGAAGAGATGCGCCGCGTCGCGCTCACTCAGCGCCGAGGTCGGCTCGTCCATGATGAGGAGCTGCGATTGGTGGGACAGCGCTTTCGCGATCTCGACCAGCTGACGGCGCGCGATGGGGAGCGTGCCCACTACCGTGTGCGGATCGAGATCGATCTGCAGCCGCTCGAGCAGTGCGCGGGTGCGCCGAGCGAGCTCGCGATGGTCGATCATCCCGAATGCATTGACCGGCTCGCGCCCGATCCAGATGTTCTCTGCGATGCTCATGGACGGCATCAGGTTGAGCTCCTGATGGATCATCGCGATGCCACTCGCGAGCGCCTGGCGCGGCGATTCGAGCAACAGCGTGCGGCCGGAGAGGCGCAGCTCGCCGCTATCGGCAGGCACGATGCCGGCGATGATCTTCATCAGTGTCGACTTGCCGGCTCCGTTCTCGCCGATCAGTGCGTGCACCGTGCCCACGTCCACCCGGAGCGAGACGTCGTCGAGCGCCGCGACTCCGGGGAAGCTCTTGCTGATGTGTCTCGCCTCGAGCAGGCAGCCATCGGGCGCAGCGGCAGCCGCAGGTTGCATAACGCGGGTCAATGACGGGTGAGGTAGGCCGACAGGTTGGCGGGGGTCACGAGCTCGAAGGGCACCCACACCAGACTGTCCACCTTCTCGGCGCGCGCGAGCCTGAGCGCCGTGTCGACGGCGCCCGTGCCCTGACCGGCGGCATTCTGAAACACGGTGACCATGAGCTCGCCCGCCTTCATGGCCGCGAACCCGTCCGCGGTCCCATCGATGCCCGCGACCACGGTGGAGGCGAGCAACCGCGCCCGCTTGAGGGATTGGATGGCCCCGATGGCCATCTCGTCGTCATTGGCCACGACCGCCTGCGGACGTAGGCCCGCGCTCAGCCAGTTGGTCATGAGGTCGGCGCCTTCGGTGCGTTTCCAGTTGGCCGCCTGCTTGGCCAGCACCCGGATGCCCGCGCATTGCGGGCGGCCGATCACCTCGTACACGTCCTGGGTACGCTGGCGGGTCGACTGATTGGTCAGCTCGCCCATCATGATCACGATGTCGCCCTTGCCCTGGAGCAGCCGGCACACCTCGAGCATCTGCAGGGTACCGGACTGCCTCTCATCGGACCCGACGAAGGCGACGCCGGCAGGCAGCTGCTTGTCGCCGGGCATACGGTTCACGTAAACGAGTGGAATGCCCGCCCGCGTGACGAGCCGCGTCATCCTGGGCGTCGCATCGGTGTCGACGGGATTGACGATGATGGCGTCCACCTTCTGCGCGATGAAGTTCTCGATCTGGTTCAGCTGTCGTCCGATGTCGCTCTGTGCGTCCTCGAACTGAATACCGGCGTTCAGCTGCTGCGCCCGCGCTTTCATGCTGGCGCGCACGCTGGTGAGGAAGTTGTCGTCGAACAACGCCATCGACACACCCAGTGTCGTCGCGTGCGGCGCGCCACACAGTGCCGCGGAGAGACAGGCGAGGAGTGCCAGGCTGATGCGCTTCATGCTCGTGCGGAGTCTAAGCGCCGCGCAGCGTGGATGCGACAGGATGACGGCCGCGACGAGCTTTGTTAGTGTCTCGCGGCCGTAGGCGCAACCGCAGGAGCGTGCCGCGCCGTGAAATACCTGCCGCTCGTCTGGTCGGGACTCTGGCGCAAACCCGGTCGCACTATCCTGGTCTTTCTCCAGGTCAGCGTAGCCTTTGCGCTCTTCGGGGTGCTCCAGGGTCTCAAAACCGGCGTCGCGCACGCCGTCGCAGCAGCGCGCGCCGATCTGCTGATCGTACACAGCCGGCTAAGCTCGATCGCGCAGCCGCTCCCGTACGGCTTGCTCGAGCAGATCCGTACGGTCCCCGGCGTGAAGGTGGCGATTCCCGTGGAGCTCTCCTTCGGCACCTGGCAGAAACCCGACCAGGGGGTCGGCGTCGTCTCCGTCAGTCCCGAGGAGGGCTGGCCGAGAGCCTTCACTTTCACGATCGCGCCCGAATACCTCGCCGCCTTCCGCAAGTCACGCACGGCGATGCTGGTGAGGGATCTGGTGGTGCAGAAGTACGGCTGGAAAGTCGGCGATCACATCCCCCTGCAGATGGCCCTGGCGCAAGAGAACGGTTCGTATGACTGGGCATTCGATGTCGTCGGGACCTTCACCGACAGTGACGTCGGCGGCGGCCGCTACATCGTCATCGTCAGCTACCCATATTTCGATGAGGCGCGGCTCCAGAAAAAAGGCACCGTCAATCACTTCAACATCGCGGTCACGGATGCAAAGCTCGCCACCCAAGTGGCCGAGGCGATCGATGCGCGCTTCGCCAATTCATCCCACGAGACCAAGACCGAATCGTTGCGGGAGATGGCGCAGTCATCGATGCAGGCGATCGGCGACTTCGACTTCCTGATTCGTGCAGTGGTCGGCGCCGTGCTGGTCGCGCTGTTGTTTGCTACCACGACCATGATGGTCCACTCGATCCACGAGCGTACGCCGGAGCTCGCCGTGGTCAAGACCCTCGGCTTCACCGATCGTGCCGTATTCCTGCTCATACTCGCCGAGGCCCTGAGTGTCTTCCTCGCCGGTGCCGTGTGTGGGCTCGTGCTGGCGACGCTCACTCTCCCTTTCGCGGCCCGTTTCGTACTTGGACTCTCGATGCCGGGCGTGGTGGTCGCGATGGGCCTGGCACTCGGGGCCCTGGTGGCCGTCATCGGCGCCGCCATTCCGGCGGCCCTCGCCGCGCGGCTCAGGGTCGCCACCGCGCTCGCCGGCCACCGGGCGGCATGAACTTCACGCGACAATTCCTCGCGCTGCTGCGCATGAGCCTTGCAGGGATCACGCGGCGTCCGGCCGCGGTCCTCACGATCATCATTGGCGTCACCTGCGCGGTCGCAGTACTGGTCTCGATGCTTGCGATGGGGAGTGGCGCCCGGCGGCAGGTGCTGGCCGGGGTGCACGAAGATCGCGTGGTGGTGAACAGTCACGGCGCCAGCGGCATCATGAGCAGCATCCCACGGGAGGAGGCCGATACCGTGCGCAGCCTGCCGGGGATCAAAAAGGGCAACGACGGAAAACCGCTCGTCGAGTTTCAGTCGATAGTGCCCATCGAAGCTCGCCGGCGGGTGACGGGCACGCGGATCTTCTTCCCGCTGGTTGGGATGACCGGTGGGCCGCTTTCCGAGGCGGATCCGGAGCTGCACCTCACGGCGGGCCGAGCGTTCCGGCCCGGTCTGCACGAGCTCATCGCCAGCCGCCCCTGCTTGCGCCAGTTCACGGGATTCGCCATCGGCGATAAACGCTCGATAGGCGGTGTCGACTGGACCATCGTCGGGCACATCGATCAGGGAGACTCACAGCAGTGCGTCGTGCTCGCTGACGCCGAGATCCTCATGTCGACCTTCAAAAGCAATACCTACACCCAGGCCACGGCGACGCTGCGGTCGCCGGCGGACTACGAGGTGCTGCGCAACGCACTCGAGAGCAATCCGACGCTGCACCTCGAAGTGCGCCACGAGCGCGAGGCGCGGGAGGAGGGCATCAAGCAGCTGAACGCCTTGCTCAATTTCGCCGCCTACTTCGTGGGCTCGATCATGGCGATCGGCGCGACTCTCGGCGCCGTGAACTCGCTGTATTCGATCGTCGACTCGCGGCGCCGCGAGATCGCCACGCTGCGTGCGATCGGCTTCGGGTCGGCGTCGGTCGCCGCCGCCATACTGTGCGAGTCGATCGTGCTGGCACTCCCCGGTGCGTTGCTCGGTGTGCTGCTCGCGCGCGCACTCTTCGACAGGATGGCCGTGAGCCCCTTCGGCTTCAGTTTTCTGCTCGATGTCCCGCCGGGACTCGCAGTCATCGGTGTGCTCTGGGCGCTCGCCATGGGGCTCATCGGCGGGCTGCTGCCCGCACTGCGCGCGGCGCGGGTGCCGGTCACGACGGCGCTGCG